>Ga0070685_10001543_pt1 | contig 12147 bp, 10 predicted proteins | sample KBSS13LmetaG_FD_65651 | JGI IMG/M metagenome (GOLD analysis project Ga0070685, IMG submission 65651) | Switchgrass rhizosphere microbial communities from Kellogg Biological Station, Michigan, USA - KBS S1-3L metaG | ecosystem: Host-associated > Plants > Roots > Rhizosphere ...
GCCCGCAGGTTGATGATGGTGATGATGAAGTTCAGGCTCGCGATGATGGACGAGAGCCCCAGCACCTGCAGCCCCAGGACGTAGAAGTCCATGTGCAGCCCCGGCGAGTAGGCCAGGGTGGTAATGGGCGCGTACGCGAACCAGCCCGAGTCGGGCGCGGCCTTGAGCAGCCAGCCGAAGTTCAGGTACAGGCTGCCGAAAAGGAAGAGCCAGTAGCTGAGCGCGTTCAGCCGCGGGAAGGCCACGTCGCGCGCGCCGATCTGCAGCGGGACGATGAAGTTGAAGAAGGCGGCGGTGAGCGGCATCAGCGCGCCGAAGATCATCGTCAGCGCGTGCATCGTGAACAGCGAGTTGTACGTCTCGGCCGTCACGAAGTGGTTGTTGGGCACGAAGAGCTGCACCCGGATCATCAGCGCCTCGATCCCCGCCACCAGGAACCAGAAGAAGGCAGTGGCGCCGTACAGGATCCCGATCCGCTTGTGGTCGACGGTGGTGATCCAGCTCCAGAGCCCGGTGGGCTCCTTCGCGTGGGCGGGGGGTGCGTGGGGTGCCGTCAGCGTTGCGGTCGATGCCATCACTGCTCCATCGGTTCTCGGGTCCGCGGGCGGGGGTGCCGCCCCCCGCGCCGCCCGGCTCGTCTCTTCGCGCGCGTGCCTACTGCAGGCTCTGCAGGTAGGCCATGATGTAGGTGATCTGCTGCTCGGTCAGGTTCAGGTTCGGCATCTTCGAACCCGGCTTGACCTCGGGCGGGTTGCGCAGCCAGCGGCGCAGGCTCTCGGCGTCGTTCTCCAGGATCCCCGCGGCCAGGGTGCGGCGCCGCCCGAAGTGGGTGAGGTTGGGCCCGATGCGCTGGGCCATGGCCGTGCCCTTGATGGTGTGGCAGCCGGCGCAGGCGCCCTGCGTGACGAGCTGCTTGCCGAGCGCCACCGCGCTGTCGCTGGGGAGCGGCTCCACCGCGGGGCGCCCCTCGTTGGCCAGCCACTGGTCGTAGCCCGCCTGGGTGTGGGCGATCAGCCGCAGGCGCATGAGCGAGTGCGAGCTGCCGCAGAACTCGGCGCACTGGCCGTAGTAGACCCCCGGCTCCTCGGGAGTGAACACCAGGTGGTTCACCCGGTTGGTGATCAGGTCGCGCTTGCCGCCCATCTGGGGGACCCAGAAGGAGTGCAGCACGTTGTCGGAGAGGAGCACCAGGTGCACGGTGCGCCCCACGGGCACGTGCACCTCGTTGGCGGTCACCACGGTGTCGCCGCCCGGCTGCGGATAGCGGAACTCCCACCACCACTGCTTGCCGATCACCTCGATGGTGACGGTGTTGGCCGGCAGCGAGTTGGGGTCGGGCTGCGTCTCGAAGATCTTCTTCACCGTGGGGATGGCGATCACCGCCAAGATCACGGCGGGGATCAGCGTCCACGCCACCTCCAGACGGGTGTTGCCGTGGATCTGCTTGGGCTCGCCGGCGCCGGGGTGGTAGCGGTACTTCCAGAGGAAGTACCCCATGATCCCCAGCACCAGCACGCCCACCACGGTCCCGAGCCCCGCCGTGAGCCAGAAGAGCTGGTCGGCGTCGCGGGCCAGCTCGGTGGTGGGGTGGAAGGTGGTCTGCGGGTACTTGTGCAGATGGTCTTCCCCACACCCGGCGGCGAGGAGGAGCGCACCCAGCGCGAAAAGCGCGCGGGGGCCGCGGTGCGATCCGGAGGGGGTCGCTATCGACTTCATCGGCGGTGGTTTCCTGGCATCTCGTCCGCTTGCGCGCGCGTCGGCCCACCCCACGCCGCGGACCGGGAACGGACGGCGGCGGGAGACGGGTCGTCGGAAGCCGGGCATTCTACCATGCGCCCGTAAAGCCCGCCAGTCCCCTGCCACGCGAACGCGAAACAGCAAAAAGCGCCTCACGCGGAGACGCAGAGGCACCCCAGGGGACAGGGGACAGGGGACAGGGGACAGCAGGCGAACCGAAGCGTGGGGCGGAGCCGGCGCTAGCGGCAGTCGCGCGAGGGGCGGTCGGGGACGCCGTAGCGGGAGTGGACCAGCGAGGGCTCGGCGCCGGGGCGCAGCACCAGCACGAAGAGGTGCGCGTACTCGGCCTCGCAGAGGTCGGGGCGGCGCGGCCCACCCAGCGCCGCGATGATGCGGCTCACCGTCTCGGCGTGCGCGACCACCAGCACCACCTGCCCCGCGTGGCGCCGCACGCTCTGCGCGATGCGCCCCACCTGGTCGCCGCCCTGGCGCAGGTCCACCACCTCGGGAGTGATGCGGCGTATGGTGGCGAGCGGGGCGGCGGTCTCGCGCGTGCGGCGGTAGTGCGTGGTGACGATCGCGTCGACGTGGGTGTCCGCCAGCGCGTCGGTCAGGGCCCGGGCGCGCGCCCGCCCCTCGCGGGTGAGCTCCGGGTCGTCGCCTCCGCCGCGCGCCTTCTCGGCGTGGCGCACCAGGATGACGACGGTCGGCGCCTGCGCCGCGGCATGCGAGGCCGCGCAGGCGAGGGCGAGGAGGGCGGCGAGCAGCCGCGAAGGCCGCATCGTCACCGCTGCCGGGCGGGGACCGAGGGGAAGTGGCCGTCGACGCATTCCCGCGTGTCCGGCGGGTCCGCGGCGCCGAAGTGGGTGTGGGCGAGGCTGGCCGTGCCGCTGCGCGGGATCACCAGCGTGTAGAGGTGGCTGTAGGCGTTCTCGCAGAGCGGGCGGAGCCGGGGCCCGCCGAGCAGGGCGATGATCTTGGGCACCGTGGTGCTGTGGCCGACCACCACCACCGTCTGCCCCAGGTGCCGCGCGCGGATCAGCGACACCACCTCGGCGGCGGCCTCGTCGCTGTCGCGCCCCATGCGGGTCTCCTGGGGGGCGATGCCGCGGCTGGCGGCGAGCGGCGCCGCCGTCTCCCGCGTCCGCTTGAACTGGGTGACCAGGATCGCGTTCACCCGCCGCCCCCGCAGCGCGGCCGCCAGGGCGCGCGCGCGGCGCCGGCCCTCGGGCGAGAGCGGCGGGTTCCGGTCCAGCGGGTTGGCGGTCGCCTTCTCCGCGTGGCGCACCAGGATCACCGTCGTCGGCCGGAGCGCCTGCGCGGCCGCCGGGAGTGCCGGCGGCGCGGCGAGCGCGAGGACGGCGGCGAAAGCGAGGAGGCGCGAGGGGCGCACGTCAGGGCGCGGGGGCGGGGCGCGGCACCATCATCCCGTTCGTGCACCCCGGGGCGTCGGCGGGGTCCGCGGCGCCGTAGTGGCCGCGCTCGAGCGCCGGCTCGCCCTGCGCGGGAATGGTCAGCGTGAACAGGTTGCCGAAGGTGTTGTCGCAGATGTCCGCGAGCGAGGGGCCGCCGAGCGCGGCGATGATCTTCGTCACCGTGTTGCTGTGGCCCACCACCAGCACCGTCTTCCCCACATAGCGCGTGCGGACCAGCTGCGCGATGGCGGCGGCGTGGGCCTGCACGTCGCGGCTGGCCGGCACCGTGTCGACCACCACGTGCGCCGCCTCGGCCGTCGGCTGGGCGGTGAGCTGCGTGCGTGCGTACTGCGTGGCGATGACCCCCGCGACATGCCGCCCGCTCAGGAGCCGCGCGAGCTCCCGCGCCCGCTCCTGCCCCGCGGGGGTGAGGCCCGGGTTGGGGTCCTGCGGATTGTTGCTGGCCCGCTCGGCGTGGCGCACCAGGATCACCGTCGTCGCGCCCTGCGCGCGCGAGGAGGGCGGCGGAGCGCTCGCGCATCCGGCCGCCGCCACCGGCGCGGCGACCAGCGCGGCGAGGGCCAGCGCGTGGAGTCTGCGGATCATGTCGGGTTTCCAGTGTGGATGGGAGTGCGCGGACGGACGGACATAATCCTAAGGCCGTATCGCGCGATTCGGCAAAGATCCTCTCACGCGGACCGCGGAGACACGGAGGAAGAGACGCGGCCTCTCTCCCCGTGCCTCCGCGGCTCTGCGTGAGACGGCTGGTTCAGCGCTCCTCGGCGGCCGTGTAGAGCGCGTTGAAGAGGAGGCGGAAGGTGCCGTGCGGCTGCGCGCGGAAGGTGATCTCGGGGCCGAAGAGGTAGAGCTTCCCCCGCCCCACGTCGGCCTCGGCCGCGGCGACGCCGCCCAGCAGGCGCTCCTGCCCCCACGCCCACCCGCTGCGCAGCGGGTGGGCGCTGTCGAACCAGGCGATGCGGCGCACCCCGCGCGCGGCGGCATCCTCTCCCAGGCGCATGACCGGGCTCTCGTCGAACATCACGTCGGCGTGGTCCTCCATCCCCCACGCCGCCGGCTGCGAGGGATCGACCGCCACGCGCAGGATGGAGCCGGGGATGTAGAACTTGTCGTTCGGCAGATGGCGCTCGGTGCCATCCGCCGCGCGCTCCACCAGCGCGTCCTGCACCGGGAGGCCCAGGTGGCGCGCCAGCGCCGTCGAGCTGCCGACGGTCACGATCGTCCCGCCGTTCTCCAGGAAGGCGCGGAGCTGCGGCACCGTGCGCGCCACCGTCACGCTCCCCAGCTGGCCGCGGTACTCGGCGGGGATGGAGGCCGGGTCCGGCATCGCCCCTCCCCCTCCACCACCCGGACGCTCGCGGTCCGCCGCGGGGATGGCCCCGTTCACGAAGACGAGCACGTCGTACCTCGCGTTCAGGTTCCCCGCGTCGAGCTCGGGGGCGTAGACCACGCGGTAGGGGAAGCCGAACTGCTCGAAGATCCAGCGCGTCCACCCGGACTCCATCGACCCGCCGTAGCGGTCCCAGAGCCCGATGCGCAGCGGCCGCAGCCGGCGCATCTCCCGTGGCACGCGCGTGTCGTGCACCGGACGGAGGTCCACCCCCAGGCTCTCGGCCGCCAGCATCATCTGGTAGCCTCCCCGCCCGTTGGCGCTAACGAAGAAGTCGCCCGCCTCGGGCCGCTCCCGCCCGTCGCGCGCGTCGCCGGCCGAGAGCACGCGCGACACCTCCATCCCCGCGGCAAGGAAGCGGTTGGCGACGGCGAAGGCGTCGTTCTGGCGCGGCGAGAACGAGTAACCGGCGGGGGCCCAGCGCGGCTGGGCGGTGTTCGCCACGGGCGGGCGCAGGTTCCACGCGGTCACCGGCTCGAACTTCCCGCCGAAGTCCTCCAGCACGCGGTCGAACTTCACCCCCATCTGGTACGCCAGCGTCCACCCGGCCACGTCGTACGGCGGGATGGGCGGGCCGCCGGGGTAGAGGAAGTCGTTCGGATGGTCCTGCGGCTCGAACATGTCGAGCACGTGCGCACGGAAGGCCTGGTTCGCCTTCACCACCAGCGAGCCCGCCGGGTAGCTCGTCCGGCCGACGCTGAAGTCCTGCGTGGCCCGCAGCACCTCGACTCCGTTCTCCAGCAGCGCGTTCACGAACTTGACCGCGGTGGGAAAGTCGGGCTGGTCGGCCGGGAGGACGTAGCCGCGCGGGTCGCGCCACTCGGGGCGGTGCAGCAGCGCCAGGTAGCGGCGCGAATCCTCGGGATTCGGCGCACCCTGGAACTGGCCGCCGGGGACCATCACCGCGTTCGCCCCCGCCTGGGGGTGCCGCGCGGCGATGGAGTCGCGCACCTCGTCCAGCCGGCTCGGGTAGGTCGTCCAGTGGTCCCCGCTCCCGTTGCGGATGGCGTTGGACCCCATCCGCCAGATGCGGTAGAGGAACTGCTCCCGGTAGCGGCTGGCCAGGTCGAGCACCGCGTAGTTGGCGGTCACCGAGTAGTCGATCGACTGCCGGAAGTGCCAGCGCTGCGGCTCGATGGGGAACGGCAGGTCGGCGCGCGGGAGCTGCTGGTTGGCGACGAAGGGGATGTCGATGGGCGTGGGGTTGCCGATGGTCTCGGTGAGCAGCCCGATCATGTTGTGGAAGTAGGCCGTCGTCCTCAATCCCCCGTTCCACCAGGTGGAGTAGTTCGACCCCTTGCGCATGGTCACGCCCGGCTTCCCCTCGGCCTCGAAGCGGGTGTGCATGGCCGCGCCCACCAGGTCGATGCCGGTGGGGATCAGGGGGTCGAAGAGGTAGTTGAAGGGGTCGCGGAAGGGGGGCGCGAACATCACCGTGCCGGTGGGCCCGGTCTGGTGGTGGTTGTACACGATCTGGGGATACCACCGCGTGTACATCATCCGGTTCATGTTCTCCGTCTCCGGCTGCGTGGAGGCGTAGAAGTCCCGGTTGTTGTCGTGGCCGATGTACTTCTGGTAGAGCCGCGGGAGCCCGGAGGTGGAGCGCCGGCTCGCGTCGGGGGTGCGCATGTACCAGTCGGAGACCAGCTCCATCCCGTCGGGGTTGGCGTGCACGAAGAGCACGATCACGTCGTCGAGGATGCGCAGCGTCTCGGCGTCGCTGCGGCTGACGAGCTGCCAGAGCGTCTCCATGAGCTGCTGCGCGCCCAGCACTTCGCTGGCGTGCAGCCCCCCGTCGATCCACACCACCGCCTTCCCCTCGCGCGCGAGCCGCATCGCCCCGGTCGAGTCGATGCCGCGGGCGCGCGCCAGCCGCTCGGAGATCTGCCGGTAGCGCTCCAGGTTCCGAAGGTTGGCGGGGGAGCTGACGACGGCCATGTACTGCGTGCGCCCCTCGGCGGTGCGGCCGATGTCGACCAGCCGCATGCGGTCGCTCTCGCGCGCCAGCTTCTGCCACCAGGCGACGAGCTGCGTGTAGTCGGGGAGCTGGTAGTCGGCGCCGATCTCGTGGCCGAACTGCTGCCGCGGCGTGGTGAGCCGCCCCTGCGCGGGGAGCGCGGCGGCGGCGAGGACGGCGGCGGACGCGGCCAGGGTGGCGGCGCGCAGGGGCTTCAGCATCGCTTCTCCTCGGGGTCCTGCGGTCGTTCAGGGGGACAGGCGGGGAGAATCGAGCGCGCGGCGGGCGGTGTCAAGCCGAGGTTGGGCGGTTTCGACGGGGTTGGATTTCGACGGGTTGGATTTCGACGGGTTGGAAACCCGCCGCTGGAACGGCACGAAGTCCGCCTGCGCGGACTGTGGCCGCAGCCACGACCGGGGAGCACACTCTACCTCGCGTCGCAGCAGGTGCGCGACAACTTCGCGACCGTGGCTTGTAGCGATCCGGTGGACGCATACGTTCCACCTGGTCCGGGCGAGCGATCCATCTCCCGCTGCTCCAGAGGAACGTGACGCACCTCCACACCCTTCTCCTCGCCGCCGCGGCGCTGCTGCCGCTTCGCTCCTGCTTCGGGGGAAGCTCGTGCACGCCACCCGCCGCGTGCGAGGCGAGGGTGCTGCTGCGAGAGGACTTCGAAGGGGAGAACGAGGACCTCTACGCGCTGAACTACACCGGCTTCGCGCAATGGGAGGTGGTCAAGGGCACCGTGGACCTGGTGGGGAGCCCTCCCTTCGACGACTTCCTCCCGCGCGAGCAAGGGATGTACGTGGACCTGGACGGGACCAAGCGGGCGGCCGGCACGCTCCAGTCCAGGAAGCGGTTCACGCTGGCGCCGGGGCGCTACCGGCTGGAGCTCAAGCTCTCGGGTACGCCGCGCTCCAACCAGCCGCCGAACACGGTGATCATCTCCGTGGGCGACGCCTTCCGCGAGACCGTCACGCTGAAGAGCTACGCACCGCTGCGGCCGTTCGTCCGCACCTTCCGCGCGCGGTCGTCCATGGAGGCGCACCTGAGGCTCGAGCACCTCGGCGGCGACGACTACGGCATCTTCATCGACGACATCCGCTTCGAGCGGCTCTGATCCGCGATCACACACGGAAAGCGGAGGCGCGGAGAGAGCTGCGACTCTCTCCGCGCCTCTGCGTCTCTGCGTGAGTTCTATCACCCCATCTCGCCGACGGTGCGGACCTCATAACCGGGGAGGTCGAGGAATTCGTCTACCGAATGCCCGCCCTCCAGGTAGTCGATCAGGTTCTTCAGCGGCACGCGCGTGCCTACGAACACAGGCGCACCGCCGAGGATCTCGGGATCACTGTGGATGACGCTGGACGTTGCCATCGTTTTTGCTCCCAGGCTGAAGTTCACCCGGAAGATACGGCCGCACTCCGTACGAATTCCACTGGAAACTGAAAACCGCATTCTTCACACAGAGACGCGGAGACACGGAGAGGCTGGGCGGTTCTCTCCGTGTCTCCGCGCCTCTGCGTGAGATTTCTTTACTGGACGTCCCAGCGGAGCTCCCACTCGCAGAAGGCGTCGCCCTCGACGGAGCAGCGGACGTGGCGGACGGAGGAGTGCGCGCCGCCGGCCAGCTCCACCGCGCGCAGCAGCCCGCCCGTCTGGCGCCGGCAGAAGACCGGGTCGCCGGGGAAGCCCACCAGCCGCAGCACCGCGCGCCCCGGCTCGGCCTCCACCACCTCCATGTTCCCCGGCTGGTAGTAGAGGCGGAAGAGCGAGACGGGCTGGCTGAGGAACTCCAGCGGGTCGCGCTTGCGCAGGATGCCGCCGTAGAGCTCCACCCCCATCGACTGGATGGAGTAGGCGCCGCTCTTCTCCGGCCAGCCGGGGTCGCGCCGGCCGATCGACGCCTCCACCGCCGTCCAGAGCGCGCGCAGGAGCTCCACCGGCACCTCCTCCGTCGGCGCGGCGGACTCGACGCGGCGGCGGTCGTCGGGCGCAAGGCGGTCGAGCACGCCGGCCGCGGCGGCGGCGCCGTGCTCGGCCTCGACGTAGCGGAGGGTCGAGCGGAGGGTGGAGCCCTTCGCCTGGGGCGCGGTGGCGGCGGCGGCGGTCATGCGGACACCTCGGAGAGGGCGCGGCGGTCGGGCTTTCCCGAGCCCAGCCGCGGGATCTCGGGGAGGAAGATGAATGGAGTTGGGCACCTTGTAGCCGGCCAGGCGGCCGGAAACGCAACCGTCAGCCAAAGTGGATCGGCTGGGTAACCCAGACGCGCACCGGGCGGCCATCGACCGTCGCCGGGCTGAACCGCATGTGCTCAGATGCCATCTCGGCAGCGGCCTCGGCTTCGGCTCGCACGGATTCCGGCACGGAGGCATTGACCGCCTCCACCGTCTCGCGATCTACGCTTCCGTCCTGGAGGATGCGAAAGCGAACCCAGACGGTTCCGCCGACGGTAACGAGCCCGGGAGGATATCGGAGCCGGACCTCCGCCTGCACCTCGTCACGGTTGAGCAGCACCGGGATCTGCTGCTCCGTCCTGCGTGCTGCATCCCAGCCAGGCGGTCTCCTGGAGAATTCACAGGCCTCCCAGGCGATCGACGAGGTTTTGTCGACGACCACCCGCGACATGTTGTTGTTGTCCAGGTCGCGCACCTGCCTTCCTGGCGCCGCCCGGATCGGCGCGAACCAGAAATACGCCAGCTCCGTGTCGCTGTACAGGGCATATTCGCCGGGCGTGACCGAATCGAAGGAGTAGTGCGCCGCCATTCCGGTCTGCGCCGAACGCTGTTCGTTCAGCCATGCCAGGACCGCCGATTCGGCTTCCTTACCCGGTTGCAGCGCGACCGCGGCAGTGGTGGCCGCGGAATCGGCGCGGGCGCGCCACCTCGACCGCATGCGTCCACGAGCGTTGCGGGCAGAGTCGTAGGCAAGCCGGATCGGGCGCCTCAGCCGCACGTACTCGCTCCGGCTGGAGTCGCGTACGGCGCAGAGCGGCGCAAGCGCATTCGTGTTGCCGTGAGGGATGAGGTATACCCGCCCGGCGGCCATCTTCCTGATCTCCCCGTCCTGCATCCGCAGGTAGACATCCCCCTCCACCACGGCCGGGGGAGGGGGCGAAGCCCGCGTCACGGGCGAGGCTGCCGGGGGAACCTGCCCGCGGGTCTGGGCGTGTCCCTGCGCTGCCGGTGCGAGCAGAAGGATGCAGACGATCAGCCAATCGCGCATTCCGGAGGGCCCTGGCCCAACTGGCTTCCAGGTAAAACGGGATGTCAGAATAGCTAACGCCGTCGCGCGATCGGGGCATCCCACGGAAACATGCATCCGTTGTGGCGTGACGATGCGGCCTGGGCGCAACTCCACCGGTACCACGTCGGCGAATCCGGTGGACTCGACACGGGCGGCGGTCATGCGGACACCTCGGAGAGGGCGCGGCGGTCGGGCTTCCCCGAGCCCAGCCGGGGGATCTCGGGGAGGAAGACGATGGACCTGGGCACCTTGTAGCCGGCCAGGCGCGCGCGCGCGTGCGCGATCACGTCGGCGTCGCTCACCCGCGCCTCGGCGCGCGGGACGACGAAGGCGCGGCCGACCTCGCCCCAGCGCTCGTCGCGCACGCCGACCACCACCACCTCGGCCACGCCGGGGCAGTCCGCCAGCGCCGCCTCCACCTCGCCGGGAAAGACGTTCTCGCCGCCGGAGATGAACATCTCCTTGCGCCGCCCGCAGATGCGGAAGGCGCCGTCCTCGTCGCGCGCGGCCAGGTCGCCGGTGCGCAGCCAGCCATCGCCCGTGAACGCCTCGGCCGTCTTCTCCGGGTTGTTGAGGTAGCCGGAGAAGACCTGCGGTCCGCGCAGCAGCAGCTCGCCGGGCTCGCCGGCCGCCGCCTCGCTCCCGTCCTCGCGCGCGAGGCGCATCTCCAGCATCGGCACGGGCCAGCCGACGCACCCCGGGCGGCGGAGCGCCTCGTCAGCCGTGATGGCGAAGCAGTTGGGGCCGCACTCGGTGAGGCCGTATCCCTCGCGCAGGCGGTACCCGGCCGCGCGCACCTGCTCCGCCAGCGCGGCGGGGAGCGGCGCCCCGCCGGACATGAAGGTGCGCAGGCTGGGCAGCGGGCGACCCCACGCGCGCCCCTCCATCAGCATCAGCAGCATGGTGGGGACGGTGAGCGCCACGGTGATCCCCTCTTCCGCGATCGCCTCCAGGTAGCCGTCCGCGTCGAACTGGTCGAACAGCACCACGCTCCCGCCGCGAAACCAGAGCGGCGTGGCGAAGACGTTCCATCCCCCGGTGTGGAAGAACGGCGTCGACACCGGCGCCACGTCGGCCGCGCCGAGCTCCCAGGCGGTGGTGGTGGCGACGGCGTTGTAGAAGAGCTGGCGATGGGGGAGGATGGCGCCCTTGGGCTGCCCCGTGCTCCCGGAGGTGTAGAGGACGAGCCAGGGATCCTCCGCCTCCACCTCCACGTCGTCCGCCGAGGGGCCGCCGCGGGCGAGGAGCGCGGGCGCCTCGGCGTCGAGGTCGATCCAGCGCGGCGCGCCTGCGATCCCCCGCAACGCCCCCTCGGCCCGGTCGGCGTAGCGCTGCTCGCCGAGGACGAGCTTCGGGCGCGCGTCGGCCAGCACCGGGGCCAGCTCGGGCGCGGCGAGGCGCCAGTTGAAGGGCACCAGCGCGGCGCCGATGCGGCCGCAGGCGAAGAACGCCGCGACGAGCTCGCTGCGGTTGCCGGCGAGCGTCCCCACCCGGTCGCCGCGGCCGACGCCCTGCGCGCGGAGGAGCGCGGCCCAGCGGTCGGCGGCCGTATCGAGCTCGGGGTAGGTCAGGCGCTCGCCGCGCGCGCGGTCCACCAGCGCGGCGCGGCCGCCCGCCAGCCGCCGCCAGAAGCGGAGCGGGTCCGGATGCTTCGGGAACTGCGGGACTGCGGTCATACTGCGTATCGTGATTCGAGATCAGTCGTGTGCCGCGGCTCAGCGCCCTCTCCGGCTCGCTCAGGCTCGCCACCTCTCCCGTACCGGGAGAGGTAGAATGCCTCGGCCCTGCGCCGACCCTACCGGCCACGCGGAGTCTATTTCGCTCGATTCCGTGCAGGCCTCGCCACTGCCGCGTTCACCCCCCTCTCCCGGTACGGGAGAGGGTTTGCGCTCTAAGGCGCAGGGAGAGGGCCTCGCGGGCGCGGTCAGTGCCTGGTCAACGGTGGTGCGCGAGGAGGAAGTCGAGCACCAGGCGCGCGGCGTCGGGGCCTCGGGCGTCGGTGTAGGTGCCTTCGGGCGCGCCGCCGGACCAGGCGTGGCCAAGACTGTCGACGACCACCAGCTCGATCGCGGTGGTGCCGTCCGCCGCCTTCCAGCGAGTGCGCTCCACGCCCAGGCCGCCCTCGGTCGTGCGCTCGGCGGGGGAGGCGGAGAGGCCGAGGACGCCGGCCCACTGTGCCGCGAGCTGGCGCGAGTTGGTGGCGGTGACCACCGCGTCGGCGCCGCCGTGGACGGCGATGAGCGCCGGCGGACGACCGTCCCCGAGCGCGTCCTGCAGGGCGTACGCGAGGATGGCCGGGTCCGGGCTGCCGTTGCGCATCACGGCGATGGCGTGCGGCACGTCCGCCGCGGCACGGTAGGGAATGCCGGAGTGCGCGCCGACCG
>Ga0070685_10001546_pt1 | contig 12133 bp, 11 predicted proteins | sample KBSS13LmetaG_FD_65651 | JGI IMG/M metagenome (GOLD analysis project Ga0070685, IMG submission 65651) | Switchgrass rhizosphere microbial communities from Kellogg Biological Station, Michigan, USA - KBS S1-3L metaG | ecosystem: Host-associated > Plants > Roots > Rhizosphere ...
GCGTGGCGCACCAGCAGGTAGAACACCAGCCGCGCCGGCGCACGGCTGATTAGGTCGCGGCGCAGCAGGACCTGCGGCACGCCCACGTCGTCGAGCAGCGCGTCCAGCCCCTCCTCGCGCAGCCGTTCCTCGCCACCAGGGCCGACCACCGACAGCAGCAGCTCCGCCTCCGTCCTGCCGAAGCTCGCCCTCACGTTCGGTTTGATCATCCGCCGTCTCCTGGCTGAAGGGTCCGCACTGTGCTACCGGCCCGCCGCCCCAGATGTTTCGCCGGCGGCGGGGATGTGCACTCCGTTCACCGGGAACCCGGCTTGCATCGGCCGCCGATGACCTTCAACCGGAGAGCGAGGATGAAGCTCCCCCTGCCGAAGTCGTGGCGTCCGCAGCTCGACGCGGAGCTGGAGAAGCCGTACTTCGCCGCGCTCCGCCGCTTCGTGGACGGCGAGCGGCGGGCGCACACCGTCTATCCCCCGGAAGACGAGGTCTTCGCGGCGCTGGCGCTCACGCCGTACGAGCGGGTGAAGGTGATGATCCTGGGGCAGGACCCGTATCACGGGCCGGGGCAGGCGCACGGACTCGCGTTCTCGGTACGACCAGGGGTAGCGCCGCCGCCGTCGCTGCGCAACATCTTCCGCGAGCTGCGCGACGACCCGGGGTGCCCGGAGCCGCGCGACGGCTCGCTCGTCCCCTGGGCCGAGCAGGGCGTGCTGCTGCTGAACGCGGTGCTCACGGTGCGCGCCGGCGAGCCCAACTCGCACCAGGGGAAGGGATGGGAGACGTTCACCGACGCCGTGATCCGGGCGGTGAACGACCGGCCCGGACCCGTCGTCTTCGTGCTCTGGGGCGGCTACGCGGCGAAGAAGGAGGCGCTGATCGACACCGGGCGGCATGTCGTGCTGAAGTCCGCGCACCCCTCGCCGCTCTCGGCCAGGCGCGGGTTCTTCGGCAGCCGCCCCTTCACGAAGGCGAATGCCGCGCTAGAGGACGCCGGCCAGGCGCCGGTCGACTGGTGCCTGCGGGAGCGGGAGCGCTAGCGGGGCGATGCGGAGCGCGGGCACCATCGCCGGCGCGTCGCCGGCCTGGTGGCGGAGGGACTCGGTGGGCGCGATGCGGCTGCCGTACCAGTTGCGCGCGCGGCGGTGCAGGGGGAGCGGGGACTGCATGGGGACCTCGAGGTGGTGCGGGTGTCGGCCGCAGGACCTTCCCGCGGCCGACGTTCGCACCTCGCAACGCCCGCGCCATCAGGCGCACACCGTTTGCAATCCCCCTAAGTCGTTGTTACAGATACAGATACGCGGATGACGCCCGTGCGTCCACACCGCGCCGGTGCGGCACCGATGGTACATCTGTGGCAAAACTTTCCGGCGGAAAGGGAAGAGGCTTACGAAGTGGCCGCTTCCTGTATGGAATCTTTCACAGGGGAAACAGGTTCACGGATCTGTTCTCCGTGCCCTCCGTGACCCCTGTGAGAGACTTCTTCCTCGTAGCCTGAGATGGCGCAATCGAATCGGATGACGCGCTACTGCGGGTTCAGCGTCAGCCAGACCGCGGTGCCGCCGAGCTTGTCGGTCATGGTGTCGTCGTCGTCGTAGCTCTCCGTGCTCACCCCGCCGATGGTCCCACCCGTCCCCACCTTCTGCTGGAGGAGCAGCCCGCGCGTGGCGGGGATGTCGTCGCCGTCGATGTTGTAGGCGCCCCAGTAGTGGTTGAACTCCAGGTCCTCGTAGAGCTGCTGCGACGAGAGCCCCGGCTCGTAGCCCACGTACAGCCCGGGGACGTACCCCGACTCGCTGACCTGCGATGCCCAGGCGTTGCAATAGGCGATCACGTCGCTCGCGGCGGTATCGGTCGCGACGCACTCCAGGTCGCACCACACGTTCACTCCCGGCGGCACGCCGATCTGCTTGGTGAACTTGGCCGCGTTGGCGCCGTACTCCTGTCCCAGTGATTCCGTAGGGCTCCACCCGGGGTTGAGCACGTGCTGCACCACCATCAGCGCCAGCCCGGCGTTCAGGATCGTCTTCGCCTCGGTCGAGGTGAGGTCGTACGACGCCATCGAGGTGCGCCCCACGTAGCGGACGCAGAAGCGGTAGCCTTTGTCGTAGAAGGCGGCGGCGGTGGAGGCCGAGATGGGCGTGTTCGCGTCGAACCCCTTCAGCCCTGCGGGCGCGTTCTGGACGACTCCGGGAAGGCTCGCGGTGGTGGCGCCTGCGTCGTCGGTGGACATGGCTCGGTTCCGTGGCGGAGGGAGGAAGCAGGGGACATTGACCGGTGACGGAGGCGCCCCGGGGAGGGGCGTTCCGTCGATCCGCATAGTAGTAGCGGGCTGGCGGTGTTACAACGCTGGCGCAAAGGGGCCTGGAACTCGAATCAGGCGATCGCCCGCCGCGCGGCGGCGAAGACGTCGTCGAGCATCGGCTCGGTGAGCCGGCCGGTGAAGGTGTTCTGCTGGCTGGGGTGATAGCAGCCGATCAGCGTGAGCCCCGGCGCCACCGCGGCCTCCGCGCCGTGCCCGAAGCGCGGCAGGGGCGTGGGAAGGGGATGGCCGGCCTGGCGCAGGAGACGGAGCGCGCCGTCCCACGCGAACTTCCCCAGGCAGACGATGGCGCGCAGCTCGGGGAGCGCGGCCAGCTCCGCCATGGCGAAGGGGAAGCAGGCGTCTCGCTCGTCCGGCAGCGGCTGGTTGTCCGGCGGCGCGCACTTCACCGCGGCGGTGATCCACACGTCCGTGAGCGCCAGCCCGTCGCCGGCGTGGGTGGAGGTGGGCTGGTTGGCGAAGCCCGCGCGGTGCAGCGCGGCGAACAGCCAGTCGCCGCTGCGGTCGCCGGTGAAGACGCGCCCGGTGCGGTTGCCGCCGTGCGCCGCCGGCGCGAGCCCGAGGACGAGGAGCCGCGCCGCCGGGTCGCCGAAGCCGGGGATGGGGCGCGCCCAGTACGTCTCGCCACGGTAGCGGCGCGGCGGCGTGGCGGCGGCCTGCTCGCGCCACGCCACCAGCCGCGGGCACCGCGTGCAGACGACGACCTCGCTCTCGATGACCTTCAGCGACATTGGATCCATTGCTCTGCTAAATGACATGATCTCACGCAGAGGAACCAGAGGGACCAGAGGGACCAGAGATGATTTCTCTGGTCCCTCCGGTTCCTCGTGTGATCCCGTCGTTGCGTGTCAGCCGTCCGCGGGAGGGGCGGCGGGACGCGAGCGCTCCTCGCGCGAGGGCGAGGGGTCGCTGCGCGGGGCCGGCTCCGAGCGCGGGCTCTCGCTGCGCGCCGGCGGCGGGCTGGGCGGCGCGCTGCGGACCGGCTCCGCGCGGGGCGACTCCTGGCGCGGCTCGGAGCGGGGCGACTCGTGGCGCGGCGACTCCTGCCGCGGCTCGACCGTGCGCGGCTCGCGGGCGGGCGCTTCCACGCGCGGGCGCTCGCGGCGCTCCTCGGCGCCCTCACGGGGGGCCGCCGCGCGGGGCTCGCTTCCACCCGTCACCTCCGGACGGTCCGTCGCCTCGGGGGTCGGCCGGGGGCGCCGGCCCGGGGCCGCGCTCGTCCCCTGCTCGCCGTCGCCGGCGGGGGTGGTCGCCACGGGCTGGGGCCGGCGGCGCGTGGGCGCGGTCACGGTCGTCGCGCTGTCGCCGTGGCTGGGCGTCGGGGTCGCGACGCGCGGCTGGCGGACCACGATCGGCCGGTCGTGCCGCCGGCACCCGTACGCCGCCAGCTCGATGGGCAGGATCTCGACCGTGCCGTTGCCGCAGTACACGCGCCGGTATCCGCCTTCGTCGGCGTAGTAGCCGTAGTCGCTGCGCGGCCACACGGCCAGCACGTCGGTGGTCCAGTCCTGGTCGTCCTGGTACGGCACCACGGCCTGCACCAGGTCCTCCATCACCCGCTGGTAGTTCATGGTGCTGTACGCGTTCAGCCCCAGCACGCTGCGAATCGCCCCCTCGGAGTGCTGGAAGCGGGCGATGCTGCGCAGCGGCTGCCGCGACGCCACCAGGAAGTAGAAGCGCGGCTGGCCGCGCGTGTACCGCGAGCTCGAGCCGGTGAAGTACGAGTCGTAGCGCCGCGCCCCGTGCGTGGGGAGCATGGTGAAGCCCGAGGCGAAGTAGGCCTGCTCGGCGCTGAACGCCGGGTAGTACAGGCCGACCCCCTGCCCGGGGAGGATCTCGAACATCGCCACGTAGGCGGGCCGGTTGAGCCGCACCCCCAGGCTGGTGCCGGTCTGGTCGATGCGCGCCGCGAGCGGCACGTCGGCCGCGTCGTACCAGCGGTCGCTGGAGTAGCGGTACGAATCGGGTCCGGAGCCGGAGCCGCGGTACGCGTTGTAGCACGCGGAGAGCGCGAGCACCGGTACGAGGAAGGAGGCCAGGCGTCTCATGACTACCTTTGGGGGCGAACGGTTGGCCGTTTACTGCATCTGGAACATATGTGGAGCAATACGTACGCCCCTACACCCCATTCCGCAACGCGTTCCGGCATATCGGGTTACGTCTTCGGCGGGGCGCCGGATCGTCCCTCCGGCGTTCACTCCGGCGGACGATTCCGTCCAACCGCGGGGACAGGGGAGGCCAGCGCCAGCGCGACCCATCCGGCGAGGAAGCAGACCCCGCCGAGCGGGGTGATGGCGCCCAGCACGCGGATGCCGGTGAGCGCCAGGGCGTAGAGGCTGCCGGAGAAAAGCACGATCCCCGCCGTGAACAGCCACCCCGCCGCCGCGGCCGCGCGCGAGGGCATCCGATCCGCGGCCACGGCGACCGCAATGAGTCCGAGCGCATGGTACATCTGGTAGCGCGCCGCCGTCTCGAACACCGCGAGCAGCTCGGGGGAGAGGCGCGCCCGTAGCGCGTGCGCGCCGAACGCGCCCGCCGCCACCGCGGCGAAACCGAACACACATCCCAGCCGCCAGAACGTCCGCGCCATCGTCATCCCCCGAAGTCGTCTCCCGTGGTCCCGGGTGAAGATTGCGGAGCGCGGCGTGAGGCGCCAGCGAACCGATCCCCATCCCCCGTCGACCGACCCGCCGGAAGCGTACGTAACCACGGCGATTGCAATCAGATACAGGTACCTGGGGGAAGGAACGCGTCTTGCGAACCTGCGCGGCGGAACAGGAGTTCATCCAGCACACGGCAGGCGGACGGGACGATGGACGAAACGGTACCGCGGCGGACGGGGTTCAGGGCGGAGCACCCGGTGTTCTTCTGGGGCACCGTGTCGCTGATCGCGCTGCTGGTGATCGCGGCGGCTGCGGTGGGCGCGCGCATCCCCCGGTACAACCGCGAGGCGGACGAGATCGCCTCGCGCATGACCGCGGAGCAGCGGCGCACGCGCGAGGAGCTGATGGCCCACCGGCAGAAGCGCACCCAGCTCGCCGTGGCGGTGCTGCAGCGCGACCTGCGCATCAAGTCGCTGGAGACGCGTCAGCGGCACCTGGCCATCGTGCTGCGGGACTCGATGCTGGAGCTGCGCCAGGGCCGCGCCACGCTGCGCCGCGCGAAGCTCGTCATCGGGCCGGACTCCATCATCCGCGCGCCGGACGGGCGGAGCTGGCGCTTCGTGCGGGGGATGGGGGAGCGGCACATCCGCAGCCGCCAGCAGAACCCCAGCATCACCATCCCCGACTGGGTCTACGTGAGCCGGGGCCAGCCGGTGCCGCCCGAGGGCGAGCGTCGCGTGGCGGGGGGGATGGGCGCGTACGTCATCACCCTCGACGACGGCACGGAGATCTACAGCCAGCCGCTGGCGGGACCGCTGAAGGACACCGTGATCCCCGCGGGCTTCATGGCGCAGTCGAAGGACCTGGCGGCGATCTTCGACGCGGTGAACGAGGAGACGCCGGTGTACATCTACTGAAGTGCGAGAGTGCGAAGTACGAGAGTGCGAAAGTGTTGAAGGCTGATACGGAAACTCGAAGGGGGAGCGAGATAGATGGCGAGGATCAGCAGGACGGGAGTGGAGGACCGGCGGAACTGGACGCCGCCGGGGCGGTTGCGGCGGATCGCGCACGACCACCGGGGGGCGGTGGTGGCGCTGCTGCTGGCCACGCTGGTGGCGGCCGGCCTGTTCGTCGCCACCAGCGCGATGGCGGTGAACGCGCGCTTCGACCGGCGCGTGGCGGAGATGATCTACACCCGCGACCAGCGCTCGCTCAGCTTCGTGCAGCAGCAGGAGGCGCGCCTCACCCGGCAGGTGGCGGAGCGCGAGCGGGAGCTGGCGAAGAAGGAGGAGGAGCTGGTCCCCGTGAACCAGCCCTACCTGGTGGTGTCGCTCGCCGAGCACCGCGTGCTGTACATCCGCAACAACGACACGATCTTCCGCGCGCCCGTGGCCATCGGCTCGGGCGAGACGCTGGTGATCGACGGAGTGACCAAGCGCTTCCAGACGCCGCGCGGAAAGATGGCGATCACCGCCAAGGAGCTCGACCCGGTCTGGGTCCCGCCCAACTGGCACTACGTGCAGATCGCCCGCAAGAACGGCCTGGGAATCGTGGACATGAGCGACGCCTCGCCCGGCGCGCTGAACGGCCGCTTCCCGCCGGGACGCGTGCCGATCTCCGGCGGCAACGTCATCATCCCGCCCTGGGGGAGCCCGCAGCGGCAGATGCGCGGCACCCTGGGGGTCGCCAAGCTGGAGATTTACGTTGGCAACGATACGCACACCACCGAGAACGAGAACAGCGTCGGCACCGCCGCCAGCCACGGCTGCCTGCGCATGCTCCGCGACGACATCCTCTGGATGTACAACAACGTTCCCGTCGGCACGCCGGTCTACATCTACTGACAAACAGGGGCCGCTGCGCGGCGAGACGCGGAGGAAACAGAGAGGCACAGCAGTTCTCTCCGTTCCCTCAGCGTCTCGCCGCGAAGCGGCCCTACGGCAGCTCGATCTCCGGCTTCTCGGGGTGGCGGCGGTAGAGCACGGCGACCCGGCCGATGGTCTGCACCAGCGCCGAGCCTTCGACGCGCCGCTCCAGCTCGGCGCCGGCCTCGCGCACGTCCTGCGGCGCCGCCTCCTGCACGCGCACCTTGATCAGCTCGCGGGTGTTCAGCGCCTCCTCCACCGAGCGGATGGCGCTGTCCGTCACGCCCTCCTTGCCGACGTAGACCACCGGCTTCAGGTGGTGCGCCAGGCTCTTGAGGTGCGCGCGCTGCCGGGGGGTGATCGCCACGGGTGTCGCTCCGGTTCCGGTACGCCCGCGCGCCGGACGCCGCGGGTCGCGCAAGATACGGGAGCCCCGTCCCCCGCGCGACCCGCCCCCGGGTCGAGGCTCAGCGGATGCGGATGACGCGTCCCCGCGCGTCGACGCTGTACCGCGGCACCTGTCCCACGTGGTCCGAGAGGTCCGGGGCGCCGGCCGGCGCGGTGCCCGAGCGCAGCGACAGCGTGAGGGTGAGCGCGTCGGCGCGCGACGTGTCGACCGTGTACCCGATGTCCGTCAGCGCCCGCACGGTGGCCTGGCTGATCGGCACCGCGCCGGTGTTGACGCTCGGCGTCATCAGCTCGCTCCCGAACACCGCCTCGCGCCAGTGGCCGCCAATGGCGTCCGTGGGGACCTTCGCCCCCGTATAGGTGTTTCCGCCCATCAGGTTGAAGCCGACGATCCCCCCGGTCCCCGTGTAGTGGGGATCGGAGCCGAGCACCACCAGTCCGTAGGTCGGCCAGAGGGTGCCGAGGCCGAGCGTGTGCCCGAGCTCGTGCTTGATGAAGCTCTGGACCCGCCCGCTGCTCTCCATCGTGGTGATGTCGTAGGAATCCAGCCGCAGGTAGGCGACGAAGGGCTGCGCCCCCGACCGCACGTAACAGACGTCGGCGAACCCGCCCAGGTTCGTCCCGCTCTGGGGAGTCCCGTCGATGGAGTCGATGCTGACGAAGACGAGGAGGTCGTCGATGGTCAGGTTGTAGCTGGGCGAGCCGGTCCAGCAGGTCCCCGCCGCGCCGCTGAAGGTCACGTCGGGGAGGTCGGTGGTGATGATCTCCTCCCAGCGCGCGGTGGCGGAGTCGAAGGCGGCGCGCTGGGAGGGCGTGATCGCGTTCCGGTAGCAGAGGGTGATCCCGAACCCCGTCCCCCCGCCGCCCCCGCACCCGCTCGCGGTGAACGCGGCGGGTACCGCGGCCCCGGCGGCCGTCGCGGTCAGCGTGTTCAGCGCCGCGGGCGAGCCGAGCACCCACTTCCCCAGCGTGGCGACGCCGCTCGCGTTGGTGACCGCCGTCGCACCCACCAGGTAGCCGCCGCCCGACGTCACCGAGAAGGTCACCGGTACCCCCGCCAGCGGGTTGCTGGAGAGGTCGCGCACCAGCACCGAGAGCGGGGCGGGGACGGCCGACCCCGCCATCGCCGCCTGGTTGTCGCCGCCGTTCACCACCACGGTGGCCTCCGTCGCCACCTCGATCGTCCGCTGCCCGCGGAGCCGCTTGCCGACCGCGGTCAGCACCGACGTCCCGTTCGCCTGGTAGGTCACCGACAGCGAGGCCTGCCCGCTCGCCAGCGCCGCCGTCGACCCGAAGGTGGCCGAGGGCCCCGACGTCTGCGTCAGGGCGACGCTGTCCACCGTGCCGGCGATCACGTTCCCGTAGCGGTCCATCGCCTTCACGGTGACGGAGTACGGCACGTTCAGCGTGGGACGGGTCGGCGAGCCGATGCGGAAGTTCGCCCAGCAGGCGTTGGTGCTCTCGCCGGGGCGGAGCATCGTGAGGCGGGTGTACGCCGCCGGGTTGGTGATGTAGGTGAGGGGCGCCGCCGCCGTCCCCGCGGTGCGCACGGTGCAGAGCTGGCGCTGGCCCTCGTAGTCGGCCGCCTCCGGGCCCGAGGCCGGGCTCCCCGCCAGCACCGTGACCGTCGTGGCGCCCAGGGCCGCGGCGCGCTCGCGCAGCCGGCGCACGGCGGAGCTGTCCTGCCCCTCCTCGATGCTCTCCGTCATCCGGGTCTCGCTGTCCTGCACGGCGAGCACCTCGAAGAAGAGCGAGTACACGTCCGCGGACGAGCTGGCCTGCATCGGCACCCGGAAGGAGAGCGTGAGCACGCCGTCGTACTGGTTGGCCGACGGGTTGGCCGGGAGCGCGCGGTTGGGCGCGTTCGGCACCGCGCTGCGGATCACGTAGCCGTAAGGGAAGATGCCGGTCACGTCGCCCGGCGGGGTGATGGCGGCCACCTCGCTCTCCTGCAGCACCTGGATCACGTCCGGGTCGAGCGCCTGCATGGTCACCAGGTCGCTGCGCATGGCGACGGAGCCGGTCGGCACGATGTACTTCGCGATGGCGGGGTCCGCCGCGGTGCCGTCGAAGCGCTTGAGGGACGAGAGCGGCGTGCCGGAGATGGTGTTCGCGCGCGAGACCATCAGCATCGTCACGTTGTTCAGCGCCACGCCGGTGCCGTTGCGCACGCGGTAGGTGAAGGAGACGTACCGCTGCCCCCCCGCTCCCCGCGTCCCCTCGATGAACGCGCTCGACCCCACCTGCTCGAAGGTGATCCCCGCGCCCGCCGTGGTGAGCGTGGCGCGCGTCCCGCCGCCGACGGCGCGCGCGGGGGTGACGGTGGAGTGCGGCTGTTCGTCGCCGATGCCGGTGACGGCGATGGTGTAGAGGCCGAGCGCCGTGGGCGCAGGGGCGGGCGTGGGTGGCAGCGTGGGCCGGGCGGCGTCGCCCGTGCAGGCGGCTGCGGCGAGCGCCGCGAGCGCGGCGCAGGAGCGGAAGAAATGGCGCATGGGAGCTCCTCGATAGATCGGGTGGTGTGAGGGGAGAGCCAGCGGGAGAGAGCGGCCGGGGCCATGCCAACCATACGCAGCGCGGCCGACTCCCGGAAGGGCGTCGGCCGCGATTTGTGCAGAGCGTGTTTACGTGGAACCGCTTGGTTCTTTTACGGGATTGGGGATTACGCCTTCTCCACCCGGTTGCGGCCGTTGGCCTTGGCGAGGTAGAGCGCCCGGTCGGCGGCGCGGATCATCGAGGAGATGTCGTTGCCGTCGTCGGGGAAGGCGGCCACGCCGAAGGAGGCGGTGAGCGAGCGCGGCACCTCGGCGTTGGGCGGCAGCGTCTCGATCAGGATGCGCAGCCGCTCGGCGAGGCGGAACCCCTCGTCCTTCCCCGTCTCCGGGAAGATCAGCGCGAACTCCTCGCCGCCGTAGCGGCAGGCGCTGTCGGTGTTGCGGAAGGTGTGGCGCACCGCGCGGCCGATGCGCTGCAGCGCGTGGTCGCCCACTTCGTGCCCGAAGGCGTCGTTGATGGTCTTGAAGTGGTCGATGTCCAGCAGCACCAGCGCGAGCGGCCGGTGGTACCGCCGCGCGCGCTGGAACTCCACCCCCAGGATCTCGTCGAAGCCGCGGCGGTTGTGGCAGCCGGTGAGCGGGTCGATGGTGGCCTGCGCGCGCAGCCGGTCCAGCAGGTCGGCGTTGCGCAGCGCGATCGCCGACGAGTCCGCCAGCGCGCGCAGCAGCGCCAGGTCGTGCGCCTCGTACGGCGCCTCGGTCATGCGGCGGCCCAGGATCAGCAGCCCGGCGTCGCCGTCGCCGAAGTCCAGCGGGGCCACCACCGCCACCTCGGCGGGGACGTGGTCGCGGATCTCGGCGTCCTCGGGCGGCACCACCGGCGGCTGGCCGGGCATGGCGACCGAGCGCACCACCCGCGCGGGGATGGCGTAGGCCACGCTCTCGCCGCGCAGCGAGCGCACCGCGCGGCAGGTATACTGCTCGCCCTCGGTGTGGTAGAGCGCCGCCCACCAGGCGAAGAACACCTCGCCCACTGAGTCCAGCACCAGCCGCTCCGTCTCCTCCAGCGTGCGCACCACCGCCAGCGTGCGCGCCACCTGCTGCAGCGCGCCCAGGTGGAAGCGGAGCTGGTCCAGCTCCAGTGCCTGCGCGGCGCGCAGCTCCTGCACCTGCCAGACGCGGGTGAGGTGCACCTCCAGCGCGTCCCGCACCTCGGCGTGGATCTCCGCCTCCGCGGGCGCCCAGAGCTCGCCCACCCCGCCGGGCGCCGGGAAGGTGACCTGCGCCGACATCCCGTCGCGGGCGTCGCCCACGGTGAGCGGCACCGGGCGCGTGGGCACCGCCAGCGAGCAGGGGCAGCGCACCGCGACGCGCGCGGCGTCGACGCACGCGGCCGCCACCTCGTCGGTGGGCGCCAGCAGCGGCACCGCCGCGAAGAGCTCGGCGATCTCGGCCGCGGTGGCGCGGGCGTCGGTGCCCTGCTGGGAAAGGCGCACTCGGTTCCGGGTGGAAACGTGCATGGAAGAGAACGGCACCGGACGTGGGCCGGAACCGCTCCGGCCTGCCCGGGAGAAAGCATTCCGCGTTCCAGTCAGCGCGTTCCCGTTTGGAAACGCACCGCAAGGGACGTCACGTTCTCCGCCTGAAACGTATTGGGGGGCCGTGCGGCGCGCGCGAGGAACGGTTGGCGACAAAATAACGATTTCGCGACGAAATGATAAACATATTTCTCGCGCGCCGGGCCAGCGCCGATCACGCGCGGACGACCGCCCGAACGCAGGGGTTCATGCATCTTGCCCCGCGAAATTCGCGCGGCTTTCGTGCGCGGCTCAGTCCCCCAGCGAGATCCCGAGCTGCCGGGCGGAGACCACCAGGTCGTTGTCGAGCGGCACTCGCTTGATCTCGCTGATCGCCTCGGCCAGCGGCACGGCGCGCACGTCGGCGCCCTGCAGCGCCACCATCGTCCCCAGGCTCCCCTCGCGGATGCAGCGCACCGCGGCGGCCCCGAAGCGCAGCGCCAGGTTGCGGTCGTAGGCGATGGGGCTGCCGCCGCGCTGGATGTGCCCCAGCACCATCGGCCGCGTCTCCTTCCCCGAGACCACCTCGATCTCGTCGGCCAGGCGGTCGGCGATGCCGCCGTAGCGCCCGCTCCCGTCCACGTAGCTGGGCTGGCCGCCCGCGGGGCTCGCCCCCTCGGCGACCACCACGATGCTGAAGCGGCGGCCGTGGCGCTCGCGCTCGCGTACCTTCTCGGCGATCCGCTCCAGGTAGTAGGGGATCTCGGGGATCAGGATCACGTCGGCGCCGCCGGCCATCCCGCTCTCCAGCGCGATCCACCCGGTGTGGCGCCCCATCACCTGCACCACCATCACCCGCTGGTGCGCCTCGGCGGTGCTGTGCAGCCGGCCGATGGCGTCGGTGGCCACCTCCACCGCGGTCTGGAAGCCG
>Ga0070685_10001548_pt1 | contig 12123 bp, 9 predicted proteins | sample KBSS13LmetaG_FD_65651 | JGI IMG/M metagenome (GOLD analysis project Ga0070685, IMG submission 65651) | Switchgrass rhizosphere microbial communities from Kellogg Biological Station, Michigan, USA - KBS S1-3L metaG | ecosystem: Host-associated > Plants > Roots > Rhizosphere ...
ACGTTCGGCCTGTTCACGCTGCGCTGGGTGCGTCCGTCGCGACTGCTCGCGGGCGCGCTCGCCCTCGCCGCGCTGCTGCCGCTGATGCCGCAGTCGTTCTGGATCCGCATGATGCGCACCGTCGCCGTGAAGAAAGGCACGTTCGAGGCCTACTCGATGTTCGAGCGGATCTACGGCTGGAAGACGGCGTGGGGCGTGGTGAAGGACCACCCATGGACCGGCATCGGGTACCTCGGCTTCCGCTTCGTGAGCAACGCCTACAACGAGATGCGCATCGTGCTCATCACCGTGGAGAACTACTACTACGAGATCCTCGTGAGCATGGGGATCGTGGGACTGATCGTGCTCGCGTTCGTCATCGTCAGGCTCTTCCAGGTGGGCCGCGCGGTGGAGCGCACCGCCCCGCGCGGCACGCTGGGGTACCACATGGCCCGCTTCCACGCCCCGCTGATCCTGGGACTCCTGGTCGCGAACATGACCGGCGACAACTTCATGGGCCTGGTGGGCCTTGCGCAGGTGGCGTTGTGGACCGCAGTGATGGTTCGCGCCGGGCATGACGCCGTGGCCCAGTCCGCACGCGTGTGACGCTTCGCGTCCTCGCGTTCACGCCGGCGCCCGAGTCGGGTGCTGCCGGCCGCTATCGCGTGTTCCAGTACCGCGAGCCGCTGCGCGCGCTGGGGATCGAGCTGGAGCCCGCCCCGTTCCTGGACGAGGACGCGTTCCGTCGCCTCTACCGGCCCGGCGGGGTGGCGCCCAAGGCGTGGGACGTGGCGCGCCGCACGCAGCTGCTGCTCACGCGCCTGCGCTCGGCCAGGCGCTACGACCTCGTGCTCGTGCACCGCGAGCTGTGGCCGCTCGCGGGCGGGTGGCCGCTCGCGCTCCTCGAGCGCAGCCGGACGCGCTGGGTGTTCGACCTGGACGACGCCGTGTTCCTGCCCAACGTGAGCGACGCGAACAAGCGCTTCGCGGGGCTCAAGGCACACGGAAGCGTGACCGCGATCGCCGCCGGGGCGCGCGCCGTGGCCGCGGGCAATGCCTGGCTCGCCACTTGGGCGCGAAACCAGCGGCTGGGGCGGCCAGCGGACGAAGTGGAGGTAATCCCCACTGTCGTCGACAGCACCCATTGGACGCCGGCCACCCCCGATAACGGAGGGACCGTGCGGCTCCTATGGATCGGCAGCCCGACCACGCTGCGCTACCTCGAGGCATGGGGGCCGACGCTCTCGCGCCTGGGTGCGCGGCACCCCGGGCTCGAGCTGCACGTGATCGGCTCGCGGCTCGAGCTGCCCGGCCTGCGCTGCTTCTCGCACGAGTGGAGCGCCGACACCGAGCGCACCATCTCCCAGCGTTGCCACATCGGCCTAGCGCCGCTCGCCGACGGCGACTGGGAGCGCGGCAAGTGCGGGTTGAAGCTGCTGCTTTACATGGCGCTGGGCCTGCCCGCGGTGGCGTCGCGTGCCGGAGTCCATCCCGAGATCGTGACCCCGGCCATGGACGGCGAGCTGGTCGGCGACGACGAGTCGCTCGAGGCGGCGCTGGACCGGCTGGTGCGCGATCCGGCGCGGCGTGCGGCACTGGGGCGCGCCGCGCGCAGGACGCTCGAGCTTCGCTACTCGCTCAAGGCGACGGCCCCGCGGCTTGGCGAGCTACTGCGCCGCGCGGCAGACTCGCACCAGGCTGACTAAGCCGGCCGGAGCGTGGCGATGGCGATCGCGTTGCCCAGCGGGTGCGGCGAGCCGTAGGCGGCGCCGCGGATGCCTTCGCGATCGGACTCCGCCCAGCGATTGTCCGCGGAGATGCGCCGCAGAAAACCCAGCTCGGCGAAGGTTCCGGTGTCGATGAGCGCGTCGATCCAGGGGTTGTAGCCCAGCGGCCAGGTGACGACGGCCTGCCCCGCGGGTGCGAGCCAGGTCCGGATTCGTTCCACGACACGGGCGACCTTGTCGCGCTCCCGCCTCTCGTCCCATCCCACATGCTCGAGCGTGGAGATGCTGACGATGAGTTCGTAGCGCCGCCCGGGGCTCCAGTCCAGGACGTCGGCGTTGATCACGCCCGGGGCGACCTCGTACTTGTCGAGCACGTCGTGCGAACCGCGCCGGTAATGGCCGAGCACGTTCCCGACCTCGAGGATCGCCCCGCGCTCACGCTCGACGACGCGAGCGACGATCGGCACCTCCACGGCGCGCTCGTTCCAGTAGGTGCGGTTGTAGTTGTGCAGCAGGTACGGGTAGGACGCGCCGCCGAAGGTGAACGTCCACAGCCCCTTCTGGAGCCGCTGCGCGGCGAGGATCGAGTTCCACTTGAGCGCGTGGAGGACCCGTCGGAACGGGTCCAGCTCCGCTGCTCCCGCCACCGGGGTCCGGTCGGCGCGGTCCCCGTAGAGGTCTCTCTGATCCGCGGCGCCGCTCACTTCTCCAACTCCACGACGATGTTGTCGGCGGGGACGGCCCGCAAGATCGTGCGCTCGTACGCGACGCGGGATCTCCGGGAGAGATTGACGAACCACCCATAGATGGGATGAAGTGCGGTCGAGGGCGTGAACTCGAACGTGATGCGCTCGGCGACGACGCGCGCGAACGCGAAACTGAAATAGTAGGGTCGCTCCCGGCGCCTCCGGCTGCCGCTGACGAAATGGTCGAACCACTCGATCGCGAAGCGGTTCCGGTGCGTGGGATCGATGTAGTTGTTGCGGGACGTGAAGTGCGGGACCCGGATCGCCAAGCGCCCCCCGCGATCCAGGATCCGATGCAGCTCCTTCAGCGTCGCGACGGGGTCCGCGAGATGCTCGAGCACGTCCTGCGCCAGGATGTAGTCGAAGGACCCATCCGCGAACGGCAAGGGGAGGCCATCGAGGTCGTGCACGACGTCGACGCCAGGGATCTCACGACTCGAATCGAGGTTCACCCACCCGGGGCGGATGTCGGTGCCGCAGCCAAGGTTGAGCTTCCGTGCATCGACCATGCGCGGCAGAATACCCCGTGACACCACGCATCGCCATCCTCGCGGACTACCTCGAAGAAGGCTGGACGAGCATGGACCACTACGCGGCCATGCTCGTGCAGCATCTCGGTCACGACCCTCGTTTCGAGAGCGTCCTCGTGCGGCCCACGTTCCACCACCGGTTCGGGCGCATGCCGTGGCTCTTCGGTCCGAGGCGAGGCCGCGGGCTCGATCGCTACGTCAACCGCTACGCGGACTATCCGCGGGCGGCGGCCCGCACCACGGGGTTCAACCTCTTCCACGTCGTGGACCAGACCTACGCGCACGTCGCGACGCGACTCCCGACGCAGCGCGCCGTGGTCACCTGCCATGACCTCGACTTCCTCGATCCGCCCCCGGGGACGCCCCAGCCGTGGTTGGTGCGCGCCACCGGGGCGAGGGCATTCCGTGGGATGCGCGCCGCAGCGCGCGTGATCTGTGACAGCGACGCCATCCGCTCGGAGATCCTGCGCCGCGGGCTCGTCGAGCCCCATCGGCTCGCGGTGGTCCCGCTCGGCGTCGAGGAGGACTTCCGGCCCGACGGGCCGGGGCTCTCGCCCGCATCGGAAGCCCTGCTCGCGGGGATCGGATCCGGGCCGATCATCCTCCACGTCGGGGGCATGGTGCCGAGAAAGCGGATCGACGTGTTGCTGCGCGCGTTCTCCGTGACCCGACGCGATCTCGCCGGCGCCACGCTGATGCGCGTCGGCGGCGCGCTGTCCCCGGCGATGACCGCGCTCGCCGAGCAACTCGGGATCGCGGACGCGATCGTCGGCATGCCGTTCCTGTCCCGCGCGGAGCTGGCCGCGATCTACCGGCGCGCCCACGTTTTTCTGCTGTGCTCAGAGACGGAGGGGTTCGGACTTCCGGTGCTGGAGGCGATGGCGTCCGGGCTTCCGGTCGTGGCGCGCGAGCTGCCCGCCGTGCGGGAGGTCGCCGGCGATGCGATCCGCTACGTCCGCGGTGCGGATCCGGAAGCGCTCGCCACTTCTGTGGTCGCGGTCCTCCGCGATCCGAACCTGCGCGCCAACATGCGCCAGCGCGGCCTCGAACGCGCGGCGACGTATCGCTGGGACCGTACCGCAGAGATGACGGCTCGGGTCTATCAGGAAGTGCTCGGTCATTAGCGAGGCGCGCGAGGAGCCGTCAGAGCGAAGTCGAGCTGTTTCCCCCGCTCACCCACTTATCGGTACGTGGCCTTGAGCTTTCCCCAAGAACTCCGACGGGCTGGAGTCGGGACACTTGGCCCACGGTACAGGTCCACTCCCGTGACGTTGTGGAAGAGATCCTTCTCGGTGATCAGCGTCTGCGCTCCCGTCGTCGGGTCGACCCGATAGAGGGCCCCCGGGCAGGTGCTCGGACCCGACGCCGGGGTGCAACTGATGAGGTTCTGATAGTCGGTCACAACGATGGTCCCGTCGGCTTCCAGGGTGACTCCCCAAGGACGCATGATCGGGCCACTGGAGGATATCGTCGACGTCGCGCCGGAACTCGGATCGATCCGAAGGATGGCGTAGGGGCCACCGACGCTGGCGTTCACGACGATCACGTCGCCACTGGCATCCGCAGCAAGCCCCATCGGAGCATTGAGTCCCGTGTTCGAGATCTTCGAAGTGGTGCCGGTTGTCAGGTCGACGCTGTAGATATGGAACTGCGGCCCGTCGATCAACGCAATGTAGCCGAGGTTGTTGCCACCGACGGCGAAGCACTGGACACTGCCGTTCACGACCTTGGTTTGTGCACCGGACGTCGGATCCACGCGAATCAAACCGTTTGAATCGGACAGGTAGAGTTGCCCATCGGGCGCCCAATCAATTGAAAATGGGAATGAGAGAAAGCCGACCGACGTGATCAGAGTTTGCGCTCCGGTGATCGTGTCGATCTTGAAGACGGCGCTCGACGACCCGGAGACCGCGAAGACGTCTCCAGCCGCATTCGTCGTGACGTCGCCAAATCCCTGAGGCTGCCCTTTCGAGAGTTCGTGCTGGGCGCCGGTCACGTGGTCGACGAAGATCAACCCCGACTCTCTCCGGTCCGCGACGATGATGTCACCCGTATTGACTGCCGAGGACATTCCGGGCCACGCAACTACAAGACCCGCCGCGCACAGCGACCATCGGCAAACTTTCCTGACCGCGGGATGCATTGGCACTCCGATCAGCTGCTCGGATGGGCAGCCGTGAAGGTATCGGGCGCCCTGGGAGGGAACTGAAGGGCCGGAGGGCCTGGGCGTTTACGCGGGCCAGGGAATGCTGCAGCTCCGACGCACCTCGGGGTCACCGTCGCGCATGCGCCTGCACGAGCTCTCCGTAGACTTCGTCCATGCTCGCGACGATGGTCGGCCACGCGAAGCGCGAGCGCACCGACTCCACGGCCTTCGCACCCAGCTCGTGACGCCGCTTCGGGTCCCTGAGCAGCTCCTCGATCCGCGCCGCCAGCGCTCCGTCGTCCGCGGGCACGAGCAGCGCGGGATCGATCGGCCCCAGGATCTCGGGGCTGGCGCCGCTGTCGGTGGCGACGACGGGCGTGCCGCTCGCGAGACCTTCGACGGTCGAGATGCCGAAGCCTTCCATCGAGCGCGACGGGACCACGATCAGGTCCGCGGCACGGAGCAGCTCGGGCAGATCCGCATCCGGAACGCGGCCGAGGAACTGGACCGCTTGCTCGAGTCCCAGCTCGTTCCGGAGCGCCTCGAGTGACTTCCGCTCCACGCCGGCGCCGCCGATCGCCACGGTGAACGGCAGTCCGCGCGCGGCGAGTCTCCCGGCGGCGCGGATCAGGATGTCGATCCCCATCCTCCGCACCAGGCGGCGGACGCTCACGATCAGGAATCCTTCCTGCGGCAGGCCCAGGCGCTGCCGCGCCGCAACGCGGTCTCCCGGCGCGAACCGGGTGAAGTCGAGGCCCGCCGGGATGATGCGCACCCGCTCGCGTGCCGACGGCACCAGCGCTTCGACCTGGCCGAGGACGAACTTCGTGTGCACGACGATGCGCTCGGCGCGCTGCAGGCACTTGCGATCGAGGAGCCCGATCGCCGACGACTTGAGCCGGTCGCCGAGTCCGAGCGGCCGGTGGCCGTCCGCGGGAGCGCCATCCAATCGCTCGGCCTCGAACTCGAGCTGATGGGCGGCATGGAAGCTCAGCACCCGCCGCGCCGGGAACGCGCCGCTCAAGGCCGGGACCGCGCTCGCGATCTGGTGCGCGTGGATGATGTCGAAGCGCTCGCCTGCGAGCCGGCGCAGGGCGTGCGCGACCTGGTCCCGAACGGCGAGGAAGAAGCGGAGTCCGCGCGCCGGCCCCAGCGGGTAGCGGAGCATCCGGAACCCATCGAGCCGCTCTTCGGCGGGGAACCCGCCCGTGTCCCCGGCGAGCACGGTGACGTCGTGGCCGGAGGCGGCCTGCGCGCGAGACACGCCATGGATGAAGCGCTCCGCGCCCCCGAACACGTCCGGGAACACGAACGTGGCGACGTGGAGGATCTTCACGAGGCGGTCTCGCGTGTTGCCCAGAACACCAGCTTGTTGCGGATCATTCGTCGCACGCCGGCGAACGCGAGCGCGCCCACGGACCGTGGCAGCCACCGGAGCTGCGGCACCACCGCCGCGTAGTGCCGGTCCGAATAACTGTAGGACGGCACGTACTCGCAGTGCGCCCGCAGCCGGTGACGCTTCGCCAGCCACTCCACCTGCCGGCGCCCCATCAGGTGCACGTGCGGGCCACCGAGGAGGTCCTCCACGAACTGCACGTTGGTGAGCGTGCCGGCGATCCCGCCCGCGCCCACGCGCGAAGCGATGCGGCCGAGGCGATGCGTCATCGAATCCGCGCCGGGCGTGGCGTGCAGCATCACCCCGCCGGGTCGGAGCACGCGCACGCAGTGCGCGAAGAACGCGCCCAGGTCGTGCACGTGCTCGACCACGTCGAGCGAGCACACCGCGTCGAACTCGCCGTCTCGCCATACGGAACGATCCTCGAGCGGCGCGCTGCGGACGTCGTCGATGCCGCAGTGCTCGCGCGCGTAGCGAACCGACGCCAGCCGGAACTCGAGCCCGGTCGCGCGCGCGCCGCGCCGCGCGCACTCGCGCAGGAAGTGCCCCTGGCCGCAGCCGATGTCGAGCACGCGCGCACCGGCCAGGGGTAACGCCCGCTCCAGCCTGGCGGCGAACTCCGCCCCCTTGGCCGCGTGGGCGTTCATCTCGGACTCCGAGACCCAGTCGCTGGATTCCACGTCCAGCTCCTGGGTCAGCGCCGGCGGCGGCGCCGCCATCCAGTCGTAGAGGTCCTGGAACAGCCCGCAACTCGAACAGGCGGCAGCCTCGTAGCTGGGCTTCGATCCGAGCACGTACACGCGGCCGTGCCGATCCGAGCGGCACAGCTTGCAGACGAAGCTCATTCCGTCGCGAGCGGGCACTGGCAGGGACATCTACGGCACCTGCCCGAGCTTGACCAGCGCCGCCGTCAGCTCCTGCGCGCCGGGCGAGGCGGCGAGCCCGCGGCGGAGCGCCGCCACGGTGGCGTTCAAGTCGCCGGCCTGCGCGTGCACCTGCGCCTCGTAGAGATAGGCGCGAGCGTTCCCGGGCACGAGCCTCTGTGCCGCGGCGAACGCGGCGAGTGCTCCGGCCGGGTCCTGTTTCGCGAGCGCCAGCATCCCCGCCATCACCTCGGCGTCGCTCCGCACCTGCACGTCGCTCGAGCGGCGCGCGCGCTCGATCGCGGCGGCCGAGCCGGCCAGGTCGCCGTCGACGCGGCGCCGCTCGGCGAGCACCACCCACGCCTGCGCGTTCTCGGGGTCGATCGCCACCGCGCGCTCCAATGCGGCGCGCCCTTCCGCCTTCATCCCCTGCCCGATCAACCGCACCGCCTCGTCGTACGCCGCGCGGCTCCTGGCGTGGGCGGCGCTCGTGGCGATGAGCGCCTCCAGCGCCGGGGCCGCCGCCGGCACCGCGTCGCGCGCTGCCGCCACCGTGCGCGCGGCGCGCGTGGTGTCGCCCTGATCGAACAGCCAGCGTGCGCGCGCGCTGTACCAGTCTTCGGCACGCCACGCCGAGAACAGCGGCCCGCCGGGTTCGACGGCCGCGAACGGCAGACGCCCGACCACGTCCGGGTGACCACCGAGCGAGGTGCGACCCACCGCGACCAAGTCGCGCGGCGCGCGGTATTCCACCACCGGCCGGTCGTCGCGGTTCAAGGGCGCGTTCGCGGCGCGTGACTGCAGCGAATCCAGGGGCGCCGCCCAGTAGGCGGCGAGCATCGCGGGCTCGGGGATGCGTGCGCGGTCGAGCATCCGGCGCGCGGACGGCGTGGTGAGCCGCTCGAGATCGAGCCGGCGGCCGGGGGGTGCCGCGACCAGCAGCAGGTCGACGTTCCGCCACACGCAGAACACCTGGCCCTGCGGGAACACCTCGAGGAACGAGTGCAGCAGCGTGGCGAACGTCTCCGGCGACAGCTCGTAGAGCTGGAGCCACTGGCAGAACACGCCGTCGGGCGAGAGCCGCGCGCGCACGCGCCGGTAGAAGTCCACGGTGAAGAGGTTGTTGACGCCCGCGATCCAGGGATTGGAGGGCTCGGAGACGATCAGCCCATATCGGTCCTGTCCGTACATCAGAAGGGTGCGCGCATCGCCAAGGATGAGTCGCGATCGTGGATCATCTAGAGGATCTTCACCCTTGGCGTGAAACCAGCGCGACGCGGCGATGACCCCGGGCTCCAGCTCGACGATGTCGGTCTTCCCCGCGCCACCCGCGAGCACCGAGGCGGCGGTCATGCCCGAGCCGTGGCCGATCACCAGCGCGCGCGCGCCCGAGTCGGCGAGCGCCGCGGGCACGAGCCCGAGGAGCACCTGCGTCTCCATGTCGAGCGTGCTGGCGTCCACCTTGCCGCCCACGCGCAGCCACAGCTCGCGGCTCTCGGCGTCGGTGCAGAGGATGACCGAGGTGTTGATGCCCTCGTGGTAGTAGAGCACGCGGTCACCCTGCGTCGCGCGCCGCACCGCGTCGGGGGCGCCGGCGGCGAACGCGTTCACCTTCACCGCCTGCGACGGCCGGTACACGCCCGCCGTCATCAGCGTCGGGTCCCACGCGGGCGCGATCACCACGAAGAGCACCGTGGCGAAGGCGGCGAGCCCGCCCGCGATGAGCGGGATGCCTTTCAACTCCTTGCGCCGCCACGCCAGTGCCAGCGCCACGACGCCGATCGCGCCCGCCAACGCCACGCCCGTGAGGTGGGTGCCCTGGACGCCGAGCCTGGGCACGAGGACGAACCCGGCGACGAGCGAGCCGGCGATCGTGCCCGCGGTGTTGACCGCATAGGCGAGCCCCGTGGCGTGGCCGCCGTCGCGGCTCTGGAGCAGGCGCGTCGCCACCGGGAACACCGCGCCGAGGACGATGCACGGCACGCCGATCAGCAGCGCCACCACTCCCACCTCCGAGAGCAGCAGCCCGCGCCAGTCCCCGCCCGCGTGCGTCCCCATGTCGAGCATGCGCTGCGGCAGCCCGGGGAACGCCTGGATCGCGAGCGCCGCCGCGGCAGCGAGTAGCAGCTGGAGCGCGCCGAAGCTCGCGAGGTTGCCGAGGCGAAGCAGTCGCGGTCCGACGAGCGCCGAGCCGATCGCGATCCCGAGGAGGTAGACGCCGAGCACGGCGGAGAACGAGTAGACCGAGGAGCCGAACACCAGGCCGAAGAGCCGCACCCACGCCATCTGGAACGCGAGCGCGCCGAAGCCCGAGAGCGCGAACAGCACCGCCGTCACCCGGCGCGTGCCGGCATCGAGCGGGGCGGGTGGCAGCGTGGGCGCGCGGGCCGCGGTCTTCTCGCTCGCGCTCGCGCGCCCGCCCGAACTCCACGCCAGCGCCGCCACGCCGACGTTGAGTACCGCGGCCACGAGCGTCGTAGCGGTGAGCCCGAGCCCCGGCAGCAGCACGAATCCGGCGGCGAGCGAGCCCGCCACCGCGCCGAGCGTGTTGAGCGCGTAGAGCCGCGCCAGGCCCGCGCCCACCAGGTCGTGCTCGACGTGCGCCACGAGCACGGGGAGCGTGGCGCCCATCAGCGCCGCGGGCGGCAGCAGCGCGAGCATCACCAGCACGAGCCGCGCGCTCGCGAACGCAGCGGTCTCGCCGCCGAATGCGCGGTAGAGCTGGCCGATCAGCGGATCGCTCGCGCGCAGCGCGGGCAGGATCGCGAGCCCGAGGAGCCCCACGCCCAGCTCCAGCGCCGCATAAGTGCGCGCACCGGACCCGCGGCGCGAGAGCGGCACGCCGAGGAGTCGCGCACCCAGCGCCAGCCCCAGCAGGAACGACGCCACCACCGCCGCCACCGCGTGGAGCGAGCTGCCGAGCAGGTAGGCGAGCTCCTTGGACCACACGATCTCGTAGAGCAGCCCGGCGGCGCCGGAGCAGAAGAAGCACAGCGCCGCCCAGGCCGGGAGCGCGCTCGCGCGAGATCGCGGATGCTCCCTGGGCTGCGCTGCCGGCTTCTCCGCCACGGTCACACCTTCCGGAACACGGCCGAGCCCCAGGTGTCGGGCAGCTCGATCACGTGCTCGGGTTTCCCGGCGAGGAACTCGGTGAGTGCCCGCCGGCAGGCCTGGTTGGACTCGGGGCTGTTGTAGTCGTGGACGAAGCAGTAGCCGCCGCTCGCGAGCCGCGGGTAGAAGAACTCGAGCCCGGCGAGCGTGGGTGCATAGACGTCGAGGTCCAGCAGCACGAACGCGAAGCGGCTGTGCTCGAGGCCCGCCGTGGTGTCGGGGAAATAGCCGGGGTGGATGACCGCGTTCGCCGCGGCGCCGAGGGCGCGGCGCACCGTGGCCTCGCTCGTGGCCTGGAAGCGCTCATCGGCGGCGTTCTCGGGCTCGCGGTCGGCTCGAGCGAAGCCCTGGAACGTGTCGAAAAGGTGGAGCGTGCGGCCGGGCGCGCAGGCGGCGAGGAAGCGGCTCGTGGCGCCGCGGTAGACACCCACCTCCGCGAACTCGCCGGCGATACCCTCGCGCTCGAGCGTGCGCACGGCGAGCGCCAGGCTCGCGTAGCGCGCCGGGTCGCCCGAGTCGCGGACGAGCTTCGCGATCGCCTCGGGATAGGACGGGAAGCGCACCGACTCGTGGTCGGGAAACAGCCGATGGCGCACGCGCCTCGCGGCGACGAGGAGCCCCATGCGGTCGAGCCAGAGCGCGGCGCGCGAGCTCATGCGGGGGATGTCTCGGGACGAGTGGACACGGCCACGCCACGATAGTGGGGCATGGCGGAATCCGCTACCGAACCCCTAGGCTCCGTCCGCCTCGCCCGAGGGCACCAGGTCGAAGTCGCCTGCGAGCACGCGCTCGATGCGGCCCGTGCGCCAACCGCGCACGGCATCGCGCACGAGCGGCGACGGCGTGCCGCGGTAGCGGCGCACGATCGCCGGCACGGGCGTGGGCGCCGCCGCGAGCGCTTCGGCGGCCTGGCGGGTCAGTTCCGCCTCGCCGCCGCGCGCGGGCAAGAGCGGCTGCGCCAGCACACGCACGCGCACGCTCGCGCGCTTGATCCCGCCCTCGGCCGGAGTCCCCCACTCGAGCACGTGCAGGCCATTCTCCTGCATGAGCACGACGTAGGACGAGAACCCTGCGATCGCCAGCCATACCGTGTCGCCAGAATGGCGCGTGCTCGGCTTGAGCACCGCGATGCGCATGCCGCGCTGGCGCGCCCAGGCCTCGTACATGGCGGCGATCCGGCGCGCGAAGTCCTGGTCCCCCGAGCGATCCGGCCCGTCGGGACCGGCCTGCACGTAGACGAACGCGTCGCGCGGGCCCGTGGTCATGGCCTCGTCAGCGGCGGCCTCGAGCAGCAGCATCTGCTGGGCGAGCCGCGCCACCATGTTGCGCGGCCATACCTCGCGCTGCGCGGCGCCGTCGCCATCCAGCCGCGCGAGCAGCGAGCGCGCCGAGCGGGCGCCGGCCTCGATGCGGTCCATGTACTCGGCGCGGCCCAGCACCTCGAAGCGGTCGCTCCGCTGCCAGAAGCCCTCGGTCGCCGGCATCGCGAGCCAGCGCGCCTTCGCGTCACCCCACTCCGGCCCGTCGATGCGCGCGCCGAAGCGCTCGAGGCTCGCGCGCAGCTCGAGCATCTCGGCGGCGGTGCCGTGCGGGTCCCAGGCGATCGCGCGCAGGTCCGCGCCGGG
>Ga0070685_10001551_pt1 | contig 12107 bp, 15 predicted proteins | sample KBSS13LmetaG_FD_65651 | JGI IMG/M metagenome (GOLD analysis project Ga0070685, IMG submission 65651) | Switchgrass rhizosphere microbial communities from Kellogg Biological Station, Michigan, USA - KBS S1-3L metaG | ecosystem: Host-associated > Plants > Roots > Rhizosphere ...
TCTTCAAGCTGACCGAGCAGGGCAACCTCGTCTCCTACGTCGACAGCAAGATGGGCGCGCCTGTCGCCCTCCTTGGCCCCATCGGCGCCCCGCTCAGCGTGCCGCCCCTCACCAAGTCGCTGAACGCGTTGCGCGCCAGCACCGCTGGCCGCCTGACCAAGCTGGCCGGCCATGACGTCACCATCTTCGGCGTCGCCGAGGCCTCCAACAACGAAGCGTGGACGACTGACCTGCTCAATGACGTTGTCACAGGCGTCGAGAAGGCCAGCGGCTTTGCCGGCCGCGGCACGGTCAACCTGATCGAGGTCCGCCTTGTCCGGGCCGCCGCCCCGTCCACCACCTTCAAGGATGGCTCTCTCGTCCTCGGCGTGAACCCCGCCGGCGGCGAAAGCGGCCGGCCTTCGGCCGAGTCGATCTCGGCCGTCCTTAAGGCCGCGAACTAGCCTAGCTGTTCTGACCCGGCGCCCAATCCGGCGGCGCCATCGTGAACCCCGAAAATTCAAAGCCCGGCGACACGGTGCAGCCCACCAGCGTCCACGCGCCAAGCGTCCGTGCGGCCTGCCAGTGATGTGGCGGCACGATTAGCTGCGGGCGTTGCCCCGCAGGGAGATCGGCCCCGAGGATGCGCATCTTCACCTTTGACTTGTCGGTCACCGCAAGGCTCAGCTCCAGCGGATCGCCGGCGTAGTAGTGCCAGATCTCCGTGGCATCGACCTTGTGCCAGTGCGACCGCTCGCCCTCAGCCAGCAGGTAGTAGATCGCCGTCCCCGGCGAGCGATGCCCATGGTCGTGCGGGTCCGGAATGCGATGCGTCTCCGCATAGTGACCGCCCTCGGGATGCGGCTTCAGCTCAAGGCGGCGGATGATGTCTTCGGGGGTCATGAAACCCTTCCCCTGCGTAGCAAAGCGTAGCGGGGGAAGTACCCCGAAGGGGGGATGGGGGCGAGTCCCGAACCTTGCCCTCTAGGCCAAGCCCCACCATTGTCGCGTTGGAGGGGGACATGCGCGACGCACAGAAAACCAGATTTGCGCGCCGCCTGCGCAAGAGCATGACCCCGGCAGAACGCCTGCTCTGGTGGAAGCTGAAAGACAAACAGCAAGGCTGGAAGTTCCTCCGACAGACGCCGGTTGGACCGTTCATTGTCGACTTCGCGTGCCTGGAAGTCCTGCTCGCGATCGAAGTCGATGGCGCAACGCATCACGCGAAGGATGAGATCGAATACGACGCATCCCGCACGCGCTATCTCGAAAGCCAGGGCTGGCGCGTCGTGCGGTTCTGGAACCGGGAGATTTTCGAAAACCTGAATGGCGTCGTGGATACGATCCACAACGCTGCCTTGGAACAGGAGCAATGGCTGGCCAGCCGCAAGGAGCGCCCTTGAGGCTCGCCCCCATCCCGGCTTCGCCGTACTTCCCCCGCAAGCGGGGGAAGAGTTACGCGCTCAGAACTTGTTCTTCCGCTCCCGCACTTCCGCGAACGTCGCGACGGCGTCTCCGGCGTGTCCGACGAAGGCCTGCAGGTTGGGATCGTCCGCGCGCATGAACGGGTTCGCGCGCTTCTCGCGGCCGATCGTGCTCGGCACGGTGGGGATGTCCTTCGCGCGCTTGGCGGTCACTTCGTCCGAATAGGCCTGCAGGTCGCGGTTCTCGCCATCGACGCTGAGCGCGAACTTCGCGTTCGACGCCGTGTACTCGTGGGCGCAATAGATCCTGGTGTCGTCCGGCATCGCACGCAGCTTGCCGAGGCTGTGCCACATCTGCTGCGCCGTGCCCTCGAACAGCTTTCCGCAGCCAAGCGCAAACAGCGTGTCGCCGACAAACGCGATGCCGTGCTCCGGGATGTGGTAGACGATGTGGCCCAGCGTATGCCCCGGCGTCTCCAGCACCCGCGCTGTGATCGAGCCCAGCTTCACCGTATCGCCCTCATGAAGCTCACGCCCCGGCGCCGCCCCGATCCGCTCGATCTCCTTCGGTCCCACCACCTTGGCGCCCGTCGCCGCCACGATCTCGGCATTACCGCCGGCATGATCCTGATGCCAGTGCGTGTTCCAGATCTGGGTGATCTTCCAGCCCTTCTTCTCGGCTTCAGAGAGGATCTTCCCCGCCTCCGGCGTATCGATCGTCGCCGTCTCGCCGGTATCCGGGTCATGCAGCAGGAAGCCGTAATTGTCCTTGAGGCAGCCGAACATGTGGACTTGCGGAGCGGCCATTTGTGAACCTCTTTCGGGTTTCTCTTTGGGGACTGATCTGAAGCTATATAGGCTCTCACAGGCGGCGTGCGCCAACCCCGGAGAGCCATGCGCTTCGACATAGACAGGCTGCAGGCCTTCTACGGCTCCTCGCTGGGCCAGATGGCGCTTGAACAGGTGGCCCGGCGGGTCGGCGCGCTCTGGGCCCATGCCGACGGGCTGGACGTGCTGGGATTCGGCTATGCCGACGGGCTCCTCGAGCGCTACAGGCCTACGGCCCGCCGCGTCGTCTCCGCCCATCCAGACGAGCAGGGCGCCATACGCTGGCCTTCCGACGGCAAGGGTCTGTCTGTCCTCACCGAGGAGGAGCGGCTGCCCTTCCAGGACGCCCTGTTCGACCGGATCATCGTCTGTCATGGGCTGGAGGAGGCTGAGAGCCCCCAGCGTCTACTGCGCGAATTCTGGAGGGTTGCGGCGCCCGAAGCCCGGATTTTGATCATCGCCGCCCACAGACGGGGCTTATGGGCCCGGGCGGAGTCGACTCCCTACGGCCATGGCCGCCCCTATACCCGCTCCCAGCTCAACCGCCTGCTGGAGGAGGCAATGTTCCTGCCGTCCGCATCGGCGCGCGCCCTCTACGCGCCGCCGATCGGCTGGGGGCTCATCACTTCGGCAGGGGAGGCCTGGGAGCGTATCGGCAGGTTTGCCTGGGCGGGATTTGGAGGAGTCCTGATGATCGAGGCCCAGAAACGGCTCTATATCGAGCCAGGCAAGCCAGCCCGGGTCCGGAAAGTCGTCAGGGCGCCCGTAAAGCGCCCGGCCCGGGAGCAGCTTGGGCGGGGGCAGGCCGGGCAGACGCCGTCAGAGCGGAATTTGGCCGGTCAGGTTGACAGCCAGCCGGAATAGGTGTTTAAGATGTGTAAGTTGAGTATTATGTACATAGCGAGCCGCCGGGATGGTCCCCGGTCGACCGGAGCCCATAAAAGGAACGTCCCATGAAATACATCACCGCCGTCTTCAAACCCTCGCGCCTCGACGCCGTGCTAGATGCCGTGACCGCCGCCGGCGCGTCGGGCGTCACCGTCACCGAGGTTCGCGGCTATGGCCGCCAGCAGGGCAAGACCGAAGTCTATCGTGGCGCCGAATACGAAGTGCGCCTCCTGCCGAAGGTCCGCATCGAAACCGCGGTGTCCGACCAGATCGTCGAGAAAGTCATCGACGCGATCACCCAGGCCGCCAACTCCAACAAGATCGGCGACGGCAAGATCTTCGTCCTCGACCTCGAGTCGGTGATGCGCATCCGCACCGGCGAGAAGAACGAAGCGGCCCTTTCGTCGTAATCAAGAACGGCGTCGTACCTGCGTGGCTCACTGCAGCCGCTGGCGAAGGCCGGCGGCTGCATCAGGCGGCATCGCTTTCCGCGACATCCTCGCTGGCGAACCCGCTCAGGCGGTCGATCACTGCGAAGAACACCGCGAGGGCGACGGTGATCAGGATGCTGGGCAGAGGCATGAACCAGGACATCGCGAAGGCAAGGGCGTAGAGCAGAAGCGTCACGGCATAGGTGCGCGAGATGCGCTGGCGGTCCCGCCGGGTGACGATGGGCAGCAGGCGGCCGGGGTGGCGGCACAGGAAACGCCACAGCAGGTTGTAGAATGCCGCAACCCACAAAAGGCACGCGGTATAGACCGCGGCGGCGACCGAGGCGGCTGGCCCAAGAATGTGCCCGGCGAGCAGCGCTGTGGAGAACGGCATCAGCGCTATTCCGAAGAGCAGGCCGCCATTGAGATAGAGAAACAGCGTGTTTGCGCGCGTGGTGATGCGCATCAGCTCATGGTGCGCCACCCACAGTATGTAGATGTTGATGAAGCTCACCGTGAACGCCGCCGCGGTCGGCCACAGTTCGCGTAGCGCCGCAATCAGCGAGAATTCGCCGACGTTATCGGGCAACTCGGGTACGCGGATGTCCAGAACCAGAAGCGTGATGACGATGGCGAAGAAGCCGTCGCTGAACGCTTCGATCCTGTGCGTGCCCCGCACAGGCGTTTCCGGCTGGTCTTTCAGCTTTTGCGGGGATGCCATGACGCCAGCCAGAGTGGCCTTCGCACGGGCGAGGGCACAATGAGACTGAACGGCGTCTGGCGATGGCGGTTCCTGACCGCCGCCGCCTAGCTGAATTGCGGCCCTACTTAAACTCCGGCTCTGGCCCGATGCCCAGGTCAGGCATCTCGTTGGCCACCGAGTTCACGAACTTCGGATCGCGCTTGTCCTTGAACGAGGCGATGCCTTCCTGAACGTCTGCCGCCGCTCCGCGCAGGTTGATCGCGCGGCTGTCGGCGCGGTGAGCATCCATCGGATGCGAGGCGCCGAGCATGTTCCACACCATCTGCCGTGTTACGGCCACCGAGACCGGCGCCGTCTTGTCGGTCAATGAATGCGCAAAATCGATCGCCGCCGGCAGCAGGTCTTCAGGCTTGTGAATCGAGCGCACCAGCCCCGCCTTCAGCGCTTCCTCCGCGCCGAACACGCGGCCGGAATACATCCACTCCAGCGCCTGGCTCACGCCGACCAGCTTCGGCAGGAAGAAGCTTGAGGCCGCCTCCGGCGCGATGCCTCGGCGGTTGAACACGAAGCCATAGCGCGCCTCGCTCGAAGCTAAACGAAAATCCATCGGCAGCTGCATCGTCGCGCCGACGCCCACCGCCGCGCCATTCACGGCGGCGATCACAGGCTTCAGGCTCCTGAATATCCGTAGGGAGACCCGCCCGCCGCCATCGCGCCGGATGCCGTTGACGATAAGCTCTCGGCTCAGGTCGCGCCTGGCCGGATCGAACGTGCCGCCGCCGCTGCTGAGGTCTGCGCCCGCGCAGAACGCCTTGCCCGTTCCGGTGATGATCACGGAACGCACGGTATCATCTGCGTCGGTCTGATCGAACAGGGCGATCAACTCTTCCATCATCACCGCGTTGAAGGTGTTCATCTTCTCGGGCCGCGAGAAGGTCGCGATCGCGATGCCGTCCTTGTTCTCGACGGTGAAGGTGGTGAAGCCGCTCATCTCTATCCTCGCTCGCGCTGCCCAACCGCCACGGTCGTAGGCAAGGCCCATCGTCCTAGCAAGGAGGGGAAGCCGGCAAGCGGTGGTGATAGGGAAGCGCGCGAGTCTGCGGCACAAAAGCAGGAGAACGGGAAACTTCTCTTTCTCCACTAGCGCGAGGCGATGGCGGGGAGTTAAATAGGTTAATGGGTGTCGAGCGTTTCCATTCTCACGAGATCGATGATCGCGTGGCTGCCGTGTCCGTTACGGCGGAGGCGCTGATCGTGAAGCTGTTCGACGGCCGCATGATCCAGACCCCGCTCGACTGGTTCCCCGGCCTTGCCTCGGCAAGTCCGCTTGAACGCAAGAACTGGGAGCCTGCAGGCGAGGGCTATTCGATCCACTGGCCCGACATCGGCGAGGACATCTCCGTCGCCGAACTCCTGCGCACGGCGCCGCGCAGAACAGTCGCCGCCGCTTAGCAGGCGCCTACTCCGCCTCGGCCTTCCCGCGCTCCAGCACGAACACCAGTTCTTCCGCCGTCCAGTTGAGGCGGGAGAGAGCATTCACGCTCACCGGCACTCCGCTGACAGCCGTCGCCGCGGTGATGTGCAGGCCGAGTTCATTCGCCAGATCCGCCATGTCGCGCGCCGTGCACGGCCGCCGAGCCCCGTCCGACCACCAACCGGTGTCACCGCTCGACAGCGAAGGAATGCGGCCCGTGCGGAAGAGCGCGGTGCGTACTTTCCAGTGGCCGTAGTTGCGGAACGAAATGATCACCTTGCGTGAAATCCGCGCCAGCTCTGCCAGCACAAATTTTGGCCGCGCCAGCTCCTGGATCGTCTTCGACAGGATGGCCACGTCATAGGCATCGTCCGGATAGACCGGCAGGTCGTTGTCCGCATCGCCCTGCACCACGGCAAGGCCCTTGGACATGCACCGGTTCACGCCTGACTGCTCGACTTCCAGCCCCCTTGTTCGCGCCCCGCGCTCCAGCTGCAAAAGCTCCATCAGCTGCCCGTCGCCGCAGCCGACATCGAGCACGAGATCGCCCTTGGAGATGAACTGCGCGATCGCGACGTGGTCCGCACGCCGGATGCCATGTGACCCGGGACCGGACTTCATCTGATGCGCCCCAGCCCGCGCGCGTCAGCCGCCGCGTCGATGAACCCGCGCAGTCCAGCCTCGAACTCCGGCTCCTCGACGAAGAAGGCGTCGTGCCCCTTGTCGGTCTCGATGCTGACATAGCTGGTCTCGCACCCGGCAGCGTTCAGCGCCCGCACCACCTCGCGGTTCTCCTCCGGCGGATAATGCCAGTCGGTCGAGAACGAGAAGAGGCAGAACCTTGTGTCGAGTCCGCGGAACGCATTGGCCAGCACCCCGCCATGCTCGCCGGCGAGATCGAAATAATCCATCGCCCGCGTGATGTAGAGATACGAGTTGGCGTCGAAGCGCTCGACGAAAGTCTGGCCCTGGTGGCGCAGATAGCTTTCGATCTGGAAGTCGGCATCGAAGCCGAATGTCTTCGAGGCCCGGTCCTGGAGGTTGCGGTCAAACTTCCGCTTGAGAGCGCTCTTGGACACATAGGTGATGTGCGCCGCCATCCGCGCCACCGCCAGTCCGCGCTCAGGCCGCACGCCTTCGCTGAGATAGTTGCCGTTTCGCCAATTGGGGTCGGCCATGATCGCCTGCCGCCCGGTCTCGTAGAACCCGATATTCTGAGCCGATTGTCTTGCAGCTACCGCGATCGGCACCGCGGCGAACACGCGGTTGCGCGCCTGCACGGTCCACTCCAGCACCTGCATCCCGCCGATCGATCCGCCGATGCACAGGAACACATTCTCGATGCCGAGATTGTCTAGCAGGGCGATCTGCGCGCGCACCATGTCGGCGATGGTGATGATCGGGAAATCCGTGCCCCAGTATTTGCCATCGGGCTTGCGGCTGGATGGACCGGTCGAGCCCATGCATCCGCCAAGCACGTTCGAACAGATGACGAAGAACCGGTTAGTGTCGACCGCCAGGCCCGGCCCGACGATCAGGTCCCACCAGCCCGGACGCCCCGTTAACGGGTTGGGCTCCACGGCAAACTGGTCCCCGGTCAGCGCGTGGCAGACCACGACCACGTTATCCTTCTTGGGGCTCAGTTCTCCCCAGGTTTCGTAAGCGATCTCGACATGCTCGAGCACGCGCCCGCTATCCAGCCGGAGGGGCTTTTCGGGGGTGGCCACGGACAGGCGCTTGAGCCCGTCCGCGCCGCTCAGCGTGCGGGCGGGGGAATTCATGGGCGGAACCTAGATCAGGTCGGCTGCGATATGAAGCAATAGATAGGAACGCCGCGCCTCGTTTTCTTTATGGGTTGTCGTGACATGCTTTTTGCAGCTCCGGGCGAAGCATACTAGGGTGCGTGTACGCTGGGGAGCGTGGATCAAGTTGCGTGAAATGGCGGATAGTTTCCAGGCCGTGGCCGACCAGATAGCCGACCCCCTCCTGTCCGCCCTCGGCGAGAGATGGCGCGAACTCAAGGACCTTCCCGCGGTTTCCCCCGCGGGCATCGGCTTCCGCCCCGCGCGCGAGGCCGCCGAGATGCGCCGCCTCACCCGCGAGGCAGATGCAGCCGGCATCCCTGCCGACGCGATCGCCCGCATCTGGCGCTCGCTCTGCGGGGACATGATGGTCACCCGCGGCCTCAAGACGGTTTATGTCGCAGGCGGGGACATCTCCCTGTCTCTCGAAGCGGCCCGCGGCTATTTCGGGTTCGCGCCGCAGGTTGTGCCCGTCGTCGAAGTTCGCGACGCGCTTGAGCGGGCCGACCAGAACCAGGGCGTGCTCGCCTGCGTGCCCTGGCCCGAACATGCGGGGGCAGGCCAGTGGTGGCCGATGCTGAACGAGGGCAAGTTCCGCAACCTCGCCATCGTCGCCGGCTGGCCCAGCGTGCCCGCCCGCCCCAACGACGCCCCGCGCATCGCCATCATCGGCCGCGTTGCCATGGAGGCATCCGGCGACGACGACACGCTCGCCACCGCCCATGACGACCATTATCTGGCCGAACAGCGCCTTGGCGACGTTGGCCTTAAAGCTGAAGTCGTCGCTCGCGCCCGCTCGCTCGCCCTCATCCGCATCCGCGATTTCGTGGCCGTGGACGACAGGCGGATAGACCTTGCCCGGAAGGCAGGACTGGACGGCCTACGCGTTGTCGGGGTACGGCCACGCCCGTAAGGGCAATCCTAGGCCACCCAGATGACTGACAACCCGAAACCACTGCCGCAGCTTGCGAAAGTGAACGCCTATGTGCCGGGCGAAGCGCCCAAGCCCGGCAAGGGGCCGAGCTACAAGCTCGCCTCCAACGAAAACCCGCTCGGCGCCTCGCCGAAAGCGAAAGCCGTGTTCGCGGAGATGGCCACCAAGCTCGACATCTATCCCGATGGCGGCGCGCATGCGCTGAAGGCCGCCATTGCGAAGAAGCACGGCCTGGACGCCAGCCGTATCGTCGTGGGCGCAGGCTCCGACGAGATCTTTCTGATGCTCGGCCGCGCCTATCTCGGCCCGGGCGATGAAGCGATCTCCACGAAGCACGCCTTCGCCATCTACGAGATCATCACCCAGCAGCAAGGCGCGACGCCGGTCGTCGTGCCGGAAAACAACTTCGTTGCCGACGTGGATGCGATCCTCAAAGCCGTCACGCCGAAGACAAAGATGGTCTGGCTCGCCAATCCCAACAATCCGACCGGCACCTACTTGCCATACGACGAAGTGCAGCGCCTGCACGCCGGCTTGCCGCCGCACGTGCTGCTGGTGCTCGACGGCGCCTACGCGGAATTTGTCCGCCGCAACGATTATGCGTCAGGCATCGAGATGGCGTCCAAACACTCCAACGTCATTCTCACGCGCACTTTCTCGAAGCTCTATGGCCTTGCCGGCATCCGCGTTGGCTGGGGCTATGCGCCCTCCCACGTGATCGATGCGCTCGAGCGCGTACGCATGCCGTTCAACGTCAACCTCGTCGCCCAGGCCGTCGCCATCGCGGCGCTCGAGGACGACGCGTTCAATGAGAGATCCTTCGTCCACAACGAAACCGAACTTCCGCGGCTCCGGTCGGCGCTGCGCGCGCTCGGACTCGAAGTGATCGAAGGCGTCGGCAATTTTGCGGTCGCCAAATTCCCCGACACAAAAGGGAAGACGGCGGCCGAAGCCCTCGCCTACATGAAGGACCGCGGCGTCACCGTCCGCAGCCTCGCTGGCTACGGGATGCCGCAATACCTGCGCATCTCGGTCGGCACCGTCGAGGGCAACGACGCCGCCCTGAAGCTTGTCAAAGAGTTCCTGGGCAAATGAGCGTCTTTGCCCGCATCGCCATTGTCGGCTGCGGCCTGATCGGCGGCTCCATCGCGCGCGCAGCGAAGGAAAAGGGTGCGGCGTCTGCCGTCTCGCTCTACGATTTCAATGCTGACGCCCTCAAACGCGCCGGCGAGATCGGCTTCGGCGAACCGCGCGGCTCCCTGGTCGATGCCGTCCGCGATGCTGACTGCGTCTTCCTGTGCATTCCTGTCGGCGCCATGGGCGAGGCGGGAAGGGCGGCCATCGGCGCGATGAAGTCCGGCGCCATTCTCACCGATGTTGGCTCCGTCAAGGGCAGTGTGGCGAAGGAACTCCGCTCCGGCGCCAAGCCCGGCGTCCACATCATCCCGGGCCACCCCATCGCCGGTACCGAAAAATCCGGTCCCGAAGCCGGCTTTGCGTCGTTGTTCGAAAGCCGCTGGTTCATTCTCACGCCGGACGCCAGCACGGACCCCGCCTATCTCGCCGCCACCGACGCCCTCGCAAAATTCTGGCAGACGCTCGGCTCGAAGGTTGAGCGCATGGACGCCTCGCGCCACGACCTCGTCCTCGCTGTGACGAGCCACATCCCCCACCTCATTGCTTACAACATGGTCGCCACAGCCTACGACATGGAGCAGGTGACCGAAGGCGAGGTGGTAAAATTCTCCGCGGCAGGCTTCCGCGACTTCACCCGCATTGCCGCCTCCGACCCGATCATGTGGCGCGACGTCTTCCTCAACAACAAGGAAGCCGTGCTGGAAGTGCTGGGACGATTCGAGGAAGATCTCACCGCGCTGCGCAAAGCCATCCGCAACGGCGACGGCCAGAAACTGTTCGACACCTTCACCCACTCCCGCCGCATCCGCCGCGAAATCATCGACGCGGGCCAGGACACTGCGGTTCCGAACTTCGGGCGGGACACGACGAAGAATCCGTAACCGCTGGGGCTGGGCCTACCTCCCCTTCATCCCTCCGGCCGCACGAACGGCGCGGGCACGGGCTTGTCCGCATGCCGCCCCTGCGCGGCACGGCCCTCGGCGACCAGCCGCGCAGTCGCCGGATCCAGCACTTCCTTCAAACGAATGGTGAAGGCCTCCTTGTCGAGGCCCGGCTCGATCGGCTTCAACACTTCGAAAATCACGTGCCCCGGCTTGCGCCAGAAGCTCTTCCAGCACAGCCCGGTGTTCAGCGCGACGGGCACGCACTTCACCTCGAGATCGCGGTACATCGCAAACGCGCCCGGCTTGATGACTGCGTCTGCATCCGGCAGCTGGCGCGTGCCCTCCGGAAAAATCACCACTTGGCGATCCTTCGCCGCCACTTCCTTGGCCGCGGCCATCATCGCTTTCAGGCTGCGCGCGCGTCCCTGCCGGTCGATCGGAATGCCGACGCGCGATGCATAGATGCCGAAGATCGGCGCCTTCAGCAGCTCCTTCTTCAGCACATACGCTGGGTCGCGGATGAAAAGGAATGGCGCGAGCGTGTCATAGGTCGACTGGTGCTTCATCGCGATCACGCACGCCCCGCGCGGCAGATGCTCCAGCCCCCTGAACTCCGTCTTTATCCCGCAGATCACGTGCAACATCAGCCTCTGCAGCCCGACCCAGAAACGGATCGCGCTCATTGCCGCGTTACGCGACGGCCAGGACGCCGGCAGGCAGATCAGCCCGATGACGACCAGCGAGACGTAGAACCAGATCGCGTAGATGAAGGAGCGCAGGAAGATCATCCAACGCGATCCTTGGTTAGTTTGCTTTTATTGGACGCCTTGGTCACTGCCTCTTGCTCCGGCTCGGGCTGCGGCCGCCAGGTGGCGATCCGGTACTTCGCCCATTCCGAAACGAGCAGCCGCGCCGTCGCCGGATCGCGATACCAGTCCAGCGGCCGCACCTTCGTCGTCGTTACCGCATGGGGGATGAAACGCCCCTCCGGCATCGCCCTCCGCAGCTCCAGCATCGCCCGTTCCATGTGGTATTCGGAGGTCACCACCACGATGCGCTTCACGTGATGCTTCCGCGCCCACTCCGCCACTTCCGAGCCATTGCCTTCAGTTGTGGCGGCCGCCCGGCCCAGCGTCACGCAGCATTTGATGTCCTTGAGGTCGACCTCGGCGATCCGCGCAATGTCCTCCGGCCGCGTGTCGATATGCACGCCCGAGATCAGCAGCGGCAGCTGCATCGAATTCGCCAGCTGCACCGCCGCCACGATGCGCGCATCGGACGCCCCCGTCAGGGCCGTCACCGCCTGCGCATCGATCGGCGGATCGGGCGTCACCGCGCGATTGGCCCGCTCGACAAAATGCGAAAAGTCGTAGCCCGCGACCAGCAGGGCCGCAGTCAGAAGGATCACGAGGGACCGCGCGATCAGCCGCAAGTCAGACAATCATCCTTTTGAAATCCGAACTCAGAACGCATCTTTACTCAAATCATCTCGCCCAATGAGCGATGCACGGTGGCCTTCGCCGCCAGCATTGCCGCAAGTCCCGCTACGAGCGGCGCCAGTCCGAGGATCAGCCCGTCCGCCAGGGACAGCGACAGCTGCGGCAGCAGCCATATCCGCTGGTC
>Ga0070685_10001554_pt1 | contig 12095 bp, 13 predicted proteins | sample KBSS13LmetaG_FD_65651 | JGI IMG/M metagenome (GOLD analysis project Ga0070685, IMG submission 65651) | Switchgrass rhizosphere microbial communities from Kellogg Biological Station, Michigan, USA - KBS S1-3L metaG | ecosystem: Host-associated > Plants > Roots > Rhizosphere ...
TCTGCCCGCAACCCGAGATTGAGGAACCCCATGAATCGATCGATGAAACTCCGCTTGCGCCGGGTAATTCTTACCGCAACGTTCGCCCTGCTCCAAACCGCAACGCTATCGGCCAAAGAAACCGCCGCGGCACGGGGCGTCGCTGTCGGCGCGCAGTACGACACGACGCATGTCTACGTCGACGCGAAGGAGTACGATGCCTTCGTCAACAGCTTTGTCGCCACATTCGGCGGCAAGCCCTCGCCGCGCATCACGGCCAACGTGATGCCGGTGCCAGCGCAGACGCAAGCGCAGTACGTGTGGACGCCGGTCGGCACGCTGTCGACTTTCGCCTTCGTCACGCCGATCCCCTATCCATTCGGCCAGGAGCGCACCGGTTGGCTCGTCGCCGACATGGACAAGGCCCTTGCCGCGGCGCGCGCGGCCGGTGCTGAGGTGATCGTCGACAAGTTCCGCGATCCGATCGGATTCGACGCCGTGATCCAATGGACCGGCGGCGTGAAGATGCAGCTCTATTGGCACGACAAGGCGCCCGACTACACGCCGCTCGACACCGTGCCCGACAATCGCGTCTACGTCTCGCGCGACACGGCCGACGGATTCGTCCGCGACTTCCTCAAGTTCGCACACGGCAAGGTCGTCGCTGACGACAAAAAGGCGGATGCCGGCGAGATCGGGCGGCCGCACGAAACCTATCGACGCATCCGCATCGAATCGGGATTCGGCAAGATGCAGGTGCTCGTCACCGACGGCCATCTGCCCTATCCGTTCGGGCATGAGATCACCGGCTACGAGGTGAAGAATCTCGACGAGACGCTGGCAAAGGCGCAGACCAATGGCGCCAAGGTGCTGTCGCCGCGTTTCGACGGCACGGATCGCAGCAGCGCGGTGATCGAATTCCCCGGCGGCTACATCGCCGAAGTGCACGCCGCGAAACACTGATGCCGAAACGGCTCGCCCTCCTCGCCGCGCTCGCTGCCGTCGGCGACGCAGCGGCGGACACCGCACAGCGTCCGACAGTCGGCTTCTACCGTTGGCAGGAGGACTGGTCTGCGCTCGCCGACCCGCAAGTGCCGCGCGAGCTGGGCGACGAACTCAAGTACATTCCGCTTTCCGGCGACGACCCGAAGCGCTATCTCTCGCTCGGCCTCACCTTGCGCGAGCGCTATGAAAGCAACGACGCGCCCTCGTTCGGCGTGAACGGAACGAAAAGCCGCAGCTATCTGCTGCATCGCCTGGAGCTGCACGCCGACGCACACCTGACCGACGCGACGCGCATCTTCATCCAGGTGGAAAATGCGCTCGCACCGGGACTGAAGCAGCCAGGGCCGGCGGATGCAAACAAGCTCGATCTGCGCCTAGCTTTTCTGGACACGAGTGGCGAGATCGGCGACGGCCTGTGGAAATTCCGCATCGGCCGCCAGGAAATGGCTTTCGATCTGCAGCGTTTCGTTTCGGTGCGCGACGGCCCCAACGTGCGCCAGGCTTACGATGCGATTTGGGGCGCGTACGAGATCGCGGAGTGGCGCTTCACCGGCTTTGTCAGCCAGCCCGTGCAATATCGCAACGAGAGCCCGTTCGACGACACCAGCGACCGTCATCTGCACTACGACGGCCTGCGCGCGCAGCGGAAGTTGTTCGGCAACGACGAGCTTGCACTGACCTATTCGATGTTCCGTGAAGACGACGCACACTTCCCCTCGGCCTCGGGCGACGAGCGCCGGCGCAACTGGGATCTGCATTACACCGGCAGTGCTCACGGTTTCGATTGGGACCTCGAAGGTATGCGCCAGTACGGCAATATCGGCAGCAAGACGATCCGCGCCTGGGCCTTGGGTTCGCTGGCCGGGTATACTTTTTCGCAAACACGCTGGACGCCGCGCGTCGGCCTGCAGATTGACGCCGCTTCCGGCGACCGCAATCCCGCAGACAACCGACTCGGTACGTTCAACCCGCTGTTCCCGAACGGCTACTACGTGACTCTTTCAGGCTACACCGGCTACACGAACTTCATCCATGTCAAACCTTCGCTGACGCTGTTCCCAGCGCCGAAACTCAAGATCCTCACCGCGCTCGGCATGCTCTGGCGACAGACGACGCGAGACGCCATCTACATGCAGCCCGACCGGCCGCTGCCCGGCTCGGTCGGCGAACCGGGCAAACGCAGCGCCACCTATGTGCAGTTCCGCGCCGACTGGACGCTGACGCGCAGTTTCGCGCTCGCGCTCGAAGCCGACCACTACGATGTCGCCGAGTCGATCCGTCACATCGGCGGCCATGATTCGAACTACCTCGGCGTGGAAATGCGCTGGGGCTGGTGAAGCTGCCATACCATGTTGAAAACCTCGGAGCCGTTATGAACGCCACTGCCCCCGTCGAACCCCGCAGCGCCATGCACTCGGACTCGTCTTCGTCCGATCTCTCTGCGAGCACGCTGCTCGCGTTTGCCGCGGGCTTCGTTGACACCTCCGCGTTCATCGCGCTGTTTGGCCTGTTCACCGCACACGTGACCGGCAACTTCGTTTTGATCGGTGCGAGCCTGGCCAGCCATCGACCGGGCCTGCTCGGCAAGCTGCTCGCCTTTCCGGTGTTCCTCGCCGCCGTCGCGGCGACGCGAGCATTCGAATTGCACTGCGTACGGCGGCAGCGCGACGCACAAGTACCGCTGCTCATCGTCGAAATGCTCTTCCTCGCCCTGTGCCTCGCCACTGGCGTTTATGCAACGCCACTCGTCGATCCCGACGCGCCGCTGACGATTCTTCCCGGCATGCTCGGCGTGATTGCTATGGCGATCCAGAACGCCGCCTCGCGTACCACCTTCGCCGGCCACGGCCCAACGACCGTGATGACCGGCAACGTCACCCAGGTTGTTATCGACCTGACCGATCTTGCCCTCGGCGACGTGGCTAGTCCGGCGCGTACGCGGCTGCGCAAGATGGTCCCGCCGGTGCTGGGCTTTCTCGCTGGTGCGGTCGCGGGCGCCTTCGGCATCGTCTATCTCGGTTTCTGGTGCCTACTGCTGCCGCTGGCCGCGCTCGCGCTCGTCGCTTGGCGAAAAAGCCGTGCATCGTTCGCTACGGACAGCACATCGGTTTGATGAAGGCGGCGATCGAATCTGCAAGGTCGCGTCATCGTCACGCATAAGCTGGCGAAAAAATTTCACATCGACCGGTTCCAATCACCCTCCTGGTTCGTCTTGACACTGTGGGCCCAGCCCCACGTTCACTCAGCTTCCGCAAAGGAGAACACTGATGTGTCAGACCAAACCAACACCAACGCGTCGCGCCTTCTTGGCTACCGGCCTTGGTGCCGGCTTCGCACTCGCGGCGCAGGCGGTTCCGTCCTACGGCGAGAGCCGGAGTTCGAAAATGGAAACGACTATTCGCATCGGCAGCGACGTCACAACCCTCGTCAACGTTTTCATCGTTGAACCGGAAAACCTGCAAAAGCTAATTCAAGTTTTGAAGGAAGGCACCGAGTCCTTCTTTAGCAAGCAGCCTGGATTCATTTCGTCCAGCGTTCTCACGAGCAAGGACGGCCATCGCGCGATCAACTATTCGCAATGGCGAAGCATCAACGACATCGAAAGCTTCCGCGGCAATCCGTACTTTGCGCCTTACATCCAGCGCATTGCAGCACTCGCGAAGTCCGAATCAATCCTGTGCGATGTGGTCGACATCCATCTCGCTTGAATTTCAACGTGGTCCTTAATCCAACCGCACCCAATCCATGGCTTCGAGCACATAGGGGGCGAACAAGAAATCCCGGATCTTGATGATCCGGCTTTCCGACCAGTCGATCAGGACAAAATGCGCGGGCCTTTCCATCGGACCGGTGCTGTCGAAGACCAGCATCGCCGGCTGCCCTTCAACCGCGCCGAGGGCAAACCGCCATTTCGTCACTTCCGCATAGCGCGTGAAATAGACGCCAATCTTGTCGCGCCCTTCCAAGTGGATCCGGTTCACCAGGTCGAGCTTCACGTCATCGGCGAGCATCGCGCGGATGGCATCGAAATCGCCGCTGCGAAACAGATGGACATAAGCGCTGATCTTGCGCCGGTCCGAATCGGACATCAGCGGCAGCCGGGTGTCTTCGGGCAGCTGCGCGAGCCGCTTCAGCGCCGCACGCCCGCGCTGAAGTGCTGATTTGGCAGCTATCGGAGAGCACTCGGCAATATTGGCAATCTCATCGACCGAATGGCCCAGAACATCCTTCAGGATCACCGCGCAACGCTGAAGTTCGGGCAGCCGCAGAAACGTCTGAAAGCTGACTGCAACGACGTCGTCCTCGGGCATGAGCGCCGCTTCGTCAACGTCTTCAGCGAACGGAACGATCGTGTTCCGGGATTTGTCGCGCAGGAAATCGAGGCTCGCGTTGTGGGCGATGCGGAACAGCCAGCCTTCGAGATTGTCCACGCCGGCGCCTTGGGCTCGCGCGTGAAGGGCCTTGACGAGGGCATCCTGCAATACATCCTCGCCATTGACCGCCGATCCCGTCATGCGCGCGCAGTAGCGATGAAGGCGTGGCCGCAACGCTTTCAGACGATCCTCGAATTCGTCCGTGTTCATCTATCGAGACCTACGTTGTTCCGCGCTCTGTTCCACCAAGGATAGGTTATACGATCGCGAGAAGCAGGTTCGGAACCTGCATAAGCGACCCCACCTACCAATTTCCCTTCGTCCGCAGAGACGAGCCAAGGGGATGAGCTCAAACTTCACGGTTGTCGAAAAGGAACATTTGAACGCCCGAGTCATCCGGCGCAAAAAGTCGACGATCCGCCCCAGCCGCTTGTCCCTCCGCGCTCGCAAACGCCGTTTCGATCGCCGCAAGGTCGTCGAAATGCAGCGTTCCGATTCGATGGACATTGGCGGTCCCTACCGGCGTTGCGATAGGGCCGTGGCTGACCTCGTATTTCCTGAGGCCCGGAATCTTCTTGGCGAGAGGCACGTGGATTTGGAAGTAATGTCGGTCAAATGCCTCGACGTCCTTCGGTGTCCGGTAAATCACTACCATTCGGGCCATTGCGGTTCTCCTTGTTGCTTGTGCGACGCGAACTTATCAGCGCCTAAACCCTCACCGAGTTTCGCTCAACACCGCCGCGCCGACGATCGAGTCCAAACTCGCCAACTCAGCGATCTTCGGGAAATAAGCTTTCATGCGCGGATCGCCCCGCATCGCCTCGACGGCTGCGGGGCTCTCCCACTCGGAGTAAATGACGACACCGGCGCCGTCCTTCGCCGCGATCAGCCGGGTCGTCTTCCAGCCGGGCAATGTGCGGATCACCGTGTTGGTGCTCTGCTTCAAGAGCGCGATCAGCGCATTCTGCTTGCCGGGTTCGACCTTCAGCAGATTGATCAAAATAACAGACTCGTCGGACATGGCATATCTCCTTCTGTTGCGGACACACCAAGGACGATTCGAAGCGAGGAAACGGATCGCTGCGTAGAAGATTTTTTGGAAACCATCTCGACCGCAGCGCAAGGCGGCCGGCCATATCGGCCGGCTCGCCGGCCCGCTCAGGCAAGCCCGGCTTTATCGAGACCGAAGATCTTGTCGCGTGCTCCGGGCGTGGTGCGAAAAGCCACGTTGGCGCGATTCCAGGCGTTGATCGCCATCACACGAAACGTGAGCGTCGAGAGTTCCTTCTCGTCGAACTGCTCGCGCGCTTCGGCATAGAGTTCGTCGGAAATGCCGGCCGGCGCAATCTGGGTCAGCGCTTCGGTCCAGGCCAGCGCAGCGCGCTCCTTGGAACTGAACAGCGGCGACTCGCGCCAGATCGCCACGTGGTACAGGCGCAACTCGCGCTCGCCATGCATCTTGGCCTCCTTCACGTGCATATCAAGGCAGAATGCGCAGCCGTTCATCTGCGAAGCGCGGATATCTACCAAATAGGACAGCTGTTGCTCGATAAGACCACCCTTGGCGATAGCCATGCTGAAGTCTTGAAGCTTCTTGACCAGCTCGGGTGATTGCTCTGCATAGTTCAGGCGGGATGGGCTGTGGATGTCGTTCATGAGGGTTCTCTTTATCTGGAGGATGAGGATGTTGGGTTGATGCATCGTTTGTGATCACACCCTCAAGACGATCCAGCCTCGCGGCTTGTGACATCGCCGCAGAAAAATTTTTATCGCGTTCGCCGAACTCGCCTGCGTTCTCTTCAGCCGGCGGCGCTCGTGCGGCCCAGGGCGGCGAGGACACCTTGCAGCTTGTCGGGATTGCGCTGAATGTAGAGCGCTCCGATGCGGCCCGGCTCGGTCGCCGAGGGTGCCAGCGCAACGGTCTGCACCAGCTGACCGGTCGCATCATCGAAGACCAAACAACCCGGCAGGCCATTGATACGCGCCGGCTCCAGGCGCCAGGCAAGACTGGTCGGCAGCTTGGCGTAGCCGATGAATATCTTGGCGACGAGCGCACCGCCATGCAGCGGGCGTGTCGTCGCGCTGACCTTGCCGCCGCCGTCGGCCAACATCACGGCGTCTTCGGTCAGCACCTTGGCCAGCGCCTCCACGTCGAAATTGCGCACCGCCTCGCTGAAGGCACCGAACAGGCGGTCGCGTTCTTCGTCTTCCACTTCGCGGCGTGCGTAGTCGGCTTTGACGTGGCTGCGTGCGCGGCTGGCCAGCTGGCGACAGGCCGTCGGGCTGCGGCTCAAGCGCTGTCCGATTTCGTCGAAGTCCAGGTCGAATACGTCGTGCAGCAGAAAGGCCACGCGCTCCAACGGCGACAGCCTCTGCAGAGCGAGCATGAAGGCCACCGACACGTCTTGCGCGAACTCGGTCCGCACCTCTGGACCGGACGACCAGTCGACCTCTTCGTTCACCAGCGGCTCGGGCAGCCAGACCCCGACATACTGCTCACGCTTCTCCGCGGCCGAGCCGAGTTTGTCCAGACACAGATTGGTCGCCAGACGCGACAGATAGGCACCCACATGATGAACGGTGCTTTCGTCCACCTCGGCCCAGCGCAGCCAGACCTCTTGCACGATGTCTTCGGCCTCGGTGCGCGAACCGAGCATGCGGTAGGCCAGCGCGCGCAGGCTGCGTGCATGTTCGCGATCGTAGCGCAGGGCGCGTTCGGCGAGCGTCGTCATGAGGGTTGATTTTGTTCCGGAGCACGAAGTGGATCACATGCCTACTGTAGACGGAACACTTCGGCCATTTGTGACATGTGCAGGTTCCCGATTGCGAATGCCGATACACCGCCCCTATGAAAGCCATCGGCAAGAACAATTTGATCTATCGAGGTTCTGGTTCCAGACTGCCTTTGCCCATCCAATCTGCTCACACGAGGACTACCCATGTCGACCGAAGCGAAATGCCCGTTCCACCACACCGCCGGCGGCGGCACGTCCAATCGCGACTGGTGGCCGAATCAACTGAAGTTGAAAATCCTGCAGCAGCATTCCTCCAAGTCCGATCCGATGGAGGAAGACTTCGATTACGCGAAAGAATTCAACAGCCTCGATCTTGCCGCCGTAAAGAAAGATCTGCTGGCACTGATGACGGATTCCCAGGACTGGTGGCCCGCCGACTTCGGCCACTACGGCCCGCTGTTCATCCGCATGGCCTGGCACAGCGCTGGCACCTATCGCACCGGCGACGGCCGCGGCGGAGCCGGATCGGGGCAACAACGTTTCGCGCCGCTCAACAGCTGGCCTGACAACGTCAGTCTCGACAAAGCTCGCCGCCTGATCTGGCCGATCAAGCAGAAGTACGGCCGAAAAATTTCCTGGGCGGATCTGATTATTCTCACTGGCAACGTCGCGCTGGAGTCGATGGGCTTCAAAACTTTCGGCTTCGGCGGCGGACGCAAGGACGTGTGGGAGCCGGACGAGGATGTCTATTGGGGTTCGGAGACCACCTGGCTGGACGACAAGCGTTACTCCGGCGATCGCGATCTGGAGAATCCGCTCGGTGCCGTGCAAATGGGTTTGATCTACGTCAATCCGGAAGGTCCGAATGGCAATCCCGATCCCATCGCGGCTGCGCGGGACATTCGCGAGACCTTCGCACGCATGGCAATGAACGATGAAGAGACCGTCGCCCTCATCGCCGGCGGCCACAGCTTCGGCAAGACTCACGGCGCCGGCTCGGCTTCGAACGTCGGGCCAGAGCCGGAGGCTGCAGGCCTCGAACAACAAGGGCTCGGTTGGGCGAGCACGTTCGGCACCGGCAAGGGCCGCGATGCGATCACGAGCGGCCTCGAAGTCACCTGGACGACCACGCCGACGAAGTGGAGCTACGACTTTTTCAAGCACTTGTTCGGCTACGAATGGGAATTGACGAAGAGTCCCGCCGGCGCGCATCAGTGGGTCGCCAAGAACGGCACCGACACGATTCCCGATGCGTTCGATGCGGCGAAGCGTCGCCTGCCGACGATGCTGACCACCGACCTTTCGCTGCGCCTCGATCCGGCTTACGAAAAAATCTCGCGGCGATTCATGGAGCATCCGGACCAGTTCGCCGACGCGTTCGCCCGCGCATGGTTCAAGCTCACCCACCGCGACATGGGGCCGCGCGCACGCTATCTCGGTCCGGAAGTGCCGGCCGAAGAACTGATCTGGCAAGACCCCGTCCCCGCAGTCGATCACAAACTGATCGACGCGCAGGACGTTGCTTCCCTCAAACAGAAAATCCTGGCCTCGGGTTTATCTGTTTCGCAACTGGTGTCGACCGCCTGGGCGTCGGCGTCCACCTTCCGCGGTTCGGACAAACGCGGTGGCGCGAACGGCGCGCGCATTCGTCTGGCGCCGCAGAAGGACTGGGCAGTCAATCAGCCTGATCCGCTGGCAAAAGTGTTGAACGCGCTCGAGACCATCCGCAGCGAATTCAACGCAGCGCAAAAGAACGGCAAGAAAGTTTCGCTCGCCGACCTGATCGTGCTGGCCGGCAGCGCGGGCGTCGAACAGGCGGCGAAGAATGCCGGTCATACGGTGACGGTGCCGTTCAATCCGGGACGCACGGACGCCTCGCAGGAGCAGACCGACGTGGAATCGTTCGCCGCGCTCGAACCGATCGCGGACGGCTTCCGCAATTATCTCAAGGGCAAATACAGCATCCCGGCCGAAGCGCTACTCGTCGACAAGGCGCAGCTGCTGACGTTGACGGCGCCGGAGATGACCGCGCTGATCGGCGGCATGCGCGCTCTCGACACCAACGCCGGGCAGACGAAGCACGGTGTTTTCACCAAGCGCCCGGGAGCGTTGACCAACGATTTCTTCCGCAACCTGCTCGACATGGCCACGGAGTGGAAGCCGGCGTTGGACGCAAAGGACGTGTTCGAAGGGCGCGACAGAAAGACCGGCGAACTCAAATGGACGGGCACACGCGTCGATCTGGTCTTTGGCTCGAACTCGCAATTGCGTGCTCTGGCCGAGGTCTATGCGAGCGCAGACGCCGAGCAGAAGTTCGTCCACGACTTCGTGGCAGCGTGGAGCAAGGTGATGAATCTGGATCGCTTCGATCTGGCGTGATCTAAGCCAACGAATTCCGCGACTTTTCGGCATGCATGCACCCGCCGGAAAGTCGCGGATGGCGCTTTGGTGAAGCGACGGTCGTTCCAATGCTCTGAAGCGCCCTACTGGAACTGGGCAGACCTCCAATCGGGGTGTGATGCAACGCCATCCATCTCTCCGGCGAGGTTTACGTCCGCCCATTGATCCAGATCAATTCGCCTCGAGCCGGAATGGACACAATGGCGAGGACTGAGGTGCCGATTTGAAACACGAAAATGGCATCCGTGATCCAGGGCCCTAAGGTCCATAAGGAGGCAAACATGTTCAAGCATATTCTGGTTCCTACCGACGGCTCGAAGTTGTCCGAAAACGCGATCAAGCATGCAGTGAGCCTTGCCAGGCAATGCGGGGCGAAGTTGACTGCGCTCAACGTGATGCCGAAATTCCATGTATTGACTTACGACACGGAAATGCTCGAGGCGACGCCGAAGGAATTTGAGCAAACGTCGAAGGAGCAATCCAAGCAATTTCTCGATGTCGCGGAACGCGAGGCTCATACCGCCGGGATCAGCTATGACGCGGTAACGGTAACGAGTGATCACCCATATCAGGAAATCATCAATGCCGCGGAACAGCGCCATTGCGATCTGATCGTAATGGCGTCGCATGGCCGCCGCGGAATCGAAGGTGTGCTTATCGGCAGCGAAACACAAAAAGTGCTGACGCACAGCCACACTCCGGTGTTGGTATATCGATGATTTCGGGTGTGCGGCCCGCCAAAATGTCGTTTTGAACGGGGTACGGATTGGCATTCTCATTCGGAGCAGATGCCCGTTATCTCTCCTGACTTGAGAGCTATCGCCTCGGCACCAGCACAGCGGCGCCGTGCACACGCCCCGAGCGCAAGTCGTCGAGTGCCTTGTTCGCTTGCAGCAGATCGTATGTCTGAATTTGCGTGTGGATCGGAAATCGTTCGATCGCCGTCAGAAATTCGGCACCGTCGGCGCGCGTGAGATTCGCCACGGACCGAACAACGCGTTCGCCCCACAACAACTCGTAGGGAAACGACGGAATATCGCTCATATGGATGCCCGCGCAAACCACGCTGCCGCCTTTGCGCACCGCGCGCAGTGCCGCGGGCACTAGGTTTCCCACTGGGGCGAAAATCAGCGCCGCATCAAGCAGATGCGGGGGCTGGGTGTCGGAGCCCCCGCTCCAGACCGCTCCCAGATCGAGCGCAAAGGTCCGCGTTGCTTCGTCTCCCGGACGAACGAATGCGTACACTCGCCTTCCCTGCGCAACGCAAAGCTGGATCAGAATATGAGCGGCGGCGCCGAAACCGTACAGGCCGATGTGCTGCGCATTTGCAGCCATGCGTAGCGCACGAAAGCCGATCAACCCGGCACACAGCAGCGGGGCGGCAGCTTCGCAGGAATACGACGGCGGAATGGGCAGGCAATAGCGCGAGTCGGCAACCGCATAGTCTGCGTAGCCGCCGTCGACTGAATAGCCCGTAAAACGCGCTTTGTCGCAAAGATTTTCTTGACCTCCCCGGCAATACGCGCATTCACCGCAAGTCCAGTTGAGCCAGGGAACGCCAACGCGGTCGTCCAGTGCGATGCCCACCACGTCCGCGCCCACCGCGGTGACACGACCCACGATTTCGTGTCCCGGCACAAGCGGCAGCTTATGCGACGGAAGTTCGCCGTCGACGATGTGCAAATCGGTGCGGCACACGCCGCAGGCGGTGACTTCGATTTGCACTTCACCGCGGCCCGGCTGCGGCCGCGGAATTTCGTCGGCGCTGAGCGGCTGGCCGGGCTGTTTCAGAATCAGTGCGCGCATCGTTTGCATGGCAATATCCGACTTGTGGGAACGACCTCAGCGATCGCGCCAGAATCGTTCCATTTCAAGATACGTGAACGAGGCGGACCAGGTGATGAGAACCAATCCGCTCAACGCCTCGGTGCCAGCGAGGAAGCGCAACGGACCTTTGACGGACAAATCCCCGGCGCCAACCGTAGTGAAAGTCATCGCTGACATGTAAATATGATCGAGAAACCCACCGGAGGCGCCCTGTATTTCGCCAAATGCAGGCCAGATCGAAAGCATTGCGTAGACGAAGCCGAACAGCCAGATTTCGGCGACGTGCACGCAGAGCAAACCGAAGATGCCGAACAGAACGCGCCGCCGCCGGTGCTTTTCAAAGCGCGAGAGGTTGCGCGACAGCCAGCCCAGGCATTCGTAGTGCAGCAACACGCACAAACACACGATGGCCCCGGTTGCGAGAACGACAATGACGTCGATGCTCCATAAGGTGTAACTCATACATCAGCTCCCGCTCTCATGATCGAGTACGTTTCTTTGCGCATCGGAAGCCAATGCCCGAGCTATGCGAGGGTTTCACGAAGTCATTTATCTCACGCGGGCCATCGTTCGTCCCATCGTGCGCGCCAATAGACGCTGCACGTCCGTCAGAGAACGCGTATTCAATACGTCGGCCCGCGTCAGCCAGCCGCGTCGTGCGCGACCGATGCCGAAGTCGAGCTGCGCGAAATCATCGGGATGGTGGGCATCGCTCGACACGGCGATAAGCACGCCCTCGTCCTTCGCCATGCGGCAATGCGAGTCATCAAGATCG
>Ga0070685_10001556_pt1 | contig 12085 bp, 13 predicted proteins | sample KBSS13LmetaG_FD_65651 | JGI IMG/M metagenome (GOLD analysis project Ga0070685, IMG submission 65651) | Switchgrass rhizosphere microbial communities from Kellogg Biological Station, Michigan, USA - KBS S1-3L metaG | ecosystem: Host-associated > Plants > Roots > Rhizosphere ...
GGAAGTTCCGCACCATGCGGCCGGATCGCAAGGCTGAGGACGGCCAGATCACGCAGACGCAGGCCAACGATCCGCGTGTGACGAAGATCGGCCGCGTGCTGCGCATGACGTCGATCGACGAGCTGCCGCAGCTGGCGAACGTTCTCATGGGCGAGATGTCGATCGTGGGTCCGCGACCGCACGCCATCGGGATGACGGCCGGCGATGTCGAGGTGTTCAACACGGTGTCCGACTATGCGCACCGCCACCGGATGAAGCCGGGCATGACCGGCTGGGCGCAGGTCAACGGATCGCGCGGGCCGGTTCACACGCCGGATGAAGTGCGCGAGCGGGTGGCGCTCGACATGGAATATGTGAACCGCGCGAGCGTGTGGCTCGATACGTACATCGTCCTCAAGACCATCCCGAGCCTGCTCGGCGATCGTGAACGTGCAAGGTAGTTTCATGTACGCGACAAAGTTCAGTTTCGAGCCTGCCAACGAGAACTCTCCCGAGAGCGTGCACGACAGCGTCTTCTGGCAAGGCGCAGCGCCTCGGCTTTCGGTGTGCGTGCCGAGCTATCGCCATGACTGTTCGGACCTGATCGATGCGCTCGCGCGCTGCAAACAGGGCTCGCTGGCCGAGCTCATTATCTATGACGATGGCAGCCAGGATCATACAACACTTGCGAAGATGCAGTACCAGGCCGGCTGCGTGCGCATGGCTGTGCGCATCGTCTCGCACGGGATGAACCGTGGCCGCGCGGCTGCCCGCAATGCGGCGATCGCCCATGCCCGTTCGGAATGGGTGCTGCTGCTCGATGCGGACATGTCGCCGGACTCGGGTGACTTCATCTCGAACTATCTCGACGTGACGGAACGGCTGGATGATCCGGCAGTTGTGGTCGGCGGATACTCGCTGCGCTTTGCCTCGCCCTCGAAGAAATTCGCGCTGCACCGTTGGCAGGCCGAAACGTCTGAGTGCATCGATGCGGCCAAGCGCAACCAGGCGCCGGGGCGATATGTGTTCTCGTCGAACGTGCTGGTGCACAAAGCTGTGCTCGAAGCCTGCCCGTTCGATGAGAAATTCGAGGGCTGGGGCTGGGAAGATACGGACTGGGGCTTGTCGGTTGAGGGCCAGTTCCCGATCCATCATATCGACAATCCGGCGACTCACCTTGGGCTCGACGACGACAAGTCGCTGATGGGCAAGTATGCGCGCTCGGGCGCCAACTTCGCGCGCATGGCGGAGCGGCATCCGGAGGCAGCCAGCGCGATGCCGCTCTATAAGGCTGCGAAGACGGCGCGCGGGTTGCCGCTGCGCTTTGTTTTCAAGGGCATGGCGCGGCTTCTTGTAAGATTGCCTCTACCTGTGGCCTTGCGCGGTCGTGCGCTGAAGGCATGGCGGGCTCTGGTCTATGCGGAGGCGATCTAGATGCTCGCCCAACAGAAGCAGTTTCCCCAGACACAGTGGAACTACGTCCCCTCGCGCAAGCTTGTGGCGAAGGTAGAGCGACATGTCGTGCAGCTGCGCCAGGCGGCCCGGGCGCAGATCGCGCCTGACCGGCCGGTGGTGACCTTCTCGTTCGACGACTTCCCCAAGTCGGCGCTGAACGGCGCGGACATTGTCGAGAAGCATGGTGGGCGCGGCGGGTTCTATGCCTGCACATCACTGCTGGGCCAGAAGAGCCCGGTGATGGGCGAGATGTTCGATGCGGAAACGCTGAAGGAACTCGTGGCGCGGGGCCATGAGATCGGGGCGCATTCCCATTCGCATCTCGATTGCGCCAAGCACAAGCTGGACAAGGTGCAGAAGGATGTCAGCGAGAATCTCGTGGCGCTGGCGGAAGCGGGCCATGCCGAGCATGTGTCGGCGTTTGCCTATCCCTATGGCGAGACGACGTTTGCGGCCAAGAGCTGGGTAAGCGATGTGTTCGTCACTGGCCGGGGCATTCTTCCGGGCGTGAATGTCGGCGAGGCGGACCGCAGTCAGTTGCGCGCGATCGAGCTTGGCAATTCGGCGGCGAGCCGGAAGCGGGCAGTGGCGGCGCTGAAAAACTGCGTCGCCTCAAGAGGCTGGTTGTTCTTCTTCACGCACGATGTGAGCCCCTCGCCTTCCGCTTATGGCGCGACAACCGAGCTGGTCGAGGAACTGGCGAAGGCTGCGGTGGATATGGGCGCGGTGCTGGCCGCGCCGACGCTGGGCGCAGTGCTGTGCGGCGTTATGGACTGAAGCTGGGCCGCAGGGCCACGCTGGTATCCGCGGCCTTGCGCGTTTCCATCGCCAGCTTGCAGCTGACGAAGACATACATCGCCCAGAGGATCGAGTTCTGGGCGAGGATGATGCTCTCCGACATTGCGAACAGCATGAACTGGGCGATGAAGCCCAGGGCGTAGACGCCTGTGGGGGATGTCAGCGAGAGTTTTGCGGCGCGCCAGGCTGAGCCGACGAAGTCGATTACGTAGATGATCACGCCGACGAAGCCGAGCGAGATCGCGAGATCCAGCCAGCCATTGTGGCCGGAGGGGGCGTTCCAGTCGACGGACTGGGCGAGCCAGTAGCGCTGTTCGGAATCCGGCGCCCAGAAGGCCAGATAGCCATAGCCGAGCGCGGGCCGCTCAGAGATTTTCGCAATCAGCTCGGCCCAGATGTCAGTGCGACCCGTGAGCGTGGCGTCGCGGCCGACGAGGCCGAGGAGCAGGCCCGGGGCGGCCACGTATACAAGAACGCTGATCCCAATAACGGATATGCCGCCCCACATGAGGAACAGCGACCAGCGGCGGCCCTTGAGCATCCACCAGGCAGCGGCGAGGACGGTGAAGCCGAGCATGACGCCAATAAGAGCGGTTGCAGAGGTGGAGAGGACGATCAGAGCTAGAGACAGGAGCGTGGCGGCGACCCAGGTCTTGCGGAAGGCAGTGTCGCGCCAGGCGAGGAAGGCGAACAGGAAGGTCGAACGGGCGGCATGACCGCCGAGCTGGTTCTTTTCCCACCAGCCGCCCGACCACGCGCCGGGGTGGACTTCCTGCATGCGGCCGAAGCTGGGCACGATGAGGCCGGCGATGAAACTCATGGCCATCAGCGCCAGCCAGACGCCGGCGAGCAGGCGCAGGGCTGTGATCCAGTCGAAGCGCGCTGCGAGATAGACGCCGAGCAGCGTGGTGGCGAGGACGGCGACGCCGCGACGGAAGCTGAGATCCGGATCGATCGACCAGGTGGCGGACAGCATGGCCATCAGCGCGAGCAGGATAAGCCAGGGTGCAGAGAGAATGGCGCGCCACGCATTGCGGCCTGCCATGATAAGTCCAAGCGCAACAATGGCGTAGAACGGGAGCCACAAGTAACGCAGCAAGGTGCTTTCGGGGACTTCGCCAGTGACGTCTGTGGCGCCTGGGGCGAGCCAGCGCGGCAGGAAGGCTTCTGCGAACATGAAGAGCGTGGCGGCGGCGGCAGCCAGTTCCGCCCAGTGGACTCGAGTGGGCGCGCGCGCGTTCATTGGAACAGCCGGTCGATGAAGCGCGCGTCCTCCTTCTCGCGGTTGAGGACGACGCCGCCGACTGTGCCGCCATGCGCTTCGATCTCGCGGCAAACGGCTTCAATGTCGCTGGGGGTGGCCTCGTCGGCGCGGGCGACAATGACGACGCGGTCCATTTGCGACGCGATGGCAAGGCCGGCGCCGGAACGGTCGAGCGCGGGGGCGTCCACGACGGCCCAGTCGGTGTTGGCGCGCACCGCCTGCCAGTAGGGGGCCTGGGTGCGGATGCGGACGGCGTGGCCTTCCTTGATGCGCGACGCGTCGAATTGGGTGACCATCAGGCGGGTCTCGCCCACGCGGTGCGCCGTGAAGAGGCCGAGGCCGGCATTGGCTTCGGGGTCTTCCGGCTCGATCGTGAAGAAGGGTTGCGTCTTGAGGGCCGCCGAGTAAGGCGGGCCCACGCCGCCGAAGGCATCAGCGAAGGGGCCGACGGCGAACGTGTTGAAGAGGTGGTTGCGCTTGAGGTCGAGGTCGACCAGCCACACGGGCTTGCGCGCGGCCTCTGCCGCCATCAGGGCGAAGGAGACGGCGATGCTGGACGTGCCCGATCCGGCGCCGGCGGCCATGAACATGACGGAGCGGCCGCCATCGGCCGAGCCCGTTTGGGCCAGCGCGCGGTAGAGATCCGGGAGGTCTGAGCGCAGATCCTTCATCTAGCGCTGCCGCGTGGAAGCGAGGACGCGCATGCCGAGCGTACGTTCGATCGACCCGGTGTTCGGGAAAGAGCGGATGGACCAGATGCGCAGGAGGCCGATGGCCAGCGCCGTCATCAAGCCCAGCAGTGCTGCTGCGGCGATTATGAAACGTTTGGGGCTGTCGCCCTTGGAAGGCGCGCGGGCGGGCTCGTAGACGGAAATGTTGTCGACGCTGTGCGAGGCCAGTTCGGACCGGGCGCGCTCGGTCTGCTCTCTCGTGGCAAATATGCCGGCGGAGGATTCGAGCGCGTCACGATCGCGCTTGAGGCGGAGATACTCGGGCTGGAGAGCGGAGAGCGCGGCGAGGCGCTGCTGGGCCTCTTCCTTCTGGTGCCTGAGTTCTGCTTCCCGGCCCTGCATGGCGGAGATGTTGGCGGTCTGGACCGCCTCGTCCGCTTCGAGCGCCTGCCAGGTCGGGTTGGGGCCGATGCGGCGGAGCCCGGCGGCGGGGGCGGTCTTGAGGAAGGCTTCAAGCTGGGCGATGCGCTTGTTGATGTCCTGCACCACACGGCTATCCGGCAGGTAGCGCGTGAGCAGATCTTCGCGCTCGACGCGGAGCTTCATCAGGTCCGCTTCGGACGTGGTCTCGACATAGAGATCGACGTTCTTGGACGTGGAGGCCATCTGGCGGCGCAGGCCCGCCTTCTTGGCTTCGGCTTCGCGGCGCGAGGCTTCGACCTTTGACATCTCGTCTGAGATGTCGGCGAAGAGCTTTGTTGCGGCTGCATTTTCGGCTTCGAAATCGGACATGCCGTTGCGGAGAAGATAACCGCGCATGGCGTCGTCGGCTTCCTTGAGGCGGTTCTCGATCACGCCGCGCTGCTCCGAGAGAGCCGCAACACCGCGGCCGGAGAGGATCTCGCGGCGGTAGGTGAGATATTCGGCGACGAAGGCGTTGAGCGTGTCTGCCGCCACTTGCGGCTGCTCGTGCGCGAAGGTGAGGCGCAGGATCGAAGACTTTGGCGCAGAGCTGACGTTGAGGTCCTTGCTGAACGCTTCGAGAGATTGCTGATCGACGGCATAGGTGCGGCCGGGCGCCGCCGCGGCGCGAGCGTTGGCGATGTCGGGATAGAGTTGCTGCAGGCCGATGTGCTTGATCACGCGCTCTGCGATCACCGGAGAGCGCGCGAGTTCGGTTTCGGCCTGAAGCACTTCTTCCTGTTGCGGGAAAGCGCCTTTGGCGGCATCGCCCACGATTGGGTCGAACACATACTCCTGGCCGAGGCGGACCAGCAGGCGCGTGGAGGCCGCGTACTTTGTCGGCACCAAAAGCGCGAGGGCGATGCCGACGAGCACGATGGGCACGAGCACGAGCAGCATCAGCGTCTTGGCGCGCCAGAGCTGCAGCACTGTTCCGGCAACACCAAGCTTCACGCGCGTGCGGCCTGTCGGTAGAGAGTCCGGGCGCACGGATGCGGCAGGCGCGGCAGCGCCCTCGCTTGTCCGTTCATTCCAGGTCTCGACGCTCACAATGCGGGATTCCGATGGTTAACAGGGCAGGTTTCCCCCGCTCCGCTTAAGAACCAGTAACCATTCCGGGCGACACATTAAGCATGTCGCTTTCGCGCCTCTCCGGCCGCATGGCCCTATCCTGCTCTTTAGCCCTTTGTCTGGGGCTGTCCGGTTGCTTTGGGATGCCTATCCCGAAGCAATCGGCAGGGTTTCCAATTGATAAATTTCCGGCCTGGCAGGCCGGCGACCAGGCCTATCGCTTCTATCCGGGCGACAAATTCAGGATGGATATCCGCACGGCGCCGGAGCTTTCGGCCGAGCTGACCATTGCCCCCGACGGGCGCATCGCGCTGCCGACCATCGGGCCGGTGATGGCGGCCGGCCAGACGCCGATCCAGATGAAGGCGGCGCTGGAAGACATCTATTCGAACGAGCTGATCGATCCATCCATGGTGATCACGCCGACGGATTTCGGTTCGCAGAACATATTTGTCGGCGGTGAGGTGAAGGCGCCGGGCGTGTTCAAGCTGCCGGGCGAAATCGATGCGCTGCAGGCCATCATGCTGGCCGGTGGCTGGACTGATGAAGGCAAGCCCACAAAAGTGATCGTGCTGCGCCGCGCGCCGGGCGGCGAGCTGATGACCAAGGTGTTGGACGTGCGCAACGGTCTGGCCAAGCAGAGCCTCTATGACATCGGGCCGCTGCGGCGCTTTGATGTTGTGTTTGTCACCCGCAAATCGATTTCGGATGAGAACCTGTTCGTGAAGCAGTTCATCCGCGACGCCCTGCCGATAGACTTCTCGCTGTTTTACGACGTGGCGCGGTTCTAGCTGATCACGTAGGCGCCGTTGGTGATGCCGACTGTGGGCGGCACGTGGGTCGCCTCGAACTGATCATAGCCCGGCTTCAGCATCTGCCAGAAATCGATCCAGCTTTCCCCTTGCCTCATCGCCAGAGCCTCGGATGTCATGCGGAACGGGAAGGCGTGGACGTCGAACCGGGCTTGCCCGTTCCTCAGCGCTTCATCGGCGATCAGCCAGATTTCCTCGATACCATCGTTCGTCATGGCATAGCAGCCGACGGATACGCACGCGCCATGGACCATGAGGAACGAACCTGTGCGTCCCTGGGCCTGGTCGTAGGCGTTGGGAAAGCCAAGATTGAACGCCAGGTGGAACTGGCTGGACGGATTCATCTGGCTACGCGAGACGCTGTAAAATCCTTCCGGCGATTGCCAATCGCCCTCGCGCTGTTTCGGACCGAGCGCGCCGGACCATTTGCAGATGGGATAGGTCTTGTAGAGCTCGAAGCGCTCGCCGGATTTCACCCACAATTCCAGCCCGTGCTCTTCCTTGAAGATACGGACGAAGACGGGACTGCCGAGCTTGAGACCTTTGGCGGTCAGCTCTGTTCTTATGCCAGCGAGCCGATGGTTGCGGATCTCCTCCAGATTTCCTGGTCCCGGTGGAATCAGGATCACGAGCGCAGCGATCAGCGCTGCAATAAACGCGATGCCGCCCGCAGCGAACCATCGCCATCTGCGCCCTGCACTCTTCGCCAAGATCCCCCTCCAACTCCAATCGGTGTTTAGAAGAGCTCGTAAATCATGGCGGGGTGGTGAGCGGGTTTCGGCTTTCTTCGGGCGGGAGGCGCCTCTAGGGTGCGCTCATGAAGCTCGAAGCCCTGCCCCGTCGCCGTTACACGCCACATCCGACGCCGATCCAGCGATTGAGCGGGCTTACGCGCCATCTCGGCGGGCCGGAGTTGTGGATCAAGCGGGATGATCTGACGGGGCTGGCCGGCGGCGGCAACAAAACTCGCAAACTGGAATTCCTGGTGGCCGACGCCCTTGCGCAGAAGGCGGATACGCTGATCACCGTGGGCGCCGTGCAGTCGAACCATTGCCGGCTGACGCTGGCGGCGGCTGCGCACGAGGGCCTGAAATGCCGGCTGGTGCTCGAGCAGCGCGTACCGGGGAGCTACAAGAAGGCTGCTTCGGGGAACAATCTGCTGTTCGATCTTCTTGGGGCGGAGAAACTCACGGTCGTCAATGGCGGGGATGATCTCGCGGGCGCGATGCAGAAGGAAGCCGAAGAGGTCCAGAAGGCCGGGCGCAGGGCGTATGTCATCCCCGGTGGCGGATCGAATGCGCTTGGCGCGATGGGGTATGTGGTGTGCGCGAGGGAGATCCTGGCGCAATCGCTAGAGATGGAACTTGCTTTCGACCACGTCGTCTGCGCCAGCGGCAGCGCTGGAACGCATGCGGGACTTCTTGTCGGCCTTACCGGTGTGAACGCGGATATTCCGCTGACGGGTATCAATGTGCGTCGCCCACGCGCCGAACAGGAAGGGAATGTCCACAAGCTCGCCGTCGAGGCTGCGCGCTTTGCGAACCTGCCCATCCCATCGAGAGATACCGTCGTGGCGCTCGATGAGTGGGTTGGGCCCGGCTATTCGATCCCGACGGATGAGATGGTGGAGGCGGTGCGCCTCTTCGCGCGGATGGATGGGGTGCTGCTGGATCCGGTCTACACCGGCAAGGCTGCGGCCGGGCTGATCGGGCTGGTGCGGCGGAGCCATTTCAAGCCCACGGACAAGGTGCTGTTCGTGCACACGGGCGGCGCGCCGTCTCTGTTTGCGTATCAGGACGTGCTGCAGTCATGAGCGAGACCAAGACAGTCGGCGTGATCGGAGGGTTGGGGCCGGCGGCGACGCTGGATTTCTTCGACAGAATTCTCAAGCGAACCAAGGCGGTACGGGATCAGGATCACCTGCGGCTGATCATCGACAACAACACCAAGATTCCGGACCGGAATGTGGCTGCGCGCGGCGAAGGACCCCTGCCCGGTCCGGCCATCGCGGCGACGGCGAAGCGGCTGCAGGAGGCTGGCGCCGAAGTGATCGTGATGGCGTGTAATACCGCGCATGAGCACGAGGCGGAGATCAGAGCCGCGATCAGCGTGCCCTTCATCAACATGATCGATGAGACCGTGAGGGTGGTTGCCGATCTTCGCCCTGCGAAGGCAGGCGTGCTGGCGGGCGATGCGTGCCTGAGAGCAGAGCTCTATCAGAAGGCGCTGCGCAAGGCAGGGATCGAGCCGGTGCTGCTGGGGGCGGAGTCCCAGAAGACCATAATGGAGCTGATCTACCGCATCAAGGCGGGCGACGTTGGAGAGACAGTTCGCCGGTCGATGGCGACGCTGGCCCGGAAGCTCGAGGCGCAGGGCGCGGAAGTGGTCATCGCGGGCTGCACCGAAGTGCCGATCGTGATGACTGCGGACGATATCGACGGAGAGCTGATCAGCTCGACCGATGTCCTGGTGGAAAGGACGATCGAGTTTGCCGGAGCAGAACTCCGCAGCTGATCAGGAAGAAATATAAGCCTAGTTGGCTTTCTTCATCCACTCGCGAGCGGCCTTCTGGGCCTTCACGATATCAGCGGCGGACATCATGTCGGCCATTTCCTGGCGGCACAGCTTGGCTTCACGATGGCCGCGCGAGGCAGCCAGGTTGAAGAACTTGTGCGCGGAGATCAGGTCGACCGCGACATCCATCCCTTCTGAATAGATGAGGGCAATGCGATAGAACTCATCGCAGGAAGCATCCTTGGTGAGGACCGCTTCGGGCCGTTCGAGCTGGACATCCGCGTACGCCATTCTGGCTTCCCTTTACTTTACTTTGGAAGAGCGCCTCGTCTCTTTGGACTACAGCGTCTTCCATCCACCTGCCGCATCAGCGGCTTGAGGACATTCAAGCGGGAAAGATTTGCGACGTAGTTAATACTGCAAATTTCAAAGATGAAATCTGGATTTATTTGCGTTTACTTGGATTCAGAAGTTTGAATCAATCTACACAAGTATAAACGCCGAGAGGGCGGCTCAGCCAGACTCGCGCGCGACGACGGTCATGGCGAGACCCTCGTATAATCGTTGTGCTGCAGCGTTTTCCTCGCGCACCTTGAGATCGACATGCGGCGCGCCGCGCGATTTGAAGGCTTCGAACGCGGTAAGCATTAGAGCGCGCGCGAGACCTCTACGCCGAACGCGCGGATGGACCGCGACATCTTTGACGAAATTTGTTGTCCAGCATTGGCAGATGCCGACGACGCCTTCGGAGTCTTCCGCGATGAAGCAGAGAGCGGGATCGAACTCCTTGTCCTTCTTCAGCTTGGGCCACCACTTCTTGAAGGCCGGCGCGCCGCCGCCGCCCTCGTAGTAGCTGGCCTGCAGTACGGCGTGCGCGGCCATCGCGTCTCGTCTGTCTTTATGATTGAGCAGGCGGATCCGGATCCCGGCTGGCCAGTAGGGTTCGGCGACACTTCCCGACAGATCGCGCCGCATGCGCAGCACGAAAGGCGGTGGCGCATTCAAATCCGCGCCTTCTGGCCGAACAGGATCTTGCGGGCTTCGTCAGCTTCTTTCGAGTTCTCGGTGAGAGGTGTTCCGCGCAGGTCCTCGCCGGCCTTCCTGCCCTTCTCGAAGCCGGGGCGCAGGCGGCACTGGCCGAACCAGCGGTTGAGCGAGGGAAAGTCTTCGAGGTTCTGGCCCTGGCTCTTGTAGGCGGCGATCCATGGCCAGCTGGCGAAATCGGCAATGGAAAGTCCGCCGGCTATGAATTCGCGGTCGCGCAGGCGGACTTCGAGGACGCCGAACAGCCGGTTGGTCTCGTTGAAGAAGCGGTCCTGGCCGTATTTGAGCTTGTCCGGGTCCGCCTCGATCTTGGGGGCATAGTTCCGGAAGTGGTTGTGATGGCCCATGACGGGGCCGAGGTTGGACGTCTGCCAGTAGGTCCAGCTTTCGACTTCGGCCTGTTCGCGTGGGTTGGCGCCGCCGAACTTTCCAGTCTTGCGAGCGAGGTATTGCAGGATGGCGCCGCTTTCGAAGAGCGAGATCGGCTCGCCGTCCGGGCCCTCAGGGTCGACGAGGGCGGGCATGCGGTTGTTGGGGCTGATGGCCAGGAATTCGGGCGAAAACTGTTCGCCCTTGCCGATATTGACGGACACGATCCTGTACGGCAGCTCCATTTCCTCAAGCGCAATCGTGATTTTACGGCCATTTGGCGTGGGCCAGAAGTGCACGTCGACGGGCTTCGGCTGGGCCATGGGCAACGATCCTCGACATTATATACTAGTGCGATGTAGCGGCGAGGCGCGGACGGCGCCAGACTAGCTGCTAGACACACTCTTGAGACTGCCTATCCGAGGGCGAGATGAGCACAACGACAGCCGGCCTGTTCGAACCGATCTCCTACAAGCTGTTCAAGACCGATCCCAAGGCGTTTGCCGACAAGATCGGCGCAAGCTTCCGCGAGACCGGTTTTGCCGTGATCAAAGACCACCCGATCGACCAGGGCGTGATCGACCGCGGGGTCGATGCTGGCAAGCAGTTCTTCGCCCTGCCCGAGGCGACCAAGAAGGAATACTTCATCCCCGGCGGAGGCGGTCAGCGCGCCTACACTCCTTTTGCAACGGAAGTCGCCAAGGGCGCCAAGGCAAAGGATCTGAAGGAATTCTGGCACGTCGCGCGCGAGCTGCCGAAGGGGCATAAGTTCTCGGAGATCATGGGCGAGAACCTCTACGTCTCCGAAGTGCCGGGCTGGAAGGAAAAGACCAACGCCATGTATTCGGCGCTGGATACGTTCGGGCTGGAGATACTCTCCGCCATTGCGATGAACCTGAAACTCGATCCGCACTTCTTCGACAAGACGGTCCAAGACGGCAATTCGATCCTGCGGCTGCTGCACTATCCGCCACAGACCGAGCCGCCGCCGGAAGGATCGGTGCGGGCCGGGGCGCATGAGGACATCAACGTCATCACGCTGCTGCTCGGCGCCGAGGAAGGCGGGCTGGAAGTTCTGCACCGCAATGGGCAGTGGATTCCGGTGAACCCGCCTGCCGGATCGCTGGTGGTCAATGTCGGCGACATGCTGCAGCGGCTGACCAACCATGTGCTGCCGTCGACGACGCACCGGGTGGTGAACCCGAAGCCCGAGCGGTCGCGCTTCCCGCGCTATTCCACGCCGTTCTTCCTGCACTTCAACCCGGACTATGTGATCAACACCCTGCCCGGCACGATCACGCCGGAGCGGCCGAACCGGTATCCCGAGCCGCTGAACGCGCAGGACTTCCTGGAGACACGGCTGAAGGAAATCGGCCTGAGGATGTAAAGTCCTCAGGCCGTTACGGCATCAGGCCGCAGTCTCAAGCGCTTTCGCCGGGGCTGGAGCGAGCGCTTCTACCATTTCATCCAGGGACAGTTCGGGCAGGCTTGCCGCCTGCATCGCCATTTCGGGCAGCTGCGGTACTTCGCGCGGAGCGGAGGGGCGCTGCGGCGCGGTCTGCTTGGCTGCAAAGGTTGCGGCGGGGGCGGCAAGGCCGAAGAGTTCGCCCTGGCCCATGCCGCAGCCGAGTGCGTGAAGCTGTTTG
>Ga0070685_10001557_pt1 | contig 12079 bp, 10 predicted proteins | sample KBSS13LmetaG_FD_65651 | JGI IMG/M metagenome (GOLD analysis project Ga0070685, IMG submission 65651) | Switchgrass rhizosphere microbial communities from Kellogg Biological Station, Michigan, USA - KBS S1-3L metaG | ecosystem: Host-associated > Plants > Roots > Rhizosphere ...
CGCAGCTCCTCGCGCAGCCGCCGCGAGCCGAAGGGGATGTCGCGGGTGAGGATGAGGGTGCCGTCCTGCAGCACGTTCACGGTGCTCACCTCGTGCCCCACGTTCACCAGCGCGGCCACGCCGCTGAGCGCCTCGGGGTAGTTGAACTCGAAGGCGTTCATCAGCGCGCAGGCGTCCACGTCGACCACCGCGGGGGCGAGCCCCGCGTCGCGCAGCAGCCCCACCCGCCCCTCCACCAGCTCGCGCTTGGCGGCCACCAGCAGCACGTTCATCTGCAGGCCGTCGTCGAGCGGGTCCAGGATGTGGAAGTCGAGCTGCACGCTCTCCATGTCGTAGGGCACGTGCTGCTCGGCCTCCCAGCGGATCACCTCGCGGGCGTCGGCCTCCTTCATCCGGTCCATGGCGATCTTCTTCACCATCACGTCGCGCCCGCCCACGCTGGAGACCAGGCGGCGGGGCTTGAGGTGCGCGGTGTCGAAGAGGAGCCGCAGCGTCTCCACCACGATCTGCGGGTCCATCACCTCCCCCTCCACGATGGCGTCGGGGAGGAGCGGGGTGTGCGAGGCGTGCACCAGCTCGGGCTCGGGGCCGGCGTGGTCGACCACCGCCACCTTGATCAGGCCGCTGCCGATGTCGAGGCCGACCGTGGTGCGGTTACGGCGCAGGAATGCCACCATGGGACGCGCGAAAGAGGCCGTCTGGGCGCGCCGCAATGCTACCGCGGCGAGGGGCGGTCAGGCGTGGAAAGTTTGGGGGGTTGGCGAGAACATAGCGCGGGTCAGTGCGGGCGTCAAGCATGCCCGCACATTGACCCCGTTCAGCGCACCAGCTCGTACCACGCAAAGAGCGGCGCGCTCATCACCTGCTGCTGCTGGTCGATGAGCTTGTTGTTGAGCGCGTTTTGCGCGTCGTTGATCGAGCAGCGGTTGTAGCGGATGGTGGCGTTGCCCAGCACGTTGTCGGTCACCGTGCTGTTCTCGCCGAAGGCCACCACCGTTCCCTCCAGCTTGCCCAGGAAGGGGCCGTTGCCGCCCTGGATGCGCAGGTCGCTGTCCACCAGCACGATGCCGCGGAACACGAAGTTCCCCTGGATCTGCAGCGAGCCGTTCAGCACCATCAGCACCCCCTGCCCCCAGTCGCCGTTGAGGCTCACTTCGTGGTTGTTGAGGTTCGAGGCGTCGATGGCCACGATCACGAAGCGCGTCTTCCCGGCGGTGGTGCAGGTCTGGCTGCCGATGTCGTCCTTGGGGCACCCCCAGTTGTAGATCGAGTCGGCGCCGGTGGTCGCGAAGTCCGAGTCGTTGGGGCGCTTGTTGTTGGGCCAGGTGGGGCAGACCCCTCCGGTGCGGTCGGGGCACTTCCCCGCCGCGGTGAACATGGGCCCGAACTTGATGTTGGCCGTCTGCATGGCCAGCGAGTCCAGGCTCATCCCCAGCACCGAGTTCATCAGCCCGGCCTTGGCGGTGGTGGAGACGTGGCTCGACCCCTCCAGGTTGTTGTTCCCCGAGGTCACGCTGGAGCCGGCGGTGACCTCCACCGAGTACTGCGACCGGGCCGAGTCGCACCCCACCTGGCCGGTGGCGCCGTTGCTCACCTTGGCCGAGCCGCTCACGTTCACGTTGCCGCCCGAGGTGAACCCCGCGTTCACGTTGAGCCGCGCCGTCACCAGGGTGCGCCGCACCCTGAGCAGCGCCCCCACCCCGCGCCCGTGCGCCGGCGCGGTGGGCGCGGCGATCAGCGACCAGGTCTCGTCCTGCGTCATGGGGTTAGTCCCCGCCGCGGGGGTCAGCTTCTTCACCAGCTGCGCCGCGGTGAGGGTGTAGGCCGTCCCCCAGTAGGTGAAGGCCGCGGTCCCCTCGCTGAAGCGGTTGGCCACGGCGGCCTGGGCCCGCTGCGCCACGTATCCCTCCAGCGCGCCGTTGGCCGAGTACAGGGAGCGGGCCGCGTCGCGCTGCGCGGTGGCCACCGAGAACTCGCTGGTGGAGGTGAGCATCACCGTGGTCACCAGCAGGGTGACCGCCACCAGGCCGAGGAGGGCGATGGGGAGCGCGATCCCGTCACGCCCCAGCGGCGTGAGCGAGGGGCGGGCCGCCGCGCGGCGGAAGCGCTTCGTCATTGGTTCCTCAGCATGACCGAGGTGGACTGGGTGTTGGTGAGGTTGGCGCGCCCCTTGGCGCGACTCGCGGTGGTCACGGTGATGTTGATCCGCGCCACGTTCGGCAGGCTGGCCGCCGCGACCGGCGCGGCGATGGCGTTGCCGCTGTTGTCCCAGTAGGTGAAGGCGAGCCCGTTGGCCCCGTTCAGCGGCCCGGCCAGCGGCTGCTGGGTGGTGGTGCCGGTGCCCAGGTTGCGCCGGATCCACCACTCGGTGCCGTTCTGCGCCACGTCGTAGCTCACGTACTGGTAGAGGTAGAGCGTGTTCCCGGCCGGCACGTTGGGGATGTTGGTGCCGGCGATGGTGCGGCCCACCAGGTACCCGTTGGGGTCGGCGGTGGTGCGGATCCCGTTGCAGGGGCTCCCCGCCACGCCCAGCGCCGGGTTGATGGCGGCAAGGGCGGTGACGGTGGCGCGGTTGGTGACCGGGTTGGCGCCGGGCCCCCAGGCGCCGCCGCCCAGGTCGCCCAGCACCCCCGAGGCGCTGTTGATGTCGAACGCCACGCCGCCCGCGGCCGGGAACAGGGCCGCCAGCACCCCGCCATTGACCCCGCACGACACCCCCCACACCCGCGGGAGGAGGAAGGTGATGGAGGTGGAGGTGGCGTTCACCAGCCCCGCGCGCTGCACCGAGCGCAGCTCGCTGGCCAGCACCTCCAGCGCGCCGCGCGAGTTCTGCTGCACCTCCTCGCGCGCGGCCTGCACCGTGGCGAAGCGGCTCTCTCCCTGCACCACCTGGAAGATCACCCCGCCCAGGAGCACCACCAGCACCAGCGAGACCAGCACCTCGATCAGGGTGAAGCCGGCGCGGCCCCGCACTGCCTTACTGGATGACATTGGAGACAATCCTCACGCTGTCGGAGGGGGCCAGCACCCCCAGGCTGGTGGGCGGGAGCACCCGCACCGTCACCGTCCAGTTGCTCAGCGTTCCCCCGCCCACCCGCGTGGTGCCGGGGATCGAGGCGAAGGTGGCGGTGCGGAAGACCCGCTCGCCCTTGGAGCCGGTGTAGGAGAGGGCGGTGATCGCCGTGGTGGGGGCCTGCGAGATGGTCACCAGGGTCTGCTCCAGCAGGGCCTGCGCGGTGGTCGCGTAGTCGCTCTGCACCTGCGCGCGGCGCACGGAGCGCGCGGCGCCGATCCCCTGCGCCTCCAGCGCCAGGAGCCCCACGGAGAGGATGATCATCGCGATCAGCACCTCGATCAGCGAGAAGCCGGCATCGGGGCGCGGCGCGGCGGTCTCAGTAGCCACGGTAGATCCTGCCCACGCCCGTGACCATCAGCGAGTCGCTGCGGCCCTGGCGCGTGGCCTTGACGGTGGTGGTGCCGGTCACCAGCAGCCCCCGGCTGTCGAAGGTGATGCTGGTGTTGGCCGGCGTGAAGGTGAGCCCCTTCGCGTCGGTGGCGAAGGAGACGGTCTTGATGGTCTCGGGCGTGCCCGTGGGGTCGACGACCACGGTGTAGCCGGTGCCCGCCGCGTTGATGGTGAGCGAGGTGCGGGCGGCGCCGCGCACCGCGCGCAGCCGCGCGAGCGTCAGGTCCGAGGCCATCCGGTTGAGGGCGCCCTGCAGCGCGGACTTGTGCAGCACCCCCTGCATGCGGGGTACGGCCATGGCCAGCGCGATGCCGATGATCACCACCACGACGAGCATCTCGGCGAGCGTGAAGCCGCCGCGACGCCGGGGAAGGGCGCGGGAATGGAGGTTCATGGCCCGCCGCCAAAGGAATCTTCGTGCCGCGGAAGAAAAACGTTGCCCCGCAACGTTTTTTAGGACTGCGACCCGGCGCAGTAGCAGCGACCTTCTTTCCGGTCCGGAAAACATTGCCGGCGCGGACACGGTTCATTGCATCATCGGAGAAGTCGAGCGACCCTCACGAACATCCCTCGAGACGCCATCGTGAGATACCCTCACGAACTCCCCGAGACGTCATCCTGAGGCCGGTCTTACTGCAGCTGCGTCGAACGAAAGACTCGCAGGCCGAAGGATCCATACCCGCGGCAGCACGTACGTCGGTGAAGTGCGTCGAGGCCGGAAACGACAGCGAGTTTCCTCGACGGTTGCTCCCATGGCTCAGAAGCGCCGGTAGATGCGGCCGACCACGGAGACGGTGAGCGAGTCGCGGGCCGGGCCCTGCACCGCGCGGACGGTGCGGTTGTTGAACGGCGCCAGCAGCCCGCGGGAGTTGTAGGCGATGGAGTCGGCGTTCACCTCGTAGCACGCCGGGAGCCCCTCCGGCCGCGGGGAGCAGCGCAGGATCTCGTTCGTCCCGCGCACCGCGACGCAGTACCCCGACCCGCCGCGGGCCGGACAGCGCGGGTCGCGCACGAAGCGGAGCACGGCGCCCTGGCCGGAGCGCACCGCCGCCATGCGCGTGAGCTCCAGGTCGCCGGCCAGGTGGTTGAGCGCGGCGCGCACCTTCTCGCGCCGGAGCAGCGCATCCAGCCGCGGCACGGCCATCGACATCGCGAGGGTGGTCACCACCAGGATGGTGAGCACCTCCAGCAGCGAGAACCCCTGCGTTCGGTCGATCATTCCGTATCCATTTGTGGATAGTTAGGTCACCAAACGAGCGCTCACACCGTTAATCTCGAGATTCGCGGCGCGCAAGCAAACAGATAGGGGTCAGCGCCGGCCGCCCTCCCGCCGGGCACGGGTCAGCGCGCGGTCGAGGGCGGAGGCGAAGGCCTGCGTGTCTTTCGGGGAGCGGGGGCGCGCGCCGCCGGTCTCGACGCCGGCGCCGCGCAGCGCGTCCATGAAGTCGCGCACCGCCAGCCGCTCGCCGATGCTCTCCTCGGTCAGCTCCTCGCCGCCGGGGGTGAGCACCGTCACCCGCTTCGCGACCAGCAGCGCGGCCAGGGGGATGTCGGCGGTGACGGCGAGGTCGCCGGGGGCGGCGCTCTCGGCGATGTGGCGGTCGGCCACGTCGGGGCCGCCGTCCACGCGCACGGCGGTGACGAAGGGGTTGTCGAGGGGGAGGGCGAGCCGTCGGTTCGCCACCAGCACCGTCTCCAGCTCCAGGCGGCGCGCGGCGCGGAAGACGACCTCCTTCACGTCGCGCGGGGCGGCGTCGGCGTCGATCCAGATCTTCAAGTCTTTCTCTTCCTGAAGTCAGCCAACGGCCGTTTCACGCAGAGACGCAGAGGCACGGAGAGGAGACTGCATTATTCCAGGCCGTAGTCGTGGATCTTGTAGGAGAGCGCGCGCACGGAGAGGTCGAGGAGCTCGGCGGCGCGGGTGCGGTTGCCGCCCGAGCGCTCCAGGGCGCGGGCGATCAGCGTCTTCTCCAGCGCGGGAAGGCGGCGCTTGACCGAGAGGTCGCCCTCGTCGTCGCGCACCTCGAAGAGCTGCTTGCCGGAGCGCACGTGCGGCGGCAGGTGCTCGATGCCGATCTCCCCGCCGGAGAGGATGAGCGCGCGCTCCAGCACGTTCTCCAGCTCGCGCACGTTCCCCGGCCAGGAGTAGGCGGCGAGCACCGGGAGGAGCGCGCGCGGGAGCCCCGGCGTGGGCACCTGCAGCCGCTCCGCGTGGCGGCGGAGGAAGTGCTCGGCCAGCAGCGGGATGTCTTCCGGCCGGGTGCGCAGCGGGGGGATGTGGACCTGCACCACGTTGATCCGGTAGAACAGGTCGTCGCGGAACTTCCCCCCCTTCACCTGCTCCACCAGGTCGCGCGCGGTGGCCGCCATCACCCGCACGTCCACCGGCCGCTCGCCGCTCCCCCCCACCCGGCGGATCACCCGCTCCTGCAGCACCCGGAGCAGCTTTACCTGCAGCGGCAGGGAGAGCTCGCCGATCTCGTCCAGGAAGAGGGTGCCCCCGTCGGCCTCCTCGAACACCCCCTCGCGCGCCCGGTCGGCCCCGGTGAAGGCGCCCTTCTCGTGCCCGAAGAGCTCGCTCTCCAGCAGGTTCTCGGGGATGGCGCCGCAGTTCACCGCCACGAAGCCGCGGTCGCGCCGGGGGCTGGCCTGGTGCACGGCGCGCGCGACCGCCTCCTTCCCGCTCCCGCTCTCGCCCGTGAGCAGCACGGTGGAGGGGAAGGGCGCCACCCGCATGGCCAGCTCCATCACCTCGCGCATGGCGGCCGAGGCGCCCACCACCCCCTCGAACCCCGCCACCTCGCCCACCTCGCGCTTCAGCCGCGCCACCTCGCGGCGGAGCTGCTCGCGCTCCTCGGCCTTGCGCAGGGTGAGCAGCACCTCGTCGGCGTTGAAGGGCTTGGAGATGTAGTCGTAGGCGCCGCGCCGCATGGCCTCGACCGCCGTCTCCAGCGCGCCGTAGGCGCTCATCATGATGACGAGGCCGGTTCCCCCGCCCTCCTGGTAGCGCTGCAGGAACTCCAGCCCCCCCATGCGCGGCATGCGGATGTCGCAGAGGATCAGGTCCGGCTGCTCGGCGAGCGCCATGCGCAGCCCGGCCTCGCCATCGTCGGCCACGGCCACCCGGTACCCCTCGTCGCGCAGGATGAGGAGCAGGGTGTGGCGCAGGCCCGCTTCGTCGTCGATGACCAGGACCCGGCGCTCGCTCACGGTACGTCGCGGTGGGTGGGGAAGCTGAGCGTGAAGACCGCGCCCCCTCCCTGGGCGGAGGAGAGGTCGATGCGGCCGCCGAAGTCTGCCATCGTGCCGGCGACGATGGCAAGGCCCAGCCCGGTCCCCTCGCCGGGGGGGCGGGTGGTGAAGAAGGGGTCGAACACCGCCTCGATGTGCTCGGGCGCGATCCCCGGCCCCGTGTCGGCCACCACCACGCGCACGATCTCCGTTCCCGGCTCGATCTCGGCCGCGCGGTGGGTGCCGTAGCGCGGCCGCCGCAGGTGCGCGTACGAGACCCCGGGCGGGTCGCTCGCCCTCCGCACCAGGATCGGGCGGTCCGGCTGGTAGCGCTCCAGCGAGGTGCGCAGGGTGAGCCGGCCGCTCCCCCCCAGCGCGGCGCGCGCGTTGTCGAAGAGGTTGACGAAGAGCTGGTCCACCAGGTGGGTGTCGGCGCTCACCGGCGAAAGATCGTCCGCGAGGCCCAGGTCCACCTCGACGCCCTCCAGCTTCCCCTGCGACCGCAGCAGCTCCAGCACGCGCAGGACGGAGGCGTTCACGTCCACCGGCTCGCGGCGCGCGGGGGTGGGGCGCGAGTAGTCCAGCAGGCCGCGCACGATGGCGTCGATGCGCCGCGTCTCGCGCTCCACCCCGTCGAGGAGCTCGGGGTCCACGCCGCGGCGGCGGAGGACGGAGGCGTAGCCCAGGAGGGCGCCCAGCGGGTTCCCCACCTCGTGCGCCACGCCGGCGGCCAGGCGGCCGACGGAGGCCATCTTCTCGGCCTGCACCAGGTCGCGCTGGGTGGCCAGCAGCAGGCGGTTGGTGTCGTCGAGCGAGCGGACGTTGTCGGCCAGGGTGCGCTGGTTCTCCAGGAGCTGCTCGGTCATCTGGTTCAGCGCCTGGTTCAGCGCGGCGATCTCGCGCGTCTCGCCCTCGGGGGCGCGGCGGCTGTACTCGCCCCCGGCGATGGCCTCGGCGGTGGCCACGGTGGTGCGCAGGGGGCGAACGACCAGCCGGTCGATCAGGTAGCGGCCCAGGCCCACGAAGACGGCGACGTCGACGGCGAGCAGGAGGAGGAGCACCCAGGTGGGCCTGGGGCCCGAGATGCGGAGCACGGTGGCCGTCCAGAGCGCCATGAGGAGCGCGGCGGCGGCCAGGAAGGAGAGGTTGAAGAGGAGCTCCGCACGCAAAGAGCCCCGGCGCCGGCCGGGGCTCTTCGCCGGGGGGGCGGCCGTGCGGTCGCCGGCCCGGCGGCGGAGCGCGTCCGCCTCAGGCGGCGGCGGGCTCCCCGGCACGGACGCTTTCGCGGGAGAGTGTCTTGCGGCGCTGGCCGTGCGCCTGCTTCTCGATGTGGTGCCAGAGGCGGTCGACCACCGACCCGGTCGGCCCCTCCCACCCGATGCGGCCCTCGGCCTGGACGGTTTCCAGTGCCCTGCGCAACGCGTGCTTGCTCACCGGCTTCCTCATGGTGCCTCCGGGGTGAAGCGTATGGCCTTTCCCGCCCTTCCGCCGCTCCCGATTCGGCCGGGGCGGGCACGTACTCATCCTGCATTCGAATAGATAATTCGCCCGCGCCCCGCGCGCGAGGGGATTGGGACGACCGGGTGGAGGGGAGATTCGGATAGCGCCGGATTCGGGAGGGATTACGCGGGGTTTCGGGGTGAGGCAGCTGGGGGAGGGCGGTTGGAACCCGCGGCAACAACGGCCCGAAGTCCGCCTGCGCGGACTACCGGCCGCGGTGAGGCCCAGGTGACGGGGCGCGCGACGGGCCTCCTCGCTGCCGAAGCTCCGCAAAGGTTCGTGCCCCGTCCCGGTCAGCGCCCGGCCGCGCGGCGGAGGCGAAGGCTGCGCGCCATCTCCCGGAACAGCGGGAGGAAGCGGTCGGCCCGGTCGGCGCCGACCTGCGCCTGGAACAGCGTGTACCCGCTCGCGTCGGGGATGACGACCTGGTAGACCACCATCGCGATGTCGTGCCGCGTCTCCCGCGCGTCGGCGACCAGCTCGTAGGCGGCGCGGCCGCCGATCTGCACCGGGGCACCGGAGCGGACCGAGACGCCGCTCAGGAAAAGCGTCTGCCGCAGCCGGCCGCGCGAGAACGCCGCCAGGTCGCCAAGGTCGGCCGGCTGGAGCGACACACCGACCGCCGCGACGGCCTCGCCCGGCGACTGGGCCGGGAAGACCCCCGATTCAGTGAACACGCGCGTGTTGGTGATGCGCCCGGCGCGCTTCAGCCCCGGCGCCTCCGTCACCTCGAACGGCAGGTCCACGAGGATCACGTCGACGGGTCCGGTGCCGCTCCAGTCGGCCGAGAGCACGGACCTGCGGATGGGCTCGCGCAGCCTCGCCACGGAGGTGTCGGGATAGTTGGCGGTGATCAGCACGGTCGCCGAATCGTGGCCGAACGCCAGGACCTGCTTCTCCATGCGCATGCCCCCGGCGGACTGGCGCGTCAGAAGGAGCGCCGCGGGGTGCCCGCCCACGCGCAGCCGCGACGACGAGAGGAGCTCGAGCCCCCGTCCGGCCAACGTCTGCGGCGTCATGTCACGGGTCGCCCTGGCGAACGGAACGGGGACCTCCACCACCATGATGGCGGCGATGCTGCGCGTGTCCTGGAAGCCGGAGAACCGCACGGTCGGGATGAACCCGGGCGGAGGCGCGATGCGGACACGCGTCCCCGGCACCGCGCGCTTCAGAGAGTCCGCCACGGAGGGGATCTCGGGCGACAGTGCCGCCGTCGTTTGCGCGGAGAGCGGCGCGGCCGCGGCCAGGAGGAGGAGCGAGAGCGCTCGGACCATGCGGGAATCGCGGGGAATGGGGATCGAAAGGAGCCAATTTCACCCCTTCGCGTGGGCCGGTCAACGGCGGCACAACAGCCAACGGCGGGCTCCCCGCAGCCGAAGTTGCGGGGGCGGCTTGGCGGGGGGACGGGCGGATGAATCCGCAGCAGCAACCACACGAAGTCCGCCTGCGCGGACTACCGGCCGCAGTGAGGCCGAGGTGATGGGGCGCGTAACGAGGTTCCCTGGCCCGTATCCTCGGTGCCGGACCTCAGCCCACACGAAACGGGAAATAACCTTCTCGTTCCGGGGGAGCGAATGCCGCTTCAACCAACTGGCCGAGTATTCGATCCGCGAGTTGTTCAGTCGTAAGCCTTTCCTCTTCCCCGATCCAAACCCAGCGATCTGAGAGGTCGAGTCCAAACTGATATGTCTCCTCAAATTCTACGCTTGGACGATGCCGCGTAGACAACGAAACCACAGATGGCCACTGCTTCACTATGAGAGACGAGTGCTTCAGCGAATCAGAATATTTGTTGAACCACTGGAGTGTAGCGCTCACCCTTCCCAGCACAACAAGGATGTCGTTCGACGTCCGCTCCACAGACTGAGGGAATTTTGTGATTCCCGCGACCTGCGCTGCCAATTCACTCAGGGCATCTCTCAGCGCGGTCAACTCGTCTGATGCTGCTACTACTCCTTCCCGCGACTCTTCCCGTGCCAACCGCGCACGCTCTGCAGCAAGCCGAGTCGCTTTCTGCACCGCAGTTTCCTCGTATCCAGCCATTGTCCCTCCTCTGATCCGTGGTCGTGCACCTCACCTCTTCGCGGGCCATTAACATCGCAAGACGGCGCAGCACGCGGAACCGGGGGCCGATCGGCCCCCTCTCCCGTGAAATGGAGGTTGCCTAGCCGAGACTACGCTTCTGCCGCCGTGGAACCAGTCGCGTGCCCCGATGCGGAGGCGGCACGGCAGGTGGGAGTCCGCGCAGGTGGACTTCGTGTTCCTGTTGCAGCGGATTCATCCCCCCTGCCCCACCAGCCGGATCCACACCCAACTGCCGCGAGCGAAGCGAGCCTCCGTCCCTCTCCCAGGCTGTTTTGGGAGAGGGACCGGCGCGCAGCGCCAGGGTGAGGGCCGCTGGCGGTGCGGCACCCGTCATCTACATTCCCCCGCTTTCACCGCCCGGCCCACGCGGAGTCCCGGAACCCGGATGACCCTTCGTACCCGCATCCCCGCGGCAGCCCTCGCCTGCCTCGCGCTCGCCATGCCCGCGCGCGCCCAGACCGATTCGCTGCGGCCGCGGCTACCCACCGGGGCGTGGATCGAGCCGGTGGGGACGCGGGTGGACGTGGGGCCGCTGCCGCTGGCGATGCTGCCGGCGCCGGAGGGCGACCGCGTGGTCCTCCTCCAGTGCGGGTGGCGGGACCAGGCGGTGGTGGTGGTCGCGCGCGACGGGCGGGTGCTGCAGGCCATCGCCCAGCCGGCGGCGTTCGTGGGGCTCGCCTTCTCGCCGGACGGCAGGACGCTGTACGCCTCCGGCGGCAACCAGGACGTGATCTACCGCTACGCCTGGTCGGGCGGTGCTGCCATGCTGCGCGACAGCCTGGTGCTCGCGGTGAAGCCGCCGGGGCGCGACGGAACGCGCTACCCAGCCGGCGTCGGCATCTCGCCCGACGGCCGCTGGCTCTACGTGGCCGAGAACCTGGCGGACTCGCTGGCGGTGGTGGACCTCGCCAACGGCCGCGTGGCGCAGCGGCTGGCGACGGAGCGCTACCCCTACGGCGTGGCGGTCGCGCGCGACGGCCGCGTCTACGTCTCCGCGTGGGGCGGGCACACGGTCTCGGCGTTCGTCCGCCGCGGGGGACGGCTCGCGCCGGCGGGGCGGATCCCCGTGGGGCGCCATCCCTCCGCCATCCTGCTCAATCGCGACGGGTCGCGGCTCTTCGTGGCGTCGGGGAGCACGGACCAGGTGGCGGTGGTGGACACGCGCGCCGGACGCGTGATCGCGCGGCTGAGCGACGCGCCTCCCGCGGGGCCGAACCAGGGAAGCACGCCCAACGCCCTGGCGCTCTCGGCCGACGGCACGCGGCTCTGGGTGGCGGAGGCCGATGCGAACGCGGTGGCGCTCTTCCGCCTCTCACGCCGGGCGTCGGGGGTGGCGGCGGCGCGGGGGGACGACCGTCTGGCGGCGCGCGTGCCGGCCGGGTGGTACCCCACCGCGGTGCTGGCGCTGGGCGACACGCTCCTCGTCGCCAACGGGAAGGGGCGCGGGACGATGGCCAACCCCAACGGCCCGCAGCCCGCCGCCAGCACCATGCACGCGACGGTCGAAGGCAACTCCACGCTGGCGCAGATCGGGGGGACGCTGCAGACGGTGCCGCTGGCGGGGGCGCCGCTCGGCGCCTTCACCCGGCGGGTGGCGGCGCTGAACGGGTGGGACCGGCCGCCCGCGCCGGCGCGGCGCTATCCCCCGTTCAGGCACGTGGTCTACGTGATCAAGGAGAACCGCACCTACGACCAGGTGTTCGGCGACCTCCACGAGGGCGACGGCGACAGCACGCTCATCTTCTTCGGTCCCCTCTCCGCACCCAACCACAAGGCGCTGGCGCGGCGCTTCGGGCT
>Ga0070685_10001559_pt1 | contig 12076 bp, 10 predicted proteins | sample KBSS13LmetaG_FD_65651 | JGI IMG/M metagenome (GOLD analysis project Ga0070685, IMG submission 65651) | Switchgrass rhizosphere microbial communities from Kellogg Biological Station, Michigan, USA - KBS S1-3L metaG | ecosystem: Host-associated > Plants > Roots > Rhizosphere ...
GAAGGACCTGACCACCGAGCCGCTCGGCGAAGGCAAGGACGGTCCGGTCTACCTGCGCGATATCTGGCCGACATCGCACGAGGTCGGTGCGCTCCTGAGCTATGCACGCGATCCGGGAACGTTCCGCCGCCTCTACGGCGACCTCGCGAACACCAATCCGATGTGGAAGTCGATCGCCGGCTCGACGGGCCAGGTGTACGACTGGCCGGCGTCGACGTACATCGCGAAGCCGCCATTCTTCGAGGGGTTCAGCATGACCCCCGGTGCGCTTGCCGACATCCGCGGCGCACGCACGCTCGGCATCTTCGGCGACTCCGTCACCACGGACCACATTTCTCCTGCCGGCTCGATCAAGCCGACGTCTCCGGCAGGCCTGTACTTGCAGGAAAAGGACGTCTCGGTTGGCAACTTCAACAGCTACGGCTCGCGACGCGGCAATCACGACGTGATGCTGCGCGGAACGTTCGCGAACGTTCGCATCAAGAACCTGATGCTGCCGGCGAACGCCGACGGGTCGCGCGTCGAGGGTGGGATCACGCTCTATCACGGCAAGAACGGCGCTGCCGAAAAAATGCCGATCTACGACGCCGCAATGCAGTATCAGCGCCAGGGCGTTCCCACCGTCGTGTTCGGCGGCGAGGAATACGGCACCGGCAGCTCGCGCGATTGGGCGGCGAAAGGCACGCAGCTCCTGGGCATCAAGGCCGTCATCGCGAAGAGCTTCGAGCGCATCCACCGGTCGAATCTGGTCGGCATGGGTGTGTTGCCGTTGCAGTTCACGCCCGGCGAAAGCGCCGAATCACTCGGCATCAGAGGCGATGAGGCGTTCGACATCGCCGTACCGACGGACATCAAGCCGCAGCAGCCGCTTACACTGGTGATGACGCGGAAGGACGGCACGCAACGCGAGATTCCTGTGCTGTGCCGCATCGATACGCCCATCGAGGTCGACTACTATCGGCACGGCGGAATCCTGCCGTTCGTGCTGCGCGAGCTGATCCAGAAGAGCGCGTAAGGCAAGCGCGATGCAGCGCGGGCTGGCGCACGCGCTGCCGCTGTTCCTGGTCGCCGGACTGTGCCTGTCGGGACTCGACGCGACGGGGAAATACCTCGTGCGCGACCATTCGCTGCTGCTCGTCGTCTGGGCGCGTTACGCGGGCCAGATGCTGTTCGTGACGCCGTTCGCGTATCACCGCATCGGCAAGTCATTTTGGCGCACGCGACGATTGGGGCTTCACCTCGTGCGCTCGCTGATGCTCGTGCTGGCAACGCTCGGATTCTTTGGCGGCCTGCGCTACCTGCCGCTGGCCGAAGCGTCGGCGATCACGTTCCTTGCGCCGATGTTCATCGTCGCGCTGTCCTGGCCGCTGCTGCGCGAGCACGCGCCGGCCGCGCGCAAAATCGCGTCGATCACGGGTTTCGTCGGCATCCTGGTGCTGTTGCGGCCCGGCTCGGCCGTCATGCATCCGGCGGTGGTCCTGCTGGTGGGCGCCGCCGTCGCGAACGCGCTCTACCAGTTGCTGACGCGCAAGCTGCTCGACGAGAGCCCGAACACGACGTTGTTCTACAGCGCGAGCGTCGGCACCGTCGTGCTGTCGCTCGCATTGCTCGTCACGATCGACGTCCAGCCCATCGGTGGAACCGCGCTGGCGCTGTTCCTGCTGATGGGCCTTCTCGCGGGCCTTGGCCACTGGTGCCTCACGCACGCCTACATGCACGCGCCGGCCTCGCTGCTGACGCCATTCACGTACCTGCAGATCCTGTGGGCGACTGCGCTCGGTTTCGTCGTCTTCGACCAGCACCCGGATGGCGTGTCGGCGGTCGGCATGGCGATCATCGTGGCGAGCGGACTGTCGCTGGCGTTGTGGGAACGACGACGTAGACGCCTGCTATAATTGTCGTCTGGCGGAGGCGCCGCGAAGGTTAGCAATCCGCCAACGTTCACCAACGCGCAATCGACCACGATCGGGAGAAAAACATGATCAGACACGTCTCCACCGCACTGACGGCAATCGCACTGACCGTGACGCTCGCCGCCTGTGGCCAGCAATCGCAAGACGCCGCCGACAAGGCCAAGGCTTCCGCATCGAAGGCCGCCGATAGCGCCGCCACGGCGACGAAGGATGCCGCCACCGCAGCGTCCGCCGCAGCCAAGGACGCGACCGATGCGACAAAGGACGCCGCGTCGAAAGCCGCGGACGCAACCAAGGACGCCGCGAACCAGGCAGCGGATGCATCGAAGGATGCGGCCGCCAAGGCCAGCGACGCAGCGAAGAAGGCTAACGACGCAGCGCAGGAAGCCCCGAAGAAGTAAAAGCGCCCTGCAGAACTGCAGCAACGGCCGTCACGCGACGGCCGTTTTCGTTTGCGCAGCGCTCGTCCGACCAGTACTCATGTTGCGCTGCACCGCTCGGCGTCGCGGCTTGCCAGGAATACCCCGTGCGACGCTCGTCGGCTTGGCAGCCCCACTGGCATCGGCCTTGCTCGTTGATCAGTGGTTGCGCCGGGTCGACGCTTTCCTGTCCAAAGGGTGGAGCACTATCGCTCCTCAGCGCCAGCCGTCGCAACCGCCTCCCCTTGCCTCCGACCGCAGCGGCGACTGCGTGGGCTGCGTTCCCCTCGCGGCCGATCATCGCGATGCCGGCACGTTCATCCAACGGCCCGCGGCCCATCGCGTAACGCCGCAAACTGCCGCTGCCCGACACCCGGACCTCGTTGCGGCGCTGCGGCATACGCGCTGAAGTAGAATCCGCGAATGACCGAGAACGTTCTCGACGCGAACCCGCAATCGGCATCCTCGCCGGTGCGCCAGGACACGCGAAAGGCGGACTTCGAGCTCGACAAGCTTAAGAAGCGCCTGCGCCGGCTTGTTGGGCAGGCGATCGCCGACTATTCGATGATCGACGCCAACGATCGCGTCATGATCTGCCTGTCGGGCGGCAAGGATAGCTACGGCCTGCTCGATGTCCTGCTGTCGCTGCAGCGGCGCTCGCCGCAGCCGTTCGAGCTTATTGCCGTCAACCTTGATCAGAAACAGCCGGGCTTCCCCGCCGACGTGCTGCCACGCTATCTCGAGGGCCGCGGCGTGCCTTTCCGCATCGTCGAGCAGGACACCTACAGTGTCGTCAAGCGGCTGATCCCCGAAGGTGCAACGATGTGCTCGTTGTGCTCGCGGTTGCGTCGCGGCGCGCTGTACCGCGTTGCCGGCGAGCTTGGCGCGACGAAGATCGCGCTTGGTCATCATCGCGACGACGTGCTCGCGACGTTCTTCCTGAACCTGTTCCACGGCGGCAAGCTGAAGACGATGCCGCCGAAGCTCGTCTCCGACGATGGCAGGCATGTCGTGATCCGGCCGCTCGTCTATGTCCGCGAGCGCGATCTCGCGCGGTATGCAGAGGCGTCGAAGTTTCCGCTCATTCCCTGCACGCTGTGCGGGTCGCAGGAGAACCTGCAGCGGAAACAGGTGAGTGCGCTGCTGCGGGAATGGGAGAAGCGCTTCCCCGGTCGCATCGAATCGATCTTCAACGCGATGGGCAACGTCGTGCCGACGCACCTGCTCGACCGCGCGTTGAACGACTTCGGGAGCGTTCGCGCGACCGGCGTCCCGATGGCTGACGGCGACATCGCATTCGACACCGACGATTCGCTCACGCGCGAAGCGCCTGCGCCCGCCATTGCGATCGTCGACGCGCGCTGACGCCGGTCCGCACACATCGCACTAGCGGGAACAGCATGACGACGCGTTCGCTGCACGCCGCACAGCACCTCGTGCTGCTGGCGCTCCTCACGTGCTGTACCGCGCTCGCGCAGGCGGCGGATCCGGCGCCCCCGCTTGCCGGAACGGCGCTACGTGACGCGCTCGTGCGCGGCGGCTACGTGCTCTATTTCCGCCATGGCGCGACCGACTTCGGCCAGAACGACGACAAGATGACGGGCTACGAGGATTGCGCGCAGCAGCGCAACCTCACCGATCGCGGCCGCGCCGACGCGCGTGCGATCGGCGCAGCGATCAAGCGGCTGCACATTCCCGTGACGACGGTGCTGGCGAGTCCGTTCTGCCGGACGCGCGAAACCGCCGAGCTCGTGTTCGGTCATGCGACGGCGGATGCGCGGGCTCGCGGCGGACCTGCCCGCACCGACGACGCGCAGCGTTACGCGGCGCTTAAAGCGCTGCTGTCGACGCCGGTGCCTGCAGGCAGCAACATCGCCATCGTCAGCCACGGCAACCCGTTTCACGCGCTCGCCGGGCCGCCGTATCTTGCCGAAGGTGAGATGGCGGTCGTCGAGCCGCTTGGGAGCACACAGGGCTTTCGAATCGTCGGCAAGGTCGCGGCCGACGGGTGGGATGCGCTGCGATAGCGGCCAGGGCCGCAGTCCGATCGCAAGACCGGTCTTTGCGCCGCTCAGCGCACGGTGTGCCGTCCCTGCCCGAACAGTATCTTGCGCGACTCCTCGTCGCTGATCGCAGGCTTTACGTTGATCGTCTTGGCGATCGCGTACGCGCGCTGGGTGGCCGGGCGCGCTGCGATCGACTCTCTCCAGCGCTTGAGATCGGGAAAGTCGTCGATGTTCTGCTTCTGGCGCTCGGGTTGAATCCACGGGTAGCACGCGATGTCGGCGATCGAATACGTGTCGACGATGAACTCGCGGCGGCGCAACTGGCGATCGAGCACCGCGTAGAGCCGGCCTGTCTCGTTGACGTAGCGATCGATCGCGTACGGAATCGGGTCGATCGCGTACGCGTTGAAATGGTGGTTCTGTCCGGCCATCGGCCCGAGGCCCGCCATCTGCCAGAACAGCCACTGGATGCACTGCCAGCGTGCGCGCGTGTCGGGCGGGATCAACCGACCGCTCTTGTCGGCGAGATAGAGCAGGATCGCACCGGATTCGAACAACGCGACCGGACCACCGTCGATGCCGGGCGCGTGATCGACGATCGCGGGAATGCGGTTGTTCGGGGCAATCGCGAGGAATTCGGGCTCGAACTGCTCGCCGCGCGAGATATTGACCGGCTTCAGCGCGTACGGGAGGCCCGTCTCCTCGAGGAACATCGTGAGCTTATGGCCGTTCGGCGTCGTCCAGTAATACACGTCGATCATGTCGGATGCCGCGCCCGGTTGCAGTGAGGGTGGTTCGGAGGCATCGAGCTAGGGCCGGTTAACGGGCCCTAGAAGGTTCCCGGGTACCCAGCGCCGTCGGCCAGAATGTTCTGCCCCGCGATGTATCCGGCGTGCACACTGCACAGGAATGCGCAGATCGCACCGAATTCGCGCGGGTCGCCAAAGCGGCCCGCCGGCGTCGCATCCATCGCGGCGTTGCGGATCTCTGCAACCGGCCTGCCGGACGACAGCGCGCGGGCGTCGAACGCCGTGCGCAACCGATCGGTGTCGAACGGACCCGGCAGCAGGTTGTTGATCGTGACGTTGTGACGCACGACGCTGCGAGCGAGTCCGGCGACGAAGCCGGTCAGGCCGGAGCGCGCGCCGTTCGACAATCCGAGATCGGCGATCGGCGCCTTGACCGCACTGGACGTTATGTTGACGATGCGACCGAACCGGCGCTCGATCATCGTATCGACGGTGGCCTTGATCAATTCGATCGGCGCGAGCATGTTCGCGTCGAGTGCACGCAGCCAGGCCGCGCGGTCCCAATCGCGGAAGTCGCCCCGTGGCGGACCGCCGGCGTTGTTGACGAGGATATCGGGCTGCGGACACGCGTCGAGCGCCGCTGCGCGACCTTCCGCCGTGGCGATGTCGCACGCGACCCACGCGACGGGTCGGCCCGCAACGGCACCGATCTCGGCGGCGGCCCGTTCGACGTCGGTCGCCGTACGCGCGCAGATCGTGACGTCCACGCCTTCGCGCGCCAGCGCCTCGGCGCACCCTCGCCCGAGGCCCTTGCTCGCCGCGCATACCAGCGCGCGCCTGCCCGTCAGGCCGAGGTCCATCTCGACTTCACGCCGGCCGCGGCACCACCGCGCGTCGCACCTGCACGACGGTTGCGATCGCGACGACGAAAAGTCCTCCGATGACGAAGAACACTTCGCGCGCAAGCCCGTGGTCGAGCATGATGCCGAACCAGATCGGGCCGAGCATCGCGCCCAAGTCGAGTCCCGAATAGACGAAGCCATACACGCGCCCGGCAGCGCCCTTCGGCGTTGCGTTGCGTACGATCAGGTCGCGCGACGGCCCTGTCGCACCGATGAACAGACCGATGACGACGAACACCGGCACGATCCACGGCATCGGCACGGCCTTCGCGGCGATCAGCGCGAGCAACGCCGCACCCAGCAACAGGCCCGTCGCGGCGACGCGATCGTGACGCGATGTCCGGACGGCGAGGAACCCGCCGATGACGATCCCGGCAGTGCCGCCCAGCAGGTAAGCCGTAACGGCCGACGTCGCGACGACCAGCGGCACCGCGAGGCCCGCATTGAGCGCCGACGGCAGGAACGTCTGCAGTCCGACGGCAGCGGCGGTCTGGAACACGAAATAGAGGAAGCAGAGGAGGATCGCGGGCTTCACGAACAGCGCCACACTGCGTCTCAACGTGTGCAGATGCGCATCTGGCGCGCGATGCGATGTGAGGATGTGCCGCTGGCTTGCGAGGACGCCTAGCACGAGAAGGCCGCAGATACCCATCGCCGCCATCGCGAAGCGCCAGCCGAATGCGGCGCCGAGGCCGAAGCTGACGATCGGCGCGAGGGCGTAGCCAAGATTGCCACCGACACCGTGCGTCGAGTACGCGTGGCCGAGCCTTCGCGTCGTCACGTTCGCGTTGAGAATCGCGAAATCGGACGGATGGAACACGCCGTTGCCCGCGCCCATGATCGCCGCGCACGGAAACAGCCACCACGGATTGGGCGCGAGCGATCCTAAGAGTGTGCCCGCCACGAGCAATGTCATTCCGCCCAGCAGCACCGGTCGCGCACCGAGGCGATCGACGACGAACCCCGCACCGAACTGCACGATGCCGCTCGCGATGTAGAACGTCCCGGCGATGAAGCCGAGCAGCGTCCATGAAACGTCGAATTCGGCGCGCAGCAGCGGAAACAGGGGTGGCAGCGCCAGTTGCAGAAAGTGGGATACGCCATGCGCGAGGCTGACGACCCCGATGACGCGCGCGTCGCGACGCAGCGATTGGGTCGGCTGATCGATATTCGAATTCACATTAACTATCTTGTTTTACTTATTGTTTGGTAAGTACCTTTTGGATGAACTTACCGGCGGCGACGATCTCGTCGATCACCGCCGAGTGCTCGATGGGATAGGTGTGCCACTCGACGTCCCAGCCAGCCGCGCGGAGCGCGTCGCGCGAGCGCTCGGCCCACGCCAGCTGCACGACGCCATCGAGCGTACCGTGCGCCATGAATATCGGCACGTCGCGATTCGCCGCAAGCGCTTCCGCAGCAACCCGGTCGAAGCCGACCAGGTACGTCGACAGGCCGATTACGCCGCCTAGGCGCTCCGCATACCGAACGCCCGCATACAGCGCGATCGCACCGCCCTGCGAGAAGCCGGCCAGTATCACGCGCCGCGCCGCGATACCGCGCGAAACTTCCCGCGCGATCAGCGCGTCGACATGCGCCTGTGACGCCAGGACGCCCTCCAGGTCCGCGCGCTCGCTCAGGTTCGCCTGTCGGATGTCGTACCACGCCCGCATCCGCATGCCGTTGTTGATCGTCACGGCGATTACGGGCGCGTGCGGGAAGATGAAGCGAACCGCCAGCGATTGCGGCAGGTTCAGCGCGGGCACGACTTCCGACCATCCCTTGCCGTCGTCGCCCAATCCGTGCATCCAGATGACGGATGCATCGGGATCGGCACCGGTTTCGATCGTGATTGCTTCGAGCAGCTCGGACGGCATGGCGCGGCGTGCGAATTAATCGGGCATTCTATCCGAGGCTCTCCACCGCCGAGCACTACGGCTACAGCACGCGGCGCTACGGATCGCGCTGTGCGTCGCGCTCGGGCCGATTCGCGTAACTGTCCGGTGGGTGCGCGCCGGGCTCGATGCGCACGTGATCGACGGACCCGGTGTAGCGGTTGCATCCTTCGCTGCCGTACAACGGCGTGACGTGCTGCTTGCGATCGAGGCCGATGTCGAGGCCTTCGCCGACGCCGAGGCCAAGGATCGTTGTCGGGGACATGTCGAGCGCCGCGCACGCGTCGTCGTTCATCACGATTTCCCCGGTACCACGCCGTTCACCGAGCGCGTGATGCCGCAATTCGAATCGGTTCGGACCCGAACGCAGCGGGAGGCCGTCGCATATCACCGGCCTGCCGTTGCCGCCGTGATAGATGAAGGCGAGCGAGCCGCGGCGCGCGAACAGTGCCATGCCGGCGAGCGGATCGCCGAGCGCGAAGATGACGCCGGTGTCGGTCCCGGCGTGCGTGAACTCGCATTCGATTCGATAGTCGCGGTCGGCGACGAGCGGCGCCACCACACTCAGCACCGACGTGCTGCCCGGATAGAACGTGCGCGGCAGCGCGCATGCCGCGTCGCGAAACGGCGGTATCGTCAGCGATCGCCGGACGTCGCGATTGTCGAGCGGATAAACGTAGTTCGCAGCGGCATCGGCGTCGAACGCCGCCACGAGCTCGGCCAGCTTCGACGGATTCGACCCCGCAAGATCCTGGACCTCGGTCGCATCGTTGACGAGGTCGAACAGCATCCAGTTGTCGAGATCCATCGGCTTGGCGGGCGCCTGCAGCGACACGATTTTCCAGCCGTCGCGGATGAACCCACGGTTGCCGGCGAGCTCGTAGTGCTGCTGTGTGCGCGCAGGTCGCGCGTCGCCGCTTGCGAAGAGCGGGCGCGCACTGACACCGTCCATCGATCGCGTGGGATGATCGCCGAAGCGCTCGGGATAGAGGACGTCGAGCACGTCGAGCAGCGTCGGCAGCACGTCGGTCACGTGCATCCACTGGTGCCGGACCGCCCCTTCGTCGCGGATGCCAGCAGGCCAGTGCGCGACGAACGGTACGCGGATGCCGCCATTCATCGTCGTCGTCTTGTACAGCCGGTACGGTGCTGACGACACGTCGGTCCAGCCGAGCGGATACGCGGGCCATGTGTCCGCCGCGCCCAATCGCCCATCGTCGAGCGCGCGGCGCACGACGTCCGGGTCCTCGGTGCGCGTCAGCCGCTTGGCGAGATTGTTGACGGCACCGTCGACGCCGCCGATGCCGTTGGCGCCGTTGTCCGACGTCACGATGAAAAGCGTGTTGTCAAGGCGACCCAGCCGGGTAAGGTGATCCTTGAGGCGGCCGATGTTCTGGTCGACGTTGTCGACGATCGCCGCATAGAGTTCCATGTACCGGGCGTAGAGCGTGCGGCGTTCGGCCGCAACATCGTTCCATGCGGGCACGCCGGGGCTGCGTCCGGGCATGGCGAACGCGCGTGCATGCAAGCCCAGCGCGCGCTGCCGTTCGACGCGCTCTGCGCGGACGACGTCCCAGCCGGCGTCGTACGCGCCTGCGTAACGTGCGAGATCGGCCCGCTTCGGCTGCAGCGGCGCGTGCGGTGCGTTGAATGGCAGGTAAAGGAAGAACGGCTTCTCCGGCGATGACGACACGTGCGATGTCACCCAGCGGATCGCCGTGTTCGTGAAATCGTCGCTGCAGTAATAATCCGCGGGATAAGTATCGCGATCGACGAGCGCGTTGTCCTCGACCAGTTGCGCCGGCGCGAAATAATGCGTTTCGCCGCCGATGAAGCCATAGAACCGGTCGAAGCCGCGCTGCAGCGGCCACGATGCGCGGTCCGCTGCCGGCGCGACGTTGTACTCAGCCGTGTTGTGCCATTTGCCGACCGCGTACGTCGAATAGCCATGCGATCGCAGAAGCTCCGCCATCGTCGGCGCATCGCCCGAGATCTCGCCCGCCTGATACCCCGGATAGCCCGGGGTGTTGAACGTCAGCCACCCGCAGCCGACCGCGTGCGGATTCTTGCCCGTCAGCAGTGCAGCACGAGCAGGCGTGCACATCGGCACCGTCGTGTACTGCGAGAAGCGCAACCCGTGTGCGGCGAGGGCGTCGATGTGCGGCGTACAGATTTCGGCGCCGAAGCAGCCGAAATCCGAGTAGCCAAGGTCGTCGAGCAGGATCAGCACGACGTCAGGCGCGCCGCGCGGCGCGGCAACCTGAGGCGGCCACCACGGCGTCGATTCCCCCAGCGTGCGCCCGACCGTTCCCTGGTATCCCGCGCCGGGATCGCCCGGGCGTTGGGCGTTGCGCTTGCGCGATGCGTCGATCGGCATCCGGCGATCCTAGGGCTGTTCCTAGTCCAGCACGATCGCCGCGTCGGCAACGACCTTCTTCCAGCGCGCGACATCGTCCTGCATGAACTGCTCGAACTTCGCCGGCGGATGCGGCGCCGCGGCGTCAACGCCCATCGCCCGCAGCTTGTCGACGACGTCCGGCGAGGCGAGCACCTTCATGATTTCGGCATTCACGCGCTCGACGATCGGCCGCGGCGTCTCGCGCGGCATCACGAGGCCGAACCACGTGGACATCACGAGATTGGGGTAGCCGAGCTCGATGACAGTCGGCACGTCGGGCAAGCCGGCGTAACGCTTGGCATCGAGCACGGCGAGCGCCTTCAGCTTGCCCGCCTTGATGTGGGGCTCGGCCAATATCGTTCCGAGTGTCATGAACTGCACGCGCCCCGTGATGAGGTCGGCGATTGCGCTCGGCTGGCCCTGATAGCCGATCATCTCCATCGCGATCCCGGTGTCGTGCTTCAGCAACTCGGTGGCGAGGTGAACGACAGTGCCGCGTGCAGATCCCGCATACGACAGCTCGCCGGGCCGAGCCTTCGCGTAGGCAACGAATTCCTTGAGCGAGTTGACAGGCAGTGATGCCGGCACGACGAACAGGAACGGACTCGTGCCGATGAACGCGACGGCCTGGAAATCGCGCAGCGGGTCGTAGCGCAGCGTTTTCGGTCGGACGCTCGGCTGGATCGTCGTCGGCGGGCTCGCGGCGAGCCACGTGTACCCGTCGGGCGCGCTCTTCGCCACGGTTTCGGTCGCGATGTTGCCGTCGGCGCCCGGTTTCGCCTCGACGATGACTGGCTGTCCAACGAGTGGCGACAACCTGTCGGCAATGAGCCTCGACACGACATCGAGCTGGCCGCCGGCGGGGAACGGCACGATCAGGTGGACGGGCTTGGTCGGCCACGCGGCTTGCGCGGACGCTTCGAAGGGCCACGCGCCGAGCAGCGCGACCAGCGATGCGATGACTACAGAACAGCGCATGAGCGGGTTTCCTCGTTGAATGGTTGCGTGTTGCGCGGTCTGCGTCAGCGCTGCAGCAGACCCCAGCGTCCGACGGTGCGGCGCTCGATGACGGTGAACAGCGTGCGATCCATGACGACCCAGATGAGTCCGATGACGATCATCCCGAGAATGATCACGTCGGTGCGCTGCCACTGGACCGCCTCCATCGTCATGTACCCGAGCCCGCTGCTTCCGGCAATCATTTCGCTTGCTACCAGTGCGCGCCAGCCGTAAGCCATCGACGTGCGCACACCGAGCAGCAGCTGTACCAGCGCACCAGGCAGGATCAGGTTGGTCAACAGCGCAATGCCGCTGCCGCCGTGGCTTCGCACGGCGCGGTACAGCGACGTGGGGATCGACTGCACGCCGATCACCGTGTTGTACAACGACGCGAAGAAGATCGTGTTGGCGATGACGAAGATCACCGATCCGTTGCCGATGCCGAACCAGATGATGGTGAGCGGCACCCACGCGATGCCGGCGATCGCCTGCAGGAACGACAACACAGGTCGGAACATGTCGGCGACGAAGCGATTGAGCGCGATCGCGAGTCCGAGGGGGATGGCGAGCGCCATGCCAATGACGAAACCGGTAGCGAGGCGCGCGAGGCTGGCGACGACATTCCTGGCGAGCGTCCCGTCGCGGATCGATTCCCACGCAAAATCGAGCACCGCGCTGATCGGAGGCAGCATGTAGGACGGGTACTGGACTACGCGCGGCAGCAGCCACCATGCGACGAGGAGCAGCAGGAAGGGCAGCGTGCCGAGCCACGTAGGCGGCACCAGTGGGCGCATC
>Ga0070685_10001560_pt1 | contig 12073 bp, 10 predicted proteins | sample KBSS13LmetaG_FD_65651 | JGI IMG/M metagenome (GOLD analysis project Ga0070685, IMG submission 65651) | Switchgrass rhizosphere microbial communities from Kellogg Biological Station, Michigan, USA - KBS S1-3L metaG | ecosystem: Host-associated > Plants > Roots > Rhizosphere ...
GAGTTCTTCCTCGTCTACCAGCCGACCTTCGACCTGCAGACGATGACCCCGACCGGCGTCGAGGCGCTGATCCGCTGGCGCCGACCCGGCCGCGGGATCGTCCAGCCAGAGGAATTCATCCCGCTGCTGGAGGAGACGAAGATGATCGTCGAGGTCGGTGCCTGGGTCCTCGAGGAGGCCTGCCGGGAGGCGGCGGGCTGGCAACAGGACGACCGACAGCTGGCCCTCTCGGTCAACGTCTCCGCCCTGCAGCTCGACACCGACGAGCTGATCGAGCACGTCCGGGAAGCGCTCGCAGAAAGTGGCCTACCGCCGGAGACACTGACGATCGAGATCACCGAGACGACGCTGATGAGCAACGCGGAGGAGACCGCGCGGCGGCTCGAAGAACTGAAAGCGTTGGGGGTGCGGATCGCGGTCGACGACTTCGGCACCGGCTACTCCTCGCTCGGGCACCTGCGCCAGTTCCCGGTCGACGTGCTGAAGATCGACCGTTCCTTCGTCTCCCAACTGGCCGACGGCGGCGAGGGCGAGATCCTCCTCCACACGCTCGTCCAGCTCGGCAAGGCGCTCGAGATCGAGACCACCGCGGAGGGGATCGAGCGACCGCAGGACCTCTCGCTGATCCGCGACAAAGAGTGCGACAACGGCCAGGGCTTCCTCTTCACCCGACCGCTGAGCGCCCAGGACGCGGCCTCCTTCTTCAGCCAGTGGCCGTCGCACCGCCGCTTCGAGGTTCGCAACGACTTCCCCGGCGCCGGTAGGGTCCAGGTCGATGGATCGCTGGGGCCTGACGCTGCCACTGCCGGGGCTGACGCTCGCTGACCACGAGGAACTGGTCCGCCGAGCCGAGGCCGCCGGCTACACCGACCTCTGGACGGGCGAGACCGCCGGGCCCGACGGCTTCACGCCGCTGGCGCTGAGCGCCGCCTGGACCGAGCGGGCGCGCCTGGGAACCGGGATCGTCGGCGTCTTCCAGCGCGGCCCGGCGCTGTTGGCGCAGCAGGCGGCGGCCCTCGCCGACGCCTCCGAGGGACGCTTCGTGCTCGGCATCGGCTCCTCCTCCGATCGCATCGTCGAAGGCTGGAACCAGATTCCCTTCGAGCGGCCGCTGAGCAAGGTGCGCGAGACGCTCGACTTCCTGGCTCCGGCGCTGGCGGGCGAGCGGACCGAGACCGGATTCAAACTCGAACAGAAGCCCCAGCACCGGGTGCCGATCGTGCTGGCGGCGCTGCGGGGGAAGATGCTGGAGCTGGCAGTCGAGCGCGCCGACGGCGCCTTCACCAACTTCCTGCCCCTGGCGGGGCTGCCCAAGGTGACCGCGCAACTGCAGGGCGCGCCGGAAGGCTTCGAGCTGCTCTGCCGCTTCTTCTGCATCCCCGGCGAGCGCGAGCAGGTCGAGCCCCTCGCCCGCTTCATGTTCTCCTCCTACATCACCGTCCCGGTCTACGCCAACTTCTACCGCTGGCTCGGCTACGGCGAGCAGATCGCGCCGATGGTCGAGGCCTGGGAGGCGGGCGACCGCCAGGCCGCCGCAGCGGCGGCGCCCTGGGAGCTGATCGAGGAGATGTTCATCTTCGGCACGCCCGAGCAGATGAAGGAGCGCCTCGGCGCCTTCGTCGAGGGCGGCATCACCCTCCCGATAATCACCCCGATCGTGACGCCGGACAAGCTGGCGGAGACGATCGACGCACTGGCCCCGTAGTTCAGGCCCCCCTGATTCACCGAGACCGCAAAATTGGTCCCTCAGGAGCCATTTTTGCGGTCTCGTGATTTGGCGTCCTGAAGAGCGTGTTGGAGGAGGGTCCGGTCACCCTCCGCGGGAATGTGCGCGAAGCGGCGAAATGCAATCTGATTCATTGCCCGCCATAGGCGGGCAGCATCATCGGGAGCTGCCCCGACATAGGGGCGCGACTAATTCACGCGGAGGGTGACCGGACCCTCCCCGCCTAATCCGTCTGAAGCTTCGTCGCTTCTTCAGCCAGCTTGGCGTAGGCGTCCGGCCGCCTCGTCGTCAGGAAAGGGAAGAGCTCCAGCCAATCCCTTCGCTGGTCGAGGTCTAGGTCGGCGACCAGGACCGCTGGTTCGTCCCGGGGGGCCTGGGCGAGGATGCGGCCGTAGGGGTCAGAGATGAAGGAGGAGCCGTAGAAGGTGAGCGGGGGCTCTTCGCCGATGCGATTGACGGCGACCATGAAGACGCCGTTGGCGATCCCGTTGCCGACGATCACGTGCTGCCAGAGGGGCTGGGTGTCGAAGTCCGGGTGGTCGGGCTCGGAGCCGATCGCGGTCGGGTAGACGAGGACGTCAGCGCCCTCGAGGCTGTAGGCGCGGGCGACCTCGGGGAACCACTGGTCCCAGCAGGTCGGCAGGCCGAGGTTGACCTCGCCGAGGCCGACGAGGGGGAAGGCCTCGGCATCGCCCGGGCCGGGGCGGAAGTAGCGGTCCTCGTGGTAGCCGGCGGTGACCGGGATGTGGAGCTTGCGGGTGCGGGCGACGAGATCGCCGCCGGGCGAGACGACGATCGCGGTGTTGAAGCCGAGGCCGTCGTCGCCCTCGGCGCGCTCGTACAGCGAGGCGTGGACGTGGATGTCGGTCGCCGCGGCGATCCGGGCGGCGAACTGGAAGGTGCGCCCGCCCGGCAGCTCCTCCGGCTCGGCGCCCGCGGCCTCGGGCCCGGCCGGGTCGACGGCGAAGTAGCGGCTCAGGGTCAGCTCCTGCAGGCAGACCAGCTGCGCGCCGGCCTCGGAGGCGATCTGGATCGCCTCCCCCAGGGCCGCTTCGTGCTCCTCCGGGTCGGGGTGCCAGCGGTGTTGGACGGCGGCGATCCGGAACGGCGGCCGGCTCGGCGACCTGGTCCGGGCGGGGGACTCGGGCGGTTCGGGGGCCTCGATCAGGCGGATCGCGTCCACTGGTTCAAGATAGAGGGGAATGGGCCTCACCCTGAAATCGACGCCTGCCGAGGACGGCTTCCGGATGCCCGCCGAGTTCGAGCCCCACGCAGGCTGCTGGATGGCCTGGCCCGAGCGCCCGGACAACTGGCGCCTCGGCGCAAAGCCGGCGCAGGAAGCCTACGCGGCGGTGGCGGCGGCGATCGCCGAGTCCGAGCCGGTGACGATGGCGGTCTCCGACGCCCAGTTCGAGAACTGCCGGGCGATGGTGCCGCCGGCGGTGCGGGTGATCGAGGTCTCGACCGACGACGCCTGGATCCGCGACCACGGCCCGACCTTCGTCGTCGGCGAGGGCGGACGGCGCGGCGTCGATTGGCACTTCAACGCCTGGGGAGGGACCGAGGGCGGCCTCTACTTCCCCTGGGACCGCGACGAACGGGTGGCGGCCAAGGTGCTGGAGATCGAAGGCGACGACCGCTACCGGGCGCCGATCGTGCTCGAGGGGGGGGCGATCCACGTCGACGGAGACGGGACGGTGCTGACGACCGAAGAGTGCCTGCTCAACCCGAACCGCAACCCGGAGCTCTCGAAGGACCAGATGGAGCGGGTCCTGCGCGACTACCTCGGCGCCGAGAAGGTCGTCTGGCTGGGCGCGGGCGTCTTCGAAGACGAGACCGACGGCCACGTCGACAACCTCGCCTGCTTCGCCGCCCCCGGCAAGGTGATGCTGACCTGGACCGACGACGAGAGCGACCCCCAGCACCGGATCTCGCGCGACGCGCGCGAGCGGCTGGAAGCGGCCACCGACGCCAGGGGGCGCCCGTTCGAGGTCGTGCTCCTTCCCTCCCCCGGGCCGCTGCAGATCTCAGCCGAGGAGGCCGAAGGGGTCGACGCCGGCGAGGGGACCCAGCCGCGCCGGGCCGGCGACCGCCTGGCCGCCTCCTACGTCAACTTCTACCTCGGCAACTCGCGCGTCGTCTACCCGCTGCTCGACCCGCGCCACGACGAAGAGGCGGCGGCGATCCTGCGGCGCACCTTCACCGAGCGCGAGGTGGTCGGGGTGCCGGCGCGAGAGATCCTCCTCGGCGGCGGCAACATCCACTGCATCACCCAGCAGGTGCCGCGAGGCTGAGCGCGTAGTCGCCGGCCTCGTCGGTGAACCAGCCCCGCAGCTCCAGCCCGGCGCCGTCGTAGGCGGCGGCGATCCGCTCGCGGGTGAACTTGGTCGAGATCTCGGTCCGCATCTCCTCCCCCTCGGCGAAGTGGATCTCCAGGTCGAGCCCGTCGAGCCGCACCTCCTGATCGGCGAGGGAGCGGAGCCGGATGTCCATCCGCTCTGCTTCGGTGTCGTAGCGGGCGACGTGGGCGAAGGAGTCGAGGTCGAAGCGGGCTCCGAGCTGGTTGTTGAGGACCGCGAGGACGTTCTTGTTGAACTCGGCGGTGACGCCGGCGCTGTCGTTGTAGGCGGCCTCGAGCCGCGCCCTGTCCTTGATCAGGTCGGTCCCCAGCAGGAGGTGGTCCTCGGGTCCGAGCAGGGCCCGGATCCGCTCGAGGAAGGCGTGGCGCTCACGCGGGTAGAGGTTGCCGATCGTGCCGCCGAGGAAGGCGATCATCCGCGTGCCGGAGCCGTGCGGGACGCGCTCCAGGTGCTGCTCGAAGTCGCAGACCATCCCGTGCACGTTGATCCCCGGGTACTCCTCGACCAGCTCGGCCGCGATGCGCTCGGTGATCTCCTCGGAGATGTCCACCGGGACGTAGGTGTCGAGGTTGCCGCAGTCGCGCATCGCGCTCAGCAGGTGCCGGGTCTTCGCCGCGGAGCCCGAGCCGAGCTCGATCAGCGTCTGCGGGCAACCGGCGGCGACGTGGATCTCGCCGGAGCGGGTTGTGAGGATCTCCCGCTCGGCCCGGGTCGGGTAGTACTCGGGCAGCTCGGTGATCTGCTCGAACAGCAGCGAGCCGCGTTCGTCGTAGAAGTATTTCGGCGCCACCTCCTTCGGGTAGGCGCAGAGGCCCTCGCGGACGTCGCGCGCCATTTTCGCGGCGGCGTCGGCATCGAGGTGGACGTCGATCGCGATCGTCACGCGTCCCTCGCGCAGCGGATGCCGGAGAAGATCTGGTTGCGCTCGGCCAGGTCCCAGTTGCGGAAGCTCGGACGGGCGACCCGCGGGTGCGTCGCCCATGAGCTTCCGCGCAGGACCTTGTACTCGTCGCCGAAGAAGACCTCGGAGTACTCGCGGTAGGGGAAGGCCTCGAAGCCGGGGTAGGAGTGGAAGTTCGAGGAGGTCCATTCCCAGCCGTGGCCGAGCCCGTCGAGCTGCTCGCGCGCCACCTCCCACTCGAACTCGGTCGGGAGTCGCTTGCCGGCCCAGCGCGCGTAGGCGTCGGCCTGGTGCCAGGAGACGTGGATGACGGGCTCGCTGAGGTCGACCGGCGTCCGGCGTCCGCGCGCGGTCTCGATCCAGCCGTCTTCGCCTTCCTGCCAGTAGCGCGGCGGCTCGGCGCCGGTGTCCTCCATGAAGGAGAGGTACGCGCCGTTGCCGACAGGAGTTCGATCGATCTCGAAAGGAGTGAGCTCGACCGCGTGCCGCGGGCGCTCGTTGTCATACGCGAAGCCGCGAGCCGGAGCACCGATCTCGTGCTCACCACCTTCGATCGCGACCGTCTCCCCCTCCCCCAGAGCACTTGTTCCCGCTACGCGGGAAGTACTGCGTTCGCTTGTGATCTGAGCCGGCGGCTCGTAGCCGTCGACCAGCTGCAGCAGTTGCAGCATCGTCTCGTTGTGCTGCAGCTCGTGGGCCAGCAGCATCTCGTAGACGAACCCGTCGCGCAGCAGCGGGTCCTCCGCCTCGGCGTCGATCTCCACGCCATCCAGTACGTCGAGGGTGCGCTCGCGGACGTCCGCCATGTAGGAGCGGAGCTCGGCGTCGCGGAGGATCGGCAGCTCGCCGCGGATCTTGCGCGGGTTCTCGATCGCGTCGTAGAAGCGGCCGAGGTCGCCGTGCAGCGGCTCCCGGCCCCCGATCGTCTGCACCAGCCACAGCTCCTCGAAGTTGGCGATGTGACCGAGGTCCCAGGCGAGCGGGCTGAGGATCGGCGAGTACACCGTGTTCAGCTGCTCGTCATCGAGCGAAGCCACCAGCGCCAGCGTCCGCTCCCGCGCCTCGGAGAGGGCTTCCGCGATCGCTGCCTTTGACTGGGAGGTCAGGTCGGCCGGGATCGGACGAGCCTACACACCCATCCATTGCCGATGTGTGAACAATCGAGCTCTTCAAGACGTCCCCTCGGCCTCCGGGTCGAGCCAGACGTCCTTCAACCAGGGCGGCGAGATCGCGAACTCGTAACCGCCCGCAGTCGCCAAGGGCTCGAGCGGAATCAGGTGGACGCGCTCGCCGGGCACATAGGGGGCGACGCCGGAACCGACATTGCCGACAGCGGCACCGGCATGGCTGCCGCCGGAGACGAGCAGCAGGTGCGTCTCCGGCCCCCACCCGTCATGCGGGCGGATGCCCGCATCGGAGAGCCAGTTGTTGTCGCTGCGGAACCAGTTGTAGCCGTGGTGGGAGGAGGCGCGCTCGTCGACGCTGCCGCCGGGGCGGATGCGGAACTGGACGCTCTCCCAGTCGTCGGCGTGGTAGCCCTTCTTCCCCGCCACCGGGACGCCGCGGAGCGTCGCCGAGTCGGCGTAGTAGAGCCAGTACTGCAGGTAGAGGTTGCCGGCGCGGTCGCCCGAGCAATCCCCGCCGCCCTCCTCCGTCTGCTCCGCTGCGTCGGCGCGGCAGTCGACCACGTGGACGAAGGCGCTGACCGGCAGCCGCCCGTCCGTTTGCTGGATCAGCCCCACCGCCGACGAGTCGCCGCACTCGCTGCTGCGGCAGCGGCGAAAGTCGACCGGCACCGCCCGCGATCCCGGCTCGAAGGCGAGCATCGGCATATGACGCCGCACGAGCTCCCCGACCTCGCTCCCATAGGCGGCGATCAGGGTCGGCTCGTCGCCGCAGCCGTCGGCGAGCGAAGCGGCGCAGAGGATGCGGTCGGCGAGGGCACGGGCCAAGGGGGCGCCGGGAACCCGCACTCCGGCGGCGACCAGGGTCAGCATCGCCAGCGAGAGCGCGGAGACCAGCCCCACCCACTCGACCGTCCCCTGTCCCCGCTCCGACCGCATGAGCTGAACGTAGGGAGCAAGGTCCTACGCGTGGGTGCCTAAAGTGCCGCCTTCGTGCCGAGTCTGAAACGCCTCCGAGCCATCGCCGCACTGGCCCTTCTCCTCTGCCTCGGCGGCGGCCTCGAAGCGGTGGCGGCAGAGCGTCAGGTGATCGGCCACTCGGTCCGCCAGCGGCCGATCCTCCTCTTCAAGAGCGACCCCTCGGACGCAGCGCTGAAGGTCCTGGTCGTCGGCGACATCCATGGCAACGAGACCGCAGGAATGCGGATCACGCGCCGCCTCATCGCAGCGGCACCCCCAGCCGACACCGAGCTTCTGGTCGTGCCGACGATCAACCCCGACGGTGTCGCCGCCGGCACCCGCGGCAACGCCCACGGCGTCGACCTCAACCGCAACTTCCCCTTCCACTGGCAACCGCTCGGCGGCGGCGAATACTCCGGCACCGGTCCCCTCTCCGAGCCCGAGTCCCGCGCCGCCCGCCGCCTCGTCCTCCGCGAGAAGCCCGACCTGACGATCTGGTTCCACCAGCCCTTCGGCCTCGTCGACAAGCCGGAAGGCAACCCCTTCCCTGCCCGACGCTTCGCCGAGCTGATCGGCCTCCCCCTCGTCCGCCTCCGCGGCCCCTACCCCGGCAGCGCCTCGCGCTGGCAGAACCACCGCTTCCCCGACAGCAGCGCCTTCGTGGTCGAGCTGCCAAGCCACGTCAGCAACGTCCTGGTTACGCGAGGCACCGCAGCCGTCCGCACCCTCGCTATGGAGTTGGCCACCCCAACTGTTAAAAGCGGCGTCCCGCGCCGAAGTCGATGAACCGGGGGGTCTCGTCACTGAACCTCGACCAGCTGCAGTGATACTCCCAGCCTTCCCCATCGGGACGAGACCGATAGCAGTCGTACTTGCGTCCCCGGTATCTCACCACTCCATCGTCCATCGGCTCCGGAGACCTACGGACGAAACGCCGCATCACCTCACGAGCCGCACTGCAGCCCCGAGCCTTCATACCGATCGTTTCGGTGATGTCGACCTTGAGGTGTTTCCCGTTCACCTGAATAGATCCGCAGACCTTTGCGATCGGAGGCCTTGGCCCTAGCCTCCCACCGGGAGAAGGGGTGATTGCACAGACGGAGCTAGTTGCTCCCCAGAGAAGCACTACAACCGCGGCAAGCAAGATGCCTGCCCGGCTTGACTGCCTAGAGATTCCCAATCTCTGCTGCAATGTCCGCAGCCGCTTGTTTGGCGTCGGCGAAGAGCATCGAGGTGTTCGATTCGTAGAAGAGGTCGTTGTCGATGCCGGCGAAGCCGGGGCTGAGGGAGCGCTTGATCACGATCACCTCTTGGGCCTCGGAGACCTCGATGATCGGCATCCCGGCGATCGGCGAGTCGGGGTCGTTTTTCGCCGCCGGGTTGGTGACGTCGTTGGCGCCGACGACGACGGCGACGTCGGTGCGCGGCATCTCCGGGTTGATCTCCTCCATCTCCTTGAGGTTCTCGTAGGCGACGTCGGCCTCGGCGAGGAGGACGTTCATGTGGCCGGGCATGCGGCCGGCGACCGGGTGGATCGCGTAATTGACCGTAACCCCGCGCGCTTCCAGCTCGTCGGCGACCTCCTTGATCGCGTGCTGGGCCTGGGCGACGGCGAGGCCGTAGCCGGGGACGATCACGACTGAATCTGCGTAGGCGAGCTTGATCGCCGCGTCCTGGGCGCCGATCGAGACGTGCGGGCGCTCCTCGCCCGTGCCGCCTCCGCCGCCGGCGGGGGCGCCGCCGAAGCCGGAGAAGAGGATGTTGGCGACCGAGCGGTTCATCGCCGTCGCCATCTCCAGGGTGAGGATCGTTCCCGAGGAGCCGACCAGGGTACCGGCGACGATCAGGGCGACGTTGTCCAGCGCGAAGCCGGCGGCCGCAGCCGAGAGGCCGGTGAAGGCATTGAGGAGCGAGATCACGACCGGCATGTCCGCCCCGCCGATCGGCAGGACGACCAGGTTGCCGAGGATCGCCGCCAGGACCAGGAGAAGGATGAAGAGGCCCTGCGAGGGCGACTCGTGGTCGACCGCGAGGATGACGCAGATGGTGACGATCGCGATCAGCAGGACGGCGTTGATCACCTGCTGGCCGGGCGCCGCGATCGGCCGCGTCGGGATCAGGTCCTGGAGCTTGGCGAAAGCGATGTTCGAGCCCCAGAAGGAGACCGAGCCGACGACGCCGGCGAAGATGATCGGGATCAGCTCGTCGAGGGGGAAGTCCTCACCGAGTGAGATCCCGTGGCGGATCTCCGACCAGGCGATCAAGGCGACGGCGCCGCCGCCGACGCCGTTGTAGAGGGCGACCATCTGCGGCATCTCGGTCATCTGCACCCGGATCGAGGCGATGACGCCGACCGCGGTGCCGATCCCGAGGCCGAGGAAGATCAGGCCCCAGTTGCCCATCCCGTCAAGCAGCAGGGTGGTGACGACGGCGATCGCCATTCCGACGGCGGCGATCAGGTTGCCGCGTTTAGCGGTGGTCGGGTGGGTGCCCTGTTTGATCCCGATGATGAAGAGCGAGAAGGCGACGATGTAGAGGGCGGTCGCCGCGTCGCCACCCGGTTGCAGAACGGCCTGGATCATTTATCCGAGCCTTTCTCGGACCCGGACGCCCCCGGACGCGAAGCGGAGGAGGCGGCCGGCTTTGGTCTTTTCGAGAACATGCCGAGCATCCGGTCGGTGACCATGAAGCCGCCGACGATGTTGATCGCGCCGAAGGCGACGGCGATCGTCCCGATCACGTACTCGAGCCCGTCGTCGGCGTAGCCGAGCACGATCAGGCCGCCGAGCATGACGATGCCGTGGATCGCATTGGTCTGCGACATCAGCGGCGTGTGCAGGGTCGTCGGCACCTTCGAGATCACCTCGAAGCCGACGAAGACGGCGAGGACGAAGATCGTGATCTCGGTCATCAAGCTCATGGCTACTTCGCTGCCCTCTCGTTCTTGATCTCGCCGTTCTGGGTGATGCAGGCGGCGGCGATGATGTCGTCCTCGAAGTCGACCTTGGCCTCGCCCTCCTCGGTGACGATCAGGCCGAGCAGGTTCTCGAGGTTCTTGGCGTACAGCTGCGAGGCAGGCGCCGGCATCTCCGAGGGGAGGTTGCGGGTGCCGATCACTTTCACCCCGCCCTCGACCACAGTCTGGCCGGGCTGGGTCAGCTCGCAGTTGCCGCCGGTCTCGGCGGCAAGGTCGACGATCACCGAGCCCGGGGCCATGTTGCGGACGCCCTCGGCGGTGATCAGGAGCGGCGCCGGGCGCCCCGGAATCGCGGCGGTGGTGACGATGATGTCCTGTTTTGCCGCGTTCTCGGCGAGGGCGTCGCGCACCTGCGCGTTCTCCTCGTCGGTCAGCGGGCGGGCGTAGCCGCCCTCCCCCTCGGCGTCGGGGATGAAGTCCAGTTCCAGCGGCCGGCCGCCGAGCGAGGCGATCTGCTCCCAGGCGGCGCGGCGGATGTCGAATCCGGTGACGATCGCGCCGAGGCGCTTGGCGGTCGCTACCGCCTGCAGGCCGGCGACGCCGGCGCCGAGGACGAGGACCTTGGCCGGCGGCACAGTGCCGGCGGCGGTGGTCATCATCCCGAAGAAGCGGCCCGACTCGCGGGCGCCGATCAGGGTCGCCGCGTAACCGGCGGCGGCGGCCTGCGAGGAGAGCGCGTCCATCGCCTGGGCGCGGGTCGTCCGCGGAATCGCCTCCATCGCGAAGGCGGTGACGCCGGCGGCGGCAAGAGCTTTGTTGGTGTCAGCCGCGATCCACGGGTTGAGGTGTGAGATCAGCAGCTGGTTGCCGTTCAGCTTGGCGATGTCCTCGGCGCTCGGAACGGCGACGTGGAGGACGACGTCGGCCCCCCAGGCGGCATCGGCGGCGGCGACCGTGGCACCTGCCTCCTGATAGGCGGCATCGGTGTGGCCGGCAGCCTCGCCGGCACCCGACTCGACGACGACGTCGACCTTCTCGTTCTTCTTCAACGATTTGACGACGTCGGGGATCAGCGCGACGCGGCGCTCCCCCTCAGCGGTCTCTTTCGGCACTCCGATCTTCATGGCGCGGCGCGGGAGGATATGCGATTCGGCCGGAACGGCGTCCCGACCCCCGCGCTTAGGGGGCGCAACCTCTACGGCTGTTCCTTATCGGCGCAGGACAACGAAAAGGAACAGACGAACGCTTCTAGGCGGCGGAACCCGCCAAGGACGCCAAGCGCTCGAGCGTGTGCTGCTGCTCGGAGCGCTCGACGTGCACGGGTGAGACGATCAGCCGGTCGATCCCCGCGCCGCGGAAGCGCTCGACCCGCTCGGCGACCTCGGCCTCGGTGCCGACCAGCGAGGTCGCCTCGACGATCTCGTCGGGCATCGCCTCGAAGGCGCCGGCCCGATCGCCGTCCTGGAAGCGCTGCTGGACCTCGTCGGCGACCTCGCCGAAGCCGAAGCGGTGAGCGAGGTCGACGTAGAAGTTGGTCTTGCGGCTACCCATGCCGCCGAAGTAGAGGACCAGGCCCGCCTTGACGACGTTCTTCGCCGCCTCCAGGTCGCCGTCGATCGCTACCTGCAGCGAGGGGCTGACCTCGAGGTCGGAGCGCTGCCGCCCGCCCTTGGCGAAGCCCGCCTCCAGGTGCTCGCCCCAGGTCTCCTCGAAGGCGTCGACGCTGAAGAAGATCGGGATCCAGCCGTCGCAGATCTCCGCCGCCATCTCCACCGATTTGCGCCCGATCGCGCCGACGAAGACGGGGATCTCGTTGCGCAGCGGGTGGAAGTTCAGCTTCAGCGGCTTGCCCTCGCCGCCGGGCAGGGGCAGCGTGTAGTGCTCGCCCTGGTGGTCGACCGGGCCCTCGCGGGCGATGATCTTGCGCACCACTTCGATGTACTCGCGGGTCCGCCCCCAGGGCTTCGCGTAAGGGACGCCGTACCAGCCCTCGGAGACCTGCGGCCCGGAGGGGCCGAAGCCGAAGAGGAAGCGGCCGCCGCTCAGTTTGTCGATCGTCGCCCCGGCCATCGCCGCCGCCGCGGG
>Ga0070685_10001564_pt1 | contig 12062 bp, 11 predicted proteins | sample KBSS13LmetaG_FD_65651 | JGI IMG/M metagenome (GOLD analysis project Ga0070685, IMG submission 65651) | Switchgrass rhizosphere microbial communities from Kellogg Biological Station, Michigan, USA - KBS S1-3L metaG | ecosystem: Host-associated > Plants > Roots > Rhizosphere ...
GAGAGCCGCGCCTCGGCGAGCTGCGCCTGGAGGCGCGCCGTCTCGGCCTGCAGCCGCACCGCCTCCTGCTGCCGCACGCGGTAGCGCAGCGAGTACTCGCGCGCCACGCCCGCGGCCACCAGCCCGCAGTAGACGATCATCTCCCGCAGGAACCAGAGGTGGGTGAGGGTCCCCACCGGGTTGGTGAACAGGTTGTGCCGGCCGGGAAGCCCCAGCAGCAGTGCACGCGCGCCGTCGAAGACCGCGTCCACCGTGATCGACACGCCCACCGCCCCGGCGGCGATCAGCGCCCCCTGCGCCACCCGCCGGTTCTCCATGGCGGCCGCGCGCCGCACCAGCCAGAACACGAACGGCGTCACCGCCGCCCACACCAGCGCCTCCACCAGCGCCAGCGCGATCGGCACCGACGGCGACACCGGCTGCAGCCCCGACGGGCGCCGCGGGTCCAGCAGCCGGTTGGCGGCGGTGAGCGCCGCCATGAACAGCCAGAAGCCGAGGATCGCCAGCAGCTCTCCCCGCGTCAGCTTCTCCATCCGCTTCGCCATCATCGCATCATCGCTCTCGTCCATGCGCGTCTACGGCTCGGAAGGTGGATGGATGGGGGCGCGATCGGGAGACGGTGCGGCACGAACCGCACCTGCGGCGTCTCGAACGGCACCGGGCGGGTGTTACGCGGAAACTACCTGCGCGATTCCAGAGGTGATAGAGATGATTGATCCCGAATCCGCAAATTTACTTTGTAATCAAGCCCTGATAAAAGCGCCTCACGCAGAGACGCAGAGGCACAGAAGGAATCGGCGCGGGTGCCGAAAACCCTTGCAAAATCCGGAAGGGCCAACCGGACTTCCCGCGCTAAGATACCGCATTTTCGCGGTAAACTATCCCACAATCTATCGCACGCCCAGCGGGTGACGCTGTTCCGCAAAATCGGTGCGGCGGGTTCGGGGGGGGGACGAGCCCCCCACTCGCCCGCCGAACCTATTTGCCCAAACTAGCCTTAGCGGTTTGTCGGCAGCGGCTCGTAGACCTGCTCGGTTCGGGTGTCGAAGACTACGTCGCCAATCTCCAGCGGTGTTCGCCCGCCGAAGTTGAACCGCGGACTGTTCACCCACTCCTGAAACTCCCGCATCTGCGCTTCCAACGACGCACGAAGATCCGGCGTTTTGCCAAACCAATCCAGTATCCGAACCGCCAACTCATCAGAGACACACGACATGAACATCAGCGTAGTGTCGATCCACTCGTAATAGACTTGCTCCCCCGCAGGAATTGCGTATACCTGGGCTGCCACGGCCGAGGCTGTCGCCGGGGTTCCGCCGATTGCAAGCCCGGCAGCCAGCTCCTCCCGGTTGAACAGGGACAAGTGGTTGATGCGAGATTCCATTAGTGCAGTTTACTAAAAGCTGGGGTGATTCGGACCGAGGACCATGTGCAGATCGCTTTGGCCTGCGTAGGACGCCGTTCCGAACCAGAGCCGAGCCCCGAATGCACTCGGCGAGTAGACCCCGGTGCAGTTTACGGCGATCCATCCGGCTTCCGCGATCCACCACACATCTTCACTGACCGTCGGGTGAGCGATCAGGTATCTCGCGGGAGACAGAGCCGGACCTATACGACCCATTGGCCCTTCAAAGCTAAAAGTGTGCAGGATCCCAGCCACGGGGATCCCGGCTCTAATAACCTTGCCGGAGAGAATGCGCGGACAGTTCCGCGAGTCTTCCTCTTCCTCGCCGGCCGCGGGCGGATCGGTGTCATAGCCATCAGGCGGCGGCGCTGCCTCCGAACCCGTCCCGGATGAACCAGTTCCTCCCGTGGCACTGCCCAAGCCGCCATTGCCGGTGCCCCACGCGCCGCTCGTTGACCCGCCGGGGTCAGGGCTTGTCTCTCCGTCGCCGATAGGTTCACAGTCCGGATACTCGCCGACGTAGCCGGGCGAACACGCAGTCGCGGCAAGCGGCGCCAACTCTACTTCGGTTGGCTCGACCGACATGAGCGTCACGCCGTCTGCGGGCGAGTCGAACCCGTGCTTTACGTGCGTAACCCTGAATACCCTGCTCACCCACTCGACGGCCGCAGGGGTGGCCGGGATTACGCAGGCCGCGACGGCAGTAACCTCGTTGTGATCGTTGTAGCCTCGCACGAAAAAGATCGTCGTGCGGTTGTCCGGTGAGAGCGTAGGGACGGGAAAGGTCACGCTCGTGTGCCGAGCGCTCCACGGCCTCGCGTCGGGTGAGGTTTGCACGCTCACGTTACACGGCATCTGGATTTCTGACTGATGCGCGCGAACGGTCGCGTTTTTCCGAGCGGCCTGGTCGGCCGGACGCGCTGGCGCTGGTGTGGTCACACCATCGCACGCCGCGAATAGACCCACCGCAAATAATGGTACGAAAAGAGAATGCCTACGGCCGTGCATCGTTCCCCCGTTGATGGTGGTTTGGGGTTGTTCCGAGATTCAGGGCTACCGAATGTTCCTCACAATAATTATGTAGCGAAAGACGCTCCTGCGGCACCCCCTGCGCCACAACGTTTTCTGTCCCCGTCCCCTGATATTCGTCCTGAACAACGCTGAGCCAAGCCGGCCGAGGTGCATTGTAGGTTGCAAAGATCCGCTCCAACCCCTGCACCAACTTTAGCGGTGTGGCTTTGCGTTTGCCCGTTGCTACTAGTAGCCGGCCTTCGGGTCTGGTTCGCGGATTCCGATTTCAGGTTCCCCGTCCCACGTCAGAACTCCACCGCTGTCGAGCGCTTTAACTCGAATGGCGACTGCGTCCAGCGCGAGTTGTAGCGCCTGGAGCGAGTCTTCACCGTGCGCCAAGAACACATCGCCAAACTGTGGTGCACCTGCCAGTTGAGTCGCACAGCGCCAATGCGTCCCGTCTTGCTCAGGCACCCCGATGCGGACGACCACCTTCCGCGATTCCCCCGAGTCCCGGGGCCGATATTCCAACTCGCGCTCTGCGCACACCCGGAAATCGTCTGACACGCCACCTCCCCGGAACAAAGTTGATTCGGCCAAAGGCATCCGCATGAAAATTGGCACGGGCGGTTTTAACAAAACAAGACTCCCAAAGGAGCGGCCACCTACTCCAATCGTCGTCGCTAACGGCACGCCCCGCCGCCCAGAGCGGCTGTGGTGACGCTGAGACGCAGAGGCACAGAGAGAACCCCTCTCCGTGTCTCTGCGTCTCTGCGTGAGACGGCCGTTCAGGGGTTCATGTCGCCGCGCGTGCATTTCGGAACGCCGGAGTGCAGGTCGTGCGGCGCCCCCTCAACGGCGGGGCGGGGTGCCGGTATCCTCTTCGTGCGTTCCGCGCGCCGCGGGGCGCGCATCCGGAAGAGACCGACGAGGAACCGATGAGAACGATCCGTATCGCCGCCGTCGCGGCCCTGCTGGTGCTCGCCACCGCCGCCTTCTTCCTGGTGCGCGGCAAGGGCGGAGAGGACGCCGCCGCCTTCCGCTTCGGCGAGGTCGCGCGCGGCGACCTGAGCTCCAGCGTGAGCGCCACCGGCGCGCTCGGCGCCGTGCGCACCGTGCAGGTGGGCACGCAGGTGTCCGGCCAGGTGTCGGCCATCTACGCCGACTTCAACGACCAGGTGAAGAAGGGGCAGCTCCTGGCCCGCATCGACCCCACCCTGGCCGAGCAGGCGGTGCAGGACGCGCAGGCCGGGCTCGACCGCGGCCGCGCCGGGCTGCAGCAGGCGCAGGCCGACTACACGCGCAACCGCCCGCTCTTCGAGAACAAGGTGATCACCGCCGAGGAGTTCCAGGGCTACGAGTACAAGCTCCGCGTGGCCCAGGCCGACCTCAAGAGCGCCGAGGTCACCATGCAGCGCGCCCGCCGCAACCTGGGCTACACCGAGATCTACGCCCCCATCGACGGGATCGTGGTGGAGCGCAACGTGGACGTGGGGCAGACGGTGGCCGCCTCGTTCAGCGCGCCGCAGCTCTTCCTGATCGCCAACGACCTCTCGAAGATGCAGATCCTGGCGAGCGTGGACGAGAGCGACATCGGCGAGATCCACGAGGGGCAGCCGGTCTCCTTCACCGTGCAGTCGTTCGCCGACCGCACCTTCCACGGCACCGTGAAGCAGGTGCGGCTGCAGAGCACCACCACCGAGAACGTGGTGAACTACACCGCGGTGGTCGAGGTCGACAACCCCGGCGGCAGGCTCCTCCCGGGGATGACGGCCACGGTCGACTTCGAGACCGGCTCGGCGCAGGCGGCGCTGCTGGTGCCCAACTCGGCGCTCCGCTTCACGCCCAGCGACGACGAGCTGAAGCAGGCCGGGATCGACCCCGACTCGATGCGCGCGGCGCGCGGCAGCGCGGCGCAGCGGCGCGCTGCGGCCGGCGCCGGGGCGCGGCAGGACGCGGGGCCCTTCGGCGGCGGGAGCACGCTGCGGGGGCAGGGCGGGCAGGCGCGGAGCACCCGCGGCCGCCTCTGGGTGCAGGACGCGGGCGGCAAGCTGCGGATGATCCGCGTGACCACCGGCCTCACCGACGGCAAGAGCACCGTGGTGCAGGGGCAGGAGCTGCGCGAGGGGATGAAGGTGATCGTCGGCTCCGGCCAGGCGGCCACGGCGCAGTCCACCTCGCAGACGTCCAACCCCCTCGGTGGCGCGCAGCAGCAGCGGCGCGGCCCCGGCGGCTTCTGAGGCGGGGGGCCTACGATGAGCGAGAAGAACGTCATCCAGATCGAGAAGGTGATGAAGGTCTACGGCCACGGCGAGAACGAGGTCCGCGCGCTGCGCGGGGTGGACCTCACCGTGGAGCCGGGGGAGCTGATCGCGGTGATGGGCTCCTCGGGGTCCGGGAAGTCGACGCTGATGAACATCCTCGGCTGCCTGGACGTGCCCACCTCGGGCACCTACCTGCTCGACGGGATCCGGGTGGACGGGATGGGGAAGAACGCGCTGGCGGACCTGCGCAACCAGAAGCTGGGCTTCGTCTTCCAGGGCTTCAACCTGCTATCGCGCACCAGCGCGCTGGAGAACGTGGAACTCCCCCTCCTCTACGACCGCCGCGGGCGGTGGAAGGACACGAAGGCGATGGCGGCCGCGGCGCTGGAGCGGGTGGGGCTGGGGAAGCGGCTGGACCATCATCCGAGCGAGCTGTCGGGCGGGCAGCAGCAGCGCGTGGCCATCGCCCGCGCGCTGGTCACGCAGCCCACGCTCCTCCTGGCCGACGAGCCCACGGGGAACCTGGACTCGCGCACCACCCGCGAGGTGATGGCGCTCTTCCAGGAGCTGAACGAGCAGGGGATCACCATCGTGCTGGTGACGCACGAGCCCGAGGTGGCCGCGTACGCGAAGCGGATCGTGGAGGTGCGCGACGGGCGCATCCGCCGCGACCACCCGGTGGAGGGGCGCAGGAGCGCCGCCGCCGACCTGCTGGCGGAAGAGGAAGACACCGAAGCGCTGGCGGAGGCCGCATGAAGAAGCAGACGCTGGTGCGCATCGCCGGGCAGAGCATCGTCAAGAACAAGATGCGCACCCTCCTCACCATGCTGGGGATCGTGATCGGCGTGGGGGCGGTGATCGTGATGGTGGCGGTGGGGCACGGCGCCCAGAGCACCATCGAGCAGCAGATCGGCAACCTGGGCACCAATCTGATCATGGTCACCGCCGGCTCCAGCCAGCAGGGGGGCGTGAGCCAGGGGGCCCAGACCTTCAACCGGCTCACCGTCGACGACGCCGAGAAGCTCTCGCGCGAGGCCACCCTGGTGGCCGGCGTGTCGCCGGTGATCAACTCGCGCGGGCAGGTGATCGGGGGCGACGGGAACTGGCGCACTTCCATCCAGGGGGTGAGCACCGCCTACCCGGTGATCCGCGGGTGGGAGACCAGCTCGGGCGACTTCTTCACCGACGCCGACCTGAACGCCAAGCGCAAGGTGGTGCTGCTGGGGGCCACCGTGGCCGCCAACCTCTTCCCCGGGCAGGACCCCGTGGGGCAGCAGGTGCAGGTCAGGAGCGTGCCCATGACCGTGGTCGGCGTGATGGCGGCCAAGGGGCAGACCGCCAACGGCAACGACATGGACGACGTGGTGCTGCTCCCCTACACGACCATGCAGTCGCGCCTCTCGGGGGGGATGTTCATCGGGCAGGTCATCGCCAGCACCACCGACGCGAACGAGATCCCGGCGGCGCAGGAGGAGATCCGCGCGCTGATGCGCGAGAGCCACCGCCAGGGCGACGGCGAGCCCGACGACTTCACCATCCGCAACCAGAACGAGCTGGCGGCGGCCGCCACGGGGACGACGCAGGTGATGAGCTGGCTGCTGGCCGCGATCGCCTCGGTGTCGCTGGTGGTGGGGGGGATCGGGATCATGAACATCATGCTGGTGTCGGTCACCGAGCGCACGCGCGAGATCGGCATCCGCATGGCCATCGGGGCGCGCGGCGGCGACGTGCTGCTGCAGTTCCTGGTGGAGAGCGTGGTGATGAGCCTGCTGGGCGGGGTGATTGGGCTGGTGGTGGGGTACGGCGGCGCGGCGCTGCTGGGTCACCTGACGGGGTGGAGCACCTCCACTCCCCCGGCGGCGGTGATGATCGCGGTGGGGTTCTCGGCGGCGGTGGGCGTGTTCTTCGGGTTCTACCCGGCGCGCAAGGCGGCCGCGCTCAACCCCATCGAGGCGCTGCGCTACGAGTGATGCAATGGTGGAGCGTGGGGGAAGGAAGAATGAACTGCGGGATCTGGGCGTGTCCCTCCGCTGCGCTCCGGGCCGGGCTTCGCGCGCCGTAGGCAACGATACGACTGTTGCCAACGGCGCCGAGCCCCCGGCGCGCCAGGGCCCGCATCGGACCCGACGGTTCGGCGGGGCGCGCCGGGGTCTCGGCCCTCCGGGCGCGAATCCCTCACGCATCGTGGCGAAGGGCAGGAACGGGTGGATGCCGAACATGCGACAGACTGTGCGTCTGTCCCCGCCCCGCCCCGCCCCCGACGTCATCCTGAGGCCGGCCAGAACGTAACCGGCGTCTACGCAAGAGGTTGCAGGCCGAAGGATCCATAGCCGGAGCAGCACGTCACTTCGCGAGATGCACCAGGTCCCGCACCGGGCCAGGGTCTGACGATAGAGGAAAGGAAGGCTACGATGTTCGATCGGAATGGAATCGCGCGGTGGGCGCGGGTGGGGGCGGTGGCGGCGTTCGCCGCGGCGGTCTCGGCCAGCGGGGTGGCGGCGCAGACCGGCACGCCCGCGGCGGCATCGCAGCCGGCGGCGGCGGCGCAGGCGGGGCGCACCATCACCTTCGACGAGGCGATCTCCATCGCCCTGCGGCAGAACGGGACGCTGCGGCAGGCGGTGAACGCCGCGGCGCTCGACACGGTGAGCGTGCGGCTGCAGAAGATGCAGTTCCTCCCGAGCGTGCAGCTCAGCACCAGCACCTCGCAGAGCCTGTCGCCCTTCGCTCGCACCGGCTCGACGGGGTCGGGCACGGTGGGGAACGTCACCAGCACCGCGGTGAGCGCCGGGGTGAGCACCAGCCTGGTGCTCTTCAACGGCGGCGCCAACAAGGCGCAGCTCGCGCAGGCGCGGCTCGCCCAGCAGGCCGGCGGGCAGACGGTGGAGCGCACCCGGCAGTCGGTGGTGTTCACCGTGGTCAGCAACTACCTGGCGCTCACCGGGAACCAGGAGCAGCTCCGCGTGCGCCGCGAGACGCTGGCGAGCGAGGAGGCGCTGCTGGGGCAGATCAGCGCCTTCGTGCAGGCGGGGCGCCGCCCCATCGCCGACCAGTACCAGCAGCAGGCGGCCGTGGCCGCGGCGCGGCTGGCGGTGGTGCAGGCCGAGAACGCGGTGGAGCTGGGCAAGGTCGACCTGATCCAGACGCTGCAGCTCGACCCGCGCGGGAGCTACGACTTCCAGCCGCCCCCGGCGGGCACGGCCGCGGCGCCGGCGGGCTCGCTCGACGCGCTGCTCGACCGGGCGCTGGGCGGGCGCGCGGACCTGGCGGCGGCGCAGAGCGAGGTGTCGGCCGCCGAGCAGGGGGTACGCGCGGCCCGGGCGGCGCGGCTGCCCACGGTGTCGGTGAGCGCCGGCTACAACGCCAACCTCAACAGCACCAACGAGCTGAGCGTGTTCGACCAGTTCGCGCAGCGGCAGGGCGGGTCGGTGTCGGTGGGGGTGTCGCTCCCGCTCTTCGACCGCGGCTCCACCGCCGCCGAGACGCAGCGGGCGCAGATCGCGCAGGACAACGCGCGCATCGCGCTGCAGAACCAGCAGCAGCAGGTGGCGCTCGAGGTGCGGCGCGCCTGGCTGGACTGGCAGGCCGCCCAGCAGGCGCTCGCCGCGGCGCAGGCGCAGCTCACCGCCGCCGAGCAGTCGCTCGAGGCCACCCGGCAGCGCTACCAGGCCGGCGTGGGGACGCTGGTGGAGCTCACCCAGGCGCGCAGCACGCTGGCGCAGGCGCAGAGCCAGCTGGTGGCCGCGCGCTACGACCTAGTCTTCCAGCGCACGCTGGTGGACTACTACGTCGGCAGCCTGGACCCCGACGCCGTCTCGATCGGCTGAAAAGACGGTCCTCACGCAGAGACGCGGAGGCACGGAGAGGGTTTCTCTCCGTGCCTCCGCGTCTTCCGCGTGAGATTTCAGCTCAGGAAGGGCGAGACTGCGCGAGCAGCTCGGCCCTCGCCTCCGCCGGGTCGCGGCCGGCTTTGACGAGCTCTTCCAGGTCGTGCTGCTTCCAGCGCTTGCGCCTGGGGCGGCCGAACCAGTCGCTGGTCATCGCCGCCGCCACGATCGGGATCGCCAGGATCAGCAGGGCCAGCAGCAGCACCCACGAGTTGTTGGTGCGCTGGAACAGTACGAACAACGCGGCCTCGCAGGCGATCGCGCTCGCCCACAGGGTCGCCAGGAACCGGCGCGTCCGCGTCCAGAACGCCATGGATTCCTCCCGGAGCTGGGATGGGGGTGCCCGCGCAGCGACTCACCGTCTCTCGCCCGCGGGTGCCCGCTGGAAAGGCAGGAGCCATGCCGCGCCGCCGGGCGCGCTGGGAGGAAGGTGTCCCGCAAAGGTGCAGGAGTGTCTTCCTCCGCGACACAGTGGGATCCCATGCGGCTCTAAACCCTTGTCCTGGCGGGCTTTCGTTGGGCATGCATCGTGAAATCGCGTCCTGCCGCGGGCCGCGACGCGACGCGAATCGAGCGGGAGCCATCCTCCACCCACCGGGATCGGCCGCGGTCCGCCGCGTTTCTTCAACCGGAGGTGGCACATGCGACACGCCCGCGTCACGCTCGCCCTCCTTCCCACGCTGCTGCTCCTCGCCGGGTGCGACTCCACCAACTCCAGCGGGGTGGTGCAGCTCCGCGACGACTGCGACCCGGCCACGTTCAACGCCGCGCTGGGCGCCGGGACCTGCCTGCACAGCAACGGCAGCACGGGGATGACCCTCTCCGAGTTCAACGCCGAGCTCAACGCGAGCTCGAGCGTGGCGGCGTGGGCGATCTTTCCCAGCACGCTCTCGGTGAGCGAGGGGGCCAGCTTCGCGGTGGTGAACACCGGCGGCGAGACGCACACCTACACCGAGGTGGAGGAGTTCGGCGGCGGGGTGGTGCCGGCGCTCAACACGGCCTCCGGCAACACCACGGTGGCGCCGGAGTGCCTCACGGCGGAGTTCGACGCTTCGACCATCCGCTCCGGCCAGTCGATGGAGCACACCTTCGACGAGCAGGGGACGGAGAAGTACCAGTGCTGCATCCACCCCTGGATGCGCCAGACCGTCACCGTCCACTAGGGCGTTGGCGCGCGAGTACGCAGAGGAACGGAGAGACGCAGAGGGCGCCCCTCTGCGTTCTCTCTTTTCCTTTGCGTCTCCGCGTGTCATGTTGGCGCCCCATGAAACCCTTCCTGATCGGGATCGCCGGGGGCACCGGCTCGGGGAAGACCTCGGTGGCGCGGAGGATCTACGAGTCGCTGCACGTCGAGAGCGCCGCCTTCCTGGACTACGACGCCTACTACAAGGAGCTGGGGCACCTCTCGCTCGAGGAGCGCCAGCGCATCAACTTCGACCATCCCGACTCGCTCGACGTCGAGCTCTTCATCGAACACCTGCAGCGGCTGATCGCCGGGCAACCGATGGAGAAGCCGGTCTACGACTTCACCCGCCACACCCGCGCGGAGCGGACGGTGCGGGTGGAGCCGCGCGACGTGGTGCTGGTGGACGGCATCCTCCTCTTCGCCGACGAGCGGCTGCGGGAGATGTTCGACCTCAAGATCTTCGTCGACACCGAGGCCGACGTGCGCTTCATCCGCCGGCTGCGGCGCGACATCGAGGAGCGCGGCCGCAGCCTCGAATCCATCATCGACCAGTACCTGAAGACGGTGCGGCCGATGCACTTCGAGTTCGTGGAGCCCACCAAGCGCTACGCCGACGTCATCCTCCCTCGCGGCGGCCAGAACACCGCCGGCATCGAGGTCATCGCCGCGCGCATCCGCGAGAAGCTCGCGGAGAAGGCGCGTCGCGAGGCAGTCCCGGCATAACTGCACCTCACGTGCAGTTCGGACGCTCCCCGAACATGTCATCCTGAGGGGGCCGCTGCGCTAAGTCATCGTCTCACAACAAGTTATGGCGGCGACCGAAGGATCTGTAACATCGGTAGCGACACAGCGGGGTGTATCGCTGTCGCGGCTATAGGTCCTTCAGGCGCCGCCACGATTGAACGCGATGCCCGGGTCATGGAGCAGCGGCGCCTTCAGGATGACATCCTAACGAATGGCCGACGCTGAAAGGCGGTATCACGCACGGACACGGAGAACGAGCCATGAGCGGAAAGTACCAGGACCTTCGCTACAACGAGGTGTCGTTCAAGGCCGCGCACAACTCGTATCAGCGCGACGAGACGCTGGTGGAGCAGATCACCTGGAATCCGAACGACCCGTCCGACGCCGGGTGCCGGGCGGTGGAGCTCGACATCTCGCAGTCCGGCAATGGGCTGGAGTGGTCGGTGGGGCACGACGCGGGCTACGAGACCAACTACCGCCAGCTCTCGCAGTTCCTGGCCGAGCTGCGCGCGTGGGGGATGAACCACCCCGGCCACGACGTGATCACGGTGTACCTGGACCTGAAGCACGTGGCCACCAGCAACTTTCCCGACGAGCTGGACCAGTACATCCGCAACTACATGAGCGACTGCGGGCAGGCGCCGGTGTACACCCCGGGGGAGCTGATGGGCGGCGCGTCCTCCGTTCCCGACGGGGCACGGAAGTACGGCTGGCCCACGCTCGGCGAGCTGCAGGACCACTTCATCTTCTGCGTCACGGGCAGCGAGAGCGACAAGGCCACCTACGCCGCCACCGATCCGAAGAACCGCCTCTGCTTCGCGGACAAGGACGAGGGTGCGGGCGACTCGCCCTCGTCGGACGACCGCGTGTTCTTCAACTACCACCTCTATTCGGACGACAAGAGCAAGTGGTGCCCGGTGTTCAAGGAGGCGGCCGGCCGGCGCGACGCCATCATTCGCGGCTACGTGCTGAATGGCGAGGACCTGTGGAACAACGCCCTGGACTGCGGCTGCCACGCGCTGGCCACGGACAAGATCAAGGGCCACCCCTGGGCGATGGTCGGCGACCAGCCCTTCGTCCGGCTGAAGCCGCTTCCCTGAGCATCACAAGGCACGTCCTGTCTCACGCAGAGACGCAGAGGCACAGAGAGGTGCGGCGGTTCTACTCACCGTCAGCGGCCCGCCGCCGCTGGCGTCGACGATGAGCTGGAGGATCGGGCGGATGACGGGGAGGCGCATCGCCATGGCCGTGACGGCGAGGGCCAGGTTGACGTGCTCCAGCGCCCGCGCGAGCGCCGCCACGCCCTCCTCCTCCGCGCCGCCGTCCGCCGGCGCCCAGGTGATGCGCGTGAGGTCGCGCGCCGGATGTGCCTCCGCGGGAACCACGACCAGGCCGACGGGGCGCAGTGCCTCGACCATCCTCCCGATCTCCGAGCACTTGCCGCACTCGGCGGAGACGTAGAGCACGTCCGGCGCTCCGCCGTCCAGCGAGGGATGCCAGGGGCGCCAGCGCGGGAGCCAGGCCTGCACCCCGCGCCGGTACGCCGCCCACGGCTCGCCGAAGCG
>Ga0070685_10001565_pt1 | contig 12056 bp, 12 predicted proteins | sample KBSS13LmetaG_FD_65651 | JGI IMG/M metagenome (GOLD analysis project Ga0070685, IMG submission 65651) | Switchgrass rhizosphere microbial communities from Kellogg Biological Station, Michigan, USA - KBS S1-3L metaG | ecosystem: Host-associated > Plants > Roots > Rhizosphere ...
CTGCGAGGCGCAGAGCTCGCGGCGGTACTCGGCCTTCCCCAGGGTGATGTTGCTGGCGCTCAGGTTGGCGATGACGGTCGCCCCCGCCAGCGCCGTCCAGGTGCTGGGGGGGATCGGCACCCACACGTCCTCGCAGATCTCCACGGCGAGGCGGAAGCCGGGGACGTTCACCGCGTCGAACACCAGGTCGGCGCCGAAGAGGACGTCCTGCCCCAGGAAGCCGACCTCGCGCGCCACCGCCATGCGCCCGGAGGTGAACTGCCGCTTCTCGTAGAACTCGCGGTAGTTGGGGAGATAGCTCTTGGGGACGATGCCGAGCACGCGTCCGCGGTGGATCACCACGGCGCAGTTGAAGAGCTTCCCTTCGAAGAGGAGCGGCGCGCCGACCAGGAGCACGGGCATGAGTCCCACGCTCTCGCGCACCACGCGCGCGAGCGCCTGCAGGGTGCCGTCGAGCAGGGCGCTCTGGTGGAAGAGGTCGTCGTTGCTGTAGGCGCTGATCCCCAGCTCCGGGAAGAGCGCGACCGCCGCGTGCAGCGCGTGCGCGCGGCGGGCCAGCCCCAGCGTGCGCTCGGCGTTGTACGCCGGGTCCGCCACGCGCACGTTGGGGATGCAGACGGCCGCGCGCACGAAGCCGTGCGAGTAGACGTTGTGGAAGGGACGATCCATCGCCAGTTGCCCGCTCCGCGCGAAAGGGTTGCGCACGGAAAGTGGACCGCCGGGCACGCGGGCGCAATCTCGCGCCCGCGGCTACGGCTGCTTGGCGCCGCTCGCCTGGTCGCTGAGCTCGTTCACCTGGTCCAGCCGCTGCTGCTGCGCGGCGTTGGAGCTGTCGACTCCCTGCCGGGCGTACGCGGGGGTGCCCATCATCCCCGTGGGCGCGGCGGGCGCGGGTGCGGCGGGCACCTCGGCCGCGGCGGCGTTGGCGGCGGAGTCGGACTCGACCGCGGCGGAGCGGCCGCCGTCCTTCGCGCAGGCGCAGAGCGTGAGCAGCGCCGCCAGGGCAACACGGTTCATCGCGGTTCCTCTGGAGATCGTGGATGGAAGGCTTCTACGGATCGTCTCACGCAGAGACGCAGAGCCGCGGAGAAGATCTGTTCTCTGCGGCTCTGCGGCTCTGCGTGAGATAAGCTGTTGACTGAACCAGGGCGGCGACTCAGCCCCGGGCGGGCACCGTCTGGTCCACCGCGAAGCCGCAGAAGGTCCCGGAGAGGCGCACGTTCTGGGTGCCGGGCACCAGGTCCGCGGTGACCTCCACGGCGCAGCGGCCGGAGCTCTCGCCGCGCTCCCAGGTGAACGCGCCCACCTCCGTCGCGTGGAAGGCCGTCAGCCCCGACGCGCCGGCGGCGGCCGTCAGCGCCACGTCGATCCGCGGGTCGCCGCTGAGCTTGAAGGTGCCGCCGTTGTCCGTCTGTACCGTGCAGCCGTCGTGCTGCACCGCGACCTGCACCTCCACCTGCGCCCCCTGGCCGGCCACCGCGCCCGACACCGCCCCCTTCAGCCCCACGCTCCCGGCGGGATTGCACGGCTGCGTGGTGTTGAAGTTGAACGAGAAGCTGGTGGTGCCGTCCGCCAGCACGGTGCGGTTCCCGCGCGCACCCGCGGGGACGCTGCCGTCCGCGAACCCCGCGCCGATGGCGAACACCGCGCGGCTGAGCGACGCGGCGTCGGCCTGCGTGAGCGGCGCGCCGGGGCCGGTGGTGCCGCGGCCGTCGCAGGCGGCCGCCGCCAGCGCGACGGAGGCGAGCAGGGCGACCGGGAAGATGCGCTTCGTCATGGGGAGCTCCTGCGGACCCACGGAGATGCCCGGCGGAGAGGACGGCCGGGACGGAGAATCTAACGGCCGCCCGGCGGACGCGGTAGCGGAGGTCTCCTTACTTCGGGGCCGTGGGAAGGTTGCGGCAGGCCGCCTCCAGCCGCGCCCGCATCTCGCCGGTGACCTGTCGCGCCTGGGCGATGCAGTCCGCGTACGGCTGCATCGCCCGCACCCGCTGATCGTACTTCGCCTTCTCCTCCGCGGCCCACTGGGCGGAGTCCTCCCCCTCGACCGGCCCGGGACGGGGGACGACGACCACCGGGGCGGGCCTGGGTTCCTCGCCCCGCTCGCGGGCCTGGCGCAGCGCGCGCGCCTGGTCCGGCGTCCACACCTTCCGGGCCACCGGGGTGTCGGCGCGCGCGGCGACTTCGCCATGGTCACCGCCGCTCCCGCCGCACGCCGCCAGAACGGCGGCGGCGAGCGGGAGGAGGGCGGCGCGGGATCCTCGCATCACTGCCGCGGGGCCGCGGGCGCGGGCGTGTTCTGCGCCTGGGCGGCCAGCAGCAGCTGCACCGTCCGCCGCAGCTCGGCGACCTCGGCCTCGAGCGACCGCGTCCGTTCCTCCAGCGCCTTGACCGCGGCGAAGTTCACCCCGTCGATGTCGAGCAGGCCGATGGACTGCGCGTCGATCCCCAGCCCGAACGCGGCGCGGAAGTCCTCGGCGACGGGCCCCAGGTGCCGCACCGCGCCGTTCTCGCCGATGTAGCTCCAGGTGGTCACCGGGATCTGGCGGATGCGCGCGAGGATGTCCTCGCCGTCCACTCCCGCGAAGCGCTCCTTCAACATGCGGCTCGACGAGCAGCTGAACACGCCCGAGCCCGCCGGCAGGTTGCACCCGGTGGTGAGCGTGGCGTTGGTGCGGAAGCGGTAGCCGCCCGCGTAGCGCGCCGCGAACTCGTTGTTCGCCACCGCCTCGATGGAGTCGGTGGTGCTCTCGTCGCCCGCCACGAACACGCCGCTGTGGTTGTCCGCGCTCGCGCGATGGCCGATCGCCACCGCGTAGTCGGCGTCCGCCGTCACCCGGTAGCCGATGGCCACCGCGCCCTGTCCGTCGCCGGCCACGCAGTTCCCGGAGCCGTCGATGTTGCCGGTGGTGTTGGTGAAGCCGATGGCCACCGAGCCGAAGCCGCAGACGTTGTTGCTCGCGCCCGCGGTGAAGCCGGCGGTGCCGCCCACCTCGTTGCTTCCCCCGAAGCCCGCGCCGTCCACGCCGGTGACGATGGTCTGGTCGCCGAAGGCGAAGGTGCCGAAGGCGCTCGCCCGGCTGCTCTCGCCGCCCGCGAAGGAGTAGAAGCCGATGTTCGCGTCGTCCCACTCGGTGCCGTTGGCGTGGCCGAAGCGCACCGCCGCCTTGAACGGGTGGTACATGAAGCGGTACCCGGCCCCGCTCGCCGGGATGATGCCGATCCCGAGCTGGGTGACCGCCACGAACCCGCCGGCGCTGTCTACGCGGAAGCGGTCGCCCGCCGGCGCTCCGGAGCGGAGTTGGAGGAGGATGTCGGACTGGGCGGCGGCGGGCGTAGCGCCCGCGGCCAGGGCGAGCCCCGCCAGGGCGGCGGCGGCGAGCGTACGCAGGTGGTTCGGCATGGTCGGACCCTGGTAGAGGTTGGGCGGCCGCGGGCGGCCGGGGATCAGGTCAGAGGTCACTGGCTCACGACGCGCAGCCGGAACGCCTGGCTCCGGATGCGTCCGCCCTCCACCCGGATGGGGGCGATGGCATTCACGTTCGCCGACAGGTTGTAGGTGCCGCTCACGCGCATACGGGGCATTACCCCCTGCACGTCCTTGGCGCTGCCGGTCAGGAAGATCCGCCCGACCGTGCTGGTGATTCCTCCGGAGGGGCCGGCGAGGGCGTCCTGGCTGGCGGTGAGGTCGAAGGCGCCGAGGTTCAGCTGCGCGCCGTCGGCGACGTTGATGCGGCCGATCCCCTGGCTCGCGGTGAGCGCGGGGTAGATCGCGCTCCCCACCACCGGGATGGTCGCCGAGTCCTCGGGGACGGGCGAGACGCCGCGGTCCCAGTTGCCGGGGGTGTTCCAGTCGGTGGTCGCCGCCCCCGCGGTCCAGGTGAGGCTGGTGCCGGTGATGGTGAAGGCCGAGGCGCCGCTCTGCGAGGCCCCCGGGGTCCCCAGCACGTCGTTGGTGCTGCTGGCGATGATGTCCACCGTGCCGGGGAGGGCGCCGGTGACCACGCCGGTGCCCGCGTCGACCGTGGCGGTCGCGGGGTTGGCGCTGGACCAGGTGATCACCGCGCCGGGGATCACGCGTCCGAACTGGTCGCGCACCACGCCGAAGAGGTCCTTGGTGTAGGTGCGCCGCAGGGCGAATACGGGCTCGGAGACGTCGATCCACCCGGTGGGGAACTGCACCGGAGAGGAGATGAGCAGCTTGAACTCGAAGGTGCCCACGGTCGTCGGCACGTCGAACTGCCAGGGCTTGTTCGCCGACTCCAGGTACGAGTCGATGAGCTGCACGTAGGTGTAGTACGCCTGGCTCGCGGCGGTGAAGCTCCCCACCCCGTCGGCGTTGTCGATGGCGATCACGCCGGTGCCGGAGGTCACGGTGGGGTTCTGATAGAAGAACACCTTCACCCCGCTCGGGTCGGCCGTGACCCCGTCGGTGGTGCCGATCGCCTGCCGGAGGAGGTTCCGGATCTTCAGGTTGAAGGTGAACTTGTGCGTCCCCGCGTCGTAGTTGACGCTGGACGTGGTGCTCACCACGAAGATGTCCTGCCCGCCGTACATGATGTCGGCGCGCGCGTTCGCCGGGGCGGTCTCCGGCGGCTTGCAGGTGACGGTGTGGGCGCTCACGCTGGCGGAGCACGCCAGCAGCGCCAGGGCGATGGGGTCGCCGGGCGGCCGGCCGCCCGGGTCCTCCGGGCGCGGCGCGGTGGGCTGGTTGCGGTCGGAGCAGGCCATCACGGCCGCCGCCACCGCGGCTGCGGTGAGGGCACCGCGCGGGAGGTACCAGCGGAAGGGTCGGATCATGCGTCGGCTCCCCCTGACGAGGGCGGGCGCGCCCCGCGCAGCCGGGATGGTTGCGCGCGAGGGCGCGGGGAGATTGCCGGATCGGCGGGTGAGGCCGCCGGCAGGGTCGCGGGCCCGCGCCGCGGTTCACCGGGCGACGGGTGCAGCGAAATCAGGGGAGACGGGAGCGGGGAGAACGCACCGCTTTCGTCCGAATTCGTGGGATGATGCCCACCGCGCGTGGAGCGCGGCGGTTCCGGGGCCTGCGGTTCTGGATCATCGACCCGGCACGCGGCCGCACTCACCATCGGTCGCGCGCTGGACCAGGCGTCTCAGACTACGGTTTCCGCGGAGAGAGTGCAACCCGTTTGTTTATTGGCCGCAACGCCTTCCCGCCGCTGCATCCGGATCGAGTAGCAGTCTTGCGGTCCATCTCCAGCTGAGACGGAGCCGCACCCTGTGTGCCAACGCACCCGGGTATGCGGAGAGAGGCAGCCGGAGCAGGCTGCCCCTCTCCGCGGGGTTTACGGCGTCTGCCGCGCGGTGCTCAGCGCCTGCACTATCTGCCGCAGCTCGGCGACCTGCGCGTCGAGGGTGCGGATGCGCTCGGCCTGCTCGGCCCCGCGCGCCTCGAGCGTGCGGATGCGCTCCGCCTGCTCGGTGGTGCGCTGCTCCAGCGCCTTGATCCCGGCGAAGTTCACCCCGTCGATGTCCAGGTGGCCGATCCCGCGCGGGTCGTCGCCGAGGCGGAAGGCGTTCCAGAAGTCCTCGGCGAAGGGCCCCATGTGGCGCGAGTGCCGACCCTCGTCGATGTAGTTCCAGGTGGTCACGGGGATCCCGCGCATGCGCGCGAGCACGTCTTCTCCATCGACCGTGAAGTAGTTCTCCTTCAGCGTGCGGCTGCTGGCGCAGACCATGGAGGCGCCGCCCGCGGCGATGTTGCACCCGTTGGTGAGCGTGGCGTTGCTGCGGAAGCGGAACCCGCCCGCCGCGCGCACCGCGAACTCGTTGTTGGCCACGGCCTCGATCGAGTCCGTCGTCGACGCGTCGCCGAAGACCTTGGCGCCGGTGTGGCCGTTGGTGCTGGCGCGGTAGCCGAAGGCCATGGAGTAGTCGGCGTCCGCCGTGACGGTGTAGCCGATCGCCACGGCCGCGTCGCCGTCGCTCCAGTTGTTCTGGCCGATGGCGACGCCGGCGTGGTCCAGCACGTCGTTGTTCAGCCCCATCGCGACCCCGCAGGTGCCGATGTCGGCGCCGCTCCCCCAGATCTTGTTGCCGCTCCCCAGCGCCATCCCGCACTGCGCCGACGCCTCGACCGTGTTCTGGTTGCCCATGGCGAAGGAGTAGATGCCGGCCGCCTTGTTCAGCGCGCCCCCCGCCCACGAGTAGTAGCCGATGTTGGCGTCGTCGAACTGGCCGCCGGCGTCGGCATAGCCCGCGCGGAAGGCGACTTTGCTGGGATACCACATCATCCGCCACCCCGCGCCGGTCGCGGGGATGATCCCGTAGCCGATCTGGCCGAGGGCGACCACGCCGCCGGCGCTGTCCACGCGGAAGCGGTCGCCCAGCGGCGACCCCGAGCGCAGGCGGAGGAGGATGTCGGACTGGGCCCGGGCGGCCGGGGCGGCGCAGAGCAGCGCCAGGGCGGCGGCCGCGAGCGCGGTGACGCGTGCGTGCTTGGACATGGGTTCGCTTTCGTCGGTGGGGAGTGAAGCGATCGCCCCGGAGGTGGGGCAGCGCAGCCGCGGGTGCGGCAGGGGTGGGACAATCCAGACCCGGCGAGGATGCCGGTGGCCCAGCGCAAACCTGTGTCGGGAGCCTAGCCGTTTCGGAGATCGGCGGCAAGCCGGGCAGGACATATCGTCATGATGTCAACGCCTTTAGGGAAGAGGTTCCCCACGCGGCGAGGGTGAAAAAAGGGAGAAAGCACGCAGCGCTCGCATGCGTTTAGGCCTGCCCGCGGCACGGGCGTGAGATCTGCCGATAGCAGTTTTCGTGGATGCGTTGAAACTGCGCCACGCGGAATCCGTATTCATCGCACGCGCCGCGGCGGGCCTCGCTCCCGCCGGCGCCAGCGGATCCAGGCCCCGGCACGACCGGGTGCCGCGAGCGACCCGCCACCTCACGCTGGAGAACCGTCCCGTGTCCGCCCTACGCCGTGCAGTGCCCGCCTTCATGCTCGCCACGATCACCGCCACTACGGCCGCCGCGCAGGCGCCGATGGAGCTCGTCGTCAACATTCCCGCCGGCCGCCTGGACGTGCTCCAGGGCGGAGAGCGGGTGCGGTCCTATCCCGTGTCCGTCGGCCGCTCGCAGTACGCGACGCCGACCGGGCAGGCCTCCATCCGCCGGATGGTATGGAACCCCACGTGGACCCCGCCGCCCGACGCGGCGTGGGCGAAGAACGAGAAGCCGGCCGCGCCCGGCTGGGGCAACCCGATGGGCCGCGTGAAGATGCACCTGTTCGGCGACTACTACGTGCACGGCACGCCGGCGTCGAACGAGCGCCACCTGGGCCGCCCCGCGTCGCACGGCTGCATCCGGATGCGCAACCAGGACGTGATGGAGCTCGCCCAGCTCGTGCTGCGCGCCGACGGCGTCCCCGTGGCCGAGAGCACCGTCCGCCAGCTCGCGGCGAACCCGCGGGCCACGCGCGAGCTGAGCCTCGCCGGCCGCGTGCGGGTGCGGATCGAGTACCGCCTGGCCGAGGTCGCCGCGGACTCGGTGACGCTGCATCCCGACGTCTACGGCCGCGCGGCCGGGGGTGCCTACGCCGCCCGCGTGCGTGGGGAGCTCGGCGCGGCGGGTGCGGATGCCTCCACCGTGCTGGCGAGCGTGGACGTGAACCGCGCTCCCGCCGCCGCCCTCCGCGTCGCGCGACAGGACGTGATGCTCGCCCAGCACCAGGTGCTCGCGATCGAGACGGTGACGCTGGACGCGAACAGCGCGCTGCTGCCGCGGTAGACGCCAACGCGGCGCGGATGACAAGACGGGCGGGCCGGCGAATGCCGTCCCGCCCGTTCCGCTCGTGGTCCTGTGCCGATCCCATCTCCCGATCACGTAGAACGACCGCGGGGCGGCAGGTGGTCTGCCGCCCCTGCGGTTGGGGTCGAGCCCTGGCAGCCGCGTCGCGTCAGTGGCCGATGAGGATGCTCGAGAAGGCGAGCGAGTTCTGCACGTTGAACTGCACCTGCTGGCCGGCGTGGATGCTGATCCCGTCCGTCTGCCACCCCTCGGTGCTGCCGATGGGATCCACCATCAGCCGCACGCTCTGCACGTTGTTGTCGACCATCCGGCTGGGGAGGCGGAAGTTGGCGCTGCTCATGCTCGTGACCTGCCCGAGTCGCACGCGCGTACCGCCCTGCACCGCGTACACCACCACGTCCATCCAGTTGTAGTTGCTCACCTTCAGCATCGCCGGCGCGGCCGCGGGCGCGGCGGCGTTGCGGCCGGCGAAGGGGCCGTCGGGGAGGCGTGCCGCGCCGCCGGCGGTGGTGCCCGCCGCGCAGGCACCCAGTGTGAGGCTCGCCGCCACCGCGGCCGCCAGCGTCTTCAGCGCGTTCATCGTTCCCCCCGTCATCCCCGGTAAAAAAACACGAGGCACCCCATTGTTAGGGCGCCTCGTCGCGCTAGCCTGCAACTCGAAGTTGCGTCTGCGGTTATCTCAAGAGGCGTGCCAAACCGGGTCCGCGTACGATTCTCCGGATCTCGAAAAACCGCAACGAGTTAGGAGGATGATTGAAAAAGCGTTGCGCGACGGGTGTTTTTGGGAAAATCCTCGGGCGAAGGATGACGACGGTGAAAGCTCGCGCGGCCGATCAGGACGGCTCCGGCGCGGGTGCGACGGGCGGCGTCTTTCCCAGGCTGCGCCAGAGGTAGCGAGAGGCGAGGGTACGCCACGGCCGCCACGGCTCGCCGATGCGGAGGAGCTCGTCGCGCCCCGGGCGCTCCGGCAGCCCGTAGAGCTGCTGCGCGGCGACGCGGATGGCGAGGTCGTCCACCGGGAGCACGTCGGGGCGGCCGAGGGTGAAGATCAGGATCATCTCCGCCGTCCAGGTGCCGATCCCCTTCACCCGGGTGAGCTCGGCGATCACCTCCTCGTCCGTCATCCGCGGGATGTGCGCGTGGTGGAGCGAGCCGTCGAGCCAGCGCGCGGCGAGGTCCTTCACGTAGCGCACCTTGGCGCGCGAGAGCCCGACCCCGCGCAGCGCGTCGTCGTCGATGGCGAGGATCTCGGCGGGGGTGGGGCGGCCGGACGCGCCGAGGGCCGCCAGCCGGCCGATGATGGTCGACGCGGCCTTCACCGAGAGCTGCTGGCTCATGATGGCATCGACCAGCGACCACCAGAGGTCGGGCTCGCTGGTGAGCTCGATGGGGCCGATGCGGTCGATCACCTCGCGCAGCACGGGGTCGGCGCGGCGGAGGTGCTCCACCGCCTCGGTCGGCGCGGGTGCGCGGAAAGGGCGTCGGATGGTCACGGGATCGTCTTGCTCGCTCTCTGGGGTGGCGCTTAGCATGCGGCGCGCGAATGTACCCCCGGGGTTGAGCGAGTGCGAGAGCGGCGCACCACGTCCTTCATCCCAGCGGAGACCGGAACGACCATGTCGAAGAAGACGACGATCGAGGTGCGCGTGATCGCGGCGGGAGGGAAGTTCCTGGGGAACGACATCGGCGGGGCCGAGGTCACCGTGCGCGACGCGGGGACGGGCGAGTGGGTGGCCGGCGGCCGCGTCCGCGGCGACTCGGGGGTGACGGGCGAGATCATGGGGCAGCCGCGCACGTGGGGGACACCGGTGCCGATGGCGCAGTCGTCCGTCTTCACCTTCTCGATGGAGCTGGACCAGCCGCGGCTGCTGGACGTCTCGGTGTACGGGCCGCTCGGGTCGCTGCAGTCCGCCCGCCGCGCCACGGTGCAGCAGTGGGTGGCGCCGGGGATGGACCTGTGCGGAGAGCAGGGGCCGCAGGTGGTGATCTCCGGGCAGCTGGTGGAGATCGTGGAGCCGGCCACGCACACCCAGCTCGCCGCTCCCGGCCCGGTGACGATCCGCGCGAACGTGGGGATGATGTGCGGCTGTCCGCTCGCCGAGCCGGAGCCGAACGCCCCCGCGCCCTGGCCACAGGGCGACTTCACCGTGACCGCGCTGGTCTACGAGCTCGCCGACGGGCCGCCGCGGCTGGTGGACACCGTGCCGCTGCCGTACGCGGGGACGCCCAGCCAGTTCCAGGCGGAGTGGACCATGCCCGCCGCCGGGTTCTACGAGGTGATGGTGGTCGCGCGGCAGAACGCCACCTCCAATACCGGCGTGGACCGCTCCACCGTCTTCTGCCTCCCGCCGTCCCCGCCCGCCGCCTGACAAAAAATGGGTCTCACACGGAGTCAACGGGAGTCAGCAGAGACCAAACTCCGCTGACTCCGTCGACTCCGTGTGAGATCAACCTGGGTACCAAAGGAACGAAGAGGGTCTTGCCGCGTGGCGAGACCCTCCGGTTCGTCAGCCTGCGACAGGTGAGGCTACTGCACCGTCAGCACGCCCTTCATGCCCATGCCGACATGCGGGTCGCACTGGAAGTTGTAGGTGCCGGGGTCCATCGTCACCACCAGGTCGTAGTTCTGGTTCGGCGCGGTGAGGAAGGTCCCTGGCGGGGGAAGGTTGCTCTTCCCCACGTTCTCGGCCGGCGGGAACGACACGTTGTGCACCGTCTTGCCGTCGGTGATGAAGCGCACCGTGTCGCCCTTCTTCACGGTCACGTTGGCCGGCTCGAAGTGGCCCGAGGCGTTGTCGGCGGTGGTCACCATGTGCACCTCGACCACGTTGCCCTGCGCCGCGGCGGGGGCAGGAGCGGGCGCCACGGCCGGAGCGGCGGGGGCCACGGCGGCGGTGGTGGTGTCGGTGTCGGTCGTGGCGGCCTTCTCGTCGCCGCCGCCGCACGCCGCCAGCAGGGCCACCAGGCCCAGCAGCGGGAGCTTGTTGATCATCGGCATCCTGGCATCTCCCAAGAGAGTACGTCTTTCCTGCGCTCCGGGAACCCCCGGAAGGCGGCGCCAATCTACCACCCGTCCCCACCCCCGACAATGCATTTCGTCGACACCAGCTGTAGGGAATTCCCCGTACTCGCTACACACCGGCGTGGGGGATTTCCCCACGGGCCCGCCGCGCTTCCTCCGCGTCTCTGCGGCTCTGCGTGAGGCGCCGTTCAGGGGGCCCGGTTCAACGCCGAATCCGCGGGACCCGGAATCAGAGCCCGAGCGCCGCGCGGATGGTGGCGGGGATGCGCTCGGCGGTCCAGGGGGGGCTGAAGGTGAGCTCCACCTCGGCCTCGGTGACGCCGGGGACGCCCTCCACCGCCTCGCGCGCCTGGTCCAGGAGTTGGCCGGCCACCGGGCACCCCGGCGAGGTGAGCGACATGGTTACGTCCACCCGCCCCCCGTCGATCTTGATCTCGTAGATCAGCCCCAGCACCACCAGGTCCAGGTTCAGCTCGGGATCCTTCACCTGGCGCAGGGCCTTGCGGACTTCGGCTTCGGTCGGCATGGGACGGGTGCGGGAATGCGGAACGCGCGGCGCCGCACGGAGATGCGCGCCGCCGACGGGGGAGCATACGCCGCGCGCCGCGCAGGGGCAACCAGCGGCCGCCGCCGCGCTTGCCCGCCCCCCGGGTGCGGGCGATGTTGTCCGCGCCTCCGGACGGGCCGGGGAGCAGGAAACCGACGGGGAGAGATGGCCAACGTGGTTCGCGGCATCCGCCGCATCGCGATCAACACCGGCGGCGGCGACGCCCCCGGGCTCAACGCGGTGATCCGCGCCGCCACCCTCGCGGGGCTCAGCGAGGGGTGGGAGGTGCTGGGGATCCGCCGCGGCTACATGGGCGTGCTGGAGCCCGACGTGGACGGCGAGCCGGGGGTGTTCCCGCTCACCGCGCACGCGGTGCGCGGCATCACCCACCTGGGCGGCACCATCCTGGGCACCACCACCCGCGGCAACCCCTTCGGGCTGGAGGTGCGCAAGCCCGACGGGACCTGGGGGAAGGTCGACCGCTCCGACGAGATCGTGGAGGCCTTCCACCGGCTGGAGATCGACGCGCTGGTCGCCATCGGCGGCGACGGCTCGCTCGCCATCGCCCACGCGCTGCACCGCAAGGGGCTGCCGGTGATCGGCGTGCCCAAGACCATCGACAACGACCTGCGCGCCACCGACGTCACCTTCGGCTTCCAGACCGCGGTGGAGGTGGCCACCGACGCCATCGGCCGGCTGCACAGCACCGCCGAGGCGCACCAG
>Ga0070685_10001566_pt1 | contig 12053 bp, 9 predicted proteins | sample KBSS13LmetaG_FD_65651 | JGI IMG/M metagenome (GOLD analysis project Ga0070685, IMG submission 65651) | Switchgrass rhizosphere microbial communities from Kellogg Biological Station, Michigan, USA - KBS S1-3L metaG | ecosystem: Host-associated > Plants > Roots > Rhizosphere ...
GAGTTGGGTGCGGATTTCATCATCCAGATTGACGGTGGTGTACGAACCCAGAATATTGAAATGCTGTCTAATGCTGGCGCCGACTGCTTTGTACTTGGCAAGGGAGCCCTCTTCAGTAGAGCGCCGGATCTTGAATCCGCGTGTGCTTCAACCGTCAGCGAGTTTCGGCAACCGGAAGTCGCCCCGGGAGGTGACGGCTAGTGATTTTCCTAGGGAGCGATCATGCGGGTTGTGACCTCAAGACGATCGTGCAACGTCACTTGCTGGACCGGGGGTGCGAGGTGAGGGATCTAGGGGTCGAGTGCGGCGTACGGGGGGACTATCCCGTGCTTGCCTCTCGGGTCGGCCACGCTGTGATTTCGTCCTCGGGCTCCTTCGGCATCGTCTTCTGTGGGAGCGGCGTGGGAGTTTCAATAGCGGTGAACAAGGTTCCCGGCATTCGGTGTGCTGTTTGCACTGAACCGTATTCCGCGTTGATGTCTAGGAGGCACAACGATGCGAACGTACTCGCGCTTGGGCAGCGTGTGGTCGGGGGTGGCCTTGCCGTGTTGATTGTTGATGTATTTTTGGGCGCTGAGTTCGAGCACGGACGCCACGTGCAAAGGCTAAATTTGATAGCCGAGATTGAAAAAGGTAGGGAACTTTAGGTTAGCAACATATTGAGAATGCGGGCTCCGAGAAGAAGTTTCACTCCAACATTGAAAGGCGTGGACGCTCCAGGTGTCTTGAGCCCTGACGCTGCCGTCTCGGCCCTTCGAAGATTAGCGCACATTGTTTGCTAGGTAGACTCGGGTAGTTACCCACTTGGTCCCCCACAGATTCGTATGTGCAGGACTACCGCATACGGTTCTCAGGTCATGGGTTCGCTACGCGACTTCAGGCCGCAACACAGATTCTCGGGTTCGGTAACGGTATCGTTTCAAGAGAATCTGAAACTGCCTCTCCATAAGGATTCCAGGTGATTCTGTAAAGGGTCGTCACCTTCATCGACAAGACAGCCCCATGCAGGGAGATTGAAGTCGCGTTCGGAGATTCGGGGCTGTTTCCAGCGGCCGAAGGACAGGAGTCAGGCAAGCTTGGCCTGCTACGAGTTCGAGGCTTCAGTAAAATCCGACCCTGGATACACCTCCTCTGAGGAAGAGCACTTCGCTTTTGTGAATCTGTCGGCAGCCTGGCTCGGGTGGGAACTATCCCGCCCACGAACGGAAGCGCTGGCGGGAAGCACCCGGCGGGGACGGCCACGCTGCGATTTCCGGCTTCAACTTTTCCGCGGCTGTCGGAAGGCGGCGACAAACCAGGCGTAGCCTTCGTAGAACCCTTGCCGCACGCTCTGGCGGAACGCATGGAACAAGTGGGTGGGAGACTTCTTCAGGTGCGCGGGGCGGTGGTGCGGATGCGTGCTCATAATCGCTAGGCCCAGCGGCTGGCCGCCGATCCCTCACGCTCATACCATTTCACAGATCTCGTCCGATCCTCCGGGAGCGACGAAAAGAGACGAATGTGGAGGACGCAGGAAGGCGAGAGAGATTTGGAATGTTGGCGCCGCCGCGGAGCGGAGACGCCCCGCCGGCGTTGGCCTTCGAAAGATTCGCGCACACCGTCTGGGGCCTCTCTACGGTACGTTGAAGGGTTGGCCCCAAGAAGAGGTTACGGAGATCTTGCGTCTTGCGCGGTCCCCCCGTAACCTCCAACAACCATCGCCACCGCACACCGTTGCGTAGAGACGCTCCCAGACGCTCTACGACACCCTGCGCAGGCCACGGGGACGGCGGGGCGTCTCCGTAGCGGCAAGACCGGCCCGATCCTCTCCGGCCTCGGACGTCACGAATCCCAGTACGAGATGTTCCGGAAACGAGACGCCTGTCCCGCCAGGGCACATGAAGGGGCGGCCTTGTGGCCGCCCCTCGGAAGCTGCTTTGCGCTACGGGCAGTTCGTTGGTAGCAGGCACTCGGGCGGCGGCGGGGGCGGCGGCGGCGCTACGTAGATCGGGCGCGGGCTGCCACAGGTCCAGCCGGGTGGGTTGCGGATCCGGTTGTTCATTCGATCGTTGGCCTCGCTCTTCGCGATGAGCCCGGTCGTAACGGGCACCCACCACTCGCCGAACTCGGACAGGTCGCACAGCCACTCGATCTGGATCTGGTTCATCGAGTGCCTGTGGCCGGCGAGCGAGCCGTAGGAGTAGGAGTTGAGGTAGTGGAAGAACCAATCGTCCGTGCAGGGGTCCGACCCGCAGTTGCTGCCCGGCAGGTTTGACCCATGGTTCGAGTCGTACGTGATGTGGGTCGACTCGTGCAACATCGTTCCACCCCGTACGCCCGCGGTCCGGCTGTTGAAGCTGGGGCACATCATCTCCACGCGGTCGGTCACGAACCAGCCCCAGAAAGCCTTGGCGAAGGCGTCGTTCGAGTCCTCCGGCTCGTAGCGGAAGCCATGATTGGCGCCCGAAGCCCAGTTGTAATAGTCGACGTCGCTGTGCCAGGGACCGCGGGTCGAGTCCCTCAATCCGTAGGTGATCAGGTAGGCCGAGTTCCACGCCTTGGGAAAGGCCTGGGTGGTATCGCTCGAATCCCAGCCCCAGCTCCCACTCCAGTGGTCCGACTGGAAGTTGAAATAGGGACGGAACCAGTCGCGAAACGCCGGCCAGCCGTTGTGGATGTTCCAGAGGGCCTGTTCGTCCGTCTCGACGGTGTTGGGGCACACGGCACCAGCCGCGGCCGGCAGGAGGACGAGGGCGGCCAGCGCAAGGAGGGCTCTCGTCCGCGGCAGGGTCTTCGCTTGAGATCTCATTTCACACCCCCGTTCTGGTCTTCCGCGGCCGACGTCTGGGGCTTGGTTCCCCACTTCTCCTGCCAGGCTTGCAGCCGCCGCGTGAATTCCTCGGCATCCTGGCCGCGCTGAAACCGCGGCCGTTCGACGTACGGGTGCAGCTCGGCGGGGAGCAAGCGGTACAGCTCGGCGGCCGTCTCCGGACGATCGCCGTGGTTCCACATGTAGGCGTCGATCGCCGAGACCCGCACGTGAAGGGCCTCGTGTTTCGCGATCACCTCGCGCACCGCCGCGTCGGCCTGCGGCGTCGCCAGAAAGGCCAGCCCCTCGACCGCCTTGACCTGAACCATCTCCTCCACGTCGCGCGCGGTCAGCTTGTCCGCCTGCGAGTCGGCGGGGGGGAGCGGAGCCCAGATCACCTCGCGCAGTTGCGGCAGGGCGTCGGACCGCTTCATCTCGCCCAGCATGCCGAGGACCACGAGCCGGTGCTCGAGCGCCTCGGCCGGCAGTTGCTTGTACTGCCGCGCCATCGCCTCGACCGCGCCGGGCTGTTCGCGCAGTTTCGCCACGACCTCCGCGACCACGGGCAGATCCCGATTGGTGGCGCGGTAGATCTGCGGCAGCACGTCGTAGAGCGCCAGCTCTACCTGGTCGGCCGAAGCCTTGGCCGGCAGATCGGTCACGACCTGCCGCAGGCGGCTGGCCTCGAAGCCCTGGCCAGAGGCCATCTTGGCGCTCGAGCTCCGGTCTTCCCACTTCGGCGGTTCGGGCCTCAACAGCGGCGGTGTGATCTGGCCGGCCGAGGCGTCCTGCGGCAGCGGCGCGCCGAGTACCCCGGCCGCCGGGAGCAGGGACAATAAACCCAAACTCAGCAGTATTCGGTTTTTCATGGATCCTCCTCGCCAGCCCCACCATCGGGGCTGGCTTGGAGTAAACGCTTAAACCCGTATAATCCCCTCACCGAGTACCGACGAGCGGAGGATCGATGAAGCGGACAGGTATTGTTCTCGCCTTTTCCCTGGCGCACTGTGGAATCTGCTTTGGGCAACCGCCTGCCGCAAAGTTGCAGAGCCTTCCGCTCTCGGAAGTCTCGGGAGCGGTGAACATCGGCGAGGACCGCCTGCTGCTGATCGCGGATGAGGGCTATCAGGTGCAACGGGTGACCGAGGCCCGCGCGGCCTTCGAGACGGCTACCTTCAAAGACAGGTTGAAGCCGCTCTCCCCGGCAATGAACGGCAGCAAGAAGAGCAAGGAGGTCATGGACGACATCGAGGACGTCGCCTGGGACCCGGCGCGCGGCGCGGTCTTTGCGATCACCTCGCACTCCCGAAGCAAGAAGCAGGACGCCGTGAAAGATCCCAAAGGTCAGAAGCCGGAACGGCACAGGTTGGCGCGTCTGGTGCTGAAGGATGGTGCGCTCGAATCCGCCAAAGAGCTCGACGTGCTGGAAAGCGCGTTGAAGGGGATTTCCTTCGTGGCCGACGCGATGAAGAGGCCTCATCAGGCGGGAGGAGAGCAGGGGACTTTCAACATCGAGGGCCTGGCCTTCGAGCCGTTTCAAGGGCGGCTGCTGATCGGCTTGCGCTCTCCGACTCTCGATCATCATGGGAAATCGGCGGCGGCCGTCCTGGTGCTCAGGAATCCTCACGCTCTTTTCGATGCGAAGGCCAAGGCGGTCCTCGATCTCCAGCCCATATCGCTGGATCTCGACGGGGCAGGGATTCGAGGCATGACCTGGGACCCCGAACGGCAGGGCGTCTGGATCGTGGCGGGGCGATCCGCGGATCCCGACGCGCCCGCGGACCACGTCCTTTCCACGGTCTGGTTCTGGGATCCCAATCACCCGGACCGGTCGCCGCGGAAGGCGCCGCTCGACCTGGAGTCGCTGGAAAGCCTGGAAAGCGTCTGTGTGCTCGACAGGGGCGGCAGACACGGCTTGCTGCTCGTCAGCGACGACGGGGGCGACTCCACGGAGAGCCGGTATCTCTGGGTGCCCGCTCCCGAGACTTCCGGACCCTGAGCCGGTCAGAAGGAGAAGGGGAGCGACTCGCGCGGGGGCGCTTTCGTTGTATTCTTATCGAAGAAGCTTCAGGAGGTTTCGTGGCGAAAAAGCAACCCGACACTGCTGACGGCGCACCCCCGAAAGCGGCGCGGCGAAAATCTTTCACCGCCGAGATCTCTCCCGAGAATCGCGTCGCGCTGTACGCGGGCGCCCGTCATCTCCCCTCCAGCCTCAAAGGGGAATGCAAGCTGCAGATCCCCTTCACCACCTACATGCAGGATCCGGCGGTGGCGAAGGACAACCCGGGCCTCGCCTTCAACGAAAATCTGTGCGTCGACTGGGAGCCGGGCCTCGCCGACGGACCGACAAGCGCCCGCTTCGCCGTCGTCGACTACAACGCGGACACCGATGAGCTCACGTCTCCCGCTGAATGGAGTGAGGATCTCCAGACGTTCGTCATCGGCGGCCAGGCGGTCGACCAGAAGGCGGCTCACCTCCCGCAGTTTCATCAGGTGAGCGTCTGGGCCACCCTGCAGCGCGCCCTGGCGTTCTTCGAGGAAGGTTCCGCTCTCGGCCGGCATATCCCCTGGGCGTTCGAGGGGAACCGTCTGATCGTCGTGCCCCGCGCCGGCTACGGCGAGAACGCCTTCTATGACCGCGGCAGCAAGTCGCTCCAGTTCTATTACTTCGGGTCCGATCCCGACACCGTCTACACCTGCCTCTCGGCCGACATCGTCAATCACGAATTCGGCCACGCCGTGCTCGACGGCATTCGCCCGCTGTACAACGAGAGCAGCTCCGTCCAGACGGGAGCGTTCCACGAATTCATCGGCGACCTGACCGCCATCCTGCTCACGCTGCGGAACAACGATCTGCGCGGACACCTGGCCAAGGCGACCGCAGGGGACATCGCAAAGGCCGACGCGATCTCTTCGATCGCCGAGGAGTTCGGGAAGAACGTCTCCGGCCGGCCGTACCTGCGGACGGCGTTCAACGATTACAAGATGTCCGGCATGCAGGGGAAGACGAGCGTGCATGACGTCTCCATGGTCCTCACCGGCGCCATGTTCGACATCCTCATCGAGCTCGCGAAACACTACAGGCTTCAGCCCACCCCGAAGGGCAAGCTGGCCAGCCCCGCGCAGGCGTTCTGGTATGCCGCCGAGCGCATGCAGCGCACCGCCATCCAGCCGCTCGATCTCCTCCCTCCCGTCGACGTGACGTTCCGGGACTACGCCCTCGCCGTCTGCAGGTCGCAGCAGCTCTCCGATCCGCTCGACCCCGAGGACTACTACGGCATGCTGATCAAGGTCTTCCGCGAGCGGGAGATCCTCTCGGAGGAGGACGAGCGGCAACTGACGGCGCCGCAGTATCTCTACGAGCGCCTCGAGCTCCTCGTCACCCCCGACATCAGCGGGATTTCACGGTCGCGCGCCGCCGCGTATCGCTTTCTGGACGACAACCGCCAGGAGCTTCTCATCCCCGCCGGCCAGGATTTCTTCGTCGCCGATCTCTACGACGCCAGCAAATGCGATCGTGTGCGGGCCAGACTGCCCCGGCAGATCATTCTCGAATACGTCTGGCGGGAAGACGTCCTCCTGGAGGGCCGGCGCTTTGGCCGGTTCGACGGACGCTGGACCTCCATGCTCTGTGGCGGAACCCTCGTGTTCAACGACAACGGGAATGTCCTCGCCTGGGCGATGAAGCCCGGCTCCCTCCTGTACGGGGGCAAGCGGGTCCGGGGCGGCATCGTCGCGAAGAGGTGGGAGTCCGCGGTCGCCGAGGGGACCGCGCGCAGGAAGGAGCTGCTCGACCATCTGGCCGGCCAGATCGCCGCCGGACGGGTCGGAGCCGTGATCGGCTCCGCGAAGGGGCTTCTGGGCGCGGCGGTTCCTCCGTTGATCGCGGAAGGGGAGGACGATCAGGTCCGGTTTCGCCTGTCCCCCCACCTGCACCTTTCTCATGATGATGAAGACGCTCCGGGAGCAAGGCCATGGGAAATGATCTCCTGATCCGGGCTTACCGCGTCGGCTGCGGAGACTGCATCTATGTCTGTATCCCGCAGGGGAAAGACGATTTCCACATCCTCATCGACTGCGGCAAGAAGGGGGGCACGGAGCTGCTCGAGAAGGCCATCAAGGATCTCGAGGCCACGATGCTGCCCGATGGCGACGCGCCGGGCAAGAAGCGTCTCGACCTGATCGTCGCCACGCACCGGCACGAGGATCACATCAAGGGTTTCGACAAGGAGTTGTTCGAGAATATTCAGGTCAGGAACATCTGGCTTAGCGCGGCGATGAATCCCAAGCACCCGCAGGCCGAGAAGGTACACAAGCTCAACGCCTTCGCCGGCGCGCAGATGCGCCGGCTCGCCGACAGCGGCAGGGCGTTGAGCCCGCAGGTCGAGATCCTGGCTTCCGCCTACGGCGTCAGCAACGACGCGGCCGACGATCTCCTGATGAAAACACTGCCGGACGCCAACGGCATCAAGGCGAAGTACGTCCACGCCGGAATGACGTCCAAGCAGCTCGGCCTCGGCCTCAAGGATGCGACGATCCGCGTTCTCGCTCCCGAAGAGGACATCGATCACTTCTATCTCGGTGAAGAGACGGACAACAGCCTCAAGGGCCTTCAGGCCGTCAGCTCTGCCGCCAAGCGCGGAGCCAAGGTTTCGGCAGGCCCCGCGCCGAAGAACATCAGCGCCGGCGACTTTCGCCTGCTGCAATCCGGCATGCTTTCCAACGGCCTCGCGTTCGCCGCCAAGGACACCACCATCCAGAACAACATGAGTGTCGTGCTCCTGATCGAATGGAAGAAACGGCGGCTGCTGTTCGTCGGCGACGCCGAGTGGGAACGCGAGTTCAAGGAGGGCAAGGACAACGGCAGTTGGAACGTGATGTGGGAGAAGCGCCGTGAACACCTCAAGGATCCGGTCGACTTCCTGAAGATCGGCCATCACGGAAGCATCAACGCCACACCGCCGGCCGCCGAGCTGCAGCCGAAGCCCAAACCGGGCGCGGCGGACCTCGGCGCCGCGAGCATCTACCGGATGCTCGATACGCTCCTGCCGGTTCCCAAGAAGCCCGGAGAGAAGCCGACGGCGCAGGCGATCGTCTCCACCGAACGGGAGTTCTACAATCCGATTCCCGAATGCGCGGTGCTGGTCGACCTCGCCCGCCGGGTGAGCAACACCAGAAACTACGGCGCCGAGCTCAAGAAGAAGAACAAAGATCCCCAAGGCATCTGGATCTCGGCCAAGGCGAAGAAGAACAAGTTCTTCGAGACCTACGAGAAAGAGTTCCTCGACCAGCCCCAACCGCTGCGCACCGATCTGGAATTCGAGCTCGGCGGAGACGAGTTCATCGACGTCCTGATTCCGCCGCGCAAATAGGAACGGCCTACCGAGGCAGGGACACCGTCACTTCGGTGCCCTTTCCCGGCGCGCTCTCGATGCCGATCTCGCCGCCGTGCGCCAGCACCAGCTTGCGGGCGATGGCGAGGCCGAGGCCGGAGCCGCGCGAGTCGCTCCCTTTCTGAAAGCGCTCGAAGATGCGCGGCAGATCCTCCGGCGCGATGCCGGAGCCGCTGTCGCGCACGCGGATGAGGATCCTCTGCGGGCTTGCCTGGAGCTCGACCGCGACGGCCCCCTCTTCCGGCGTATGGCGGAGAGCGTTGGCGAGCAGGTTGAGCAGCACCTGGCGGATGCGCACCGGGTCGGCCTCGACGGCGGGGAGGTCCGCGGGCACCACGACGGCGACCGTTCGCGGCAGCGCCGCCGCGACGTCGCGGACGAGCTCGCCGAGGTCGACCCTCTCCTTGCGCAGCTCGAGGGCGCCGGCTTCGGCGTGCGACAGCGTGCCCAGGTCCTCGACCAGCCGCGACAGGTGGCGCGTCTCCTCCAGCAGCTCCGCGAGGTGCTCCTCATCACGAGGGTAGACGCCGTCGAGCAGCCCCTCGATCCGTCCCATCAGGATGGCCAGCGGCGTCCGCAGCTCGTGGGCGACGTCGGCCATGAGCTGGCGCCGCAGGCGGTCCTGTTCGGCGAACGCTCCGCCGACGCGGCGGATGACGGTCCGGAAGACCATGGCGAGCGCCGCGAACAGGGCCAGGGCCCCCGCCGCGATGGCGGCCACCTGATGGGGCGATCGCCAGAGCAGCGAAACGAGGGTGCTGGCGCCGAGGGCCGCGAGAGCGATGAGCCCCGCGAAGACGCAGCCCATGCGGCGCACGAAGGGGGGCGGCCGGCGGCGGCCGGCCCACGACGGGTGATCCCGCCAGCGCCATCGCGGCATCTGGCCCTGTCCCCTCATTCCTCCACCAGCCGGTAGCCGATGCCGTACACCGTCTCCAGGTACTTCGGCGCGTGGGGATCGCGCTCGAGCTTGCGGCGGATGTTCTTCACATGGCTGTCGATGGCGCGCTCGTAGGCTTCGGCGTCGGCGCCGCGGGCGGCGTCGAGCAGCTGGGCGCGGGTGAGCACCCGGCCGGGGTGGCGGGCGAGGGCGGCGAGGATCTGGAATTCGGTCGGCGTGAGGTCGACCGGCTCATCGCCACGGCGCACGCTCATGCGGGCGACGTTGATGGCAAGGTCCGCGACGCGCAGGAGGTCGCCGTCGACGTGCCGCCCCTCGCTGCGCCGGAGCACCGCGCGGACGCGGGCGACCAGCTCGCGCGGGCTGAAGGGCTTGGTGACGTAGTCGTCGGCGCCGATCTCCAGCCCGTCCAGCCGGTCGTCCTCCTCGACCCGGGCGGTGAGCATGATGATCGGCACCTCCGACTCCCGCCGCAGGGCGCGGGCCACCTCGAGACCGTCGAGGCCGGGGAGCCCGAGATCGAGCACCACGAGATCGGGACGGCGGCCGCGCGCCGCTTCCAGCGCGCGGACGCCGTCGCCGGCGACGATCACGTCGAAGCCGGCGAGCTGCAGGTAATCGCTGACGATCCCGGCGATCTGCGGCTCGTCGTCGACGACCAGGATCGTCTTCACAACTCTCCAGTGCCCCTTGCCGCGCGTGCCTCGTCTTCCCGCGCGTGAGCCTGCCGGTGCCACTCTTCCAGGCGGTCGAAGCGGCCGCCCGGCCCGCAGCCGCCGCCGTATCCAAAGCGGCGCCGCCAGAACAGGCCGCGGACGACGATCAGCCAGAACGCGAGGAAGAAGAGGGGGCCGAAGAAGAACCCGAAGCCCCAGGGCCGGTGCCAGCCGTAGTACGGATACGGGTACGGATACGCCCCCGGCGGGGGAGCGGCGATTTTGCCGCTCTGCTCGATACCCTGCGCCATGCCCGCCTGATAGGCCCAGAAGCCGACCGCGCAGGCGAGCAGCAGCGCGCCGATGAGAACCGCCCAACGAATGCTGTTGTTCATGAGTGCATTCTCCTTTCCACCACCGAGGATGCACGCCCATTGTGGAGCGAGTGTGGAGAAAGCGGGAAGGACTAGGGGATCTGTTCCAGGTAGACCGGCTGGTCCCGATCGAGGTACGTCTGCCCGGCGACGTTGGTGCCGGTCGCCTTGTAGTTGCGATTGGCGCCCATCCCGCTCAATTCGAGGACGAGCAGCAGGGCGACCGCTCCGGCCAGGATCTGCAGCAGGCGCCGGGGGGGATCGATCGGCGCGAGGGTGAAGCCGGAGGCGAGGCCGCGCAGGCGCTCGCCGATCCAGACCAGGGCGGTGGCGGTGAGGGTCAGCCAGAAGGGGAGGAGCAGGAGCCCCTGGCGGACGTAGCCGAAGAAGAGGCCGGTGGTGATCATTCCGGCGAGGGTGAGGAGGAGGACGAGGAACGCCCAGCGTCTCGGCCCTCCCGGTGTCGCCAGGGCGCAGACGAGGCCGAGGAGGGCGAGCGGCAATCCCAACCCCCAGCCGGCTCCCGAGTCCGGCGTGAAGACGTCCACCGGCCGGCGCACGCCTTTCAGCCCCCCGGGCCAGTCCCACTGCGTCCAGCCGAGCTTCCAGGCGGAGAAGAAGAGCTCCCATTTGCGCAGCACGAGCCGCGCGAAATCCCCGGGATGCTCGCGCATCCATTTGCGGGCGATCCGGTCGCCGTGGAGGATGAACTCCAGATGTTGCGGGTCCGCGACGTCCAGCACACCGGACTGGGCCTGCGAGGCCAGGAATTCGCGCGAGAAGGTGCCGTCCGCCTGGGGGTTGTTGGCCAGCGCCAGGTTCACCGGACCGTAGATCGTCAGCGGCACGAACGCCGGCAGGGGCTCGGCAAGCCGCCCGGCCAGCCGCTCGTTGATCGCGGAGAGCTGGATGGCGTTGCGCGCCGCCCAGGGCGCCACCGCCAGCATCCAGCCCGCCGCCACCAGCGCCCAGGGGAGGAGCCGCCGGCGGGAGCGGTCGCGCAGCGCGCCGGGGAGCCCCGCCGCTACGAGGAGGACGGCGATCAGCACCCCTTCGGCGCGGATCAGCGCCAGGAACCCCAGCAGCAGGCCGAGGACGAGGGCGGATTTCCATCCGCCGGGCCGGGCGCCGGGAGCGGCCAGTGGATGCTCGAGGCGGCGGCTCCAGAGCAGCAGGGCGAGCATCAGAACGGTCAGATAGGTCCCCTCGGTGACCGGCGCCACGCCGATCACGTAGAGGCCGAAGCTCCAGGCGCAGAGCAGCGCGGCGGCCAGCGCCACGGCGCGGCCGAGGTAGGGCCGCGCCAATAGATAGATCAATCCCACCGGCAGGCTGCCGATCAGGGCGATCATTACTTTGACCGCGACGTACGGCACCCGCTCGGTCCCCGCTCCGGCCCCCGCCAGCGTGTGCACGGCCGCCAGTACCCAGGCGAAGCCCGGCGGGTGGAAGGGGATGCCGTTGTCGTAGAGCCTGCCGTTGACCAGGGCGCGGGCGTACTCGAAAAAGGTTTCCGAATCCCCCTCGTAGAAGACGGTGTAGGGCCAGCGCCAGTCCTGGTTCGAGCGCAGGAAGGCCAGGCGGTGAACCCAGGCGAGCAGGGTAAGGCCCAGCGCCCAGAGGGCTTCACGGTTTCCCGGCGCGGCGGGGCGGGCGGACTTGCGCGCCTGCCGCTCGGCCTGACGGCGTTCCTTGCGTCGGCTCATTCGATGTCCCAGAAGGCCTGTGGAGGATAGCAAAAAGGGCCGGGCGTGTGCCCGGCCCTCGCGAGGAGAGAGGCTACTGCGTGCAGGTCGGACGCGTGCCGCAGGCGATGCCGTGGGCGGTGAAGGCGTCCCAGATGCGGCAGGCGTTGGGCGTGCCGTTGGCCAGGTTGCCGTCGTCGTCGTCCGCCGCCAGGTAGACCGTGTACCAGTTGGTGGCGCCGCAGCCGTTGACCGT
>Ga0070685_10001569_pt1 | contig 12042 bp, 8 predicted proteins | sample KBSS13LmetaG_FD_65651 | JGI IMG/M metagenome (GOLD analysis project Ga0070685, IMG submission 65651) | Switchgrass rhizosphere microbial communities from Kellogg Biological Station, Michigan, USA - KBS S1-3L metaG | ecosystem: Host-associated > Plants > Roots > Rhizosphere ...
GAAACTCTGCACGGCGAGCAGCGGCGTCACTATGGGCGGAAGGTTGTCCGGCAGCGGCAGCTTGTCCGGATCGTGATTGCCCGGTGCGGCGATGAATACGCGTGCACCGCGCGAGCGGAATTCGTTCGCCACCGCGATGGTGTTGTCCTGGGTGCCGTCGCCCTGCGCGAAGAACAGCACCGGAAAACCTTCGCCGACGATGGCCATCGGTCCATGCTTCACTTCGGCCGCACTGAACGCTTCCGCATGCAGGCCGCAGGTTTCCTTGAGCTTGAGCGCCGCTTCCAGCGCCGCGCCAAAGCCGAAGCCACGGCCCACCACGAACAGGCTGCTGGCGTTGGTGAGGCCTTTGACCAGCTCGCTCCAGTCGCAATCCCAGCCACGGCGCAGATCGTCCGGCAGGCGGTTGACCACCTCGTGCAGGGTGGCGTCGTTGCTCCAGTGCGCGGTGAGTTGCAGCACCGCGGCCAGCGTAGCGAGATAGCTCTTGGTGGCGGCCACGCTCAATTCCGGGCCGGCGCGCAGCGGCACGAAGGTATCGGCCAACTGCGCCAGCGGCGAATCTTCCACGTTGACCAGGGCCACCACATGGGCGCCGGCATCCTTCGCGGCCTGCGCGCTGCGCAGCAGGTCGGGGCTCTTGCCCGATTGCGAAATGGCGACGAACAGCGCGCCGTCCATGTGCAGGTCGGCATCGTAGATCGACGAAATGGACGGCGACGCCGAGGCGGTGATCAGCCCCAAGCGCGTTTCGAAGACGTACTTGGCATAGGCCGCGGCGTGATCGGAACTGCCGCGTGCGCAGGTGACGATGAAGCGGGGCGGCTTGGCCCGCAGTTGCTCGCCGAGTGTCTTGAGGATTTGCGCGTTCTCGCGCAGCTGTCGCTCGACCACGGCGGCCGCCTCGTGGGCCTCGCGGAACATCAGGGTGTCGCTAGCTTGTTTCATCGTCATCTCATTGCATGCACGAGGCGCATGCCGCGAGGCCAGGGTGCGCGAGCGCGACCTCAGCCCTTGCGGGGCGCCGGGGTTTGCGGTGGCGCAGTGGAACCGCGCACAACCAGTTCGGGTACAAAACACTCGCTGTGCGGCATTTCCACCGCCGCGCCAGCCTTGCGTTGCAGTTCGGCCATCAGCTGCAGCGCCGCGTGGCGGCCGATATCGCTGGTGGATTGGCGCGCGGTGGTGAGCGCGGGCCAGGCCTGCTTGGAGAACGGGCTGTCCTCGAAGCCGGCGATGGACAGTCCCCACGGCACATCCAGGTTGCTGGAGCGCGCAGCGGCCAGCACGCCGGCGGCGATTTCGTCGTTGCTGCCGAAGATCGCGGTCGGCGGATCTTTCAGCGCCAGCAATTTGCGCGCGCCGCGGAAGCCATCGTCGAAGGCGTAGCGACCCGGCAGCACCAGCTTCTTGTCCAGCGGCAGGCCGTAATCGCGCAACGCGTCGGCATAGCCCTGATAGCGTTCCGGGCTGGAGCGGTGATGCGGTTCGCCCCACAGAAAGCCGATGCGCTTGTGGCCCATCTGGATCAGGTGTTCGGTGATCGCATACGCCGCGCTGCGGTCGTCGATGTAGACACAGGGCGCGCCGTCATGCGGATCGTCGCGCGAGGAAATGATCCGCACGAAGCTGATGTCGTTGGCGATCAGCGTGTTGACCAGTTCGGCCTGCTCGGACATCGGCGGCGCCAGCACCAGCCCGGCGAGACGGTTGCGTTCGACCAGTGCGCACAGTTCCGCCGCCAGATCGGGCGAGGAGGAATCGCAGGGATGGATCAGCAGGCCGAAGCCGCGCTCGCGGCACGCCGACAGCACGCCGTCCTGCATGCTGATCACGTAGTGCGCGTTCGGGTTGTCGTAGACCAGACCGATGGCGTAAGCATGCGTGCTGCGCAGACCGCGCGCGGACGGGTTGGGCTGGTAGCCCAGGGCCTCGATCGCACGCTCGACCTTTTCGCGCGTATCGGCGCGAACCGACGCCTCGTGATTGATCACGCGCGAGACGGTCTTGAGCGAAACGCCCGAACGCTTGGCGACGTCCTTGATGGTGGGGTTGCGCAACACAAGAAACTCCAGCAGAACGGGGGAAGTGCATCGTAGCCCAGCGGAACCTTGCCTGCGGGACGGCGTCTGCCGTCCCGCCGCCCGGACTCAACGCGCGTGCTGGCCGACGCGATGCCCCCTCACGCCGTAGTAGAGGATGTACAGGTAGCAGGGCACCATCAGGGCCATGAATACCAGCTGGAAGTTGAAGTGCTGTTTCAGGTGCACGAACAGCTGCGGCACCAGCGCACCGCCCACGATGGCCATGATCAGCAGGGCCGAACCGCGTTCGGTCAGACGGCCCAGGCCGTGGATGGCCAGCGGGAAGATCGCCGGCCACATCATGGCGTTGGCGAAACCCAGCGCCGCCACGAAGCCCACCGAGGTGTGCCCGGTGGTGACATAGGCGCCCAGCGTAAACAGCACGCCCAGCACCGCCGACACCGCCAGGTAGCTCTGCTGCGAAATGAAGCGCGGAATCAGCACCAGGCCGGCCAGATAGCCGGCGAGCATGGCGATCAGCGTGTACGAGGTGAAGTGCTTGGTTTCATCCAGCGGCAGGCCGAAGCCCTGGCCGTAGGTGCCGATGGCGTCGCCGGCCATCACTTCCACGCCCACGTAGAGGAACAGGCACAGCACGCCCAGCCACAGGTGCGGAAAGCTGAAGATGCCGCCCCTGGCATGGCCGATGTCCGACTCGGCATTGGCGCCCGACGGCTTGATTTCCGGCAGCGGCGAGCGCACCACCCAGATCGCCAGCAGCACCAGCAGGCCGGCCATGATCATGTACGGCATGTGGATCTTGGCGGCGAACGCGTTGAGCAGCGCTTCCTTCGCTTCCGGCGTAACCGCGGCCTTGACCTGCTGGTCGAAGGTATCGATGCCCGACAGCACCAGTGCGCCGAACACGAACGGCGCCAGCGCGCCGGCCACCTTGTTGCAGATGCCCATGAAGGCGATGCGCTGCGCGGCGCTGTCGATCGGGCCGAGAATGCTGATGTACGGATTGGATGCGGTCTGCAGCAGCGCGAGGCCGGCACCGATCACGAACAGGCCGGCCAGCGCCGGATAGAAGATGCGCATGCTGACGAACTGGCCGAACAGCACCGCGCCGATCGCCATCACGAACAGTCCCAGCCCCATGCCCTTCTTCATGCCGGTGCGACGGAGCACCATCGAAGAGGGAATGGCGAGAAAGAAGTACGAGAAGTAGAACACCAGCGGCACAAAGAACGCGGAGATGTCATCCACATTGAAAGCGAGCTTCACGAAGGTGATCAGCGGGCCGTTGAGCCAGGTCACGAAGCCGAAGATGAAGAACAGCACGCCGATGATCAGCATCGGCACCACGCTGGACGAGCGCGCGCCGCCGGCGGCAAGAGTGTTGGCAGACATGGATGAACTTAACTCCCCGCGGATGGCCGCTGAATGATGGACCAGCGTCGGTCCGATTCCCCTCGAACCCTACCCCGCGGCGAAGCGACGGGAGAGAGATGAGCGTTTATCGGCGCTATGCGTAACGTTGTCAAATTCTGACACGAACGAGTCATCCGAAGGCGCACGAATCGACGCCGAGCGGAACCCCTTCAAATGCCCTCGTGCTGCGCCGCAATACGGTGCTTTTGGCAGCAGGTCGGCTTCTTCGACTGGTTAAAAATTCCTTTCATTACATGGTGTTGCACTGCATCATGATCTTGCGATAAGAGCGTCTTTTGCTGCGATTGTTGGGCTGCGCCAAACCCTTGTTTCGCATGAAAAAACGCTCTGTTGACAACGTTGTCATCCAAGTCGAGACTCGGGCCAAAATCGGGTCGCAGGTCGTGCAATGCGACACAGGAATGACGAGGGGATGACGGTGGCGCAAAGCGGTAACCACAGTCTGGAGGCGCGTCGGCTGGCACTCCCGCCGGGGGTGTTTCTGGCTGCCGATGTCGGCGGTACCCATGCCCGCATCGGGCTGGTCAGCCGCGAGCCGGACAGCGAAGCGCCGGTGACGGTGCTGCAGTACCACCGCTACGCCTGCGCCGATTGGCCGAGCCTCACCGCCGTGCTGCAGGACTTCGTCGGTCAGCTCGATCATTCGGTGCATGTGAATCGCTGCGCCGTGGCCAGTGCCGGCTACGTGCTGGGCGATGCGATCGTCAACGACAACCTGCCCTGGCCGGTCTCGATCCGCGATATCCGCGACAGCCTGGGCATCGAACAGCTGGCGGTGGTCAACGATTTCGAAGCGGTGGCTTATGCCACGCAGTTCCTGAGTCAGGCCGATACCACTGCGGTGATCGACAGCGAGGCGCCGCCCGCCGAGGGACCGGTGCTGGTGATGGGTCCGGGTACCGGCCTGGGTTCGGCGGTGCTGTTGCCGGGCAAGCCGCACGCCACCGTGCTGGCCACCGAAGCGGGACAGATTGCGCTGGCACCGGGTAACGAGCGCGAGATCGAGATACTGCGCGCGCTGTCGCGCGAGCGTCCGTACGTGTCGTTCGAACACGCGTTGTCGGGTCCGGGTCTGCTCAATCTTTATCGCGTGCTGTGCGGTTTGCGCGGCCAGGCGCCGGTGTTGACGTTGCCGAGCCAGGTGACGCAGTCGGCGCTGGAGCGCAGCGACGCAGCAGCAGTGGAAGCACTCGACGTGTTCTGCGGTTTGCTCGGCAGTTTCGTCGGCGATCTGTGTCTGCTGTACGGCGCGCGCGGCGGTGTGTTTCTCGCTGGCGGCATTCTTCCGCAGATTCGCGACGTGCTGCTCGCCAGCAGTTTCCGCCAGCGCTTCTTCAACAAAGGCGTGATGCGCGCCTTCCTGCAACAGGTTCCCGTACGACTGATGGAGCACGGCCAGCACGGTGTGATCGGCGCCGCCGGGCTGTTCCTCGATTCGCAAGACGGCAACAGCGCCCCCGCGGGCTCTCGCGCCGGGGAGAGCGCAGTAACCAGGTAGCACTCATCAACTAACCGGGCGCAAGCCCAATAGCCAAACCGCAGTCGGACGTCCCACAGCGTCCTCTGTCGTAACGCCTTCGAGGGGAGGAAACCATGTCACACCGTAAAACATTGCTAGCCGCGAGTATCGTTGCCGGACTGTGTATCTCCATGTCGCTGCAAGCCCAGGACGCAGCGCAGACCGGTACCACCACCACGCCGCCGACCACCACCCAGCAGCAACAGGCCGATCAGACCCAGGCCAAGCAGCTGGAAACGGTCACCGTCACCGGCATCCGCGCCAGCTTGCAGCAGTCGCTGGACACCAAGCGCAATGCGGATGCGATCGTCGATGCGATCACCGCGACCGACATCGGCAAGTTCCCCGCCACCAACGTGGCCGAAGCGCTGGCCCAAGTGCCTGGCGTGACGCTCGATCATCTGTTCGGCGCTACCCAGCGCGTCAGCATCGACGGCATCGATCCCAGCCTCAACCTGGCCTTTTTGGACGGCCATCCGGTAGCGCAGGCGATGTGGCTTTACGGCGACAGCCCGAACCGCGGCTTCAACTATTCGCTGCTGCCGCCGGAAATCCTCGGCAAGCTGGAAATCTTCAAGAGCCCGGAAGCGCGCCTGCCCGAAGGCAGCCTGGGCGGCACCGTGTTCATGCACACCGTGCAGCCGCTCGATGTGCCGTCCAACACGGTCAGCGGCTCGTTCGGCGTCAACTACAACGACATGACCGAGACCAGCCGTCCAAACGGTTCGCTGTTCTACAGCTGGCATAACGATGCCAAGACCTTCGGCGTCGACGTTTCCGCCCAGCACTACGAAGAGATCACTTCGCGCCAGGGCCAGGAAATCTTCAGCTACGCCACCGCTGGCAGCGTGGCCGGCACCAATCCCGCCGTGGCTGCGCAGATCGCCAACGGCAGCATCAAGGCCAGCGATCAGTTTCCGTCCGAACTCAACGCGGCCGATTTCCAGCAGACCGAAAAGCGCAACAGCGTGCTGGTCAATATTCAGTACAAGCCGAACGAGCACTTCGACAGCACGCTCAGCCTGATGTACATGAACGACCGCCTGGACAACATCAATACCTCGCTGTATCCGATCCAGGGCTTCGGCGGCATCACCAGCCTGGGGCCGGCCAATTCCAAGGGCTTCATCAGCTCCGGCTCGGTTGCCGGCACGCCGTGCCTGAGCGACTTCGCCTGCAGCAGTCCGGCCAATACGTTTGAAGACAACGATGCGCGCGGTTCCTACATCAAGACGCGCGGCGTCGATTGGCGCGGCAACTATCGCGGCGACGGCTGGGGTCTGAGCGCGCAGGCGGGCGTGAGCACCTCGCGCAACGACATCTCGCAGGCGTTCGAGGAGTTCTTCTACGGCGGCGGCTTCGACTGGGCCACCAACAAGGGCTTCAACTTCACCGATCCGTCCACCGCCAACAACCCGGCTTACTGGGCCGATACCAAGGGCGGCGGCGGCAGCATCGGCTACAAGCCGTACAAGTCCAAGGATGCTTACGCGCAGATCGATTTCACCAAGGATCTGGACGGCTTCTTCAACCAGATCCTGGTCGGCGCCCGCTATGCCTCGCATTGGGAAAGCCAGAGCCTGATCACTTATTCGGGCCTCGGTGAGCAGACCCTGGAAGACGTCGGCTTCGGCGGCTTGTCCAACCTGCGCGGTGCGTCCAGCATCGGCCTGGGCGGCAGCACGGTGAAGCACGTGATCACCCAGGGCTACCAGTCGATCTTCGATGCCGTGCTGAGCCCGGACAACGGCCTGATCGCCAACAACGCGAATCAGACCTGGGACAACACCTTCAACATGCAGCAGAAGAACACCGCGCTGTACGGCCAGGTGAACTTCGGCACCGACACCGTGCACGGCAACGTGGGTGCACGCTACGTGCATACCTCGATCACCGCGTTCGGCTACGACGTGCCCAGCACCTGCGCCACCGCCAACGTCTACAACTGCGATTTCGGCGCGGGCTTCGGCTACATCGGCCACACCACCACCAACAACAACTGGCTGCCGGCCGTCAACGTGGCCTGGAACGTCACGCCGGATCTGATCCTGCGCGGTGCCGGTTCCGAAACGATCGCCTATGCGCCGTACAACGAGTACGCGCCGTTCTTCGAAGCGAACGACACCATCGCGCCGTTGACCGCCACCGCCGGCAACCCGGATCTGAAGCCGTATCGTTCGGTCAACTTCGACGGATCGGCCGAGTGGTACTTCAACGACCAGTCGGTGATCGCGCTGTCGGCGTTCTACAAGAACGTGCTGAACTACGTGGTCAATGCCGCCACCCTGCAGGAGAAGCAGAACGGTTCGTGGGCCTCGATCGGCAACGGCCAGACCGGCCAGCTGCTGGTCAACGAAGGCGTCTGCGATCCCACCGGCCTGTGCCAGTACAGCGTCACTTCGCCGGTCAACGGCGGTCGCGCCAAGGTGAAGGGTGCGGCGGTGTCGTATCAGCAGGCGTTTGGTGACAGCGGCTTCGGTCTGCGTGCCAACTACACCTACTCCGATTCGAAGACTGCCGACGGCGGCCCGCTGCCATACAACTCCAAGAACTCGTACACGATTGCTCCGTACTTCGAAAAGGGCCCGTATACCGCCAGCATTTCCTACAACTGGCGCAGCGAGTACCTGGCTGGCGGCTATGTGGCTGGCGCGCCCGACTCCTATACCGGCAGCTTCAAGGAACTGGATGCCTCGGCCGGTTACCAGTTCAACAAGAACTTCTCGGTCACGCTCAACATGCTCAACCTGCTGAACTCCAAGTACATGCAGTACTTCGGTCCCGGCACCACGCAGCTGGCGAACGAGTACGTGAGCGGTCGCGAGTTCATGATGGAAGCGCACTTCAAGCTCTGATTACTGGCACCTCCCCGTCAGGGGTGCTCTGTTCTATTGCGCGTGGGCGTCACCGGCTCTGTCGGGCCGCAGATGGGTGTTGTGACGATGAAGACAGGCTGGTGGCCTGACGAATCGACGCGACGCACAGCTGCGGCCCGACAGAGCCGGCCCGTAGGGTGACTCCATAGAGTCCGCAGGGCGCGATGCGCACCTTGCCCCAGGCAACCAGCCTGGGCTGCGGAACGCCTCACACCCTGCGGACTCTATGGAGTCATGACGCCCGCGCGGAATAGAACAGAGCATCCCTAAGGGCCTGGCGTTTTGCCAGGCCCTCTTTTTATGCGGCGACGCTGGGCTTACCCCATCGCTCGCAAGCGCAAATCTACGGAAGCGCGGCTAAGTAGTTCCTCACATGGGAAAACCAGATCCATCAGCGTAGGCTCTGCCACTTGTGCCGATACTTCGCACGATCCACGAAAGCTGCTGCCAGAAGAAGGCAAGACTCGATGAGCGGGGGAGATCTCATCACCGAGGATATCCGCCATGGCTTTACGTATCACGTCTACACGCTTGCTTGCGCTTGCTCTGCTCGTTTCTTCTTCGGCTTTCGGGACCGCGGTCATGGCCCAAACCGGGCCTCTCGACGTCGAGGTGACCTCGAGCGCGCTCACTGGGTCGGTGACCTGCTCGGACGGCACGGTCAACTCGATCTCGCTCGACCCTTCGACGGCCCACGATAGCGGCTCCAACGATAGCGCTGTGGGAAGCAGCTCGTTGACCCTGTGCGGCCAAAACATCTATCAGTCGGGCGCCATCGATGATTCGACCAGCGCCAGCGATACAACCAGCCTGGACGACGGTGTGGGGACCACCAAGGCCAACAACGTCAGCATGCTCGGTGGTCTGGTGACTTATACCAAAGAGGATGCTTCAAGCACCTGCGAGGTCACCGACCCGGTCGCGCGGGTATTTTCTTGTAGTGGTAGCGCCACGGTCAGCAATCTGGACATCAATGGCGTGCCCGCGATCGCGGCGGGAACGTACGCTCCGGGAACGACGCTCAATATCGTCAATGCACACGTCCTTTCACCCGCCTGCACCGGTGTCGCACTGTTTACGGGAAAGCTGGTGCTGGAGGACGAACAAATCTACAACAACAATTCGCTTAATCCTTCGGCTGAGATGGCGTGGCTGCATCTGATTGGCGATGCAGTTTGCGTAGGACTTCCCTTGGGAACCACGCATTACGATTTGCGCGACGACAATTTCACCAGCTTCATGAATACCTTCCGCAACGGCTACTGGAAAGGAAGCTGGTCTAACGATTTCAAGGAATACTTCAAGGGTGTCTTCGACTAATGAAAACAACACCGGTGCACTCTCTGCACGGCAGCATCGGCCAGCGAGCCGCCGGTGAAGAGGCACGCGGCTTGCTCAGTCCAGAGCCCCTGCACCAAAGCGCACGTCGTCTCGCTGCGCGGTGGCTGCCGCAAGAGCTATGGCAAGGGCGTGTGCCGTCATCTCCTTGCTCATGCTTGGCGCATTGGGAATGCACGCTGCCTGAGAAGGCAGATACGGGATGTGGATAAAGCCGGCGCGCACATCGCGATGCTTCGCTGCGTAGTGCAACATCAGATAAGCAACGTGGTTGCATACAAAGGTGCCCGCTGAGTTGGATACCTCAGCGGGCAATCCCTCGGCCAGCAGGACCTTGAGCATGGCCTTGATCGGCAGTGTGCTGAAATAAGCCGCCGGTCCGGCGCTGACGATGGCGGCATCGATCGGTTGGGCGCCGGCGTTGTCGGCGATGCGCGCGTCCTGCACATTGATCGCCACGCGTTCCAGCGAGAGACGGCTGCGGCCGCCGGCCTGGCCGACGCCGAGCAGGATTGCTGGCTCTATTTCATCCACCGCCAGGGCCAGCTCGCGTTGCGAGTCGGCGAAGATCGTCGGCAGCAGGCGCGCGACCACGCGATGCCCGCCGATGTGCCGGCCGTCGAGTTCGCGCACGGCTTCCCAGGACGGATTGATGTCCTCGTTGCCGAAGGGCGTGAAGCCGGTCAGGAGAATGCGCGGTGCTGAAGACATGGTTGTCGTACCCGGACGCGGTCAGCGGAAGACCAGCGCCCACATGATGAGAAAAGTGGCGGCAAAGATGCAGGCGGCGCTCCACGCCTGCGCCCGAATCACCCCGTAGGGATTGCGCAGTTCCAGCAACGCGGCGGGTACCAGGTTGTAGTCGGCGGCCATCGGCGTGAGCAGGGTGCCGCAGTAGCCGCACAACATGCCCATCGAACCGAGAATCGCCGGGCTGGCGCCGTAGCGTTGCACCAGCAGCGGCAGGCCGATGCCGGCCATCATCACCGGGAACGCGGCGAACGCATTACCCATGATCACGGTGAACAACACCATGCCCAGCGCGAACACCAGCAGGCAGAGAAAAGCATTGCCTTCGGGCAGGATCATCTGCGCGATGGCCGAGATGGCAGCGCCGACGCCGCTCTGCGTGAACACTTCGCCCAGCGCCGCCAGCAGCAGCGGCAACAGCGCGGCCCAACCGATCGCATCGAGCAGGCGGCGTCCTTCCGATAAACCTTGATGAAGCGGCGCCCGCGCCACGCGCGCTGCGGCAAAAACGGCAATGACGCAGGCCAGCGCGAGTCCGGTCAAGGTCATCTGCGGCTTGGCGAACAAGGCATGGCCGCCGATCGAGAGATGCTCGCCGATCAAGGCGACCAGCAAGGTCACCAGCGGAATCAGCAGCGCCGGCACGAACAGCTTGTGACCTAGACGGATCGCCGAGGCGAGCCGCGCCGATGCGCTGGCGGTTTCCGGGTGGGCCTGGCGGCGCAGCCGTGGCGCCAGCAAGGCGAGCGCGATCACCATGCAGCCGGCAATCTGCGATGGCAGCGCGTTGCCGGCTTTCTGTTGCGCCAGCACGGCATCGCCGCCGACGAACAGCAGGCCGAGCAGCGCCCAGAACGCGGAGCGGGCGAGCTGCCGGTCGCGCAGATTGCGCCACGCGGTATAGAACAGGAAGGCGGCGATCAGCCAGTAGGCGTATTCGATGCGCAGCACGCTCAGCCCTCCTGGCCACGATCCACGGCTAGCGCGCGTCGCTGCAAGCGTCGCTGGAACAGCCACACGCGCACCGACTGAACCACGAAGGCGACGATGGCGGTCGGCATGGCCCACAGGGCAATCGACAGCGGCGACAGTTCGATGCCGTGCTGCGCGTAGAAGCCCTGGATCAACAGCACCGCGCCCAACGCGATGAACACGTCTTCGCCGAAGAAGCGACCGATATTGTCGGTCGCCGCGGCCACGGCGCGCACTTCATCGCGCTCGGCATCGCTCAGTTGCGGATGGATTTTCTCGGCGGCCGCCTCGCTCATCGGCGCCAGCAGGGGGCGAACGGTTTGCGCCGCGCCGGCCACACCGGTGAGGCCGAACATGGCGAGCACTTCGCGCACCAGCAGATAGCCGATCAGCAGCCGCGCCAGCGTCATGCCGCGCAATCGGGCCATCCATTGCTGCGCGTGCTCGCGCAAACCGGCATGTTCGAGCAGGCCGATGGCGGGCAGGGTGAGCACGAACATCAGCAGCATGCGCGAGGAGACGAAACTCTTGCCCAGCAAGGCCAGCAGCTCGGCCGGATGCAGCCCGGCGAGCAAGCCGCTGACCAGGGCGGCGCAAACCACCACGGGTACCGCATTGAAGCGCAGCGCGAAGCCGATGACGATGACCGCGACGCCGAGCAGCGGCCAATAATTCATGCGTGGGCCTCCGCGGCGCGCGGCGCGGCGATGGCGATCTCGGCCGCCCTCAGCGCGGCTCGCAGCTGGCGCGCGAAGGCCACCGCATGCTCGCCGTCGCCGTGCACGCACAAGGTGTCGATGCGCAAGGCGACGATGCTGCCGTCGACCGCGCGTACCTGACCTTCGCACGCCATTGCCATGGCCTGCGCAATCGCTTCATCGCTTTCGTGGATCACCGCATCGGCTTCGCGCCGTGGTTGCAGCGAGCCATCGGGCCGATAGCGGCGATCGGTGAAACCCTCGGCCGCCACCGCCAGCCCGGCGGCGATGCCGGCATCGATCAGTGCCGAATGGGCCAGCCCGAACAGGCACAGCGCGGGATCGAAATCGCGCACCGCGCGCGCGATCGCCGCGGCCAGTTTCGCGTCGCGTGCGGCCATGTTGTAGAG
>Ga0070685_10001571_pt1 | contig 12038 bp, 11 predicted proteins | sample KBSS13LmetaG_FD_65651 | JGI IMG/M metagenome (GOLD analysis project Ga0070685, IMG submission 65651) | Switchgrass rhizosphere microbial communities from Kellogg Biological Station, Michigan, USA - KBS S1-3L metaG | ecosystem: Host-associated > Plants > Roots > Rhizosphere ...
GCGATCGCGGGCGCCACGCGCTGGGCGGGGACCCGGCTGCGCGACCGCGGCCGCAATCGCGCGCTGCGGCTCACGGGACACGCGCTGACGACGGCGGCCTCGGTCATCCCGGCGGCCCGCATGCTCCGGCGCCGCTTCCGATAATCCCCGGCATAAGCTTTTGAGAGCGACGCCTTGAAACTCTCCTGGCGTCGCTCTGTTGGGGGAACCTTTGGTTTCGATTGACGGAGGTCTTCGCACGTTTCATTTTACCCCCTGCCTATCGAAGGCCATCGTGAGATTTTTTCACCTCTAACTTCATATTCGTTCGCCGGAGCCTATAATGACAATCTCGCCCACCGACCTACTTCTTACGAAGTCGATTGAGATCGCATTAGCCGAGGTAGGAAGAATTACTTCCAAATTCCGTTCCCGGCTATCTGGAACAGCCAGCCAAGTAAAGGACGCGCTGACCTTTCATCGGTCTGAGTTGTACAGATGGTCCTCGGCCGCTTCTGCGGGGGCCATGCCATTTTCACGGCAAACAGATGAAATATATGTGGATCTAAATTTGAGTTTGATTCCCCGAAGATGGCAGTTCGGACCAACTGAGCAAGCAATCCTTACGGTGACCGATCTGCTTGATGTTCAGGATCATACAGTGATCCTTGGAGATCCTGGTGCTGGAAAAACGACTTCTCTCAAACAAATATCTCGACTATTGCTAATTCGCCGAGACCACACAAAGAATGCCCCCTTTCCAATTGTCATTCGGTTACGCGAGTTGCAGCATAATGAAACGCTTCCTAGTCGATTACTCAGTCTGACAGGAATGCATTCGAACTTGTCGGTAAAGAAAAAACGTATTTACGGAGTCGTTCTTCGTTCTTTATGCGCCTTTTTGGATAGCCTTGAAGCTGTCGTACTCCTTGATGGGCTGGATGAACTGCCTCCGGAACAACAGGCGTCGGTGCTAACTAGTTTTCGTTACTTTGTTCTTAATACCAGCAGAGTTCGATTCATTCTTACGTGTCGCAACGGAGATTTTCACTATACACTTGATAATTGCCGTGTTGTTGAATTGCGATCTTTAACATCCTCGCAGATCGAGACTTTCGTTCGGCGCTGGCTACGCCAAAGCGAAGCTGCTGATAAGCTTCTCAAGGCGATCACTACATCACCATATCACGACACGACAGTACGCCCTCTCACCTTGGCACATCTTTGCGCATTATATGAGCGGTATCAAACAATCCCAGAGAAGCCGAAATCAATCTATCGACTGATTGTGAATTTGCTGCTTGAGGAGTGGGATGCAGCCAGATCGGTGACGCGAACATTGAAATTTTCGAGATTTGACGCAGAGCGGAAGAAAGATTTTCTGTGCCACTTAGCCTTTCAGCTTACGAAGTCTACCCGAAGCTCAACATTCTCGCACAGCCAACTTTTATATGCTTATCGCAGCATCTGCGAAGATTACATGTTGCCCGTCGACGAGATGAAACTGGTCATTACCGAAATTGAAGCACATAGTGGTTTACTGCTGCAAAGCGGCCACGATCAGTTTGAATTTGCACACAAGTCTCTCCAAGAGTATCTTGCGGCAGAATATATTGTGAAATGGCCATCACTTCCTAACTCTTCTGAATCTGAGATTGTCAAGTTGTTCCCCAACGAGTTTGCAATCGCTGTCGCCCTGTCGTCACGGCCATCCGACTATTTTTGTGGACTCGTGTTTGGTCCGCTTCGTGTAATTCTGGAAGATATGGGATTGCTGAGGGTATTTTTGGCTAGGCTTCTTCTTGAGAAACCCGATTTCCAATCAACTCCACTTCTTGGAATCGCATTCTTATCGGTGACTTCCAAATCGTTTGAGACGGCACAAGTTGATGGCTCGAATAATAGCCATGTTCTATTTCTGTTTAAGGCGATACTTGAGGAAATACCTCAGATCACTAGAGCAATCCTGTATTTGAAAGCATATTATTCAATTGAGCAAGCATCTGATAGCATAATCCTTAGCTTGACAAAGCGATTGGGAGATGAAAACCGCTTGGACGGCTATGAGTTGCCTACAAGAATGTGCGTACCCAGTTCGTACATCAAAGAAACCTGGGGCTGGACAGGTTGATCGGTCAGATCGGAATGGCATGCTCAACTTTTGCTTCAGCACGTAATTGACGAAGGGAAGCAGAATGTCGAAGCGGAGGATGGTGATGCGGGCGGTGAAGCGCGCCGGGCTGACGTTCCTGGCGCTGGAGGGGCTGCAGGCGGCGGCGATCGCGGGCGCCACGCGCTGGGCGGGGACCCGGCTGCGCGACCGCGGCAGCAATCGCGCATTGCGGCTGACGGGCCACGCGCTCACGACGGCGGCCTCGGTCGTCCCAGCGGCCCGCATGCTCCGGCGCCGCTTCGCCTAGCTTTTTCTCACACAGAGACGCAGAGGCACGGAGAGGGGTTCTCTCTGTGCCTCTCGTCTCTGCAACTCCTGAAATTATCCGCACTTGGACAATTCACGAGACTTGACAGGAGGGTACTGAACGAACAAACTGAACAGCGATTGGACTTCTCACCAGGACGAGCCTGCAGATGATGGTTCCAACTGCCGACCACCGGAACGAGCCCGATTGGGTGAAGCGCCTTCGTGCGCGGGGTTTCGACGTGCAGGGAGGCGAAGGGAACCTGCCGGAGGAACCTCGGGTGTGGTTCGGGCCGGCGCCGCAACGCCGATTCAGGCGCATGCTGCGCTCGGCAATCCGGTGGTTCAGGGCAAACGATCCCCCGTTGCCGAGGGCACGGAGACATGCCTCTGTACCTTGATACCTCCGCGCTGGCAAAGAGGTATCTGCCGGAAGGAACCAGCAGCCAGACCGTACGACGAATCCTGAGCCGCTCTACCGATTGGGGCGGCTCGGTCGTTTCGGCGATCGTGCACCCGGAGGTGGTCTCCGCCCTCGCCACGAAGATCCGGACGAACAGCATCCCCCTGCAGCGGCGGGAAGCAATCGCCCGTCTTCCCGCGGTGGTCAGGGAGTTTCGGCGCGAGCTCGGCAGTGGGGCGCTGCGGGTCCTGCCGGTCAACGACGTGATCCTCGACGACGCAGCGCGGCTGATCGAAGCCAACCCGATGCTGAACATCGGCGCCGCCGACGCGATCCACCTCGCGACCGCGATGGAAGTGCGCGAGGACCTGGACAGCGATCTCGCGCTCGTGTTCGTGACTGCCGATCGTGGACTCGCCGAGGCGGCGCAGCGCGAACGGTTCGAGGTGTTCGACCCCCTCCACGACCGCGCGGAAAAACTCCAGCAGCTGCCCGGCCTGCGTCCATCCAGATAGCCTCATGCAGAAGCGCGCAGACGCAGAGAGGCGCGGCAGCCCTCTCTGCGTCTCCGTGTCTCTGTGTGAGGTCAGACCCGGCTGGCGGACGCGAGCTGCTCGGCGGCCAGGCGCAGGACCTCGCGGGCGTTGTCGTAGGAGATGGACTCGATGGCCTGCTGCAGGGGGAGCCACACGCACTCGGTGATCCCCTCCTCCGCCTGCGGGCAGGTGTCGCCGGCGGGGCACTCGATCAGGTAGAAGTGGCAGAACTTGTGGATCAGCCGGCCGCGGAAGCGGAAGTACCAGTCGATGGTCTGCAGCCGCGGCCCCAGGCGCAGGTCGCAGAGCCCCGTCTCCTCCGCAACCTCGCGCAGCGCCGCGTCGGCCGCGGTCTCGGTACCCTCCAGGTGCCCCTTGGGGAAGCCCCAGTGCTCGTAGCGGTCACGGATCAGCAGCACGTGCGCGGTGGCGCCGTCCCAGCGGTAGATCACCCCGCCCGCGCTGGTCTCGACCACCGCGCGGCACCCCGGGCCGCCACCCTCGCGACCGCCGCGCCCGCGCCTACGCCGCGGCACCGTCCAGCCGCTCCATGATCTGCACCGCGTTGGTGGCGGCGCCCTTGCGCAGGTTGTCCGCCACCACCCAGAGGTGGAAGGTGCGCGGGAGATCCGGATCGCTCCGCACCCGCCCCACGAACACCTCGTTGCGCCCGGCGATCTCGTAGGGCGTGGGGAACCCCTCCGGCCCGCCGGCCATCAGGATCCCGGGGAAGACCACCAGCGCGCGGCGGAGCGAGTCGAGCGTGAGCTCCTTCTCCGTCTCCACCGTCATCTGCACGCTGTGCCCCACCTCCACCGGCACCCGCACGCAGGTGGCGGCCACGGGAAGGTCGGGGAGGCCCAGGATCTTGCGGGTCTCGCCGATCATCTTGCGCTCCTCGCCGGTCCATCCCTCCGCGTCGAAGTCGCCGATCTGCGGCACCACGTTCCCCGCGATGCGGCGGGTGAAGGGGGAGCCCTCGACCGGCGCGCCCAGCTTCACCGCCTGCAGCCCCTCGCCGGTGAGCTCGCGGCGCAGCGCCTCGCGCCCCGTCTCCCCCGCCCCGCTCACCGACTGGTAGGTCGCCGCGACGACGCGTACGAGCCCCGCCGCGCGCCGCACCGCCTGCAGCGCCACCACCATCTGGATGGTGGAGCAGTTGGGGTTGGCGATGATCCCCAGCGGCCGCTCGGCCGCGGCGGACAGGTTCACCTCGGGGACGACGAGCGGCACCCGCGGGTCCATCCGCCAGGCCGAGGAGTTGTCGATCACCACCGCGCCCTCGTCGGCCGCGCGCGGGCCCCATTCCTTCGAGCGCGTGGCCCCGGCCGAGAAGAGCGCCACGTCGACCCCGCGGAAGGCGCCGGGCTTCGGCGCCTCCACCGTCCAGTCGCGCCCGCCCCAGCGGATGGTGCTCCCCGCCGAGCGCTCCGAGGCCAGCAGCGTGAGCCGCTCCACCGGAATCCGCTTCTCGGCCAGCACGTCCAGCATGGTGCGCCCCACGGCGCCCGTCGCTCCCAGTATCGCGATGTGCATCGACAGAAGTGCCAAGTGCTGAGTGCTGAGTTCTCTACCGCTCCGCCACGCCGGCGGCGGCCGGGTCCTCGTCGAGCCTGAAGGCGGAGTGCAGCGCCTGTACCGCCTCGGTCTCCTTCTCCCCCGGCACCAGCACGGTGATTGAGATGGAGGAGGTCGAGACGCCCTGCACCTCCACCCCGGCGTCCAGCAGCGCGCGGTAGGCGCGGGCGTAGACGCCGGGGCGGCCGGTCATCCCGTTCCCCACCAGGGCGATGCGGGAGAGGCCGGTGTGCGCGGCCACGTGCCCGCCGCCGAGCCCCTCCAGCGCCTCGCGCAGCACGCTCTCGGCGCGCGCGGCGCCCTCCTCGCCCACGGTGAGCTGGAGCTGCATGCGGCCGTCGCCGTCGAAGCTCTCGTTCACCATGTCCACGCTCACGCCGGCGTTCGCCAGCGCCTCCAGCACCACCGTCTGCGTGCGCATCCCGGGCGCCAGGCCGCGCATCACCACCTTCGCCTGCCCGCCCTTGGGCGCCACGCCCGTGACCGCCAGCTCTTCCATCGTCCGCGCCCGCTGGGTGATGAGGGTGCCGCGCGGGCCGCCCTCTCCATCGTCGTCCACGAAGCTGCTGAGCACGCGGATGTCGACGCCGAAGCGATCGCCGATGTCCACCGCCCGTCCATGCATGACCTGCGCCCCGTTGGCCGCCATCTCCAGCATCTCCGCGTGCGTCAGCTCGCGGATCACCCGCGCGCCGGGCACGCGCCGCGGGTCGGCCGTGTAGACGCCGTCCACGTCGGTGAAGATCTCGCAGGCGTCGGCCTGGAGCGCCGCGGCCAGCGCCACCGCGGTGGTGTCGCTCCCCCCGCGGCCGAGCGTGGTGATCTCCTTCTCCGTCGACACGCCCTGGAAGCCGGCGACGATGGCGATGCACCCCTCATCGAGCGCCTCCTTCACCCGCCCGCCGCGCACCTCGCGGATGCGGGCGGCGGTGTGGGCGGTGTCGGTGATGATGGCCGCCTGGCTCCCGGTGAAGGAGCGCGCCTCGAATCCCTGCTCGCGGATGGCCATGGTGAGGAGCGCCGCGGCGATGCGCTCGCCGGCGGTGAGCAGCATGTCCATCTCCCGCGGGTGCTCGTCCTGCGGCCGCTCGCGTCCGGTGACGAGCTCCGCGAGGGTGGTCAGGTCGTCGGTGGTGTCGCCCATCGCAGACACGACCACGACCAGGCGGTGGCCGCGCCGCCGCGCCGCCGCCACGCGCTTCGCCACCGCGCGGATGCGCTCCGGGGTGCCCACCGAGGTCCCGCCGTACTTCTGCACCAGCAGCGCCATCGTCCGATCCTGGAGTGTCCGGGGTATGCCCGCGCGACAACCTACCGCGCGCGGGGCGGCCGCGCGATATGGACACGCACCGCCCCGCGGGCCACTTTTCGCAAATGCCCCGCGCGCGGCCCCGGCGGCCGTCCATCCACGCCCCTCGCCCGCATGCTCGACCATCTTCCCCAGGGACGCGTCGCCTGGAGCGACCCGAGGCTGAAGCAGGCGTGGCTCGTGCTCGCGCTCGCCGCCGCGGCGTACGCGCTGGTCTTCCCGCTCACGGTGAGCATCACCGACGAGGCCTACTACAGCGGGCAGACGCTGGCCCTGCTGCACGGCCACCTGGTTCCCACCGTCGCCGACGCGCTCCCCATCGCGCCCGGCCGCGCGGCGGAGACGCTGCGCTACCCGCCGGGGTGGCCGGCGCTGCTGGCGCCGTTCCGCCTGCTCGGCTTCCGGCCGATGTTCGTGGCCGCGCTGCTGATGCACCTGCTGGGCGGGGCGGTGGTGGCGCGGATGCTGGTGCGGCGCGGCCTCCCCGCGTGGCTGGCGGCGGCGTGGGTCTTCCACCCCGTCGCGTGGATCCTCTCGCGCACGCTGATGTCCGACGTGCCGGCCATCACCCTGCTGCTGCTGGCGATGGACCAGTGGGAGGAGGGAAAGCCCGGCCGCAGCGCCCTGGCGCTGGGCTACTCGCTCTTCGCCCGCGTGGCGAGCCTGATGGCGGCCGCCGGCGCGGGGCTGGCGGTGCTCGCCGACGGGCGGTGGCGATGGCGCGACCTGTTCGTCCTGGCGCTGGGTCCGCTCGGGGCGGGGATCGCGGTGGTCGCGTTCAACCAGGTGACGCAGGGGAGCCCGCTGGGAGCCTGGTACGGCAACGAGGGGGTGGACGGGCTCACCGGGCGGTCGGTGCCGCAGCACCTGCTCCTCTACGCCGGCGGGCTCCTCCTCCTGCCGCCGTTCCCGCTCGCCTGCCTGGTGCTGCGCCCGCGCCGGTGCGACCGCTGGGCGCTGGCCGCGCTGCCGCCGCTGGCCTTCTTCGTGTTCTACTCGTACCACGACTCGTCGGCCAGCGCGCTGGAGACCTTCTTCGGCGGGCAGCGGCTGGTGCTGGCGGCCCACGCGGTGCTGATCGTGGCCACCGCGCGCGTGTGGTCGGCGATCCCGCTGCTGCGCTTCCGGGCGCCGGTGCTGGCGCTGGCCGCCGCCTGCGCCGTGGCGGTGTCGTTCGTCTCGCGGAAGAGGCTGGAGGAGCGCTTCACCCCCGCCATCCGCGCCGCGCGGGCCTGCCGGCCGGAGCGCCTGGCCTTCAACGGGCTGTCGCTGCGCGTGGCGGCGGCCGTGCCCGCGCGCGCGTACCCGATGGTCACCTTCGACGGCCCGCTCCCCGCGGCGGACGTGGGCATCATCCTGACGCGCGAGGTCACCCGCAACGCGCGGGTGGTGGGGCGGTTCCCCGTGCCGCGGGCCTGGGCGGCCACGGGGCGGTGCACCCAGGCCGGCGCGTTCATGGTGTTCGACCTCAGGGGCGGCTGCGACCTCCCCCCGCCCGCCTGCGCGCTGCCGCCGCCCGCTCCCGTGCGGTAGCAGCAAAAGCGTCTCACGCAGAGACACGGAGACACGGAGAAGCGGCGGTTCTCTCCGTGTCTCCGTGTCTCCGCGTGAGGCAGTCTTTTCAGAAGACCTGCAGCTGCCCGATGTACTTGGCCGGGTTCTGCTGGATGTCGGCCAGCAGGCGGCGCAGCGTGACGATGGCGCGCTGCGTCTCCTCGTAGAGTGCCGGGTCGGCGAGCAGGCGGCCCATGGTGCCGTTCCCCTCGTTGATCTTCTGCATCGCCGCGTTGAGCGTCGTCATCGCCTGCCGCGCCTGGGCGATGGTGGGCGGGAGCTCGGCCAGCCCCGGCTGCAGGCCGGCGATGGTGGTGTTCAGCGTGTTCGCCGTGCGCCCGAAGGCGGCCACGGTGGTGTCGGTGCGCGCCATCAGCCCGGGAACGCCGCTGGCGGCGCTGCTGAGCTGCGTGCTGAAGGCGTTCAGGTTGGCGCTCGCCTGCCGCGCGTTGGAGAGGATCTGCTGCACGTCGCCCGAGTTGAAGTTGCGGCGCACGTCGCGGGCGGTGAGGGTGAACTCGTTGGTGGCCGTGCGGATGTTCTCCGTCGCACCCAGCACGTTGCGCCCCACGTCCCCGTAGAGGCGCGTCTGCTGGTCCATGAAGCCCTTCAGCTGGCCGCTGATGTCCTCCACGTTCCCCACCGTGCGGCGGATGTCGAGCGCCGTCTCTTCGGTGAACGCCAGGCCGATGCGGTCGGAGAGGATCGCCAGGTTGCCGGCGATGTCGGCCGCGACCGCGGTGAGCTGGGTGATGTCGGGCATGGTGGCGCCGGGGATCACGTCCTTCCCCGGCACGGCCACGAAGTCGAGCGTCTTCCAGGCGGCGCGCGAGACGATGGCGGCCTGCCAGTCGCCGAAGAAGGACTCGGGCATCACCACCACCCCCGCGTCGCGCGGCAGGATCACCCGCTCCTCCACGTCCAGCGTCACCAGCACCCCGTCGCCGCGCGGCGCCAGGTCGATGTTGGTGACCTTTCCCACCTTCACCCCGCGGTACTTCACCGGGCTCCCCTCGGCCAGCACCCCCACCTCGCTGAACACCGCGGTGAGCGTGTGCCGCTCCTTGCCGATCGTGGTGCCGCTCAGCCAGAGCGAGCCCACCAGCGCCACCACGATGCCGGCGAGCACCACCATCCCCACCAGCGCCTCGTTCTTCATCTTCATCGGTTCCTCCCCTGCGGCCCGCCGTCGTCCGGAAGCGGGTGCTCGGCGTCGTGCGCCAGGTCGGCGCGCCCCTCCACGAAGGCGCGCACCACTTCGTTGCCGCTGGCGCGGATCTCCTCCGGCGTCCCCACCTGCACCACCCGCCCCTCGTACAGCATCGCGATGCGGTCGCTGATCGCGTACGCGCTCTTCATGTCGTGGGTGATCACCAGGGAGGTGACCCCCAGCTCCTCCTTCATCCGCATGATCAGCCGGTCGATCACCGTGGTGGTGACGGGATCGAGCCCGCTGGTCGGCTCGTCGTAGAGCAGGTACTTGGGGCGGTACGCGACCGCCCGCGCCAGCCCCGCCCGCTTGCGCTGGCCGCCGGAGAGCTCCGCCGGGAAGCGGTTCTCGAACCCCGAGAGATCCACCCGCTTGAGCGACTCGGCGATGCGCTCCCGGATCTGCGCCTCGCTCAGCCCGCCCTTCTTCACCAGCCCCATGCGGATGTTCTCGGCCACCGTCATCGAGTCGAACAGCGCCGCGAACTGGAAGACGTAGCCGATGTCCAGGCGCAGCTTGTAGAGCTGGTCGCGGGCGAGCCTGGGCACCTCCAGCCCGTCCACGAACACCGTTCCCCGGTCGGGCTTCAGCAGCCCGTTGATGTGCTTCAGCGTGACCGACTTCCCCGCCCCCGAGAAGCCCACCAGCGACACCGTCTCCCCTTCCTCCACGTCCAGCGAGAGGCCGCGGAGGATCTTCTTGGGGCCGAAGGCCTTGTGGACGTCGCGGAGCTCGATGCTCACTTATTTCAGGATGGTGGCGGCCCAGAAGGCGTCGAGAACCAGGATCAGCATCCCCGCCACCACCACGGCGCGGGTGGTCGAGATCCCCACTCCCTCGGCACCTCCCCGGGTGTGGAACCCCTGGTAGCAGCCGATCAGCGTGATCACCAGCCCGAACGAGAAGGCCTTGATGATCGAGTAGATGATGTCGAAGTGCCGGTAGAAGAGGCGCGCCCCGCGGATGAAGGTCTGCGGGCTCATGTGCAGCAGCGCCATCGAGGTGATGAGCCCGAAGAGCACCGCCACCACGTCGGCGAAGATCACGATGATCGGGAACATCAGGAACCCCGCGACCACCCGCGGCACCACCAGGTAGGCGATCGGGTCGTACGCCATGGTCTCGAGCGCGTCGATCTGCTCGGAGACGCGCATGGTCCCCAGCTCGGCCGCGATGTTGGCGCCGATGCGCCCCGAGAGCGCCAGCCCGGTGAGCACGGGGCCCAGCTCCAGCACCATCGTCTTCTCCACCAGCGTCCCCACGAAGTAGAGCGGGATGGCGCCGGTGAAGGTGTAGCTGGCCTGGAGCGCCAGCACGATTCCCGTGAACGAGGCCAGGAAGAGGGCGATGGGAAGCGAGTCGACCCCCAGCCGCCGCATCTGGTGCACCAGCAGGGGCAGCCAGGTGCGCAGGTTGCCGACGGCGCGGAACGAATCGCCGGTGAAGCGGCTGAAGGTGCCCAGCCCGCCGAACATGCGCAGCGTGGCGGAGCCCAGCGCGGTGAGGCTGCGGTCGAAGTCCATGCGGTGAAGATAGGGGGCGGCGTCGCGGGCACGCCAGCACGCGTGCCCGGGCGTGGGCCGCAAAAAGGCCCGGACCCAGCGGGGCCCGGGTGTGGCCGAAGTCGTCCGGGGCGATGCCGCCGTAGCGGCTTCAGCCGCCGCCCAGCAGCGTTCCCCAGTCGGAGGGAGCAAATCGGATGCCCGTGAAGAAGCGCCCGAACTCGCCGTAGACGGCGCTCGCCTCGTCGAAGCGCATTTCCGTGACCAGCCGCTTGAAGTCCAGCGGGTCGCGGGCGAAGAGCGTGACCCCCCACTCCCAGTCGTCCAGCCCGATGCTCCCGGTGATCACCTGGAAGACCTTCCCGGCGTACCGCCGCCCGGTCATCCCGTGGTCGCGCATCAGCCGGCTGCGCTCGCGCACGTCGAGGGCGTACCAGTTCTGGTCCAGCGCGCGGCGCTTGGACATCGGGTAGAACGACACGTACCGCATCCCCTCGGGCACCTGCGGGTAGAGCCGCGAGCGGACGTGCGCCGACGCCGCCTCGGCGGCCGAGACCTCCTCGATCCGCCGCTTGAAGTCCTCGCTGCCGGGCTCGAACTCCTTCGCCGCGTCGGCGGTGGCGTGGTAGAGCCCCGCCTCGGTGACGGAGAGGTACTCGAAGGTGAGGGTGAGCCAGCGCGCCGCGGGCGAGGTGGCGACCACGCGCTGCACCTCGGCCAGCGCCTCCAGCGAGGGGCGGAAGTGGACGAACATCCAGTCCGCCCCGCCGGCGCCCACCAGCCGCACCGGCTCGCTCCACCCCTCGCCCGCGGGGGCCGCCAGGCCGGCGAAGAGCGCCTCGGCGTCGGCGGCGAAGGCCAGGCCGGCCTCGCGCACCGAGGCCCAGTCCATCGAGAACATCTGGTGGAGCGCGAACCACCCCTCCAGGGTGGCGGGCGCGAGCTGCGACGGCATCGTTCCTCTCCCGTGTGCGATGACCGAAGATACGTGCCGCACCGCTTCTTACGCCACGCCTCGCGCGGGGGCGCGGAGGATGCAGAGAGGCCCTCCGGAGCCAGCGGCACCACTCCTGCGAGGGAAAGGGATGGCCTGAGCGAGGCTCAGAGTTTCGGGACCAATACGCCTAAGTGCTTGCGCCATCGGGATTTTCGCGGTAAATTCAACGTCCCCCGGCTTGCGCGCCGATGGATAACCCGTTACCCCACAAAGGCATGACCGGACTCTCTCTCGGGCACCCGCTCATCATCCAGGGCGGGATGGGGGTTGGTGTATCCAACTGGGTGCTCGCGAAGGCGGTCTCGATGCGCGGCCAGCTCGGCGTGGTCTCGGGGACCTGCATCGACGCCGTGGTGGTGCGCCGCCTCCAGGACGGCGACACGGGCGGGCACATCCGGCGGGCCATGGCGCACTTCCCCCTCCCCGAGGTGGTGGAGGAGGTGCTGCACAAGTACTTCAAGCCCGAGGGGCGCGCCGCGGGGGAGCCCTACAAGGCCATCCCGATGTACCGCCAGGTGGTGAGCAAGGTGCGCGACCAGCTCACCATGCTC
>Ga0070685_10001572_pt1 | contig 12037 bp, 10 predicted proteins | sample KBSS13LmetaG_FD_65651 | JGI IMG/M metagenome (GOLD analysis project Ga0070685, IMG submission 65651) | Switchgrass rhizosphere microbial communities from Kellogg Biological Station, Michigan, USA - KBS S1-3L metaG | ecosystem: Host-associated > Plants > Roots > Rhizosphere ...
ACCGAGACAATTACTTTGTCCAGGTCCTGTGTTCTGCCATTTTCGGCCAATAAAATTCCGCTTACTGAAAGGAACATGGCCAGGATAGAAACTCTCATAAGTATTTTTTGGGTTGTCAGTTTTCGTAAAACCCAGTTCTGACACTGAGGTCCTACATAGCACAGCGTTTTGCAAGTGTGCTTTTTTACATACAAATTCATAGATTTGATTGTTTTAATAATTCAAGAAAGGGGTTATTTTAAAACGTCGGCCGTTCCGGGGTCGCAACCGGGGCGGCCATTTTTTATGCTTTTATCCGGGTGGGTATTTGTTTGTGAGCATAGCAGTTTGTTTTGGTTTGTTATTGTATAAGATAAATTTCTTCCGTTTTTATCAATTTGGTATCTGTCAGCCTGCACAAAACCTGTAAGGCCTGTTCCACTCCTATTTCTCTTTTGAATGAAGTAGAAATTTTTAAACCGTTAATAGATAAATCAGCAACCTGGATATTGACATTATAAATACGCTGCAGGTCAGCCATTATATCTTCAAGCGTTTCATCATCATAAACCAGGTTTCCCTGCTGCCATCCGGCAATTTCATTTTCCGGAATATTCTTTTCTGAAATATCGCTTCCCGCTTCTTCTATTTTTACCTGCTGCCGGCGGATAAGCGTCGTTTCCCATCCGTCTTTGCGTTTTATTTTCACTTTTCCTCTGCTCACGGAAATAATGATCTTCTTTTGTCCTGGATAGGCTTTTATATTGAAAGCCGTTCCCAATACTGTGGTTGCGATATCCCCGGTATATATAATAAAAGGGATCTTATCAGCATGCTGAACATCAAAAAAAGCCTCCCCCGATAAATAAACTTCCCGTTTGGTCGTATTGAAGTGATCAGGAAATTCCAATGTGCTGGCAGCATTCAACCATACTTTAGTCCCATCTTCCAACAACAAATATTTAGATTCAGATCGGTCCGTTGTTTTCCGGGTCAATGAAGCAACGGGTGTTTTTGGATTAATTACTGTCCTGTTCACCTCGCTCATTATCCATATTATTGCTGCAACAATTACAACAGAAGCCGCAAAACCGAGCGCAGGCAGCAATGACCGTTTTCGTCTTACACGTACTTGTGAAGAAGCTATCCATTTGGGTTCATTCAATACCAGATCTCCGTTTTCGTCAACATACGTGGAAGTATTGATACCTTCTTTCTCCTGGTTTTTATAAACTTTTTTAATTAGCTCCCGGAGAAGTTCTTCGTTATGGGCTTTTTGCACATACGAAAGGAATTCTTCCAGTTCTTTTTCCGAACAGGTATTGTCCAGGTATTTTTTAAAAAGGTAACTTAATCTTTCTTCCATATTTGGCAACGAGGGTTTGCCTCATGCATTATGACGAAGCAAAAAGGAATTGTTCCTATCCGATCAGAAAAAAAATTGAAAGAAAAAACAATTTGACATTTTGAGAAAGGAAACGCCTTACTGACTGAACAGCCACAAACAGCTGGTTTTTAACCGTATGCTTTGAAATCTGGAGTTCATCGGCAATTTGTTTGTAGTTCATGCCATTCTCCTTATTTAACCGGTAAATAAGCTTACGCTGAGGAGGCAGGTTATCAATGGCTTTTTGAATGATCTGGTTATATTCTTTTGCGGCAATGCATAGCTCAGCTTCATTGATTATTTGTTGCAATTGATGCCAGATTGCTTTTTTTAATCGGCTATCTGCTGAAACTTTTCGTAAAAAATCGATCACTTTATTTTCTGTGAGCCTGTATAACCAAGCTTCCATGTTGATGATGGTATGAATATTCCTTCGATGCTCCCACAATTTTAAAAACACTTCCTGTATAATGTCTTTGGCTGTTTGATCAGACTTGGTAAGCTGCAGAGCCAATGTATAAAGCCTGAATTCATGTTGACGGAATATTTCCGTAAACAGAGTTTCCAGTCTTTTATCATCATTATGTTCGGCTATAGGGTTCAACAATTGTCCAGGAAATTATAAGCAGTTCAGTAAAGTCGAAAACCGAATATAAAAAAAATAATGAAAAAACAATGAAGGTGTGAAAAAGAAAATACTAACTCCTGTAAGCTTAAATAGTATCTGATCTTAAACCCCAATCATGGGAGCCGGTGGAATCAATCCACGGGTAGCGATAGGAGCAATATTCATTAAACATATATGCGACCTGAGCGACCGTGAAGTTGTACAGCAGCACGATACTTTATTAAAGATCAAAATTGATTCTTTAGTGAAATGATCTTTTCGATTTTGAAAATCTACTGATGGTTATCATATTTTTTTCTACATTATAATGAATAGAGTTTCGTTATCTTGAACTCATGAAAATCATCAAACGAATATTGCTTCTTTTATTTGCGATCCTTGTACTTGTTGGAATTTATTTCTGGGTTAAGTTTCTTATCAACAACCAGGAAACTAAAACAATGAATGCATCTGCAAGAAAAAATATCAGCGGCCAATTTATTGAATTAACCGGTGGCATTACACATTATGAATCCGGCGGAGTTCATACTGGCAAAGTCATTATACTGGTTCATGGCTTCAGCGTTCCCTATTATATATGGGATGGGACCTATGATAGTCTCGTAAAAGCAGGATTTCATGTAATACGCTATGATGAATTTGGCAGAGGATTTTCTGATCGCCCCAATTTTGTTTATGATGCTGTCTTATATAGAACTCAATTACACGACCTGGTCACTTCACTCAAATTGCAAACTCCTGTAAGTTTAGCAGGCGTTTCATTTGGTGGTGCCGTGGTATCGGACTTTGCGGCGCATTATCCGCAATTGATCGATAAAATAATTTTGGTTGATCCTGTTTATGCTTTCGACAAAATAGATGCCCCGGAGATGATCGCAAACTATAAGATGGCGATCGATCATGAAAAACAAGCGTCAGGACAATTAGATGATTTTAAATACCCCGAACAATTTCCAGGTTGGGTAGATAAATACAAAGTTCAGATGCAATACAAAGGATTCAGGCATGCATTGATCTCCACAAGAAATAATTATTCTCCTGATTCTATTATTTCAAATTACCATAGGCTTAGCGGTCTTCAGAAAAAAATTTTATTAATATGGGGCAGAGAAGATAAAACGGTTTCATTTCAATATAGCGATTCACTTAGAAAAATATTACCTGTAGATTTTTTTCCTGTTGATGATGCCCGCCATTTGCCATACCTGGAAAAGCCAACACTGGTCAATCAAAAAATTATTTCCTTTCTGAAAGAATATTAAAAGAGAAATTTTTATTTGAAACTTGAATAAACCATTGCTTCAAACTTCGTTTCAATGTCACCATGACTATTGGGATTCTGTTGTGTCATGAAAAGACAAACTAGTTTAGATTTTGGATCGGCCCAGTAGGTTGTACCAAAATACCCGCCCCACGAAAATGAACCTGCATTACGTGGTACTTTGGCGGCAGTCTTTTCTGACGTAATACCAAATCCCAATCCCATATTATCGTCCCCAAACAATCCCTCTTTTAGCTGACCACTCGTTATCATTTCCACTGTTCTTTTTCCCAAAATTTGATGACCGTTATACTTACCACCATTTAATAACATCTGCATAAAGATGGCATAATCGAATGCGGTGGATGAGAGACCGGCGCCTCCTGAAAAATAATGTTTCTTCATGATGGGATAATCAGGATCTATGTTGCGAAATTCATGACTCCATGGAATGATCTTATTCGATGCATCCTCCGTATAAACTGTTGCCAAACGATTGGCTTTAGAAGAAGGCACATTGAAATAAGTATCTTTCATTCCCAACGGCTCAAAAATATTTTTCCTGAAAAAATCTTCCAGGTTCATTCCGCTGATCACTTCTATTAAACATCCCAACAAATCTGTGTTTAATCCATATTGCCATTTCGTACCTGGTTGAAAGCTTAAAGGAAGCTTGCCCAACGCTTTCATTTTTTCCAAAAGGATATCATCAAAATAACCAAGACCGACAGGAATATGATTCTTTGCATAAATGCCTGTTACTTTTGAACTGCCGATATCTGGATAATCAAGACCTGACGTATGTGTGAGCAACTGGCGAATAGTGATCTCGTTTTTTGCAGGAATAGTGGTATAGCTACTATCTGCATCATTGAATTTATCCAATACTACTGGTTTTTTAAATTCAGGAATGAAATCTGATATGGGTTGATCAAGTAATAATTTCCCCTGTTCATATAAGATCATAATGCCTATACTGGTAATTGCTTTTGTTTGCGATGCCAGACGGAAGATGGCATCATTCTGCATGGGTTTCTTTGAAGCGACATCAGCATATCCATATCCTTTATATTGTACCAGCTGATTATCTTTAATAATGATCGTAACAGCTCCTGTCAACCAATTCTTGCTGATATATTCATTTATCAATCCATCGATCTTTGCTAATCTTTCATAATCAACAGTATTGTTTTTTGTACCAGTTTGTATTACCTGCGACTGACCCAGCAAGGATATAAACAGGATAACAATTGAAACAAGAACAGTGCGAGGGTTGAAGATCTTTATCATAACAAGTTTTATATTTAATGAGAAAGATAAGGCAAAATAAAAAAATGCTTCAACTTAACTTCGCTTATAAATCTATGATATGGAATTAGGTATTGGTATGTTTGGCGACCTGCATATAAATAAGAATGGAGAAACACAGCCAGCAGGACAACGATTGAAGGAACTGATAGAAGAAATAAAATTGATGGATGAAGTGGGCCTTGATTTTTATGGAATCGGCGAACATCATCGTCCTGACTATGCTGTATCAACACCTGAAATAATTATTGCTGCAGCAGCTACCGTTACTAAAAATATCAAACTGGGCAGCGCAGTTTCAGTTTTAAGTTCATCAGACCCTGTAAAACTTTATCAAAGTTTTGCTACAATTGATCTTATCTCTGATGGCCGTGCTGAGTTGATGGCCGGCCGTGGCAGTTTCATAGAATCATTTCCTTTGTTTGGTTATAGCCTTGATAATTATGATAACCTGTTTGAAGAAAAACTAGAACTGCTATTGAAAGTAAATAAAGAAAACCCCATTACATGGAAAGGTAAATTCAGACCTGAGCTAAACAATCAACAAGTATTACCTCGTGCAGTTAATGATCACCTTAATATATGGATCGCTGTTGGAGGCACGCCGGAGTCAGTATTGCGTGCCGGCAAACATGGATTGCCTGTGATCTTTGCGATCATTGGAGGCAGCCCAACACAATTCAAGCCGTTGTTTGAGTATTATAAAAAAGTGTACGATCATTATGGACATGACATGAATAAATTCCAGGTGGGCGTACACATGCATGCACTTTTTGGTGACGACAGTAAACAAATTGCTGATGAGTATTACCCGATCTATTCTGCACAAATGGATAGAGTGGGTCGCAGTCGCGGCTGGCCTCCTTATCAGCAACAACAATACGTGACCGGCAGAGGCAGCAATGGACATTTAATCATTGGCGATGCCAATGAATCCATTGAGAAAATCTTGCACATGCATGAACTGTTTGGCCTCACTCGTTTTTCAGCCCATATGGATGTAGGTGGACCTTCACATAAACTAATGATGGGATCAATAGAGATCTATGGAACCAAGATCGCTCCGAAAGTAAGAGAGGTTTTGAAGAAAAAAAATAACATCTAAAATAAAGGCTGCCATAACCGGCAGCCTTTATTTTATTAATTGCTGAGACCTAATCCGTCTTTTTAATTATAACGGTTTGACTTTGCCAGAACCCGAAATACTTGTGCTGATCAGTGGATGCCCACGATAATAAACAGAACCACTTCCGCTAATAGTTGCATCAAGTGCTTGTGACAAGTTAACCTGCATATCACCAGAACCACTGATGTGGGTTGTTGCTTTTTCAGCAACAACTCCGTCCATTATTAATTTACCATTGCCACTAATTCTCAGGTCTTCATTTTTTGCCACACCTGACTGCACATTAATATCACCAGAGCCACTGATATCGGCATCTATTTTATCAGTTACTGCTACAGACAGTACTGTAATATTCCCGGTACCACTGATGCTCATATCGAGGTTTGCAGAAGTTATAGTCCCAATTACTGCCAGGTCACCTGTACCACTGAGATGAAGGTAGTCAGCTGTTGGTGCGCTGATATTAACTGTTATTTCTTCATTTGATTTTATGCGTACCCCGTCTTTCACTTTTAGTAACAAATGCCCATTTGATTTAGTGGCCTGTATTACATCAAGTATATTCTGTTGTGCCGTTATTTCAACTTTATAAACCGGATCAATTTTGTAATAGATCTTTCCCCCAATACTCGCTGACACACCTGAGAAATCAGTGATGTTACGTGTTTCTGTTTGTAAGTCTCCCTCTCCCACCACTTTTTTGCAGGATGAACATGTAAGTAAAGCTGCGGCTGCTGCTAACATAAAAAATAGTTTTTTCATTTTTATTTAATTTCTGTTTTTGATAAATTTTAAAATTCAATTTTATAATTCAGGATTGGGATCAAACCGGTTTGATAACTTGTAACAATTTTATTTTTCTCATTATCATACCATTGACCAAATACATTTAAACGGTTGGTGACATTTTGTATATCCAGTGATAAAGTGCTGGTAATATTTTTCCGGTTCCACTTCATGCTTATCCCGACATCAGCTCTGAAATAAGCTTCATTTTGTAAGCTATAAGCGTCTTTTTCTATTAACACTGTATAGCCTTGTTGCTGTGAAGCGTCAAAGTCGATCGGCGTAGTGCGAAGGCCGCCAGCGTAGATCGTTTTCAGGTTAACTCCAAATATTTTTGATTTTCTTTCGCTTATAAAATCTTTCCCGGCGATCAACGTAATAAGATAATTGCCATTGAAACGAGTATTTCTTTCCACCCCGTCTTTTGCAGTATACTTCGATTGATAGAACGAGTTACTTAAGGTGAGATAGAAATTATCTTTGAGATAACGTTCTAATGAAATTTCCACTCCATAATTTTTGCCTTTCCCACTGTTCTCCATTGGTTCCACTACATAATCATTCAGAATATTCAGCGTAGATAAGCTGCTGCTATCGTAAATGCTGACAGGTACATTGAATAATTGCTGATAATATATTTCTGCTTTAGCAAGTAAATTTTTTGTTAACCTGTAGCTATAAGAAACCACATAATGATGCGACTTTGTCAGATCCAGGTTTTTATTTGGCATATCAACAGTTCCGTTCGCTAGTTTTTGTTCAGCAAAATATACACTCAACGTTTGCATCTGGCTATGGAGTCCATACCCTACAGCAACACTACTCTTGTTATTAATATTCCATTTAGCAGAAAAACGCGGCTCAGCAGATGAAGTATTATTATGAGCCAGGCGGAAATAATGCACACCAGCATTCAGTGTGATATCATTAGTTGGCTTATACTGCCACTGTGCAAATGCTTGTTGTGTAGATGTTTTTCCGGAAGTATTCAGGTCCTCCTGCAATGGATCACCTTCATGTTCACTTGAAAGCCGGTAAAAATTGTATTTGATCAGATCAGCAATAACACCTGCACGCAGGTTCAGCCGGTTACTGAATTTATAATTGAGCGTTGAATTAAAAATTAATTTATCCGTTTTATACTTATCAAAGTAAGTGCTTGTCGATGTATAATCGTCTTCAGTATAATGTTCATCATACCCGACCTTAGTCCTTGAAATTCCTATGCCTGATTTGATATTTAGTTTATTACCCACCAGGATAGAATGTGTTATACCTGTCATCCCGGTATTGGATAAAAATGTATAAGAGTACCTGTCACTTTTAGTTTCCCACTTTAATGAATCTTCTTCGGCATTAAATTTCTGATCGCTTAATCCGCCAAAACCGAAAAAAGTAAATGTGCCAAGTTTGTTGGTTGGAAAATAAAAATTGTAAGACAAATCCTGGAACTTAGTAGCACCATTGTCCTCCAAAATACCGGTTTTCGAAAGTAATGTCAATGTGGAATAACGGTAATTAATAAGATAAGACCCTTTGTACTTTTTGGAAAAAGGTCCTTCCATTGCAGCGTTTAATCCGAGCACACCAGCCTGCAACGTATATTCTTTTTTCTCGTTGTTACCTTTTCTCAATCTAAGATCAAACACACCGCTTAATGCATTGCCATACTCTGCAGCAAAAGCTGCTGTAACAAAATCTGAATTTGAAAGTAGTTGCGAACTTAATATTGAGATGCCGCCGCCACTGTTGCCCGGTGTACCAAAATGATTTGGATTAGGGATATCCATTCCTTCCATGCGCCATAATAGACCGGTTGGAGAATTGCCACGGATAACAATACTGTTATTCCCATCATCTGCAGCAAAGACACCTGCAAACCCTGTAGCCATACGCAAAGGATCATTAACAGCAGCCGCATATTTCTGAGTTTCTTCTACTGTAAATGCTCTTGCACTTACCGCACTCATATCATTCAGCGGTTTATTTTTTTTGCTACCGGCTTTTACAATTACTGCTGCTTCCGTATGGATCAATGCTTCCAGTGAAACATTAATCACTGTTGCCTTACCGGAATTAACTGCAATATTTTCCAATACACCTTCTTTAAACCCGGCGTAGGAAATACTGATACGATAAGAACCAACAGGAATATTTGTAAACCGAAAAACGCCAGCTTCGTTGGTCACAACCGATTTACCAAGTGGACTAATAGTAACAGTTGCGCCGGCAAGTGGTTGTTGCAGCACCTGGTCTGTTACCGTGCCGCGGAATTGCTGTGAATACTGAGCATTTGTGGTAATGACAAATAAGGATAAGGCGATTACAAAAACAAGTCTCATTATCTTCTTCTTTAATGGTTATAAATAATTCTTTGTGAGTATAACAACTAAAGAAAGACCTACCCCTATGCGTTAACATTATTTTAGAAGAAATTTATTCCTGCATTCCATCCAAACCAGCCAGTAACCTTATTGCTGAATTTTGTGGTATTGTAGGATGAAGGAGGAACAGGAAACCGATAGCCGCTGAAAGCTACATTCTGATCAGTTACATAAACTGAATAAGAAGGACCACCAAACAGGGAAACATATTTTCCAAGTTTGATATTGAAGTTGAGATCGAACCTATTTAAAAGATTGGTATAATCCCATGAACCGAGGTAGAGATACTGACAACTCAGTTCGGGGTTAATAGATAATGTTTTCTTTTTATTTAATGATAATTCGCTGCCAAGACCATAGCCAAAAGAATAAACCTTGTTGCTGTCACTCAGATTTACACCCGCCTTGAGTATGCTGTACAATTTTGAGTTCCCTGTTTTAAAAGCCGCATTCACATTTTCAATCTCATTGGCAGAAAAACTGAGTTTATGATAGCCCTTTATGATAATATTGATCAAACCGATACTGTATCCTGCAGAGGTATCGGCAATATTAATAAGCCCGATCTGCACACCTTTTAATTTTTTGGTATAATTAATAACCCCTGCTATCTGCACGCCGTTCATTTCTCTATTGCTGATATTAGCAACTCCTGCTATCTGCACGCCGCTTGCTTTTTCTTTAGAAAAATTTCCAATGCCTGCGGCCTGGAAACCTTTTACACTATCTGATACATGGTTATATATTCCGGCTGCCTGGAAGCCGTGCATTTTTCCAGTTACAAAATTATTAATGCCGGCTGCCTGGAAACCATATACATTATCCTGCACAAGGTTATTTATGCCAGCAGCCTGGAAACCAGTTACTGCCCCACCCACTGAATTAAATAAACCGGCGGCCTGGAAATACTTCACATCTTTTTGGTCAATATTAAACAGACCACCTATTTCAAAACCATTTGTTCCTGCAGTATAGCCGCCGAATATGTTCAATGAAAAATTATTGATCACTTGTGAATTCAACTGGCCATGAGTGCTTACTCCCGGAACAAGTGAAATTTGGAAAGGACGTGTCGTAAAAAAATTCTTTAAGTTGAGACTCTGTACTTTTTGTTTACCAGAAAGTAAAAATCTTCCAACACCGGTTTGCTGCACTTTGATGGAATCAGTTGTAACAGGCAGTTGCTCCGCTGCCGTTGTATCTGTTATTACTTGTACTGAATCCGGTGTCAGGTAATCTTCCGGTTTTATCACCACATTATTTCCAGGAATTTCAACCGGCATCATTGTAATAGACAGTTGCTGGTCAACCCGTGGTTGAATTTTTATTGTAGTGTCTTCATAAAACTCTTTGCTTACCGTCAATTCAGCCGTGCTTGATTTGCTGCTCTTGAGTTTTATCTTAAAATAACCTTCTTCGTTGGTTAGTGCCGAAGCGAGCATCTTTTTTTCGTAGATACTTGCTTCATTAATTGCAGCGCCTGATTGTTCATCATACACAAACCCACTCACTGAATAAATTTTTTCTTCTGTTACACCTTTTTGTGTCACCAGTGTCATCCTGATAGGTGCTTTACGGATGATAATATAGTTACCACTTTCTTTAAACTCGTAAGTGTTATTAAATAATTGCGTGAGTATTTCTTTCACTGTCTTATTGGATGCCCTGAAACTAACGAGGCTGTCTTTCTTAACTATGTTTGAATTATAGGAGAAATAGAAATCGCCTTTGTTGCTCAATATTTCAAGCACATTATCCAGCCGCTGCCTGTTTACATCCAGCGAAATATTTTTCTGCAGAATAGCCTGGCCATAAGATGCAGAACTGATAAAAATAAAAATAAAAAGAATGATAAAATTAAAAACCGTACCGAGTTTCATTAATTGTGATATGGGTTATTGTAAAATGATCTGTCCGTCTTCCTTTTTGATAACTGTTATATCAAATGTGAGGTGTATGATTTCCAATATTTTTTCAAGGGACTCATTATAAAAAATAGTGGTGATCCGCTTATCATTCAATTCCTTTCTGCCAATGATTATTTTAGAATCATAAGCTTCGTTAAGCACCTGCACCAGTTTCCACAAAGGAGTTTCATCGCAAACAAATTCTTTGCTGCGGTAATAATTATATAGTTTGTCACTCACTTTTTCTTTGGTAGCGCTGCTGTCGTTTGCAGGCATAATTATTTTTTCGCCAGCATTTAATTCAACTGTCTTACCAGATTTAGTAACCTGTACAATACCGGTCTCCACTACAACTTCTGTATTCCCATTTTCGCTTTTTATATTAAAAGATGTCCCTACTACACTTACCTGTACATCATTCACTGAGATGATAAATGGTTTTTTCTTATCCGGTGCCACATTAAAAAAAGCTTCCCCTTTCAAAGCGATAGCTCTTGTGTTGCCCTTGAATTTAGAAGGATAAGTAACAGTTGATCTTTTATTAAGTGTAATTACAGAACCATCCGATAAAGTATCAATCAAAACATTTTGCCCGGTTTGAGCAACCATTTCTTTCGGCTCAGTATTTTTATTAACCAACATAAATAAGGTAATACCAAGCCCCGCTATCAAAATGATAGATGCCGCAACTCTTAGCCAGGAAAAACTCGACTTTAAAATTTTAACGGATTCATTTTTGCCGGCAACCTTGTTTTGAAATCTTTCCCATGCTTTATTGACATCAACATTTGATCCAGAGGCAAGAGCTTTGCTCTGATCCCAGATCCTTTTAAACTGGTTATAATATTCCTGGTGTGTTTCACTCTCCTTCATCCATTCTATCACCGCTTGCTCTTCTTCCGGAGATGCTTCACCCAACAGGTGTTTCACCAGCAGGTCATCATCGATATGGTAAAAATTTTGTTCCAGCTTAGTGGTATTAATTATGAATAAATAATAAAATAAATATCAGGAAGTCAACCAATTTCACCCGCATCAATCTTAATGCTTTACTCATCTGGCTCTCTACTGTTTTTACAGATATACCCAATTTATCAGCGATCTCACGATACTTCAATTCATCAAAGCGGCTCATTTGAAAAATAGTGCGGCATTGCTCCGGCAATTCATTCAACGCCAATTGAATTTTCTTTTCCAGTTCACCGGCCATTATTTTTTTTGCAGGATGTTCCACTTCATTTTTCATACTATAAGCAACATTCAACTGGTGA
>Ga0070685_10001573_pt1 | contig 12037 bp, 14 predicted proteins | sample KBSS13LmetaG_FD_65651 | JGI IMG/M metagenome (GOLD analysis project Ga0070685, IMG submission 65651) | Switchgrass rhizosphere microbial communities from Kellogg Biological Station, Michigan, USA - KBS S1-3L metaG | ecosystem: Host-associated > Plants > Roots > Rhizosphere ...
CTACTGGTGCAAACTTACCGTCTGGCACTGGGGTTGGTACATCTAACTTCACGCTGACCAACTCTGATAACTGTTCGATGTTCTCCTTCGTACTTGAGGGAGCAGTCTCTACAGGGATCAGCTTTGCTGGTGCGGCAAACCTGGCAGCTAGTGCACAACTGAGAATCAACTATTTCCTTCCTCCGGTTCCTGCCGGAGCAATGCTGCTGACTGCTCTGCCACAACTTATTGCGCGGACGATTGTTCGTGGTGGAGTCAACCTCTACGCTCTCTCTTCGCTGAACCTTAGCGGTTCGCTGTTCCCTCGTGGCGCATTCATCATCCTGCCGAACCTGACATTCGCTGCTAAGCAACAGACTATTGCTGCATTGTTGCTGTTAGCGGGACCTGTTCTGCGTGCAGGAGCACTACCTTATCGTCGGCCGGTACTGCGGACTGACTACAAGTATCCACCAATCAATCATCCATTCCGGTTGATTGCACAGCGGGTACTCGACGGTGAGATTATTGAGTGGGAACTGCCGGTCTCTGAAGACTTCCAGTACACAGAGCAGCTTTCTGGTCCAGTAGTGATGCAAGGCTCGTTCCGACCAGAACTCATTCAGGTACAGGAACTTGGCCTGGATGGTTATGCTTATTGGCTGCACGTGGAGATCAATCAGGAGATTCGAGCTTCGGCAATCCTACTGCCTCCGCAGTATCAAGAAAGTGAGATGTCCTTCTCTGCTGAAGGTGTCTCGGCAATGCCGCACTACCACTATTTCCAGAGTGTCTATCGTCAGATTCAGGTTGACCCATTCTCCGTGGTTCGATCGCTGTGGAACTACATCCAGTCTCAGCCAGAGTCGGATCTTGGTGTCATTGTCTCAAATAACTCCTCTCCAGCAAGATTGGGTGAACCAGCTACTACCGAAACAACCGTTACTACAGCGGATGACGGCACAACTACGACAACTACTAGGCAGATCCCAGAGAAGCCTTATGAACTCCTCTGGTGGGAAGCCACCAACATTGGTGAGGAACTCGATACCCTTTCGGGCCAAGTCCCCTTTGACTTCGTTGAGCGTCATTCCTGGAATGCTGACCGTACTGATGTTCTTCACTTTATTGATCTCGGTTACCCTCGTTTGGGAGTTGCTCGGCCAAACCTCCTGTTCAATGAGGAGAACATCCTAGAGGCAGTTCCAGTACAGGAACCTGAGGACACTTATGCTTCGGCTGTACTCGTCATTGGCGCGGGCGATGGTGAGGACACCATTCGCGGCTATGCAGCTCAGTCCTATGGAGATCGTATTCGCAAAGAGGTTACGGTCACCGACAAGACAATCAAGACTGTCGAACGAGCCAATGCACGTGCCCTGTCCGAGTTGGCTTTTAGGCGCGGGCGCACGTTCGAGGCAAGTGAAATCGTAGTCAATGCCTACCATCCAAACGCTCCTATAGGATCGTACAGTATTGGTGATGACATCCAGGTACAAATAGAGGTCCCATGGCTCATGGTATCTCATACCTCCTGGTATAGAATCATCTCTATCCAGAACAAGCCTTCTTCGGATAAAGTCAGGTTGGGCCTGGCCAGAAGTGACACTCTTCTTGACACGTCCGATATCTGGATTGCCCCAGATGACTACGTCCCGTTCACTCCGCCACCACCCATTGGTGCCGTGGCCTGGAATGGGAACGTACATCTTCAGATCCAGGCCATACTCACTGTTGTTCCTCCGGTACCTGTTCCGACAGCGCGTGTGTTCTTCACCATCGTCCCCGTGATTACTGTGAACGGTGCCGTCTTTGGTGGTTCGTTTGCCTTTGTCAACAACCTGTTTACAGCTCAGAGCTTGACTATTGGCGGTATGCAAACACTGGTCGGCTTCGTTGCACTACCGGCTACTCCTTCCTTGGTGGCCAGTGGTATTTCGGCTGGTGCTGGTTTCGGTACCGTCACAATGATTATCCCGACCACATTGCTGGCAACCACTCAGGCGCTTGCTGGTGCAGTGAGCATGACAGCAACACCAAACCTGAGTGCGCTTGCTACTGGTGTCTTTGCCACCAACGCTGCACTTACTGCCACGCCAACACTTACTGCTGGTGCGGTTCAGACACGTACTGGTGCTGTCTCGCTTTCCGCTACTCCTGTCCTTACGGCAGATGGAACAGTCAGCAGTGGCACTACCATTACGCAGCTCGGTAACACTGCCGATGACACTGGTTCGTCGTCCAGCAGTGCGAACAAGACAGTCGTTTCCAAGTTCACCGCTTCGGTTGCGGGAACCATTACCGCCGGTCACGCTCGACTCTGGATGGACACAGGAACTTCCAGTGTCAAGATGTGTGTCTACTCTGACTCTTCTGGTTCGCCCAACTCACTACTCGGCCTGTCCGATGCACTGACTGTCTCGAACACTACAGAGGCGCTCAAGGACTTCACTTTCTCTGGTGTTCAGCAGGCCGCGGTAACTGCCGGTACGGACTACTGGATTGGCTTTACGTGGGCCGATCCTGGAACTAACTCGGTGTTCTGGTCTCGTGGTACGACAGCGAGCCAGGCACAGCAGAACTCGCTCAATGCTGCTTCCTCGTTCGGTACTCCCGGAACGGCACTCTCCGGTCCTATTGACGCTTACGTGGATGTCTCTTCCTCCTCTGGCGGCGGAGGGGGTGGGCTTACCGGTCCTGGTACCTCTCCTGCCCTGGTGTCGGCAGATAGCCTTACTTCGGTTACCACTTCAACATTCAACGTGCCAGCCAACAGCGTTCTTGTGGCGGTGGTTGGATGTAACCACTACGGACAGGGTTCTACCTTCACCGGTGCGACATTCACCATGTCGAACAACGGTGCGGCTCTGAGCTGGTCTCAGGCAATTAAGAGAACCAACCAAGATCGTGGTGCAGCGGCAGCACCGGCAGGTATCTATGTTGCTCCTGTAGCTAGCGCCAGAACTGGTCTGACTGTGACAGTGAGCTTGACTGCTGCCGCAGGCACGGTAGAGACGCCAATCCTCGCGGTCTATGTCATTCCTGGTGCAGACCTCACCACTCCGGTCGGTGGAACTGCTGGCGGATTCAGCACTACCAACAACCTGACGACTGGTGCGGTGACCATGTCTAAGGCTGGATCTCTAGTATTCGTTGGTGCTATTGATTACTCGGCGGCAGGCGCACCGACGTCTTCGGATCTTACCATTTCAGGTCACACAGGAACTATCGCCAGTGCCATCTCTTGGTTGACAGGTTGGGAATTGGGAGCAGCTTCAGGAGCAACAGTAACGTCCAACCTGGATGCTCCCGGTACATCATCCGTGAACTGGACATGGGTTGCCGCAGAGATTCGATCGGCATAGGGGAGCGAGGAAGTAGGAAGATGACTATCATTGCTCCACCAAATCCACCGACCAGAAAGATTGTCTCTCTGGTCACCGATCTCGAACAGAGAATGCGCCGAGCAGAGGCAGGTCTTCGGGCAGCTCAGCTGAAGAATGCATCTATCACCGGTGCAGGGCTTAACGTTTATGATGATGACGGTGTCCTTCGTACTGTTCTAGGAAGGCAGGAAGATGGGTCATATACCGCTACGTCCGTCAACAACCCTAATCCTCCTCCTGTTCCTAGCTCTGCTATCGTTATTCCTAATCTCGCTTCTCTCATAATTCGGCACACCGGAGAGACAGCGAGCGGTGTTGGCTGGCCTGCCGATCTGGATCATTTCAACACCTACTACACACCCGCACAAAACCCGGATGACTGGACTCCGGGGCCGACCATGGATATTAGCTTTCCAACAGAAGTGCCGATTGCTCCTCTGGAATACACTAGCTATCTTGTGGCGGTGACCGCAGTCAACCATTCGGGAAAGGAGTCTGAGAAAAGCGTTCCGGTCTCTGGTGACCCTCGACAGGTTGTCCCCGATGACTTGATCTCAGACATCTTTTCCAATCTTACACTGTCTGAGAACTCAGTCACCGAAGCCATGCTGCAAGCTGGTGCGGTTACTGAGACCAAGATTGCACCGGAGTCTGTCTCTTCTCCTACGATTATTGCTGGTGCAGTTCTTGGTGTACACATCTTAGCGGATCAGATCGACGGCTCTAAGCTTACTGCTCAAGCGATTACCGCCCGTGAGATTGCCGCACTAGCAATCGTTGCCGGTAAGATTGACGTCAATGCGATCACGGCAGGAACTATCCAGGCTGGCGCAGTAACCGCAGTAAAGCTAGAAGCGAACCTTCTTTTGTCTTCTCGCGTCGTCGCTGGGAGCCTTAGTGGGAACCGCGTGGAGATGCACCCGACGCTTGGTATCCAAGCTTTCACCAGTGGTGGAGGGGTGCGTTCCTTCTGGCTTGATGCAGCTACCGGTTCTGGTTTCTTCATGGGTCAGATTGCCACTGCAGGAACCGGCGAGAGAATCGTTCTGAATCCTGGTGGGAACAACCCTAACAGGATTCAGTTCTGGTCCAACAACAATACTTTTGGCTATATCGATACCTTCTCTGAAGGCACTACAGCGGCCGGTATGACCATGCAGTCCAGTGGTGGTGACACACGGAAGGTCGGAACTGTTTGGTTGAGACAGGCATACGCACAGCTTGGGATCGCTGACGCTAGTCTTGTGGCTGGTTCTCAGTTCTATGCAGAACCTAACTTCGTGCGTGCTCGGTCAGCTACGGTAGACCTCATCGTTGATCAGTCTATTGCTCCTATCAACGGCACTCGACGAGTTGTTCTGTTGAACTATGATACATCCAATCAACCAGTTCCTAACTCCGCTCTTTATTACATCACAGCTACCGCTAACCAGTATCCTATGATGTTCTCTCCGCCGTCTGGTGTAGGGATGATTTGGGATGGTGGAGGCTATATTGCCTGTGTCAATGGTAATACCACTACCTATGACCGCATCCCGATTGAGGCTAGTCAGTTCCGTATTGGTTCTGACTCGCGCAGTAAGAGAGATGTTTCAGACTTTGGTTGGTCTGCTCTAGACGCTGTCCGTGGAAATCCAGCTAAGAAGTGGAAGCGGCATAGTGAGGGCGTTCATAAGGTCCCTCAAGAAGACCCACTGTTCCCTCAAACGCGGCCCCGCACTACATCTCGCAATGACCCTTGGCACTTCGGCCCAATGGCTGACAACCTGCCCGCAGAGCTGGTTCATATCGATCCGGACTCGGGAATGCGAAAGCTCGACCTGGGGTCTATGATAGGAGTTCTCTGGAAGGCTCTTGAGGAGCTATCAGAGAGGCTTTCTGCACTTGAGGAAGGAACTTCATGAGTGAGCAACTGGAGAACACGGAAAAGAAGTTCAATGTTCGCGTAATCATTAGTTCATTGAGCAACGAGCGTCGTAATGTTATCTTTGATGGACTCACTCAGGAGCAGTGTGCAAAAATAGTTAGCGATACCAATTCAGCATTCGACACAGTACGTAAGAATAGTTCTCTTCTGCTTTCTGGTACTGATGGAGATATAGTTATAGTCAACCTGGATAATGTACTCTTCATAGAAGTTCAGGTGCTCGATGGCTAAGCCTGGACCGTTCTCTCGGGTTGAACATAAACTCATTGTCAAAGTAGGTACTAGAGGAGTCTGTCTACTGATCCTCGGATTTATGTGGGCGACTCTTGGTGCAGGATTCTTACTAAACCCCATGGAACGTTTCTCTAAACCTGGTCACGGCGGGGTTCTAGACTTCCTAGACGATGGTCCTGGAGTCTTTATCTTTTCTTCTATGTGGATTTTCGGCGGAATAGTAGCAATCATTGTAGCATTCCAGCGGCCTATCACTTGTAGAGATGACGTAGGATTTAATGGGGTAGCCCTTCCGCCTTTCCTTTGGGGGGCTGGGTATTGGTGGTCGTATCTCCTCAATCAACTCTCTGATGGGGAGTTCGGCAGACCCAACACCTATGTAGCGGGGATGGTCTATTGGTCCATCACGCTACTCATTATGTTCCTATCTCGGAATTTAAGTGATCATCCAGAAGGCCCTTGTGCAGGAAGAAGGGCCTTACGTGGACCAATTTCTTAATAACGGTTTTGTCCAACTTATGGGCATTTTTCTTACCGCACTATCGGCCTATGGCGTTGCCAGGTTTAACAGGTCGGGATCTAGAGAAGCTAATCAAACTACTGGTTGGACCAATCTAGTAGCGGCTCTACAGCGTGAGGTAGGGGAGCTTCGCAAAGAAGAAGATGATACTAAGAAGCACGTTAAGGAGATGGACGAGGGCAATCGAGACTTAGCCCGTAGGATCTATGTTTTGGAAAGAAGTCGACACCGCTGGAAAGGGTGGGGTCAACGAGTGGTAGAGATCATGCAGGAGCGTGGAGTTAGTTTTCCTAGTCCGCCAGAACCTTTAGAAGATACAGATCCGAATATGGAAGGGGTGTAAAATGAACGCAGCTAAGACAGCAGCTCAAGCAGTGGGTGCAGTACTTGTGGCGGTACTTCCACTCCTCTTTGTTGGTCCATTTGGTTTCTCGGAAATTGTTAATGTGATTGTTGTGGCCATCGGTGCGTTCATCGTCTGGAACACGAAGAACTACCCGAACTGGCGTTATGGGAAGCTTCTCGCCAGTGGTGCTGCTACTCTCACTACTGGTCTTGTAGCTATCGCTTCTAACTATTCATTCGGTGATGTCAGTGTCCAGCAGTGGGTTCAGCTCACTCTTGCAGTGATTACTACCGTAGTCGTTTACGTAGTTCCCAACTCAGGATACTCATATGCCGAAGCTGAGAGGGGAGTTGGACCGAGCACAGTGTGACGTGCTACACTGTCGGTCTGCGGTGGTGCCCTGGGGAAACCCGCGAAGCTCTAGGGCACCACCGTTTTCCATCTCCATTTAGTTGTTGAGAAAGGAAAAAGCCGTACAGTGGCTTCCACACATGAGATCCATACTTCAGAAGTTCGTAGTTTCCTAGGGTGTCGGCGTAGGTGGAACTGGGCCTACCGCGACCGTATTGTCCCCGACACTCCGGCTCGTCCTCTTCAGTTCGGGATCGCTTTCCATGTCGCTATGGAAACCTTCTACCATCCCGAGACGTGGTCTCATACCACTGCCGCAGCAAAGACTCAGAGAGCTATTGATGCGTTCATTCGAGAGTGCGAGAAGCAGCGTCTAGCGTTCCTTCAGGCTACCGGCCAGTCCAAGCTTCTCCAGGCTGATGGAGACGACTACGCAGAGCGTATCGACCTAGGCATTGGAATGCTTGAGTGGTACGGCAAGCAGATCCATCCCAAAGAAGATTACTGGTTCAAGCCAGTGATGGTAGAGGTTCCTTTCCAGGTTCCCATTGTTGACCCTTCTACCGGTGAGCCTCTTAGGTGCTATGCAGTCCCCGTAAGTCCTGATAACAAGCTCGGTGAAGAGTGTCTACGTACCTGTGGACAGGTGCATGGGTACGGCGCCGTAGTCACTTTTGATGGTCGGATCGACGCCATCATGCAAGATCAGGTAAATGGTGGTTACCTCATCTGGGACCACAAGTCCGCAGCGCAGATCCGTAAGGACGACCGCCTACTACAACTCGACCCACAAGTCAACGGGTACATGTGGGCAGCCGTCGTCGGTCTGGAGATGGACGTTCGAGGCTTCCTGTACGTGGAGTACCGCAAGGACTACCCCAAACCACCAGAGGCTCTGAAGCGTCCGTACAAAGGTAGGCATTTCAGTACCAATAAGACTAGTCCTACTGACTACGAGAATTTCACCCGAACGGTGCAGCGGTTCGATCCGACGGGGTATAAGGCAGGAGTGTATGATGAGTTCATTGCGTGGTTGCGAGGGTCAGAAGCTCCAGTGTACCACAAACGGTTCACCATCCTAAAAGACAAGAAGAACCTTCGTAGTATAGGGCAACAGCTCTACGACATTGCAAGTGACATGATCTCTCAGAGCCTTACTATCTATCCCAACGCAGGGCACTTCTCTTGCTCTGGATGTGCCTACTACACTCCGTGTCTCTCCATGTTCCTTGGAGAAGACCACCAGCACGCGCTCAACAGTAGTCCATTTAAGAGGCTTAGCTAGTAGCGAACAGAAAGCATAACTTAATGATCAAGAACAAGTGGAAGAAGTCTTCATACTGTAAGGCTGACTCTCCAATGTGCACAGAAGTAGACGGTCTCGATGAGGACTATGTGCACGTTCGGAATTCCAGAAACCCACACACTGTGGTCAGCTTTGATAGAGAAGAATGGCAGGCTTTCATTGACGGTGTACGAGGAGGTGATTTTGACCTCAAGACTGATCCAGAGCTGGATGCAGAAGAGATGATGGAGCAGGTATAGAATGCAACTACTGAAGTTCAGCAAGAAGATTGCTGAAGAGGATCTGCTGAGTCACGTGATGGGCCCAGACATGTACGGTGGATACCTCTACGTGCAGGCCGTGATGTGGTCTCCTGAGAACTACCCAGGAAAGACTGTCTGTGTTCTTTATCCGCTGGCACCTGACGAGACTCGACTTACCTGGGATGAGTTTGGTCAGCAGAAGGTGACGTTCTGATGAAGATTGTAGTTCTCGAACTCGGTTTCGAAGATGACGATGATGCACAGAACTTTGCCAATCTAGTCAAGGCAGCGGATCTATACTCTCATGTAATCGATGACCATTACCAGAGGGTAGATGGATACGACACTATCGAATGTCGGGTAGAGAATCCGTGACCTCTACTATGACACTCACACCAGGTAAGCTTGGCGGACTAAAGACAAGGAAGGCTAGCGATGATCGCTCTCTTCCTTCAGTATGTATTTACGGTGGCCCTGGAACTGGAAAGACTACTCTCGCAGCTTCCTCTATAGAAGTTCCAGAGATGAATCCAGTTCTCCATCTGAACATCGAGAACGGCACTCAATCTATCTCGGGTATCTATCCTGACCTAGAGATCATCGATATTGATAGGTTCATACAGCTCCAGAATGTTTATGGAGAGTTGTACTCCCGTCAAGATTTCGATGCACAGACCTGTGCCGGTTATCGTACCGTCATCCTCGACAACGTGACCGAGGGTCAGAAGAAGGGGATGGAACACATCTTTCAGGCAGAGAGGCTGGCAGCGACGGGTATTAACTTCACCGAGTTTGCTATGGCCACCTTTGCCAACGGAGGATGGAACCAGTCATCGGAGCAGACACGGAAGATGATCCGTGCGTTCCGAGAGTTGCCCTGCTACGTCATCATCGTAGCCTGGGAAACTGATATCGAGAAGAGCGACACTCGTCATCTCTACACCCCGTCGTTCACCTCGAAGGTAGCCCAAGAGATGCCCGGAATGGTTAACGACGTCTACCGACTGTCGCTTAACAATGATGGGACGCGCACTCTCCAGACTGGTCGTACACGAGATGTGGTGGCCAAGGATCGTACGCGCAAGCTACCAATGAAGTTGGAAAATCCGACTATGCCCCTGATCCACCAGTACTGGTCAGGTGCGCTGGTCAAGTCCCCTGAGGACGACGCACCGAAGACAAGTGGAAACCTCAAACTGGGAGTGAAGAAGTAATGCCTAAGATCAACTTTGCAGGTGTGGAAGACCAGAAGGAATTCGTACCTGCACCAAGCGGTGACTACATTCTCGAACTGGTCGATGCCGAGGACGGTGTCGTCAAGTCTGGCGAGAATGCGGGCGCTGAGAAGACCACCCTTCAGTGGGAGATCGTTGACTGTGAGGGTGAACTGGAGCAGTACAACGGCCGTCGGATTTACGACAACGTGTCTTACTCAGAGAAGGCCCTGCCACGTTTGAAGACCATGCTCAAGGCATTCGGTGCTCAGGTCGATGACTCGGAGAACGCCGAAGAGCTGGACTTCGAGTGGGATGACCTGCTTGGTAAGAAGCTCCAGGCCAAGATTCGTTCCGTTGGTAAGCAGCGGGACAAGAACGATCCTTCCAAGGAGTACCCGCCGAAGAACACTATCACTCGGTTCCTCGTTCCTGGTGCTGAGGAGGAGTAAGCACAATGGTTGAATGGCTGACCCGGGCTCCTAGTGGGTCCGGGTCAGTCGTTTCTCATTAGGATGAAGGTTCATGCCCCACATTACTTTTAAGAGAGAGGGAGACAGTGAACCTGAGGAGACTTTTATTGACCGCTATGTAGATTATGGTTGGTCAGTTACAGACGCACCCCGACAGTATCATATGGCTGGCGGGGCTATTATCCTGTCTGCAATCATCTGCCCTCATGTCACGCTTCCTGCACAGCACACTAAGATTCGACCTAATCTTTGGGCGATGATTCTTGCAGGAACCACAGTAACACGTAAGAGTACCAGCGCTGATCTGGCAGTACGAACCATCGGCGAAGTTCTCGATACCGATGACTACCTGATGGGTACGGACGGCTCACCTGAGGGCATTCTGACCGAGCTGGAAGGTCGTGACGGTAAGGCATCCCTGTTCCATCGTGATGAGATCACGGGGTTCATCGAATCAGCTACCAAGAAGGAGTATAACGCTGGCATCCTACAAGCTCTCACCTCCCTCTACGATGGGCGGGTAGAGAAGCGTACACTACGTTCTGGCACAATCAATGTGAAGAAGCCAAGACTGATCCTGTGGTGTGGCGGCATTAAGTCACAGATGCAGGAAGTCTTGAGTATCGAGCACATCCGTTCAGGTTTCATCCCTCGATTCATCGTAGTGTCGGGCACCACTACGTCGGATCAGATCCGGCCGATTGGACCGCCAGTGAACTCAGACAATGTGGACAGCATTAAGTCTCGAATTGTCGATGAGCTGTACAGCATCGTGGATTTCTGGATGCCCAAGCCGCAGGTTCAGCAGATGACCCTAGGTGGAACTACTACGATGCGCACAGTGAAGCAAGGCGAACGGGAGATGACAGCTACCCCGGAAGCCTGGAAACGAATGCAATGGCTGACCTTTGATGCCGTTAAGTTGGGTGAGAATTCAACGTCCCCCGATATCTATACACCTATGTATGTCCGACTTGCGGACTCGATAATCAAAATTGCTATCCTCCTCGCTGGTGCTCGTAAGTCACTAGTGTTAGAATTTCATGATATCTGTCAGGCAATCAGACTTGCTGACGTCTTCCTCGATTCAGCAACTGATTTTGCGAGGGGAGTAGAACAAGCTCCCGATATCAACCCATGGGAAAAGAAAGCGGATAAGATCCTGAAGTTTATTCGGGACAAGCATCCAGAGCCAGTTTCCCGAACGACTGTTATGCGTCAGTTCCATGTCAAAGCCAAAGACATCGCAGATGTGGAACAGACTATGGTCATGCGCGGACATATTAAGATTGGCACTAAAAAAGGATTCACGGCTAATGGCACTCGTTCTTCGCGAGAACGGATTGAATACACGTTCGTCGAAGGGAGCCAGCCAATCGGAGACGACACTTTTCGAGTCGCCGCAGGGCAATTTCGTAAGGAAACACCCTTTAGCTAAGTGTGAGTCATGATGATGCAGTTTGGTGATCCGTCACTGCCTCAGAGATTCTGGGACAACGTATCTGTCACAAAGATAGATGGAAAAACACACTGGCTGTGGACTGGATACGTGCATAAGAAAGGCTATGGACGCATCACTATAGATCACAAGAGTATCGATGTTCATACTCTTACAACACCTGACTGTCCGCCAGGACTAGAGCGAGATCACAAGTGCAAGATTAAACACTGCTGCAATCCAGAATGTATAGAGTTTGTTACACACTTAGAGAACGTTAGGCGAGGAAAGGCTGCCGAAGTTGCCAGGGCTACGTTTACGAAACAACGGTGTAAACGGAATCACGTCTACGACCGAGTTAACTCGCGTGGGCACAAAGTCTGCTCCTTGTGCATCGCCATCCGAAAGGAAGCATCCAGCAGCTCTTTGCGAAAGGTGCCCATTGTATGAGCGTGGCCGAGCAGTTCCTAGTAGCTTTCCTTCTACTGATCGTAGCACTACCTTGGCTGATCACACTGATCAGTCTGGTAGCTCTGTTCTGGCCTTCATCGGGGAAGCACCAGGCAGATACGAAATCGGCAAACAACAGGTCTTCATCGGTGCATCGGGACAACTCCTGAA
>Ga0070685_10001574_pt1 | contig 12037 bp, 7 predicted proteins | sample KBSS13LmetaG_FD_65651 | JGI IMG/M metagenome (GOLD analysis project Ga0070685, IMG submission 65651) | Switchgrass rhizosphere microbial communities from Kellogg Biological Station, Michigan, USA - KBS S1-3L metaG | ecosystem: Host-associated > Plants > Roots > Rhizosphere ...
TGCACGAAATACACCTGCCGCTCGGTCTCGCCGCCCGACTTGGTAAGCAACACGTCGGAGTACTCGATCACCGGCGTCTCGATCGGCAGGAAGCCGAAGCGCTCGTAGTTGCGCCGAACGGTGTCGAGCATATCGGCGAACGCAATCTGGTCGAGCGGCAGCAGCTCCATCACACCGGGCATGGTGCGGGCTTGAGTCAACGGCATGGATGTCCTTGCGCAAAATCGCGGCGGAACGCCGCGCGAAGGCGCATTTTACCATGCCGTGGCAAGGCGCCGGGCGGGCCGGCGCCGCCGTGTGGCTACAGCGTCTTGCCGATCACGTTGTCCTTGAGCTTGAAGCGCGAATCCAGCGACAACGCGTTGCCATCGTGCAAGCCCGACAGGTCGCGGTTCTCGGCGAGTTGCCCATCGTGAACCCACGAAGCAGGATGCACGGGTCCAGGGATGTAGCCCTTCCAGACGCCGTCCCGATTTCCGGGTACCCGCGATTCACTGACGAAATATTCAATCGGCACAATCACGGTCGTTCCGATGGGCTTGCCGTTGATTGCCTCGGCCAGATCAAAATGCCATTGCTTTGCCGCCTCGACACTAGACTTCTCGAATGTGCGACGCCAAAGTTCCGCTTCATGCTCTGAGCGCGTGCGCGCAGCAAGGCTGGTCTGGTACGGCTCCACCTCGATAACGTTGCCACTTTCGTCTAAGCGGAGAGACAGCAGGACCCTTGCTCCGAGGCGCACTCCGATCGCTTCTTGCGGATAGTGCGGAGGCTTCATCTTGCCGTTGCGCTGCGGTTCGCCGAAGCGAACGTCGGCTATGCGCATGATGTAGCTTCCCTTGTCTCCCCGCGCCGGCTCGGCACCGAGGCGCAGATGCATCGAAGTCTTGGCTACAACGGCCTGACCGTCGATCAGAATCGGCTCGAAGGTCCAATTGCGCACGTCCTTGTCGACCAGTTTGGCGACTTCGTCCGGCAGCTTGCTGTTGAGCCGATAGTCACTGACATGTCCGTCCTTGGCGATTTGCACCTCGCCGACGGCTTCCATCGTGTACATCGCGGTGGGCGGGCCTGCGTGCGCAGCCGTCATTCCCACCGCCATCCATAGTGCAGCCAACACCGAATTGCGGGGCAACATACTCGTCTCCATGAGTTATTGACGCCGCGACTGTAGGGTCAAATTCTCCGCCAGGCAAGCTGTAGGAATCGACGCCTCCTCGCGCGCTTAGTACCCACCCTGCTTACCGATCTTGTACTCGAGCGTCGCCCACAAGGCGCGCTCGGACGAGCCAAAACTGTGGCGGTGATAGTCGGCGTAGTCCAGCTCGATACTCAAGTCCTTGCGCAAGGCGTAGTTGATCATCGCGTTGAGTTCCGAACCGTAGCGCTGATTGATGTTTTCGGCGAAGAAGTTGTGCAAGGTCACGCTCCAGGTCAGGCGCGGGTCGATCTTGCCGAAGGCGGCGACGTAGCGGTCTTCCAAGCCATTCGGCGGCGTGTTCTTGAACTGGCTCGTCCAACCATCGAAGCCATGGTTCGATCCGTACGGCGATGAGAATGCATATTTGCCGTTGCCGCCGAGGAGTTCGTCGCCGACTTTCAGGCTGGCCCAGCTGAATCCGTAACTCAGTTCGAACAAGTGGTAGTCGGCCTGGTAGTGCTGGGGATTGTTGCGCCAGCTATTTTGGCGCGCACCCTCCGCCACCCATCCCAGCGCGGTGCCGGTGTCACCGAACGGATATTTGCCGACCCAACGCAGGCCGGCTGTGCGCCAGGAATATTTCGCGTTCGTGTCGTTCTCGACGAAGTAGTCGTAGCCAGTCAGCGTACCGAGCGGCAGCTTCTGGTCGATATGGATCAGATTCGCGTCGAGCTGCCATTCGCGCTGGGTCGGGTCCGGATAATCGTGGCCGACCGAACGCTGCGCCTCGTCGAGGTAGTAGTACTTGATCGTCGTACCGGTATCGAACTTGAGCGCGGCGGCGACGGCGTCGAAGGACTGCGGGTTCTGGCGCCAAAGGCCGGGCGTGAAAAAGCGGTCGTTGTCGAGGCTGACGTACTGGCGTCCAAGCCGCGCCGACGCGGTGCCATTATCCCAGGCGACCCACGCACTCGACACTTCGCTCGACGGCGGATCGCCTTCGGACGGCCGGTGCGTGTTGCCGTTCGCCCCGCTGTTGTAATGCTCGCCGAACACGGCGAAGACGCGCGTGCCCTCGACGTAGGCGCTCCACTCGGGCGCGAATTTCCACAGATAGCCGAGGGTAAAGCGCACCGTATTCGCATTCGCCGGCTTCGTGTAGCCGACCTGGTCGATATGCGCCGAGCGATAGCGCAGATCAACGACCAGCCCGTCGGGCGGATAGTCCACGGCATGCGCGGCGCCCGCCCCCACGGCGAACACGGCAGACAAAACCCACTTTGCCGAAGACACCCTGTGAACTTTCCCCATTTCGACCTTCCCCGAGGTTATGACGGCAGAGAATATAAATGTCGAAAACGGGGCGACCAAGTTCCCGCAGCGCATTTGCTTATGCGGACCTACGGCATATCGAAATGCAAAATCGAGGCAAAAAAGAAGGCCGGATTGCTCCGGCCTTCGGGGAGATTTCGCCGTCGTTGCGGCGAACAATTTATTGAAACAGGGTGCGCGTTTGTGGTGCTTAGAACTGGAAGCGGAAACCGGCCGCGGTGCTCAGCACCGAATCGTGCAGGTAGCCGTTGGCGAGGCCGTCGGACACCTTCGAATACATCGCGCCACCGTAGACGTCGAAGTACTTGTTGAAGCGGTAGTCGAGGACCGCCGAGAATGCATCGAGATTACCGCTGCACTGGGCCGCGCTGGCATCCGAGCACGGCGCGCTCACCACCTGATTGCTCACGACTTTGGTGTGAAAGTCGTTCTGATCGTAGTGGTAGTAGCCAACGCCCAGGCTCAGGGCCTTGTTGAAGTTGTACTTGCCGCCGATCCAGGAGACCTTGAGGACCTTGTCGTGCGCGTACGCGTTGTTGTTGGTGACGCTGATCAGGTAGCCGCCGAGCGTCTCGAAATTCGGCGCCAGCGGATTGGACGGGTTGGAATACTTGATGCGCTCGAAGCCGCCGGAGATCTTCAGCGCGTCATTGAACTTGTACGCGCCCGCCAACGTCCAGGACTCGTTGTCCGAAATCGTCGCCGCCAGCGAATCATGCGACAGGCCACAGCCCGTCGACGTCGGTGTCGCACAAGGAGAAATCTGCGCCAAGCTCAGCGAACCGGCCGCGATGGACTGGTTCTTAAACGCGTAGACGCCGTCGACCGAGAAACCGCCGAAGTCGGCACCGACGTTCACCTGACCGCCGTCACCCGGGCTGCCGCTGTTCTTGCCGAACTGCCAGAGGCCACCAATGTGGAAGTTCTGGTACTTGTACATGTACTTGACCGAGTCGTCGGCACGCGTGTTCTCGGTGTTGCCGCCGCCGGCGGTCGCACCCGAGTAGCCGATGACCGAGAACGCGTAGGCACCGCCCTGCGGATCGTACTTGCCGATCGTGTCGGTGAGCAGGGTGACGTGGCGGCCCAGGGTCAGTGTGCCGAATTCCTTGCTGCTCAGACCCGCCCAGCCCTGTCCGTTGAAGATCTGGCCGGCGCGCGCGCCGTCGGCCGCGGTTTTCTGGTCGTTGAGAGCACGACCGTTGTTGTAGGTCAGCGACTTCACCGCATCGGCGATGCTGCCGGAAGCCGGGTTGAATCCCATCTCGACGTTGAATACGAAGTCGAGGCCGTCGGCCACCGGCTCGGTGCCCTTGAGGCCGACCTTCGACTGGCTCATCGCGTTGTTGGTGATCGAAGTAACGGACTTGTTGCTGTTCTTCGACACGAGGTACTCCATACCGACGTACATATCGTGGCTGTAATCGGTACCGTGGTTCTGATACGCCACGCCGACGTCGACGGTGCCGTACAGCGTGATGCCATTCCAGGTGAGATTGATGTCGTCAGCGGCCAGAGCCGAGCCGGACACACCGAAGGCGGCGAGCATCGCCACGCAAAGCAAGTTTTTTTTCACGGGCACGGAGATGCGCTTCATGGGTTACCTCGGGGTAGTAGAAAAGGAAGAACCGCAAAAGGCTGCGTTTGCGTTGCGCGCACCGCAGCTCTGGTGCGCGCATGTTAGAAATGGAACATGACACTTTTTTTACGATTCTGAAATATTTCCAGTCCGGGGCCACAAAGCCAACTAGACTAAAGTGTCATATACGGCGCCGGACCGCGGCCGAACGCCGTTTTGCCCAAGCGGGCGGGTCCAAGGCGGATTTTTCCGCCGGTCAGGGAGCGGACACTTTCTGGCGTCCGGGAACGGAAACACCAGCGGTTTGGCGGCAAATTCCTAGATGATCTGCGCCTGTTGCCGGCACAATATCCTGGCTCGCGTTCCGCCTTCGGCGGCTTCGTCGAGTTGAAAACCGAAGCCGTGCAGGCGCACGATGGCATCCACCAGGCTCAATCCGAGCCCGCTGCCTGGCACGTTGCGTGCTTCGTCGGCGCGATAGAAGCGCTGTAGGACAGATTTGCGCAAATCCGGTGCAATGCCCGGCCCCGAATCGTTGACCGAAATCACCGGCCCGGCCTCTTCGACGTCGAGTTCGACACGGATCGCCCCTCCCGGAGGGGTGAACTTGATCGCATTGTCGAGCAGATTGCCGATCGCCTCGAACAACAGCTCGCCGTCGCAGTCGAGCGTCGCGTTCGACACGATCCTGAGCGTCAGCCGCACTCCGCCCTGATTGGCGAGCGGCTCGTACAGCCCGACGAGCTTGCGCAGGATCGGTTCGAGCGGCGTCGGCGAAAATCCCGCGCGGCGGCGCTTGCTTTCGATCTCCGAGATGCGCGACAGCGCGCGGAACCGGGTCAGCAGAAGATCGGTCTGAGTCAGTGCGTGATTCAGCGCGGCATGGTGCGGTGATTCTTCGTCCAGTGACTGCAGCGTGCGGTAGATCGATGCGCGCAGCCGGGTCAGCGGCGTGCGCAGATCGTGAGCGATGTTGTCACTCGCGGTTTTCACTTCGCCCATGAGGCGCTCGGTTTCGTCGAGCATCGCATTGACGATCTGCGCGAGCGCATCGAGCTCGCGATTGCGCCGGCCGAGCGGCAGGCGCTGGCTGTAGTCGCCGTCGGCGATGCGACGTGCCGCGCGATCGATCTCGCGGATGTGGCGCACGGCCGGCAAGCTGTAGAACACACCGCCGAGCACGCCGAACAACAGGATCACTGCGGCGATCAGAAAACAGCCACGCAACAACGACTGGCGAATCTGTTCGAGCAGCGCGACGTCGCGCGCGACGACGAGCACATGGCCGTTGCCCATCGTCTGCCCCAAAGCGCGGACTTCGAGCGCCTGCGGAAACAGCTCCGCATTCCCTTCGGCCGGGAGTGCCTGGGGTTTGCCGTCGAGCGCGAGGCCCCCCGGCACGCGTGCAAGATTGCCCGCGATCGGCCGACCGTCCGCGGCAAACACGCCGAAGAAGCCGATGTGGCGGATATCGCGCGAAATCTCATAGGCGATGTCTTTGTCGAGCTGGTCGACGGTCGCCGTCGAAAACACGCGCGCCTGGTTGCGCAGAATCTGATCGACCTGCTGATTCTGATAGCGCGCCGTCTGCCAGTAGATCAACGCGAACAAGCAGACGACCGCCAGCGCGAACAGGCCGCCATACAGCACGGTGAGGCGGAAACTGGTGATGCGCCAAAGCTCAGCGAGCATCGAAGCGACTCGATAACGAGGTCCGTTCGCGCTGAGCGTAGCTCGCGCAGCGAGCGGAGTCGAAGCGGCACTTCGACTCCGGCCCGATGGGCCTACGCTCAGTGCGAACGGGCTCCGGATAACTCAAACTCAACCGCCGTTTCGGGCGTCGCCGAAAAGGTATCCCGACCCGCGCACGGTATGGATCAACGGCGGGCACCCCGCCTGCTCGAGCTTCTTGCGCAGGCCCGCGATATGCACCTCGATCAGGTTCGTGCCAGGATCAAAGTGATAGCCCCACACCGCCTCGAAAATCATCGTCCGCGTCAGCGTCTGCCCCGAATTGCGCATGAGGAATTCGAGCAATTGGTATTCGGTCGGCTTTAGATCGAGATCGCGCTCGGCGTAGAACGCGGTATGCGCGACGCGATCCAAAGCCAGCCCCTGCACGCGCAACTGCGTCGACTCCGACGACTGCGCCTGTCGCCGCAGCAGCACCTCGACGCGCGCCGCCATCTCGTCCGAGGCGAACGGTTTGGTCAGATAGTCGTCGCCGCCTGCGCGCAGTCCGCGCACGCGCTCGTCGACATCGCTCAACGCGCTGATCATAAGTACCGGGGTGTGAATGCGCTGCGCGCGCAACGCGCCGACCACATTGAGACCGTCGATATCCGGCAACATGCGATCAAGCGTGATCACGTCATAGGCGCCGCGCAACGCAAGCTCCAGGCCTTCGCTGCCCGTGTCGGCGCGATCGACCTGGAAGGCATGTGCGGTCAGCTCGGTCACGATCTCGTCAGCGGTGCTGTCGTCGTCTTCGATAACGAGGATGCGACTGGGACTATGGGGAGTCGTCGCGCTCATGGAATGCCGGGCGGATTTTCTAAGTATGCGGATTGCGGGCCCCTAGTAAGCCACGAATCGTTGCCGAGAACAGCAATATTAAAATCCTTTAACTAGCTCCGCGCGCAACAATTCATAGCATCGCCGGTCACAACGCGTCGAATCCACCGGCCCCTTACGTCATGAACCGGCTAGTCCAGATTGCACTCAGTCGCCCCTACACCTTCATCGTGCTGGGCATCCTCATTCTCATTATCGGCCCCCTGGCCATTCTGCGCACGCCGATCGACATCTTCCCAAGCATCAACCTGCCGGTGATCAGCGTGGTGTGGACCTACAACGGCCTCGCACCTGACGACGTCTCCGACCGCATCGTCACCTATTTCGAACGGCAGATGACGACGACGGTGAACGATATCGAACACATCGAGTCGCAATCGCTGCCCGGCGTCGGCGTGGTCAAGGTGTTCTTCCAACCCGACGTCAACGTCAACGCGGCGATGGCGCAGGTGACCGCGATCGCGCAGGTCGTGCTCAAGCGCCTGCCGCCCGGCATCACGCCGCCGCAGATCTTGAGCTACAGTGCGTCGAGCGTGCCGGTGCTGCAGTTGGCGCTGACGAGCAAAACGCTGACCGACCAGCAGCTCTTCGACCTGTCCAACAATTTTATCCGCCCACAGCTCGCCCAGGTCGAAGGCGCGGCGATCCCCTCCCCGTACGGCGGCAAGAACCGCCAGGTCGTCGTCGATCTCGATCCGAATGCGCTGCGCTCGAAAGGACTCTCGCCCTCCGACGTCACCACTGCGATTCTCGCCCAGAACCTGATCCTGCCGTCGGGCACGCAGAAGATCGGCACGTTCGAATACAACGTCACCCTCAACAGCAGTCCGAAGGAACTCGAGGAGCTCAACGAGCTGCCGATCAAGGCGGTCAACGGCACCGTGATCAAGCTCAGCGATATTGGACATGTGCGCGACGGTTATTCGCCGCAGCAGAATCTCGTGCTCGTCAACGGCCAGCGTTCGGTGCTAACGACGATCCAGAAGAACGGCAAGGCGTCCACGCTCGATATCGTCGCGCACGTGAAGTCGCTGCTGCCGACGATCCAGGCCGGCGCGCCGAAAGGCCTCGAAGTCGGCACCCTGCTCGATCAATCCATCTTCGTCAAAGCCGCGGTGTCCGGCGTGATCCGCGAAGGCGTGATGGCGGCCGCGTTGGCAAGCCTGATGATCCTGCTCTTTCTCGGCAGCTGGAGATCCTCGCTAGTCATCGCCGTGTCGATTCCGCTGTCGATCCTCTGCTCGATCGCCGCGCTGTCGGCGATCGGCGAAACGATCAATGTGATGACACTTGGCGGCCTCGCGCTCGCCGTCGGCATCCTCGTCGACAACGCCACAGTCACGATCGAAAGCATCAACTGGCATCTCGAACAGGGCAAAGAAGTGCCGATCGCGATCGTCGCCGGCGCGGGCCAGATCGCCGTGCCGACACTGGTTTCGACGCTGGCGATCTGCATCGTTTTCGTGCCGATGTTCTTCCTCTCCGGCGTCGCGCGCTATCTGTTTGTGCCGATGGCCGAGGCGGTCGTGTTCGCGATGATCGCCTCGTACATCCTGTCGTTCACGCTCGCGCTGACGCTGTCGAAGTATCTGCTCAAGCCGCACGTCGATCCGCATCCGCCGACCTCGCGTCCGGTCGAGGACGCGATGCGCGAAGACGCCACCGAACACATGGCCGGCGGCTACGGCAACCTGCTGTCGCGTTTCCAGCGCCGCTTCGAGCGCGGCTTCGAGAACGTGCGCGAGCGCTACCGCGCATTGCTGGAACTCGCCCTCGAGCGCCCGCGCGCATTTTCGCTCGGCTTTCTCGGCGTCGTGTTTGCTTCGTTGCTGCTGATCCCCTGGCTCGGCGAAAACTTCTTCCCGTCGGTCGACGCCGGCCAAATCAAGCTGCACATGCGCGCGCAGACGGGCACGCGCATCGAAGAAACCGCACGTCTCGCCAGCGAGGTCGAGAAAACCATCCGCCGCGTGGTCCCGGCCGACGAACTGAAAAGCGTGGTCGACAATATAGGCCTACCGGTCAGCGGCATCAACATCACCTATTCCAATTCGGCGCCGATCGGGCCGGCCGATGCGGACATCTTGATCTCGCTCAACGAGGACCACGGGCCGAGCGAGGACTACATCGCCGCGCTACGCGAAGCGCTGCCGCGCGAATTCCCGAGCGCGACGTTTTCGTTTCTGCCCGCGGACATCGTCAGCCAGATCCTCAACTTCGGCCTGCCCGCGCCGATCGATCTGCAGATCGTCGGCTTCAAGCGCGAGGAGAATCGCGCCTACGCCGAAGAGTTGTTGCACCGGCTCAAACGCATCCCCGGCATTGTCGACTTGCACATGCAACAGGCTTTCGACCAGCCGGAATTGCGCGTTAACGTCGATCGCGTGCGCGCGCAGGAAATGGGTTTCAGCCAGCGCGACGTGGCCAATGACCTGCTCGTGTCGCTCTCGGGCAGCGGCCAGGTCGCGCCAACGTTCTGGGTCAATCCGAGAAATCACGTCTCGTATCCGATCGTCGTGCAGACGCCGCAATACAAGCTCGATACGCTGAGCAATCTCGACAACATTCCGATCACCGGACCGGGCAGCAAGCAGCGGCAGATTCTCGCCGGCGTCGCCAGCGTCACACGCGGCCAGGGCGACGGCGTGGTCTCGCACTATGACGTGCAGCCGACGCTCGATCTGTTCGGTGGAGTGCAGGGCCGCGATCTTGGCACGGTCTCGCGCGACATCGAAGCGATCCTGCACGAGACGGCGAAAGACGTGCCGCCCGGCTCGACCGTCGCCCTGCGCGGCCAGGTGCAGACAATGGAGGAATCCTATTCGAGCCTGCTGTTCGGCCTCGCCGGCGCGATCGTGCTGATCTACCTGCTCATCGTGGTCAATTTCCAGTCGTGGCTTGACCCGTTCATCATCGTCACCGCCCTGCCCGCGGCGATCGCCGGCATTGTCTGGATGCTGTTCCTCACCGGCACAACGCTGTCGGTGCCTGCGCTGACCGGCGCGATCATGTGCATGGGCGTCGCCACGGCGAACAGCGTGCTCGTGGTCAGCTTCGCGCGCGATCGCATGGCGCAGGGTGCCGACGCGCTGACCGCGGCGATCGAAGCAGGCTACATCCGCTTCCGTCCCGTGCTGATGACGGCACTCGCCATGCTCATCGGCATGCTGCCGATGGCGTTCGCGATGGGCGAAGGCGGCGAGCAGAACGCGCCGCTCGGCCGCGCCGTCATCGGCGGTCTGATTCTCGCCACGTGCGCCACGTTGTTCTTCGTGCCGGCGGTGTTCGCGATCCTGCATGCGCGCGACAAATCCACTCAGCCCGACTCCGCAGCGTCCGGTCCGACGCTCGGCGCCGCCGTTCCAACGCACTGATTTCCGCCTTCGACTTTCGACGACATGTCCGATTCCATCTCGACTCATCGCCCCAATCCGCGCCGCCTGCGACTCGTCGGCATCATCGCGCTCGTCGTCGCCTTGGCGCTCGCGCTGACCGGCATCGCCGCGCGCACGCTGCGCGAGCATTCTCTCAAGCAGAAGATCGACACCGATGCCGTGCCGACCGTCAGCGTGATTGTGCCGGCGCCCGGCGACTCGAAGCAGGAGCTCGTGCTGCCGAGCAATGTCCAGCCGTATTACGACGCGCCGATTTATGCGCGCGTGCCCGGCTATCTGAAGAAGTGGTATGTCGACATCGGCACTCAGGTCAAGGCCGGCGAGGTACTTGCCGACATCGAAACACCCGAGCTCGATCAACAGTTGCAGCAGGCACGCGCGGATCTCGCCACGGCGGTGGCGAAGGAGAAACTCGCCGAGACGACGAACCAGCGCTGGCAGAAAATGCTGTCTGCCACCTCTGTGTCGAAACAGGAGGCCGACGAGAAAAGCAGCGATTTCGACGCACGCAAGGCCGAAGTCACTGCGCAGCGCGCAAACGTCGACCGCCTGCAGGCGATGGCCGGATTCAAGCGCGTCGTCGCCCCGTTCGATGGCGCCGTCACCGCGCGCAAGACCGACATCGGCGCACTGATCAATGCCGGCAGCGGTAGCGGTCCGGAGCTGTTCCGCGTCGCCGACACGCACAAACTGCGCATCTATGTCGACGTGCCGCAGGCGTATGCTGAGCGCATCACGATCGGCATGCAGGCGAAGCTGCAACTGCCGGAGCGCCCCGGCCGCAGCTACCCAGCCGCCGTGGTGAGCACGGCGAATTCGATCGCCGAGTCCTCGCGCACCCTGCTCGTCCAGCTCGAGGCCGACAATGCCGACGGCAAGCTGATCGCCGGCTCGTACGCCGACGTGCATTTCGATCTGCCCGCCTCCGCCGGTGCGCTGCAGCTACCGGTGACCTCGCTAATCTTCCGCCAGAACGGCTTGCGCGTCGCGACCGTCGGCAAGGACGACAAGGTGGCGATGAAGAGTGTCGAGATCGGCCGCGACTACGGCACCAAAGTGGAGATTGTCGCCGGGCTCGATCCGAGCGACCGCGTCATCGACAGTCCGCCCGACTGGCTCGCGCAGGACGACAAGGTCCGCCCGGCGCCGGCGCAGAAAACCGGCATCGCCGTCGCACAGACGAGCGAAGGAAGCAAGCCATGAATCGCGGTGGACTCGTGCTGCGCACGCTGGCGCTCACGATCGCGACTGCGGTTTTCGCGGGCTGCTCGTTCGCGCCGACTTACGAGAAGCCGAAGACCGACGTCGCCGACACGTACAAAGAACTCGGCCCCTGGCACAACGCTGCGCCATCGGATCAGCTCGAACGCGGCGACTGGTGGCACGACTATCGCGACGCAACGCTCGATGATCTCGAAACGAAGGTCGATGCCGCCAATCCCGACCTTGCCGTGGCCATCGATCGCTACGACCAGGCCCGCGCCTATCTCGCGCAGACACAGAGCAACGCCTTCCCGGAAGTTGACGCCGGCGGTCTGGTCACGCGTAATCGTCAATCGGACCATCGCCCGCTGCGCTCGGCGTCGCAGCCGGACGAGTACGGTGACCATCTAATCGGCGCATCGCTGAGTTACGAGCTCGACCTCTGGGGACGCGTGCGCAACACGATCGCCGCGGGCAAAGCGACCACGCAAGCCGCGGCAGCCGACCTCGCTTCGGTACGTCTGTCGCTGCACGCCGAACTCGCCGATGCCTACATCACCCTGCGCGGGCTCGATGCCCAGGAAAAACTGCTCGTCGACACGGTGAACGCTTACGAGCAAGCGGTGAAACTCACGCAGAACCGTTTCGAAGGCGGCGCCGCCTCGGGACTCGACGTTGCGCGTGCGCAGAATCAGCTCGACAACGCGCGCGCACAGACGACCGACATCCGCGCGCAACGCGCGCTGATCGAGCACGCGATCGCGAGTCTCGTCGGCGAATCCGCATCGAAGTTTTCGCTGCCGTCGAACGTGG
>Ga0070685_10001578_pt1 | contig 12020 bp, 12 predicted proteins | sample KBSS13LmetaG_FD_65651 | JGI IMG/M metagenome (GOLD analysis project Ga0070685, IMG submission 65651) | Switchgrass rhizosphere microbial communities from Kellogg Biological Station, Michigan, USA - KBS S1-3L metaG | ecosystem: Host-associated > Plants > Roots > Rhizosphere ...
CACGCCGCTGAGCGCTACAACGCCGGAGGGGTGAAAAACCCCCTCTCTCCGAGGCCGGCGCAAAACGACCACAGGGGACGCAGGATGCTGCGTTTCTTCTGTCTACCGGTAGAGCTGGCTAACCCCAGCGACGCCAACCCAGGCAGGGCCATCCTGCGTCCCCGGCCCTCCTTATGGAGCGCCACCCGATCCGCTGCGGCCCGAGAGGGAAAAGCGGAAGGCATCCCAGGCGGTGATCACCGGCCTGAATGCGAGATCATGCGAGATGTTTGAAATTGAAGCCCGACCCCACCACCAGTCATCCTCGGGCAAGCCGAAGCCGCGAACCGGGGATGACCCCCGGCGAGAACCGAGCTCACGCCACCTGTCCCGCCGCCCAGCCTGAACTCCACGCCCACTGGAAATTATAGCCGCCGAGCCAGCCTGTCACATCCACGCACTCGCCGATGAAGTAGAGGCCGGGAACGCTGCTCGCCATCATCGTGCGCGAGGAGAGGGCGGTCGTTGCAACTCCACCTACCGTGACCTCGGCCGTGCGCCAGCCCTCAGTCCCGCTGGGCGCGACGCGCCATTGATGGATCTCGCGCGCAATCGCGGTGAGCTTGGCATCCGAAAGATCGGCCAGCCGCGCCTCGCCGAATGCCCGCAACGCCACCTGCTCGGCCACTCGCTTGGGAAAGAGCTGCGCCAGCGCCGTCGGCAGCGTGAGCTTCGGTCGCTCCACGCGCTCGCGCCGCAGCATCGCATACGCATCCTGCCCATGAGCCAGATCGATCACCACCTCGTCCCCCTCGCGCCAGAACGAAGACACTTGAAGCACCGCCGGGCCCGAAAGCCCGCGATGCGTGAACAGGATGCCGCCATCGAACGATGTACCATTGCACGTCGCGCGCCCCTCCACCGAAACCCCCGCCAGCTCCGCAATCGCGCCCAGCAGCGGCTGGTGAAACGTGAACGGCACAAGCCCAGCCCGCGGCTCCACCACATCGACGCCGAACTGCCGCGCTACCTGATAAGCAAACCCGCTCGCGCCCATCTTGGGGATCGACTTGCCGCCTGTTGCGATCACCAGCGAAGCGCATCGATAGCCGCCCGCCGAAGTCTCCACCTCAAACCCATCCCCCGCTTTCACGATCGCGCCCGGCTCCACACCCAGCGCCACCTCGCCACCCGCCTCGCGCACATCATCCAGCAGCATCTCGATGATCTCGCGCGCCGAGCCGTCGCAGAACAGCTGCCCCTTCTCCTTCTCGTGATACGCAATCCCCCGCGTCTCGACCCGCGCAATGAAATCCGCCGCCGAAAACCGCTTCAGCGCCGAAACGCAGAAATCCGGATTAACCGAAAGAAACTGCTTCGGGCTCGCGTGCAGGTTGGTGAAATTGCACCGGCCCCCGCCCGAAATCCGGATCTTCTCCGCTGGCTTCGCCGCATGATCAAGCACCACAACGCAGCGCCCGCGCCTCCCGGCTTCGATCGCGCACATCAACCCGGCCGCGCCCGCGCCGAGGATCAAGACGTCAACGTTACGCGTCATCTGGGCTACGCGTCATTTGAAACGTGAGTGAAGGAGGAAACCTGGTGCTGCCTAGGTGACTTGAACACCTGACCCCCGCATTACGAATGCGGTGCTCTACCAGCTGAGCTAAGGCAGCTTCCAGTTCAGGCGGGGCCTATAACCCAGAGGGGGTTAAGAAAGCAAGGTTGGAGCGCGGGGCAGGGGCAGCGGAGCATTTTCGGGGGCTTTTGGAGCGGTTTCCAGCCTACGAGTCTCGTCCCGTCCCGGCGAAATTCGAGGCGCCGACCAGGCGGCGGTTGAGCGCGTCCAGCCGTTCGTCGACCTCGGCGCGCTTCAGCGCTTCGTTCCGCCAGTTGCGGAAGGCGCGCGCGGCCGGATCAGACATCTGGTTGATTGCCTCGACCGCGCCGCGCGTATCGCCGGTTTCGAGATAGCGGCGGGCTTCGGCGACGATATCCGTCGTGAGGTTCACCGGGCCGCGCGCGCTCGACGTGGCGGAGGCGGGGCGCAGCCAGTTCCAGCCATCGTCCGAGCGTTCGGCGGAGATGCGCTGGGCGTTGCGGGCGGCGATGTTGAAATCGTGCTTCAGCTGGTCATAGGCAGGTGCGCCCGAGCGCGCGATCACTTCCAGGCTGCGCACGCCATCATCCTGCGGGAGCAGGGAGGCGAGCACCTGCTGCTGCGGCAGGAAGGCGCCGCCGCGCTGAGCAGCGGTCTCGAGCGAGGAGAGGGCGCGGATCGTGCGCGACTCCGCCGCCGCCGTGACAGGCGCCGGGCCCGAGACGAACTGCGTCGGCGCCTTGAGGATACCGAGCTGCACGCCGATGCGGTCGTCCTGCGCCACGCGCCCGCGCACCACGTCCATGTCAGACGAGACGGATTTGAGGCCCGATTCGAGCGCCCCGAGCGCCGCCTGGCGCTTGTTGAGCGATTCCGTGAGCTGCGCGTTGGCTTCGGTCAGGGCTGCGACGCTGGCGGTGAGGTCCGAGATGGACCGCTGCATCTGCCGCGTGGTCTGCGGGGCCGTGGCGTCGTCGGCGATCACATTCTCGATCCGGTTGATGCGCGAGAGCAGGACGCCGAGCGGAGAGTTGCTGGCGAGCGCGCCGGGCACGGCCGCGCCGGTTCCAGGGCCTGCGCCGCTCAAGGCCGAAACCTGTCCAGACACCGCAGCAATCTCGGAGCGCAGGGCAAGCTCCTCGCTATCTTGCCGGTCCAGCCTGTCGGCCTGTGCATCGAGGCGCGAGCGCGCAGTGAGGAAATCGGCGCTGGCCTGGTCGGCGCGCGCGGTGAGCGTCTCCTGCGTGCGGTTGAGCGCATCGATCTCGAGCGCAAGCGTGCCCGTGTCCGCGCCAGAATTCGCGTTAGTGACCACGATGGCCATGACGGCGCCGAGAACAGATGCGCCGGCGCTTGCCACGAAGAGTTCGCCCCAGCCGACCGAGCGGCTCAGCTTCGGTGGCGGCAGGCCGCGCCGCGATGCCTTCACCTCGGGCTCGCCCGTGGGTTCGAACTCGGCCTCGATCGGCCGCGGATCGTCAGCTTCGATTGAGTTGGTCATGCCCGTCCTGCCGGCGGATTGGCGTCCGCCGACGCTCCCAAATCACCTGCTGCAGACTAGCTGCGCTTGGGGCCGGGCCTCAACCTAAATCGCACAGGAGCATAAGGGCTTTGAGGAGGGCTTCCTCGTTGGGAGTAGAGGCAATTTCCACCCGCCGGGCGATTTGCCTGAGCGGTTCAGCCGCAGCCTCGGAGATCGCTGCCACGTTCATCGGCGCGGACTTCCCCGATGTCGCAGAGTCAGGCTTCAGGAATCCCGAGAGAATCTTCGCCGCACGCGGCGAGTGGATCAGTATGGCATCGAACGGAGCAGCGCCTTTGAGGTGCGCAGTGAGCGCTGGCCCGGGCGATTTCGCAGGCGCGGCGCGGAAGGTTGCGACAAAGGCAGCAGCGATGCCTTGGCCTTTGAGCTGGCCGGCAAGATCGCCGCGGCTCTCATCGTTTCCAGAGTGCAACAGTTTGGCGCCGGGTTGCAGCGCCTTGCCAATGAGCAGTCCCAGCGCCGAGACATCGCCATCAGCGGATGTCACGTTGGCGAAGCCCGCAGCGCGCGCCTCGTCCGCAGTTCGCGCGCCGACGCAGAACACGGGCGCATCGCGGCGAGGGTTCAGCTGCGCGAAGATCCGCACGCCATTTGCGCTGGTGAAGGCGAGAGCGTCGAAGGCGGGCAGGGTGACGCCCTCAATGGGCTCGATCTCGAACACCGGTTCGACAATGGGCTCGAAACCCAGTCCGGCAAGCCGCTGCGCCGTCTCGCTGGCGCCGGGCTCGGATCGGGTCACCAGCACGCGTTTCATTAGGCGCGGTCTCGGTCACGCCGGGCCGCGACTTCCTCGGCAAGCCGCAGGCCGAGCGCTTCAGGATCGCCGCCCTTCATGCTGCCCTCGGCGCGCCAGCGCCGCTTGCCGTCCTCGGAGAGTTCCTCGCCCGCCATCACATGGCCGCCCTCCGCCGCGTGGAAATGGGCCGCGATCGGCGTTCGGCATGAGGCATCAAGCCTCCGCAGGAAGGCGCGCTCGGCGAGGGCGGCATACTCGGCCTCGGCATCGTTCATCGCGCGGATGGCCTGCACCAGCCAGTCCGGCGCATCCTTGCGCAGCGTGACGCCGATGATGCCCTGCCCGCCCGCGGGCAGCATGTCCTCGACCGGGATGATGCCCGCGGCCTTGTCGATCATGCCAAGGCGGCGGAGCCCCGCGGCGGCAAGGATCGTCGCCTGCGCTTCGCCATCGGCCAGCTTGCGCAGGCGCGTCTGCACATTGCCTCTGAAAGTCACGACCTTCACGTCCGGCCGCAGGGAGAGGATCTGCGACTGTCGCCGCAGGCTCGACGTGCCGACGATGGCGCCCTGCGGAAGATCCGCAATGCGCGCCCACGGGCCGATGATGCAGTCGCGCGGATCCTCGCGCGGCAGGAAGGCAGCCAGATAGATGTGGTCGGGTAGGGTGACGGTCACGTCCTTGAGTGAGTGAACGGCGACGTCGATCTCGCCCACCTCCTGCGCCCGGTCGAGCTCCTTGGTGAAGAGGCCCTTGCCGCCGGCATCCTGCAGCGGCTTGTCGAGGATCTTGTCGCCGGTCGTGGTGAAGGTGGTGAAGCTGGTCTCGACCGCGATCCCGCCCAGTGTCTTCAGCCGGTCGGCGAAATAGTGCGCCTGCGCGAGCGCCAGCGGCGATCCGCGCGTGCCAATGCGAACAGTATGAACCTGCGCCATGGGGTTCCTTTGAACGTGCTCGCGGCGTACAAGCGCCGCCGCGATGACGCAAGAGACGCTTACTGTATTGGGCCTTGAGACAAGCTGCGACGAAACCGCGGCGGCGGTCGTGCGCCTGTCGGGAGGCCGCGCCGAAGTCATCGCCGAACGCGTCGCCAGCCAGACATCCGACCACGCCCTCTATGGCGGTGTCGTGCCCGAGATCGCCGCCCGCGCCCATGTCGAGCGCATAGACGGCCTCATCCGCCTGGTAATGGAAGAAGCAGACGAGAGCTGGGACAGGCTGTCGGGCGTCGCCGCCACTGCCGGCCCGGGCCTTATCGGCGGGGTGATGGTGGGCCTGTCGACCGCCAAGGCCATCGCGCTCGCCCGGGGGCTTCCGTTGATCGCCGTGAACCACCTCGAAGGCCATGCGCTTAGCCCGCGCCTCGCAGAGGACATTCCGTTCCCGTACCTGCTGCTGCTCGTCTCCGGCGGCCATTGCCAGTTCGTGTTCGTGGAGGGGATCGGCAGATACCAGCGCCTCGGGTCCACCATCGACGACGCAGCGGGCGAGGCCTTTGACAAGACGGCGAAGCTCCTTGGCCTTCCAGGCGCCGGCGGCCCTGCCGTGGAGCGCGCGGCAGAGCAGGGCGATCCCAAAGCCGTCGACCTGCCGCGTCCCTTGCTCGACCGGCCCGGTCTCGACATGAGCTTCTCCGGCCTCAAGACCGCCGTGCGACGTGCAGCCGAAGACCAACCGCTCACCGACAAACGCCGCGCCGATATCTGCGCCAGCTTCCAGACGGCAGTCGCCGACATCCTCGCCGCTCGTTCGGCGCGTGCAATGGAGTTGGTCACGCACATGTCGGACAACCGCACCTTCGTCGTTGCCGGGGGCGTCGCCGCCAACAAGGCGCTGCGCACGCGGCTGGAGGCTGAGGCGCGCCATGCCGGCTTCCGCTTCGCCGCTCCGCCGCTGAAATGGTGCACGGACAACGCCGCGATGATCGCGCTGGCCGGCGCTGAACGCCTGCGCCTCGGCGCCAGCGATCCGCTCGATACGCCCGCCCGCGCGCGCTGGCCGCTGGATGAAGCCTCAGCGTCCGTCGCGCCCATCTATGGCGCTGGCAAGAAGGGCGCGAAGGCCTAGATCAGACCGCATGAAGGACAGCTATCAGGTCATCGTCATCGGCGGCGGGGCAGCCGGTATAGGCGCAGCGCGGCGGCTGGCGCTTGCGCGAGTAGATTACCTGCTGGTCGAGGCGCGCCCTCGTTTCGGCGGACGGGCGCATACGGTCGAGGGCGACTTCCCGCTCGATCTCGGCTGTGGCTGGTTCCACTCGGCCGATGAAAATCCGTGGGTGAAGATCGCCGAAGCGCAGGACGTCACGATCGACAAGACGCCGCCGCCCTGGGAGAAGCCGTTCGACCAGCCGGGCTTCCCGCGCGAAGCACAGGAAGACTTCGGCAAGGCGTTCGGCGAATTCTATGAGCGGCTGGATGCAGCCTGCGAGAAGCCGGATGCGCCTGCTTCAAGCGTGCTCGAACCGGGCGGGCGCTGGAACAACCTGATAGATGCGATCTCGACCTACATCAATGGCGTCGAGCTTTCGAAGCTCTCGACCAGCGACTACGCTCACTATCACGACACCTGGGTGAATTGGCGCGCCCGCGAGGGCTATGGCTGGGTGATCGCCGGCGCGGCGCAGGGCTTGAACGCCATGCTCGACTGCCCGGTGAGCGAGATCGACCATTCAGGCCAGCGCATCATCGTCCGCACGGCGCGGGGCAATATCTCAGCCGACGCCGTGATCGTGACGTTGCCGAGCGCCGTGCTCGCCGAAGGCCGGGTCCGCTTCACGCCGGGGCTGCCGGAGAAACAGGAACTGGCCGCAGCCCTGCCGCTCGGCCTCGCTGACAAGCTCTATTTCTGGCTCGACGGCATGGAGGAGTTCGAGAAGGACAGCCGCCTCTTCGGCCAGACCGACGCGGTCGGCACTGCCGCCTACCACATGCGCCCCTTCGGCCGCCCGCTGATTGAAGCCTATTTCGGCGGCCAGCTGGCTGATGATCTGGAGAAGCAAGGCGAGAAAGCCTTCGCCGATTTTGCGACGCGGGAACTCACGAAAGTGCTCGGCTCTGACTTCGCCAAGCGCATCCGCCCGCTCAGCTGCTCGCTTTGGCGCACCGACGAATACGCGCGCGGCTCCTATTCCTATGCTCTGCCTGGCCATCACGGCGACCGGGTGAAGCTCGCAGCGCCTGTTGACAACCGTATCTATTTCGCAGGCGAGGCCTGCTCGCAGAACAATTTCTCGACTGCTCATGGCGCACTTATCACCGGCCGTGTGGCGGCGGAAAAGGCGCTGGCGGGGTTGGGTAGTCCGACGGCCTAGGCCGCGGGCCGATGCTCTTCGGGATTCTCGGGCAGTTCGGCCGCATCCTCCTCAAGCCGCTGGCCCTGTGCGCGGCCGGCATCGAGCTTGTCGACAAAGGCGTGGTTTACATCGCGGTGCTTCGCCTCGTCCGCGCGCACGGCGATCACCAGCTCGCGCAGGCGCGCATTGGGCGCCAGCTTCCAGTAGTCGATGGCCATCTGCGGTGCGGGCACATTCTCGATGCTGCCAGCGTCGATCTCCTTCAGGAATTCGGTGTAGGAGATGATCGCCTCTTCCTCGAAATACCCAACCGTCCGGTGCGCCGTCCGCGGCGCGAAGAGATAGACGAGGAAATAGAGATTCCAGAACACGCCCTGCGCGAGCAAAACTAGAAAGCGTTCGAACGCCGTCGGTTTGAACAGGGCGACGAACGCCATCAGGTGCATGCGCTCGTTCTCGGCCTCATCCAGCAGCTCCTTGATCCACCCGTCATCGTCGCGCATCCGGCGCAGCGATTTGAGGTGGTTCATCATGCCGCCCACCATCCCCGGCACGGCGGCGACCGTCTCAAGCACGATGGCGCGGTGGCCGTAGCGCTTGGCAAAGAACGTGTCGGCCAACAATCGCAGGAATTTCGTGATGCCCAAGGCGATCCTGTCGGACGTCCCCTGCGGTTCGTGGTGGCTTGTCAGCTCGACCATAGGACGAATATGGCCCCCGCTTGCTGCATGGCAATTGGACCAGCCCCGCGCCGGGTTGCCGCAGGCTATTCGGGCGGCGGGTCATCCAGCGGAAGGTCGTAGGGCGAGCGCTCCGGCGGCACCTGTTCGGCAGGTTCGGACGGCAGCTGCACAAGAGGCGCATCACCGGGCTTGCGCTCGTCGGCTGGCAGGCGCGGGGGCAGCGGCTTGGGCACGTAGGGCGGTGGCGGCTTGCCCTTCACGCTCAGCACCTTGCGCACCGAATAGGCACCCGCCACCTGGCCCTCGAAATAGCCTGTGGCCGCATCGTCGGGATATTCCTGCGCCAGCAGTTGCTTGATGCGGCTGTCGAGATGCTCGCCATGGCAGGCGAGGCAATGCTCGGTCATCTGCATCGGCCGGATCCAGCGGAAGACTTTCTCGTCCCCCTCCTGTCTGATCTCGCCGGTTTCGAACGTCGCCGGATCAAGCCCCGTGTCCGCCATGTAGGCGAACTCCTGCATCTTCTGCTGCTCCCACTCATCCGCCGCCGAGGCCGGGTTGCGCGGATCGAGAGATGTTCGGCTGAATTCGAACTTGCTCGCGTCGCTGATCTCTTTGGCCCAGCCCGGCACGTGGTCGGTGTAGGCAAGGTAGATCGCGACCACATCCTCGCCGCGCTCAAGCCGATCGAGGATCTCAAGCTGCATGCGCCGGTCGAACGCCAGCGCCGCCTGCCGTGCTGAGTTCAGGTCCTTCGGATCGGGCAGTTCGAACTTGGGCTGACAGGCAGCGAGCAGGCAGGCTGAAGCCAGCGCAACGGCGCCTAACCTCCCGCACATCCCCGTGAGCCGCTGCATCATACGCGGAACAACCCGCAAACCCCTGAAACATGGCTCTCAGTCAAGCCCAGATGCGTCCGGAAAGGAACCCTGTGCCACCAACTGCCGTTAAAGCGGCGGGAAGTCCAACGGCGGGAATTTTGAGGAGCAAGGCCATGTCCCCGCAAGAACTCTCGCTGAAAGCCTCGCCAGTCAAAATCCTGTCGTTCAGGACCTCCGCGCTGAAGGGGGTTGCCCTGAAAGGCGTGTCGCTCAAGACGCTGAAGCTTCCGGCCCTGTCGTTTGGGGAGATGTCGCTGAAGGGCCTCTCGCTAGGCTCCACCAAAAGCAAAACTGCCAAAGACGAGCCGGCTAAGGTGTTCCCAACCTTGCGCCATCGTTCCTCGCCGCGCGCACGGCTTCACATTCTCTCCGCAGCTGTCATTGCGATGGCCGCTCTGGCCACTGGCGGCATGGTGATGGGGCCGCCTATCGACCCCGTACGCATGTCTGGCGTGAATGCCACCAATATCGAGGGCTACCCGGTGTTCGACCGATATGGCGAACCTGTCGGTCAAATCGCCAGTGTCGAGAACGCTGATGGCCGGGCTATGTGGCTGAACATCAAGCTCGCAGACGGAAACATGGCGCGCGTCGCCTCCTTCCGCGGCTTCCTTGATGCACGAGCCAAGCAGGTGGACCTCATCCTGACGCGGGATCTGGTCGAGACACGCGGGATCGAGCAGGCCAACGCCGCTGCCGACCAGGCGGCCTTCAGGGCCGTGATGGAAGAGGGCGAAGCTGCCCCGGCCACGAAAGACTCGAAGCCGACCTGATCATTCTACCTTCAGCTTGAACTTGAACCGCTCGTCGGACGGATCAGCCTTGTCCTCCCAGGGGCGCTTCTGGACCAGCGCGATCTCTGCCTCGCCCGGCTTCAGCGCCTCGATGACCAGGACTGCCCAGTGATTGCCGCCTGTGAAGCCGGGCAGCGATTGCGCGGTCGTGGTCGCCCCGCCCGGACCGTCAGTCACTTTGACGAAGGCCGGCGGCTTGTCTGCGGCCCATACGTATCCGGCCGTCGGCACGCCAGAGAGCGAGACAGAGATTTTCTCGCCGACCTTTATGGAGACCGATGCGCCGGCATCTTCGACCTTGATGTCGCGCACGACACCGTCGGCCTTGGGCGGGGGCAGGGAGCGCGAGACGAACTTGCACGCCTTGGTGGCGCCGCCATTGGTCAGCTGGATGGTATCGCCTTCGAAGTTGAGCGTGGCGGCCGCATCCTTGAACACCATGCCACTCTGCGCGGTCTGATCCACGGGAAGCTCCCTGGCTTCTCCGCCGTCCAGCCGCATCAGCGCAGTGGGACCGGCGCTGCCCGAGTTGAAGACGACATCAAGCTTGCCGCCGCCCTCACACTCGAAATTAACCGCGCTATCGAAACGCGCATCGGCTGGCGCAGGCGCCTGGGGTTGCTGGGCCACGTTTTCCTCCGGCTTTGCGGGCGGCGGCTGGTTGCAGCCTGAAGCGAGAAGTCCCAGGCCGGCGGCAGCCGCCATGATCCTGATGCGCATGAAAGTCCCCAGATTCTTCAAAGTATGAAGCTTTACAGTCCTTAAGCCACACTCAGGCCCGGTGCCCCGGAACGCAATACCCCACGCTCAGGCGCTCGTTCACTGATGCTTAGGGCGAATCTCGCTAGGCCCGATTCGAGCCTTTTTCAGCGGAAAGGCGGTTTTCGACGAAGGGACAGGCCATGCCCGATTTTCCGATCCTGATGTGCGCCATCGCGGCCATGCTGGCTGGCGGAGCGGCTGCTTCCGGCTGGACGTCCTCCGTCATCGTCGCCAACACGGCGTTCGACGGCCTCGACCACGGCCGCGCTGACCGGATGCTGCGCAAGGTGCTGGTTGCGACCGCCGGCTTCCAGACGATCCTGCTCGGCGCCGCCGCAGCCTGCGCGCTGATCGGCCAGGCGTTCGCCGCCGGCATCGTCTCCGCGATTGCAGCGGTGGGATTCTTCTCGAACGTCTGGACGCTTGCCCCGCGTAAGGACAAGGCCCCGGACGGCCTGAAGAAGCGCAACAAGACCATGCGCGTGGTCGCCGTGGCGCTCACGCTCATGGTCACTCTTGTCGCCGTCGGCGCAGCGGTGATGGCCGCGCTCGGCGTCTAGTCACGCCTTACGCAAAACAAGCTTGCGTGGCGTTCGCCAGCGCGTCGCTGACATAAGGCTGGGACATCACGCTTTCCGGCACCATACTGTTCATCTTGCGATTGTCGTGGGCGCCTTGCGCCACCGAAGCGAAGAGTTCCGGCGGCAGTTCCTTCTCGACCGAGTCCACGAAGCAGGAGCACTTGGATTTCTGCCCGCCCATATGGGTGGAGCAGGCTTCCGCGAATTCCTGTTTCCCGGCTTTCGCGCCGCTGCAGCCTGCCAGGGTGAGTGGCCCAGCCACAGCAACCAGGAGGAACGCAACAAGTGAAACCGAACGTTTCATCGACACTCCCTTTCCTGTCCGGGTCTGTGTGATTTGCCCGGTCGCAAATTGAGGCGCGCGTCAAAGTCAGTTGTCAAAAGGAGTCTTCAAGCAAAAACGCAATGAATACTTGCCGTTAACGGCATGACGTAGCGGTTGCCGGGTAGGATGGCCGGGCAGGGAGAGACAACCGGCCACGCCATTCCGATGCCTTGCGCCCTTGTGGGGACCCCACCCCGGAAGAATATACGTATCTTCCTGAAGACGTGGCCCGGCTGAACCCGGAAAAGGCCCCCGGAACTCGCAATGAGACTCCCTGACTGGCTGGTCTATACGGTGGTGTTGACCATCATTGTCGCCGGCCTGTTCTGGGCCGAGCGCAACGCGCGCCATCCGCAAACGCAGGAAGTCGAAATCGCAGTCGCCGGCGTCGAGACGCCCGGCGCCACTCCGCCTGCCGCCAGGAAGATGCCGGTGGCGCGTCCGGAAAAGGACGCCGCCGATCCGCAGGGTCCGCTGCTTCCCGATCCCGACCCGTTCGACGAGCGCGTGCTCGTGCAGGTCGGCGATGCAGAGGATGGCATCGGCACCGCCTTCGCCATCAACCGCTCCGGCATGTGGCTCACTGCCCGCCACGTGGTCGATGGCTGCTCGCGCGTGGGCCTGTCTGTCGGAGACGGCCGCATGGTGCGTGTCGATGAAGTGCGCACCTCGCACACCTCCGACCTCGCGCTTCTCGTCACCGACCGCGCGCCTGCCGCCCTCGAGCTCAATCTCGAGCGCGAGCTGCGCATCGGCGAGGCGGGCTACCATGTCGGCTTCCCGCAGGGCCGCTCGGGCGAGGCGGCGTCGAACCTTCAGTCCCGCTCGCGGCTCGTCACCC
>Ga0070685_10001579_pt1 | contig 12019 bp, 7 predicted proteins | sample KBSS13LmetaG_FD_65651 | JGI IMG/M metagenome (GOLD analysis project Ga0070685, IMG submission 65651) | Switchgrass rhizosphere microbial communities from Kellogg Biological Station, Michigan, USA - KBS S1-3L metaG | ecosystem: Host-associated > Plants > Roots > Rhizosphere ...
GGTTCCGGAGTTGGAGGTCAAGGGATGGATTTCTTCGGGTTTCGGATCGGATCGGCGCTGAGAACCAGAGGTCCGGGTGGCATCCCCGTGCGAGGGATGGCCGCGGCGCGCCGATGCGGAACAGCAACGTGTGCTTGCTTTGAGCGAGAGGCAGTCTACCCCCCGGACCCGCCCGCGTCAAATCCTTCGGTGTACCCCGCGCGGGACAATCTGGTGCAAGTCGCTGCTACGAAACCTGATACGATCCGGCTCCTGATCGTATCCTAATCGTCTCTTCGGGGTGATGGGGGACGCTCGCTCCCGGCGGGCGCCGGGCGCACCAGCACGCCGTCGGGGGTGACGCGCGCCGCGGTGGCGGGGAAGTCCTGCTGGCCGAGCGCGTCGACCAGCGTGGAGGCGGTGCCGGCGGAGTCGGGGCGCACGCCGACCGACACGATCTGCCGGGTGGGCCGCAATTCGGCGTACGCCACGCCGCCGGCGGAGTCCAGATCGGCGCAGGCGATGGCGCCGCGGTTCAGCGGCTCGGCCAGGGTGAAGGGCCCGTAGGTCAGCAGGTTGCCGAGCGAGTAGAAGACGAGGCCGCCGCGGTACCACTCCGCCGCGCGCAGTACGTGCGGGCCGTGGCCGAAGACGACGTTCGCCCCCGCCTCGATCGCGGCGTGCGCGAAGTCCACGGGGTTGCCGCGGTCCTCGCCCAGGAAGACCTCCGGCGCATCGTAGGTATGCTGCGCGCCGCGCCCCTCGGCGCCCAGGTGCACGCTCACCACCACGTAGCGCCACCGCGCCGCCGCGCGCGCCACGTGCCGGCGCACCGCGGCGGTCCGGCGCGAGTCCGGCCCCGTCCACGGGCTGAAGCCCAAGAAGGCGACGGTGTCGCCCCGCGCGGTGGCGACGGGGGTGGCCAGCGTGTCGGCGCCGGTGACCCGGGCGCCGGCCTCGCGCAGGTGGCGCATGGTGGCGTACCACCCGTCGTCGCCCGCGTCGCGCGCGTGGTTGTTGGCCACGTTGCCCACCAGCGGCGCGGCGCCCGCCAGCCGCCGCAGCGCCGGCGCGACCTCGGGCTCCGCGCGGAAGGCGAAGCAGGCGGTGGAGTTGGGCGCGCACTTCTGCCGCGAGGGGCGCCCGCGGCCGATGGCGCTCTCCACGTTCAGCAGCAGCACGTCGGCGCCGGAGACCAGTGGCGCGAGCGGGGCCAGCAGCGAGTCGGGATCGGGGAAGGCCGCCACCCGCCGCCCCAGCCGCGCCGACGCGGTGAACACCCAGGTGGTGTCGAGGTTGGTCCCCAGCGTCACGTCGCCCCCGGCGCAGACGCGCGGGCCGCCCTGCCGCCGCCCCGCCAGGCGGGGATTCGGCCGTCGCGCGTGCCCCGTCGGCCGCGGGCGCGACGGTGCGCGCACCACCGGGGCCGCGCGGCGCGTGGTGTCTCTCCGCGTGCGGGGGGCGCGGGCGCGCGTGGAATCCGCAGCGGCGCGCGGACGCGGCGCGGGGCCGACGAGCATAGTGTCGCGGGACACCGTGTCGATGCGAACCGTATCCGTCGGGGGGCGCGGCACGGTGTCCTGCGCGTGGGCGGGCGCGGCGGCGGCGAGCGCCGTGGCGAAGAGGAGGGTTTGCGGATTCACGGGAGCGCGTGGGATGGAGGGCTGGACCCGCAAGATAATACCGGATCCTGAAAAAAGATCCTCACGCAGAGACACGGAGACACGGAGAGCGTGTCGCAGTTTCGGGCGCGCGGCGGAACCTTCTACCGGAAACCCTTGGCGGATCGGGGATGCGCCATTAACTTTCTCCCTCCCCCGACACAACCTGGACCGGTTCACGCTTCGCGGACGCACCCTCCGCCGGCATCAGCATGCATCGCCGCCGCTTCGACCTGCTCTCGTTCGTCGCGCCCGTCGCGGGCGCCGCCGTCCTCGCGCTCTTCGCGGTGGGGATGGTGACGGCGTGGGCGCGCGCGGACAGCGGCGACACGCCGGCCCCTCCGCCGGTGCTCCCCGCGATGCACGCGCGCGCCGCCGTGGCGGTCGACACGCAGTTCATCGGCGGATACGGGAAGGGGACCTTCGTGGCGGCGCTGGCGTCGGTGGCGGGCGACCTGTCCACGGCCGAGCGGGAGATGATCGGGCGGCACCTGGACAAGATCTTCCTCCCCATCCTGAGCCAGCAGGGGATGCCCAACGGCGGGCGGCTGCGCCTGGCCTACGAGCGCACGCGGCGGCCGGACGGCACCACGCGCGCCATCCAGGTGCTGGCGGCCGAGGCGGCGGTGGGGGGGAGCCTGTACACCGTCTTCCTCTACGACCACGGCGACCAGCCCGGCTACTACGACGACTGGGGGCACTCGCTGGATCCGGTGCCGTGGGAGGGCCCGCTCGCGCGGATGCAGGTGACGTCGCCCTTCAACTCGTCGCGCTTCCACCCCATCCTGCACCGCGTGCTCCCGCACCTGGGCGTCGACCTCGCCGCGGGATACGGCACCCCGGTGCGCGCCGCGGCGGACGGGAGCGTGACCTGGGCCGGGCCCAAGGGCGGCTACGGAAACCTGGTGGAGATCACCCACCCCAACGGCTACGCCACCCGCTACGGCCACCTCTCCTCCATCGCCCCGATCCGGCCGGGGATACCGGTGCGGCAGGGCGAGGTGATCGGCTACGTGGGCGCCACCGGCCTGGCGACGGGTCCGCACCTGCACTACGAGGTGCGCCGCAAGGGCGTTCCCGTCGATCCGCTCGTGGTGCAGCCCACGACATCGACCACGCAGGACGTGGGGTACGACGGCGGCTGGCGGCAGGAGCGCGCCGCGCTCGCCGAGCTCCTGGCCCGCGCGCCCTCGATGGCCAGCTACTGAAAAACCGCACCTCACGCGGAGACACGGAGGCACGGAGAGCGGGTCTCTCCGTGCCTCCGTGTCTCTGCGTGATGATCAGTTGCCGTACAGCCCGCGGTAGATGGCGACGTTGCGGGTGAGGATCTTCACGTAGTCGCGCGTCTCGGCGAAGGGGATGCGCTCGGTGAAGAGCTCGCGGTCGCGGAACTCGGGAAAGGTGCGCCACCGCCGCGCGCGCCCTGGGCCCGCGTTGTAGGCGATGAAGGCGAGCACCGGGTCGCCGTCCCACCGCCGCAGCTCCGACGCCAGGAAGCGCGTGCCCAGGTGCACGTTGATCTCGGGGTTGAAGAGCAGCTCCCGGTCCCACCCGCCGATCCCCTCCCCCGCCGCCAGCCCCGCGCCCGTCGCCGGCATCACCTGCATCAGCCCCATGGCCCCGGCGCGGGAGAGCGCCCGCGGCTTGAAGCTCGACTCCTGCCGGATCACCGCCGCGGCCATGAAGGGGTCGAGCCCGCGCTCGCGCGCCTCGGCGGCCACCATCTCGCGGAAGGGGAAGGGGTAGAGGATGCGCGCCAGCCGCAGGTCCGCCGGCACCCCCGCGTTGCGCAGCGCCAGCCCGATGCGGATCCCCTGCGGCGCGAAGCCGCGGGCCTCCAGCGCCTCGGCCAAGGGGTAGAGGAGCGCGCGGTCGGTGCCCGCCTCGCGTACGCGGCGGGCCACGTCGTCCTCGGCCTCGCGCCAGAGGCCGGCCTGGCGCAGCAGGTCCAGCGTCTCCATCCACCCGCGCACCCGCTCCACCGCGGCGGGAGCGTCCAGCACCGCGGGGGCGAGGGGGATGGGCCAGTAGCGCTCGCCCAGCCGCTCGGCCGCGCGGACGGTGTAGTACGAGAGCGGCTCCTTCGCGCGCACCTCGCGCCACCGCTGGCGCGCGCCCGCCGCGTCGCCGCGCGCGGCCAGGGCGCGCCCCTCCCAGTACGTCGCCTGCAGCCAGAGCTCGCCCGCGGGGTAGCGGGTGCGGTACTGCCCGTACCACGTCGCCGCGCCCGCCCAGTCGCCGGAGAGGAGCGCGGCGCCGCCGAGCCGCATCAGCGCCAGCCCGGCGCGCGGGCTCGCCGGGTACTCGGCGGCCACGCGGCGGTAGAGGGCCATCGCGCCGGAATCGTCCCCCGCGTCGTCGGCGAGGTCGGCGGCCAGGTAGAGCGCGTCGGCGGAGGCCAGCTGGCCGGGGTAGCGCCGCGCCGTCTCCAGCAGCGTCTGCGTCGCCGCCGCGCGGCCGCGGGTGCGGTACTGCGCGCGGCCGACCAGGTACGACGCCTCCGCCATCGCGGCCGGGGGCGCGCCGGAGAGCCCGGAGAGCACCGTCGCCGTCTCCGCGAAGCGGCTGGCGGCGAAGAGGGCCCGCCCCATCCGCAGGGTCACGTCGCGGCGCACCTCCGGCGTTCCCGCGCCGGCGGAGAGCCAGGCGCGGTACCCGTCCGCCGCGCGCCCCGGGTTGCCGTTGCGGTCGTAGACCAGGGCGATGGAGAGATGGTCGTCCGCCGTGAGGCCGGGGAGCGCGGAGAGGGTGCGCGCGGCCTCGACGGCGCCGGCGGAGGAGGACGCGTCGGCCATCGCCTGGCGCAGCCCGGCGCGCGCGGCGGCGGTGTCGCGCGCGGCGAGGGCGGCCTGCCCGGCCAGCGTCGCCAGTGCCGCGCGGTCCGCGGAGTCCGCCGCGCTGGCGCGGAAGGCGAGGGCGAGCGCCCGCGCGCCGCGCGGATCGTTCGCCGCGCGCGCGGCGGCCACGCGGGCGCGCTGGGCGCGGAGCGGCGCCTCGGCCACGCCGCCGCCGACGAGCGTGCGGATGCGCGCCGTGTCGCCGCGCGGCACCAGCGCCTCGGCGGCGAGCACGCCGGCCCACCCCTGCGCGGCCGGCGCGTGCGCGCGCAGCCGCTCCAGCGCGGCGACGCCCTGGTCGACCCGCCCCGCGCGCAGCAGCACCAGCCCGTAGCGCAGCTCGGCCACCGCGCGCTGCTCCGCGTTGGGCGCGGCGGCGAGGTAGCGCGCATACGCGTCGGCCGCGCCAGCGCCGTCGCCCCCCTCCTCGCGCGCGCGGGCCAGGAGGAACCAGCCGTCGCCCTGCTCCACACGGTCCAGCCAAGGCTTGCCGTCGAGCAGGGAGCGCACGTTGCTCCATCCGCCCCACCCCGCCTCCGCCCGGGCGGCGAGGAGGACCAGGCCGGGCTCGGACGCAGCCGTCACCTGACCGCGCAGGCGGCGCGCGGCGGCCCAGTGGCGCCCCTGCCGCAGCAGCTCGGCCACGTCCGGCGGCACGGGATAGCGGTCCACGCGCGCGGGCACCCGCGCCGGCTTCGGCGCGAGGACGGGCGGCGGTGCGGGCGTCTCGGGCTCGGCGAAGCGCGCCAGCCCCCAGAGGAGGAGCGGGGCGGCCAGGAGCGGGAGGTACGGCAGGATGCGGCGGCGGTCCATACCCGTCGGGTCTGCGAGGACCATGCCCCCTGAACAACAGGTCTCGCGCAGAGATGCGAAGAACACGGAGAGAAACTTCAACCGACGCGGCCGATGAAGGACTTGAGGTACGCCGTCTCGGGGATGGCGGGGTGGATGGGGTGGTCGGGGCCCTGGTGGCCCTGCTCCAGGATCTGCAGCGAGCGGCCCTGGCGGCGGGCGGCCCGCAGCATCGCGTCCTGCAGCGCCTCGCGCGGGAGGTGGTAGGAGCAGCTCGCCGCCACTAGGATCCCGTCCTGCCGCAGCACCTCCATCGCCAGCTGGTTCACCCGGCGGTACGCCTCCTCCCCCGCCTTCTGGTCCTTCTTCCGCTTGATGAACGCCGGCGGGTCCAGGATCACCACGTCGAACTTCTCCCCCTCGGCCGCGAGCATCCGCAGCACCTCGAAGGCGTCGCCGCGGCGGGTGGATACGGCTGCTTCCACTCCGTTCAGCGCGGCGTTGCGGGCGGCGTGCTCCAGCGCTTCGGCCGAGGCGTCCACGCACACCACCTCCTGCGCGCCCGCGGCCGCCGCCTGCACCCCCCATCCCCCCACGTAGCTGAACACGTCCAGCACGCGCCGGCCGCGGGCGTACGCCGCCATCCGCGCGCGGTTCATCCGGTGGTCGTAGAACCACCCCGTCTTCTGCCCCGCCATCGGCGCCCCGAAGCGCACGCCGTTCTCCTCGAGCTGCACGACCTCGGGCACTTCGCCGTGCGCGGTCTCGACGTAGCTCTCCAGCCCCTCCAGCGCCCGGCCGGAGGCGTCGTTGCGCAGCAGGACACCGGCGGGGGAGAGGGTGTCCCGCAGCGCGCCGACCACTTCGTCCTTCACCCGCTCCATCCCCGCGGTGGTGAGCTGCACCACCAGCACGTCGCCGAAGCGGTCGACGACGAGCCCGGGAAGGCCGTCGCTCTCGCCGTAGGCCAGGCGGTAGAAGGGGCGGTCGAACACCCGCTCCCGCAGCGCCAGCGCGCGCACCAGCCGGCGGCGCAGCAGCGCACCGTCGAGGCGCGCGTCGCGGTCGCGGCTCACCAGCCGGGCGGCGATCAGCGAGCGGGGATTGACGTAGCCCATGCCGAGCGGCGCCCCGCGCGCGTCCTGGATCTCCACCGCGTCGCCGGGGTGGAATGCGGTGAGCGGCGTGTGCGCCACGTCGACCTCGTTGCTGAAAACCCACAGGTGGCCGGCACGCAGCCTGCGGTCTTCGTCTTTCCTGAGGCGCAGCGGCGGAAGGCTCATCCGGCGGCTCCGGTTTGGTTCGCGGGCCCGTCCGGCGGGCGTCGCCGGCGCGGGGGCGCACAAGATACCATCCCCGTGCCGCCGCCACACCACACCCCGCGCCGCAGGCGCATCGTACCCCTCGCACCCCGCTCACCGCATGGCGCAGGAGACCGCCGCCGCCGAAGCTCCCGCCGCCGAAGCGCCTCCTTCCCCGGAGCCCGACGGCTTCGTGCCCACGCCGGCCGAGCTCGACGCGCTGCGCCGCATGGCGGTGGCCGCGGCCGACACGGTGAGCGGCGACGAGATCTTCGCCCTGGTCTGCGAAGCGGCCGGCGAGCTGCTGGGGGCCGACTTCGCCCTCGCCGCGGTGCCGCTCTTCGATACGCCGCGCGAGTGGTGCGCCGGCCAGGCGCCGCCGCGCGAGGCCTCGGCCCGGCTGCTGGAGCTGCTGGAGCTCGCGCGCGCCAGCGGCGAGCTGGTGGTGGCGGGGGAGCTGAGCGCCCCGGCACTGGGGCTGGCCGGGGGACAGGTGGTGCCGCCCCCGTACCGCGCGGCCACGGCGGTCGCGGCGCCGCTCACCGGCGACGGCGCGGCGGGCGGGGCGCTGGTGGTGGGGTGGCACGGGGCGCGGGGGGTGGACGCGCACGCCGTGCGGCTGGCCCAGACGGTGGCGGAGCAGGCCGCGGCCGCCTTCCGCAACGCCACGCGCTACGACGTGCTGCGGCAGGCGGCGGTGCGGCGCGAGCGCTTCTTCAGCGCCATGAGCCATGACCTGCGCACCCCCATCACCGCCATCATGGGGTACAGCGAGCTGCTGCAGGACGGCATCATGGGCGACCTGGAGCCGCACCAGCAGGAGATGGTGGAGCGCATCTGCCAGGTCTCGGGGCACCTGGCCGAGCTGGTGAACGACGTGCTCGACATCGCCAAGCTCGACGCGGGGCGGATGGAGTTCCACCGCGAGCCGGTGTCGGTGGGGGAGCTGGTGGACGAGGCGGTGGTGGCGGTGGAGCCGCAGGCGCGCGGCAAGGGGCTGGAGCTGCGGCTGGAGATCGACGGCCACCGCACGGCGGTGCTGGAGCTGGACATGGGCCGCGTGCGGCAGATCCTGGTGAACCTCCTGTCCAACGCGGTGAAGTTCACCGAGCAGGGGGCGGTGACGCTGAGCGTGGAGATGGAGGAGGGGCGCGGGTGGCTGCGCGTGGCCGACACCGGGCCCGGCCTCCCGCCGGGGCAGGAGGAGGCGGTGTTCGAGGAGTTCCTGCAGATCGCCGCCGGCACCCGCGCCAAGCGCGAGCCGGGGAGCGGCCTGGGGCTGGCGATCTCGCGGCGCCTGGCGCGCGCCATGGGCGGCGAGCTCACCGCCGCCAACGGCCCCGAGGGCGGCGCGGTGTTCACCCTCTACCTCCCGTAGAGCGCACGCAACGGGTCGCGGGGTCACGATTCGTCCCCTCGCGCGTTTCTAGGCCATTCCCTTGCGTGTAGATTCAGGCAGGCGGCTCACGACCTGCCGCGCCGGCTCATCCTCCCACCGGGACGGAACCATGAAGACAGGCTGGATGGCGGCGCTGGCTGCCGTGACGGTTGCGGCGGCGGCATGCAAGGACACCACGGGAATCGCTCCCCCCACCGCGGGGTCGCTCTCGTTCAGCTACACCGGCGCCCGGAGCGGGAGCTACTCGGCGAGCGGCCTGCTGACGCGGCACAACGACTCGGCCTTCGTGAAGCAGTCGTTCGCGTCGGGACTGACGCTCACCAACAACGGCAGGCCGTACGTGGGGATGCTCTCCTATGCGCCTCTCACCACGAGCTCGGGCGACGAGGTGGTCTTCCTCTTCCCGTCGGTGGGCGCGGGGCAGACGCTGACCTTCACCGAGACCTGCGCCACCTCGACCTGCAGCCTGGGGCTGATCGCCTTCAACACCAACCCCGACCTGGTGAACGACGGGTCCGACCCCTTCTTCTTCACCACCGGCACCCTCCAGATCACCAGCGTCAAGGACGGGCGGATCGCCGGGACCTTCAGCGGCACCGCCGTGGACTCGCTGGGCACCCGCACCATCACGGTGACCGGCGGCACCTTCGACATCTCGGTGCGGAACCAGACCGCCTATCCCTCGGGGAACCGCATGGCGCCGACCGCGGCGTTCCAGCGCCTGCTGAACAAGAAGAACTGAACCTTTCACGCAGAGACGCAGAGACGCGGAGGAGCCGCAGCGGGCTCCTCCGCGTCTTTTCGTGTCTACAGCGAGGCTACTCGACGCAGAAGGTGCGCAGCAGCGTCTGGTGGCCCGGCCCGCCGTAGCCGTTGGTCAGGCGGCGGTGGGCGGTGATGTTGCTGCGGTACGAGCAGTGGCCCACGTCGGTGTAGTCCGCCGCGAAGCTCCCCACCTCGCCCGCCGGGTCGGTCCAGAGCGGCCCGTGCGCCCCCGACGAGTCGGTCTTGACCACCGAGTAGGTGCCACCCTGGCGCTGCACGTCGATGGTGTAGCTGGAGAGGTAGGGGTGCGCCACGCTGTAGCTGGGGTGCACCGTGATCTTGGCCCCGGCCTGCATCACCGTGCTGCAGCCGTTGGCCGCCAGCTCGCTGAGGTCGAAGTGCATGTAGGCCAGCGAGTTGTTGATGTGGATGGGCACCGGCACCGCCTGGTGCGCGTCGTGGCTGGCCGTCCGGATCTCCAGCACGAAGCTGAACTTGCGGTGCCGGTCGCGCAGCGCGAAGGGCACCGGCGCCCCGGCGTCGCTCGTCCCCTGCATGTCGCCCGGCGCGCCCACCGCGGGGACCAGCGTGTCGCTGCGCACCGCCACCAGGCGCCCGGTGTCGCGCACGAAGTTGGGGCTCTGGTCCACCGCCACCCACCCGTCGGCGTCGGGCACGGGGAGCACCGGCGCCAGGGTGAAGTTCCAGGGGTCGGGCCCGATGAAGGTGTAGATGGAGCCGTAGGGCGCGTTCAGGTCCAGGTTGGCCCCCAGCAGCGGCTGGTAGGCGGCCGGGTAGGCGGGCGCGGTGGCCAGGTCGGGCCACTCGGCCCAGACGAAGCGGAAGCTCACCGCCTCGCCCAGGTACTTCTGCGAGAGCTGGCCGTTGAAGTCCAGCTCGCCGAAGAACGCCTCCTTCCCGGTGGTCAGCCCGTCGGCGTCGAAGCCGTGCAGCCCGCCGCCGTCGGGAACCTGGATGTTGCCGATCCGGGACCAGAGGGTGATGGTCTGCGGCGTCCACGCCGGCGCCTTGACGCAGAGCTCGTGGTACGAGCAGCGGGGCACGTTCTCGCGCCCGGCGGTGCGCCCCTGCGTGGGCGGCTCGTCGAGCAGGGTGTTGGCCCCCTGCGTGACGCGGAAGAACACGTCGGGCCCGCCGAACAGCTCGAAGGGGAGCACGGTGTCGAAGGGCGGCGGGAGGAGCGGGATCTTCTTGAACTGCGCGCTGGGGAAGAAGATGAAGAAGTTGCCGCCCGCGTCGGTGGTGGCGCTCCCCAGCGAATCGTCCTGCGAGAGGTCGCGGTCGAAGGCGGTGACGGTGCCGCCGGCGAGCGCGTCCTTGGCGTTCTCGCAGTCGGCCACCCGGCCGGAGACCATCCACAGGTCCATGTCGCTCAGGATCCCGCAGAAGTCGCCCGGGGGGAGGGAGAGGTCGAGGGAAGCGCCGCGCTGCCGCCCCTCGGACCACTTCGGCGCCGCCACCCCGAGCACGCCGAAGGCGCGCCGTCCGCCGGGGGTGAAGGCGAACTTGTCGACCGAGATGGCCACCAGCACCACGTCGGCGGCCTCGCTGAGCGATGCCTGGAAGGTGCCGTCGTCGGCCACGCGGGCGCGCCCCAGCTCGGGGGTGGCCACCTCGCCGCCGGGAACGCGGCGGTAGCCCCAGCGCTCCTTCACGGCGTCGCCGGCATCGGCGCGGCTGCCGGCGTAGAAGACCAGGGTGGCGCCGGCCAGCGTGAGGTCGCGGTGCGGGTTGGCGGTGTGCGCCACGGTGGTGCCGCGCAGCACCGTTCCCTGGAACACCGCGCCGACGGGGATTTCCTGCGTGGGAATGCTCATCCTGCTGCTCCTTGGTTCCGCGGCGTTGCGCCGCATGGGGGAATGAACCGGTGGGGGATTCGATACCAGCGCGGCACCCCTTCGCAGCAGATGCACCACAAATCACCAACTGCCACAAATCATTGATCTAAAAATAGATACGGATCGTTCGATGCTTGCTGTCGCTTGTAGAGTTGGGACATCACCTCCACTATTGTGGAGTTCATGCCCCAGTATTTCACACAGAGACGCAGAGGCACAGAGAGAAATTCAGCGTCTCTCTCTGTGCCTCTGCGTCTCTGTGTGAAAATGCTGTTCAGGCCGCCACGTCGAGCTCGGAAGGCGGCGCGTTCAGGTCCTCCTCGCGCACGACCGAGGTGCCGCTGCGCTCGTCGTACTCCACGCGCAGCACCTGGTCCAGGCTCTCGCGGATCCCCTCGATGTGGGTGATCAGGATCACCTGCTCGAAGCGGTCTTCCAGGTTGTGGAGGAGCTGCACCACGTTGTCGCGCCGCGCCACGTCGAGCGAGCCGAACACCTCGTCGAGGATGAGGAGCGAGAGCGGGTGCCCGGCGCGCTCGGCGATCATCTGCGAGAGCGAGAGGCGCAGCACCAGGTTGGCCACGTCTTCCTCGCCGCCGCTGATCACCGGCTTCTCCTCGCCCTCGTCCAGCACCATCAGGTTGTACGCCTCGTCGATCTCCATCGAGGTGTAGCGCCCGTCGGTGAGCTGGGCCAGGAACATCGAGGCGATCTCGGAGAGCTCGGGGCGCACGTGGTCGTTCAGCTCGCGCCGCAGCTCCGTGTAGGCTTCGTCGAGCTCCTCCAGGTGGGCGAGCTCGCGCTGCTGCTTCTCCAGCTCCTTCGCCCGCTCGTGGTACTGCGCCTCGGCGCGGCGGGCGCTCTGCAGCGCCTGCTCGGCGGTGCGCACCCCGCCCCTGTGCTCCGTCTCGGCCAGCTCGGCGGCGCGGTGGCGGTCGGTGGCCGCGTCGAACTCGGCCCTGACCGCGGCGAACTCCTCCTCGCGGAAGGCCAGCGCCTCGGCCTCGGCGGCGGCGGCGCGGTGGCGATCCCGCGCGCCCTGCTCCCGTTCGGCCGCGTCGGCCTGCTCGCGCTCCCACTCGGCGCGGCGGCCCACGGTCTCCTCCAGCCGCGCGGCCTGCGTCTCCTGCGTGCGCAGGTGGCGGACGGCCGCCTCCACCTGCTGGTGCAGCGCGCGGTCGTAGCCGGCGGGGATCGCCTCCAGCTCCTCGGCCCGCTCCTGGCGGCGGCGCTCGCGCGCGGCGGCGTCGGCGCGCAGCCGGTCGAGCTCCTGCACGGCCACCTGGCAGCGGGCGTGCTTGCGGGCGCGGTCGTCGAGCTGCGAGGCGATCTCGCGCTCGCGCAGCTCCAGCGCGGCCACGTCCTCGGGCTTGTCCTCCAGCTGCTCGAAGCGGCTCTTCCACCAGACGCCGTCCTGCTTCGC
>Ga0070685_10001584_pt1 | contig 12003 bp, 12 predicted proteins | sample KBSS13LmetaG_FD_65651 | JGI IMG/M metagenome (GOLD analysis project Ga0070685, IMG submission 65651) | Switchgrass rhizosphere microbial communities from Kellogg Biological Station, Michigan, USA - KBS S1-3L metaG | ecosystem: Host-associated > Plants > Roots > Rhizosphere ...
GAGCCTTGGCGTGGAGTCCGGCTCGCAATCGAGCCGTCTGGTGATGGAAGCCAAGGGGCTGACCAAGAGCTTCCAGACGCCGGAAGGCGAACTGCGCATCGTGCGCGACCTCAACCTGCGGGTGATGCGCGGCGACAGGCTGGGGCTGATCGGGCCAAACGGGGCGGGCAAGACGACACTGCTGAAGCTGATCCTGGGGCAGCTGGAGCCGGACGGCGGATCGCTTCGCCTCGCGAAAAACCTGACGATCACCTATCTCGACCAAACGCGCGTAAGCCTGCAGCCTAACGTGACTCTATGGGATACACTGACGCCGCTGGGCGGGGACCAGGTAATGGTGCGCGGCCATCCCAAGCATGTGGCAGCCTACGCCAAGGACTTCATGTTCGACTCGACACAGCTGCATCAGCCGGTCAGCGCGCTGTCGGGCGGGGAGCGGAACAGGCTGACGCTAGCGCTGGCCCTCGCCAAGCCTTCGAACCTTCTGGTGCTGGACGAACCGACCAACGATCTCGACATCGAGACGCTGGACTTGCTGGAAGACATGCTCGCCGAATACGACGGCACGCTGCTGCTGGTGAGCCACGACCGGGCATTCGTGGACAATGTCGCGACCTCGATCCTGACGCCGGAAGGCGATGGCGCCTGGATGGAAACGCCGGGCGGGTATTCCGACTATGTCGCACAGAAAAAGTCAGGATCTGCGACGGCGTTCCGCTCCTCGGCGCCGGTCGGTGTCTCGAAAGGCGGAGCAAAGGCCGCTGCGCCCACCAAAGCTGCGCTAGCGTCCAAGCTAACCTACAAGGACGCGCGCCGGCTGGAGGAACTGACCCGGTTGATGCCGGAGCGGCAGGCCGAGATCACGCGCATCGAAGACGAGATGGCCGATAGCGCCCTGTTCTCCAAGGACCCCAAAGGCTTCGAAGCCAGGGCCAAGAGGCTTTCAGCGGCGCGGACCGAGCTGGAAGGATACGAAGTGGAGTGGCTGGAACTTGAGGAAAAGCGCGAGGCGCTTTCGAAATAGGGCGACTGTGCGCTTATAGCACACGCTCCGTGCGGCAAGCTGGCAGGCCGATCGCGCCGTTTGCTTATGAGCCACAAGCGTTTCGTTAACCGCGCTCAGGTTAATGTCCCATGTTGTCTAAGGGAGAAGAGGGCATGACGGTTGCCCCGAGCAATTTCGCACTGCTGCTGGACCTCGCGAAGGAAACTTCGAGCGAGAAGCGCCGCGAGCTGCTGCGCCAGATCACCGACGTGTTCCTAGTCGAACCTTCGCATATGCGCACCGAGAAGGAATCCGCCCTGTTCGACGAGATCGTCGGAGCCGTATCCTCCGACATGGAAACCCAGGTGCGGATTGAACTCGCCAAGAAGGTGGCCGCATCGAACGCGCCGCTGCAGAAGACGGCGCGGCGCTTGGCTCTCGACGAGATCGACGTTGCCCGGCCGGTGATCGAGCGCTCGCGGGCGTTGACCGAGAGAGACCTGATCGACGTTATCAACCAAAAATCGCAAGACCACATGATGGCCGTGACCAAGCGTCCGGACGTCACGGAAAACGTGTCCAGCGCACTGGTGCACAAGGGCGAGGACCGCGTCGTGGCCTCGCTGCTCGAGAACAAGACCGCCCGCATCAACCGCCCGACCTATGAGCGCGTCGCCGAACGCGCTCAGCTGAGCCCCGTGCTGCATGCGCCGTTCGTGAAAAACCAACACGTGCCGCTGGACCTGCTCAACAACGTCTATCTTAAAGTCGAACACGACCTGCGCCGCGAGATCATGCGCAAATTCCACGGCGTCTCGCCTGCCGAACTGGAAGCTGCGCTGGAAGCCAGCCGCAACCACCTGTCGTCGGCCTATGGCGCCCTGCCCGACGATTACCAGAAGTCTACCGACTATGTGATGGACCTCATCAAGAAGAACGCGCTGAAGCCGCCGATGCTCGTGCAGTTCCTGCGCGACAACAAGAAGACCATCTTCCTCGTCGCCTTCGCCAAGCTGGTCGACATAGAGTTCGACCTCGGCCGCCGCCTGATCGACGGCAAGGATCTCGATGCGCTGGCGATGCTGTGCAAGGGCGCGGGCTTCGACCGCGGCCTGTTCGTGACCATCTCGCTGCTGGTGGCCGGCGACAGCACCGGCATCGGCAAGGCTGAACAGTTCGGCCAGCTCTACGAAAGCGTTCCGGTGGCCGCCGCCCAGCGCGCCCTGCGCTTCTGGAAAGTGCGCGCCTCGTCTCCCGGCGCAGGCAAGGCAGCCTAGTTTCTAGTTCCGGCAGACAAAGCTCTGCCCGTCGCCGACCGTGGTGACGGAGGCGACGCCGCGCGCGCCGCAATCCTGTCTTGCCGTATCGAAGATGCCCCGGTCGTTCGACCCTTCAATGGCGCCGGCCACGGCGACAAATGCGCCGACAAGGCCTAGCGACACGAGGACGGCCACGGGCCAGCGTGGAAATTTGCGCTGTTCCATAATTTTCGCACCCCCAAGTGCTCACTCAACATACCAACCCAAGCGCCGGACCGCCCGGCCATCTTTCGTTCCCAAGTCCTGGTCTTTTTCAGTCCCGGTCGGTCTCACCTCGGGCCCCGGAGGTGGCGACATGAGGATTCTGCCCGACTTCAATCACCGGGGCAACCACCAAGCTGACGGGCAAAAGGCGGTAATTTTCGATGGGGTTGGTCCATTGCGCCGGAGCGCCGCCATAGAAACTGGAAACGGCTACCCGCCGGGACTCCGGGCCACCCCCTAAACTTGCGTGCGACGCGTGTCGCATGTGATTGGAAAACCACCGTCATTTGACCGGCGGCACATTTGCAGTGGCGGAATTGACCCCAATTCGCCGCCTGCCTAGCGTGCTGTCTTCAGCGTGGGAATCCATGGCCACACCGGTCGTACGTTCACAAAGCGTGAGCATCGGCGAACTGCTGCGCTCGGGCTCGTTCGTGCCGGCGCGCGTGCAGCGGGCCTATTGCTGGACGGAGGAACAGCAGCAATCGCTGCTGGAGGACTTGCTTGCGGCTTTCGCCGAGTTCGGCCTCGACCCCGAGCCCGCGCACGAGGCGCCGCCGCCGATCGAGATTGCCGGGGAAAATGGCGGCGAGCAGGCCATCCTGCTTGCCGAACCCGACAGGGAGATCGAGCTTTCTGCCCCCTTCACCTTCCTCGGCACGCTCGTGCTCATGCCGGTCACGGATGGCGGCGCGATCAAGGACGGGTTCGAGATCTATGACGGCTTGCAGCGCATCACCACGCTGACCATCCTTTTTGCCGTTCTGCGGGACCTGCTCGATACGCGGAAGGATTACGGGATCAGGCCGCTGCTTCAGACCGACGCGGGAACGAACCGGCTGGTCCTGTCCCAGACCAACGACATTCTTGCCCTGGACGTGCTGGCGCATGGCCGGACAGGCAAGCGTTATCGCGGCGGACCGGGCCTTACCGATGCAGCCATGCGCGTGCGCGAATGCGTGGCAACGATGCGCGGCCGGCTTTCCGGCTGGAACGAGGCGCGGCTGGCAGCCTTCAACGCCTTCGTGCGCGACCAGGCGCTGGTCTCGGTCATCCACATTTCCGACCGCCGCATTTCGGGCAAGGCGTTCGTCAGCATCAATTCCGGCGGCATGCCGCTGATGCCGGACGAGATCCTGAAGGGCCAGCTGATCGACCTCGCCTCTGCCGTGCGCAACACCGAGAAAGCAGCCGAACGGATCGAATGGGTCTGGAACATGCTGCAGGAGGAATTCGGCAAGGCCGGGTTCGACGATTTCCTGCGCTCCGTCGACTTCATCGAACGCCGCCAGCCGCAATCCGCGGACTATGCCCTGCAGCTGATGGAGCATATCCGCCGCCGCTATACCGGCGAGGAGGGCGTCGCCTGGGCCAGCGACCGGCTGATCCAGTACCGCGCCGCGTTCAAGTGGATCTATGAAGGCGAGGTGATGGAGGTGGCGACCGGCGTCCACGCCAGCCTTCGCCGTCTGCAGCTCCTGAAATGGGACCAGTGGCGAGCTTTCGCCATGCTGATCGCCATCAAGTCCCGGCCGCAGGATCTCGCCCGCCGCATCGACATCCTCGACCGCTGCTGCTTCGCCCTCACCCTCGCGACCCCCGACGCCCGCCGCTGCGCGGAGATGCTCGGCCGCAAGATGGAACGCTTCGCCCGCAGCACGTCCTTCGGCCGGCAGGGCGGCTTCACCTTCACCAAGGCCCAGCACGAGCGGATGAAACGCGCCCTCGAGAGCCCCCTGCCCGATTCCGGCCGCCGCGGCACGGTGATGCGCTGGATCGAAGCGGCGTCCCACGGCGACCGCGTGCCCAACTACATCGTCGACCCGATGTCGTCGGTCGAGCACGTCTATCCCAAGAACCCTGAAACACACTGGACCACGTTCGAAGACGGCATGGATATCGACCACGCCGCGACCGTGCGCGAGCTGACGGGGAATCTCTGCATCCTGCCCGCAGACGAACTCGGCAACGCTCCGTTCGAGGAAAAGCGCCGCGCCTACCAGCGCCTCAAGGGCTGCCGCTTCGCCAACGAGATCGCCTCGGCCCGCAACTGGACCCCGGAACAGGTGAAGGCCCGCACGGGCCGCATCGCCGAGATGACGATGCGGTTCCTTGCCCTCGATCCGCCGGTTGAAGGATGACGCTTGACGCCGCGCGAGTGAGGCATGGCTCGGCTGGTCTTCCCGGTGAACGATGCTAGGGTCTCCCACACTAGGGAGACGGCAATGAAAATTCTCGGCGTTATCGTGCTGGCCGCGGTGTTGGCGCTGTCGCCAACTGCATGCACATCCGCTCCAGGCGGGGCCGCCGTCTCCGCTGAGGCGCCGAAGATCGTGATCTATCATGCCGAAGGCAGGCGCTCCGAGCGGATCGCGTGGCTGTGCGAGGAGTTGGGTCTCCCTTACGAACTCAAGTACCGGCGCGGGGATGTTGCGGGCTCGTTCGCCGATATCCGCGCGGTGAACCCCGGCATGGCCGTGGCGCCGACGGTTTTCTACAATGGCGAGCTGCTTATGGAATCCGAGGCAATCATTCAGCTGATCCTCGATCGCAATGGCGGCGGACGGCTTCGCCCGCCCGTCAATTCGCCGGACTACCCAACCCACTTGCGCTTCATGGCCTATGCCGAGGGTACGCTCGCATCCGATGTCGTTGCTGACTATCGCGTCGCCCGCGCCACCGACGGAAAAGCGCCGCGCGGCGAGAAGGAAACCGATGGCCAGCGCGCCATGCGCTTCGCCGACGATCATCTGGCGAAGCATCCCTGGTTCGGCGGTTTGGAATTCACAGCGGCCGACATCATGATGGTCTTCCCCATCAGCTACGCCATCCGCATGAACGTGGCCGATCCGGCGAAGTATCCGCACATCCTTGCGTGGCAGCAGAAGGTGGAGGCGCGGCCCGCGTTCAAGCGCATGCTCGAGAAAGCCCGGCCGGATGGGCGGGTTGCTCCGCCGCCGTCGCTGACGCTGCCTTAGCCGGCCTTCAGGAGATCAGCTCGCCGTCGAGGAAACGTACGCGGCTCTTCGAGCAATAGATCTGCACGTGCAGGAAATAGATGTCGAAGCCGGGGTCGAAGGTGAAGACCTCGCCGCCGACGCCAATGGTGAGCTGCCCCTTTGGGTCCGTACGAAAGGTGATTGGGCTGTTCGCCTTCTTGGAAACCGACAGAAAGGTTTTCGAGATCAGGTCCTTGGGCTTTGCATCTCCATCCACCATCGGAAGGGCAACTAGCGCCAGCTTGTCGCTCTTGCTGGTATCGCCAAAGGCAACCCGAACGCCCCTCTTCTTCGTTGCATCGCAGAAGAGAAAGGCAACGCCCGTGCCGAATTCTTTGGTGCGATGCGGCTCTATAATTTGCAGCTCAGCCGCGATCCCACCCGTCTCCCGGAAGCGCAGACTGATCTCCGGATCTTCTCCGACGAGGTAGTGGCCACCCTCGATGTCCCTGGCGTATTCACGCTTGAAGGTGACATGGCGCTCGCAAGCCAATTCCTGGGCTATTGCGGGCGCGCTCGTGACGATCAGCGCGATAGCCACAAACAGAAACCTGATGATCACGAAACGCTCCCAACCCTCTGGCTGAAGGTGAGTGTTGCAGCGACCGGCGTCAACGCTAGACCGCGCGTTCCTTCGTTTTCGTGAAACGGATCGCCGGGTTTTTCTCGGAGACGTAGCCCACATCCCACGCGTTCTTGGCGAGGTAGACGGGGGCGCCGTCCAGATCCTTGGCGACGGCGTTGCGGTTGGTCTCGAGGAAGGCGTCGAGCTTGGCGCGATCATCGGAGGAGAGCCAGCGGGCGGCGGCCCAGGGGCTCTGTTCGAACAGGACTTCGAGATTGTTCTCGGTGGCGATGCGTTCGGCCATCACCTCGATCTGAAGTTGGCCGACCGCGCCGACGACCATGTCCGAGCCGATCTCGGGCGTGAACAGTTGGGTCACGCCCTCCTCTGCCAGGCCTTCGAGAGCCTTGCGCAGGTGTTTGGACTTCATGGGATCCTTGGTGCGCACGCGGCGCAGGATTTCGGGCGCGAAGTTGGGAATGCCGGCGAACTGGACGGTGCCGGTTTCTGACAGCGCGTCGCCGACGCGCAACGCGCCGTGGTTGGGGATGCCGATCACGTCGCCGCCGAAAGCTTCGTCGGCGATCTCGCGGTCCTGCGCCATGAACATCACCGGCGAGGTGATGCCGATCTGCTTGCCGGCGGGAGTCTTGAGACGCATGCCGCGCTGGAAGCGGCCGGAGACCATGCGGAAGAAGGCGATGCGGTCGCGGTGATTGGGATCCATGTTCGCCTGGATCTTGAAGACGAAGCCGGTCACTTCCTTGCGGTCGGGGCCCACGGCCACGGGCTGGCTGTTGACCTTGGCTTTCTGCACGCGCGGAGGCGGCGCTTCCTGGTGGATGCAATCCAGCAATTCCTTGACCCCGAAATGGCGCAGGGCTGAGCCGAACACCACCGGCGTCATGTGGCCTTCCCGGTAGGACTGGTGATCGTAAGGCTTGCACACGCCGGCGGCCATGTCGGCCGCGCCTTCGAGTTCGAGCTGTTCCTCATCGCTCATCATCTCGCCGAACCGGTTGACGCCGACGCGTTCGGTCTTGAACTCGACCGTGCCGTCGTGGTCGACGATGCGCTGGTAGGTGACGAACTCGCCGGTGCGCAGGTCTTTCATCCCACGCAGGCGATCGCCTGAGCCTTGCGGCCAGTAGAGCGGCGAGGCGGACATGGCGAGTTTCTGTTCGATCTCGTCCAGCAGCTGGAACGGATCCTGCGCCTCGCGATCCATCTTGTTGATGTAGGTGATGATCGGAATGTCGCGCAGGCGGCAGACTTCGAACAGCTTCAACGTCTGCGGCTCGATGCCCTTGGCGGCGTCGAGCACCATGATGGCCGAGTCGGCGGCGGTGAGCGTGCGGTAGGTATCTTCCGAGAAGTCTTCGTGGCCGGGCGTGTCGAGCAGGTTGAAGACCGAGTCCGCATACTCGAACGTCATGACCGAGGCGGAGACCGAGATACCGCGGTCGCGTTCAATCTTCATCCAGTCGGATGTGGTGCGGCGACGTTCCCCGCGCGCCTTGACGGCGCCGGCCATGCGGATCGCGCCGCCGGCGAGGAGGAGGTTCTCCGTCAGGGTGGTCTTGCCCGCGTCGGGGTGCGCGATGATCGCGAAAGTTCGCCGGCGGGCGGCTTCTGCTTCGGGGGTGAGGCTCATGGGGCGGAGCCTCTACAGGCATGCGGGCCCAAGGTCCAGCGACCTGGGTTTCATCCGTTCGCCGCAGCCTTTTCGATCTCTTTCATCATCCGCTGGAGGTCTTTTTCCTCCTGGTCGAAGCCGGAGAGCTGTTCTTCGGCGAGCTGTTTGTGGCCGTGGAAGCGCTTGGCGAGTTTTCCGAGGCGCGAGGAGCGCCAGCCGAACCAGGCGGCGAGCAGGCTGACGAGGACGCCGGGGAGCAGCGTTGTGCCGGCGACGCCCAGGGCGATGTAGCCGTAGGTCTCGTTGCGAAGGGCGGGTTCGAGCCATTCCATGCGCGCTACCCGATCCACGTCTTTTCGTGGCGCCAGAACAGCTTGCCGGCCTGGTCGTGGATCTTGCCGATCTGAGCTTCGCGGTCCTCGGCCCTGGCTTCGAATTCCTTCGCCTCGGCGCGGGCGGCCTTGAGCTTGGCCGAATTGCTGCGCGTTTCGGCGAGATTGCGGTTGAGGCCTTTCAGGGCGGTGAAGAAAAAGCCGAACGCGAAGGCGGCGACGACGAGCGCCCCGAAAGCCGCCAGTGCGGGCCAGTAGATCAATGCGGCCTGGACATCAGCTGGCATGGGGATCGACCATGATCAGACGACGGGCAGCGGATCTTGCGCCGCATCGCCGTGTTCGCCGAGCAGCGGGGCGTGCATGATGACCCAGAAATTCCGCGCGGAGGATTCGAGCATCTTCGCACGCCTTGCGTCGCGCTCTTTCCAGCCCTGGGCGCGGCGGCGGCGCTTGCCGATCTGCTTCATGATCCAGGCATGCTTGAAGGCCTGGTAGGTCGCTTCGGAATTGAGGATTTCGAGCTGCTCGCCGCGCGTGACCACGCGCTTGGCCTTCTCCGTCTTCTCTTTCAGCTGCACGGTGTTCGCGCGAACTTCGAGGCGCTTGTCGCCCATCTTCTTGGTCGTGCGTAGCGTGCCGCCGAGCGTCCAGCCCGAGAGCGCCCAGCCGGCGGGGCCGACGAAGTCGCCGATGAAATCACCGAGCATGTTCATTGCGCCGCCGACCTCGGCCATCGCCCCGCCGACGCCATCACCGGCGGCGGCCATCACGTTGTTGGCGCCGGTCGAGATCTTGTCGATCGCATCGACGTCGAGAGACTGGGCGAGGGACGCCGCATCATTCGCTGCGCTGTGGGTCGAGAGGACATCGTCGACCTTGTTGACGCCTTCATCGACCAGGCCGACGCCGGCCATGACCGACGAGTCGAAGTCGCCGGGGCTGAGCGTCATTGCAGCAGCGTCGACCACGTCGTGGTGGGGCAGCGTTTCGAACGCCTTGTAGGCGCCTTGGGCGGCGAGTGTTGAGAGCAGCGTTTCGGTGGCGGTGATCGGAGCATCCTCCGGCAGGGCGAGGTCGATGGCGATCAGGCTGGCCGAGAGACCGAGCAGGGATTTTTCGGTGCGGCCGCCGAACCAGCCATCCTTGGCGAAGACCTTGTCGGCCAGCTTGCGCTCTTCGCAGATTTTTGCCGCAACGGTTGCGCTGGGCAGGACGCGGCGCATCGCTTCGATGCGCTGAACGCCGATACGGCCGAGACTGCCGCGCGCTTTTTCCTGCAGCTCGGTGCAGATCTCCAGCGCGTGCTGGTTATCGAGCGTCGCGGCGTTTAGGCCGGACACCTGTTCTTTCTTGCGACCGTCCGCCCAGTCCCTCGCCAGCTTCTTGGCTAGCCAGGATCCTGCGAAGATCGCCAAACCTGTAACGGGTTCGACCACCCTTAGCCCCCTGAAGGCAACGCGGAAGCTATATCCTTCGATTCTGCCTTTTCAAGCGAGATAGGCTGTTCAGGCGAATTTCCGTAACGTCGTAAGCGCCAGTTGCTTGCGAATGCCCAAGGTCTGCCCATCCAGGGCTCATTTGGGCGCCGAATGCGGAATGATGGGGACATGTTTCCGGGACCGTAAATCAGGCGTGAGGGGGCGTTCCCGCCGGCGATCCGGCGGGGTGTTCTGCTGGAAATCGGGTGAGTCTGGCGCCTAACCGGGGTCTTCGTGCTTTGCATTTCGGGGCGGCATGCCTGCTGCGCGAAGTGACCCCCGCCCCGATTTCGCTTCGGACACATCGGACCTCCCCGTTTCAGGGAGAGGTTGGCTCGAGGCCATCTCGCGGCGCGCGAGGCGGCGGGCGTAGCGCTGCACATAGTGCTCGCGAAAGTTGATGGCGCGGCGCAGGGCCTCGATGCGACGGGCATAGGGGATGGCGCAGCGAGAGGCGCGTGGTTCGGGCCTGGGGCTCTTGCGGGGCTGTTTCCTCGCTCGCTTCGGAACCGACATGCGGAAGGAGACCTTCCACGTCAGCGGATCGTCGCGGTAGGTACGGCGGAAGCGTGGCATGTCCTCGGCGGATGCAGGCGGCGGCTTTGGTTGGCGCTGCTTTGGCGGGTTAAACTTGAGAGAGGAGATGTCCACTTCGCGGGCGCCGGCGCGGATGGCGCGGCGCACGACGTCTTCGAGATTGCGCAGCCAGTAGCCGAGCGCCCTGTGCTCAAGCGCCCGGATGTAGACCCAGCGGACGAGATCGACAGGATGGCCGAAGCCGAGGACCAGGTCGTTCCAGAACGCTATCGCCTGCTCCCACAGACTGGGCTCGGAGTTGCGTGTGCGTCTGGGCTTCGAGGGCTGGTAGGGCGTCCAGACATAGTCGCGCGGATAGAAGCGCGAGCCGTCCTCGCCGACGACGCGATCGCGTTCATCGCGCACACGGCCCTGCTCGTCGCGACGGAGTTGCTCGCCTGGTTTGCCGTATCCCGGAATGTTGCTCATGCGCTGCCCGTTCGTGGAGTTCGAACAGGAGTATCGACTCAGGTTTTGGGGGCGCCGGGGGAAATATTTTTCGTCCCACCGGTAGGGGACCACGGGTTCTGTTTGAGATCAGGGGATTGGGCGGCGATGAGTGGCGAAATGCGAGCGTGTACCGGTCGAAAGTATTGCGGGCGATCCGCCGTGGTTCACTGATCGGACACCCTGGAAGCGGAGCCGAAAGGCTCCGCGTTCCCCGCGAAGGCGGGGATCCAGGGGCTCCGAGTGCGGACAGTTGGCGTGGCGCGAGTGCTCTGGGGCAGGCGGCGCGTGTCGCGCCTGGATCCCCGCCTTCGCAGGGAACGCGGACTTTGTCCGCTTCCAGAGACGGGTGTGCTCTCGACTGTAAGGCCCGACCTCCGGCGGAAAGCTCAACGCACCTTCTGCTTTTCCTTCGGAGCGGAGACGGGCTTCGCCTTGGCATTGGTCTTGGCTTCGAACCTCGGCTTGGGCATGAGGCGGAAGCGGGACTGGCACCAGGCGAAGTCGATGCCGATGTCGAGTAAGGCGTCGGAACGTCCGCAGGGGCAGGCAAATTCCATCACGGCAAGGACGCGATAGGCCTCGCCGGCAACGAGGGGCACGGGCTCTCCCGTGACATGGTTGGGCGCGGCGTTGACGCACAGGACCAGATCGCCGGGGCCGACAGCATCGCTCATGGCTTGCCTCCCTTCACGTGAGGGGGAGGATAGACTTCAGGCCGAAGGGGGCAAGCGCCTGTTCGCACCGGCTTGAGGCCCAATGCCTAATGGTTCAGTCGTCTGGGCCGGTTATGCGTGCGACCAGTGGCGGGCAGTCATTCTTCCGCAGGCGGCTCGCTCCGGCGGGCATCGGCCTGCCGCAGGAGATCCACCAGGTGATCCTCCGGCTTGTTGGCCGGCAGATCGAACGCAGTGCGCAGTCCGAGGCCGAACGCGCGTTCAAAAGCGCGCCATCGCATGGCCAGCGCGTTCTGCGTCAAAATTACGGGCTCGTCCGATTGAGCCATCTCTGTTCCTCTTGGCGACCCACTCTACAGTTACGGCGCGAAGCCGGTCTCGTTCCAATGCAGGTTCGACATGCGCCACAAGCGCCCTCACGCCGCTTGATCTAGGTTCTGAACGCTAGCGGTAGGAGGTGGACCCACGACTCCGCGCGGACGTTTGTGCGGCATGAGAGATGATCCGAAACTCGTATCCCACATCGCAAGCGTGGCCTTTATGGCGGCCGCGCTTCTGGTTGGTATTCTTGCGGTCGGATCGGCCGGTGCTTCTTCATTGTTCGGGCCGTAGGACACGGCGCATCCCGCACAGCAATTCTCCCCGGTTCGATGTGATCAGGCAGATCAGATCATCTCGATGTTTTCGCTCGCGCGCCCTACGAAGTCGGCAACGACGTCATTGCATGTGCGTTGGTTGGAAGGTGCGCGGAGTCATTCATGGCAGACCTCGACTCCACTCCG
>Ga0070685_10001587_pt1 | contig 11997 bp, 11 predicted proteins | sample KBSS13LmetaG_FD_65651 | JGI IMG/M metagenome (GOLD analysis project Ga0070685, IMG submission 65651) | Switchgrass rhizosphere microbial communities from Kellogg Biological Station, Michigan, USA - KBS S1-3L metaG | ecosystem: Host-associated > Plants > Roots > Rhizosphere ...
AGCGGCGGGGTGAGGCGCGCTTCGGCGGCGCGGGCGTCGTCCACGGCCTTGCTGGCGGTGGCGAGGGAAGAGATCGCTGCTTGTGCTTTTGCTTCGGCATCGGTGTGGCGCTTGCGCGCGTCGGCGAGGGCGCGTTCGAGCGTGGAGGCATCGCCGAGCGAGCCAAGCTCTTTCTGCGCCTTGTCGAGGTCGGTCGAGAACCGGCGATAGCGGTCCTCCTCGCGGGCGAGGGCGGCTTCGGCGGCTTTGGCTTTTGCTTCGGCTTCGGCGAGACTTGAGCGGCGCTCGTCGGCTTCCTGTTCGAAGGTCTGCAGCTCCGTCATCGCGGTGTCGACGGCGGCGGAGAGTTCGTCTTCGCGTTCCTGCTGCGCGTCGAGGTCTTCGGGTGGCAAGTCGTCGAGCTGGGCGTTGGCGCGATCTGCACGGACATTGGCGTCGTCGCGCTGCACGCTCTCGCGCGCCTGATCCTCGATCCAGCGCTGGATGTCGCGTTCGAGGCGGGTGAGGGTCTCTTTCGCCGCGTCGCGCTCGGCCTCGATGCGGGCAAGCTGTAGCTTCATCGCGCCGAGACGGCCTGCGGCGTCGGACTCGGCAGTGCGCAACGGTTCGATCTGTTCGCGCGCCTCGATCTCGGCGGTAGAGGCGCGGGCCGACACGGAGACGGTCTTCTGTTCGGCGAGCTTTGCCTCTTCCAGCGCCTCCCGTGCTTCCTTTGTTTCGATCACCGCCCCGCGCCAGCGAGCGGCGCCGAGCCGGGCTTCGAGGGCGGTGATTTCTTCAGAAAGCGCCTTGTACTTGCGGGCCTTGCTGGCCTGGCGTTTCAGCGAGTTCGCCTGCCGCTCTACCTCGGCCATTATCTCGGTAAGGCGGGCGAGGTTTTCCTCGGCGGCCTTCAGCTTGAGTTCGGCCTCATGGCGGCGGGCGGCGAGGCCGCCAATGCCGGCGGCTTCTTCCAGGATGCGGCGGCGGTTCTGCGGTTTGGCGCCGATGAGTTCGGATATCTGGCCCTGGCGCACGAGCGCAGGCGAGTTAGCGCCGGTGGAGGCGTCAGCGAAGAGGAGCTGCACGTCCTTCGCCCGCACCGTGCGGCCATTGATGCGATAGGAGGAGCCGACGCCGCGGCGCAGGCTGCGGCGCACTTCGATCAGGTCTTCATCGTTGAACTCTGCCGGGGCGGAGCGATCGGAATTGTCGAGCAGCAGCACGACTTCGGCCATCTCGCGGGCAGGGCGAAGGTCCGTGCCGGAGAAGATGAGGTCGTCCATTTCCCCGCCGCGCATCGCGCGGGCGGATGTGGCGCCCATCGCCCAGCGGAGCGCTTCAAGCAGGTTGGACTTGCCGCAGCCATTGGGGCCGACAATGCCGGTCAGCCCCTCTTCGATCGGCACATCCACCGGGTCGACGAAGGACTTGAACCCCGCGATCTTTAGGCCGACCAGGTGCAAGGAAGATCCGAATTTCTGCCCACAAATGCGCGGGTTTTGGCCCGTCTAGGGGTGCATCGGACTAGGGTCAACCGGATTAAGCGGCTGCGAGAATCCGAGCCGGTTCAGGGGCTTGGCGGGGGCGCTTGGCTGGTTTCCGGGGCCGGCGCCGGGGCGCTTGCTGCGGCGTCCACGGCGGCGGCGATGGCCTCTGCCGTCGGCTCCTCTACCTTCGTGCCGTTGACGAAGAAGGAGGGCGTGCCGGTGATCGTCGTGGGCATGTCATCCAGCTCCTTGTCCATGGCCTGCAGGACCGGCTTGTTCTCGATGCAGGAGTTGACCTGGTCGAAGCTGAGGCCGTGGCGGGCGCCGATCTCGGCGAAGAGGTCCTGAACCTTACGCGGTGAGCCGGCGTCGGCAAGCTTGTTCTGGTTCTCGAAAAGATCGGCGATGGTGTCGAAGAACTTGTCCCGCCCGGCGCAGCGCGCGATGGCGCCGCCGGCGACAGAAAGCGCCGCCGGAGCAGTCGGCAGTACGACGTAGCGCAGCTTCGCCTTGCCGGTGTCGATGTAGCTGGCCTTCAGCTTCGGGAACTCTTCCTTGTGGAAGTGTCCACAGTGGCTGCATGTCGTGGACGCGTATTCCACGATCTCGACCGGCGCATTGGAATCGCCCAGCACGGTCTGCCCGAGCCAGGGATTTAACTCGACCGTCTTGAATGGCCTCAGCTCCTGCCCGCCGCAGGCGGAGAGCGCGAGAGCGGCGGCAGCCAGAGCAAATGCGCGCATCAGTTGGTCGGCGCAGGCTGCGGCGTTGCGGGGGCAACCGGCGCACCGGTTGCCGGTGTCGTGGTCGCCGGGGTGCCTGTTCCTTCCGGACCTGCAGGAGAGGCCGTCAGCGTCTCGCCCTTCAGCGCCTTGTCGATCTGGGCCGACATGACTTCGTAGCGGTGGTCGTTCTGCTTCACGCCGTTGATGAAGACGGTGGGCGTGTCCTCGACGCCCTTGGCCCGGCCGCCCTCGATCGTCTTGTTCAGCGCATCGTTGATGCCCTTGTGGGTGAGGCAGGCGCGCAGTTCGGGCTCGGCGATACCATGGCGCTGGCCCATCTCGACGAGCATCGGCCCCACCTTGCCTTGTGACGCGGCCTCGTAAAGCTCGACCTGGTGAGAGAAGATGTCGTCCACCACGTCGTAATAGACGCTGGCGCCCTTGCAGCGCGAAACCGAGATCAGCATCACCGCAAGCTGCGGATCGGTCGGGAAGTCGCGGTAGATGTATTTCACCTTGCCGGTGTCGATGTAGTTGGCTTTGAGGCGCGGGAAGTCCTGCTTGTAGAAGTCGCGGCAGTGCGGGCAGGTGAAGGATGCGTACTCGATGATCTCGACCGGGGCTGTCGCCTGGCCCATCGTCACATCGGTCAACACCGGGGTCACCGCGGCGGTCGGGCCGCCGGCGGACGATTCCTGCTGACCGCATGACGCGGCGAAGAGGGCGGCTGCACCGGCAACAAGGGCGGCGAGCGGGCGGGCGGCGGACATCATCGCGAAACTCCCAAGTGAAGCGGCCGTCTTGGCGGGCCCGAACCTCAATTGGCGAGGTTCTGGCGAATGCGGGGGCAGGCGTCAACGCAAGCCCGCGTCAGCGCCAGCTAGCTCAGGATTTGCGGCCTTTTTCGGGATCGGTGATTATGGATTCCCCAAGTTCTGCGAGAGCCGAGCGCAAGGATTGGCTCTGGACGGGAGCCAGGGACCGGAACAGGGCTTCGCGTTCGGCAGGCGAAAGCGAGCGCGGGCGGCGCGCGGCGAGCTTCAGCGGCGCCGCCGTCTGGACGATGCGGATCGACTTGATCTTGGAGCCGGAAGCGAGGTTCACGCGCTCCATGATGTGTTCCTGCGCATGTTGCACCATGGCGGCGGCGGCTGACGTTGCGCGCAGGTGAAGGACGCCGCCGGTCTTGCTCTTGCTTACCCGCACGGGGCTGGTGACGGAGGCAAGGCGCTGGCCAACGATCTCGGTCCAGCGGGAGGCGAGCGTGTCGGGCGAGGGGCCGGCCTGTTTCAGGATCGGGGCGAGGGCTTTTGCCAGCGCATGCCCGAACGGGCGGGGGGCGCGGCGGACAGGAGCGGCGCGCACTTCGGCCAGCCGCGCGAGCGCGTCGGCCTCGTCTTTCATCTGTCGCCAGTTCAGGGTCATCAGCGGCTACTCTTGCCAAGTTTCGTGTCGTGGTGGAATGGCGGAGGGCATGCCCGCGAAAACTCGCCCTATTCACAAGGCGGAGACGATACCCACAGCTCTGGATAGCTGGTACCGGCGCCATGCCCGCCTGCTGCCCTGGCGGGTGGGGCCGACGGAGCGGGATCAGGGCGAGACGCCCGATCCCTACCTCGTCTGGCTGTCGGAAGTGATGTTGCAGCAGACCACCGTTCCCCACGCTGCGCCCTATTTCGAGAAGTTCCGGAAGCGCTGGCCGAGCGTGAAGAAGCTCGCCGCGGCAACGTGGGAAGATGTGTCGGCGGCGTGGGCGGGGCTCGGCTATTACAGCCGCGCGCGCAACCTCCATGCCTGTGCAAAAGTGGTGGCGGAGGCAGGCGGATTTCCACAGGACGCCGTGGCGCTGCGCCACCTTCCAGGCGTCGGGCCCTACACAGCCAATGCGATCGCCGCGATCGCCTATGACGAGCCGCTTGCGCCGGTCGATGGAAATATCGAGCGGGTGGTGTCGCGATTATGGGCGATCGGATCTGACGGGACGGAAGCGGGCTGGCGCGTAGCCAAGGCCGAGATCGTTCGCAACGCGCAGTCGTTGTTCGATGATCTGCCGAAAGGACAGCGGCCGGGTGACCTGGCTCAGGCTTTGATGGACCTCGGCGCAACTGTCTGCACGCCGAAGAAACCCAACTGCCTGATCTGTCCGGTTTCGAAGATGTGTGCGGCGCTGAAAGAGGGTGTGCCTGAGCGCTATCCCATGAAGGCCGAGAAGAAGGAGCGGCCAACGCGCCATGGCGCGGCGTTCGTGCTGACGCGGGGAGACAAGGTTCTGCTGGTCCGGCGCGAGCCATCGGGCCTGCTCGGAGGCATGATGATGCCGCCGACAAGCGAGTGGCTGGAGAAGAAGCCGGCTGTTCTTTCGGGCGCCCCGGCGGAAGCAAAATGGGAGAGGATCGGCGAGGTCCGCCACGTCTTCACGCATTTTGCGCTGAAGCTGGAGGTCTTCCGGGCGGAGGCGCCTCCGAAAGCTAAACCCCTAGGCGAGTGGATCACCCGAGACGAGGCGTTGGCCTCGCTTCCGACCGTGGGCCGTAAAGCCGTGGCGCTTGCGTTGAAGGCGTAACCAAGCTCCGTAAACTTATGAAAGAGTTTCCGCTCAACCCGCTGCCAGGGTTGGGTGATTTGGCCTCTCCGCTTGTCGCATTCCGCCGCGCGGTGCTAGGCGTGAGGTGGTTGGCCGTTGTTCTGCCCCGGGGACCTAGCGCCTGACGTCGTTCTTCAGACACCCAGCCCTGATGCCGGCCGTTGCGGGGCTTTCCATCCTCGCCACGGTGATCGGCGCGATCTTCTTCGCGATGATCTACCAGAGCCAGGCGGCGTGGGTGACCCACACGCTGGAAGTCGAGCGCGAACTGGGCCGCCTGCGCAGCACGCTGCAGGCCGGCGAGATCGCATCGCGCAACTTCATCCTTAGCCGCGATGAAACGTTTGCATCCGAGTTCAACTCGGCAAGCGCCGAAGCGCCGAAGCAGGTCGAGCGCATCGCCGAGCTGACAGTCGACAATCCGGCGCAGCAGGGCAGGATCGCCGAACTGCGCAGCCTCGTGCGGCAGAACCTGGACGTCACATTGCAGGCCATCGGCGCGCGGCGTGCCGGCAATGCGGATACGGCCATGACGACCTTCGTCTCGGGCCTGGCGCACGAGCTCTCCGAGAAGATCGACGCCACGATTACGCAGATGGATCACAACGAGGCCCGCCTGCTCGCGACACGCGAGAGCGAGGCTGTCTCCAGCGGCGCCACGCTGATCTCGGCCGGCGCACTGACCGTGTTGCTTGCCGTAGTCAGCCTGTTCTTCTGGCTGCAGGACCGGCGGAAGTCGAACGCGGCGCTGCAATCCTCCCTGGCGGAACAGCAGTCGCTGGTGGCGAACCTGCAGACGGCGAACGAGGCCACACAGCGCGAGACCGGACTCAAACTCGCCGCCGAGACGAGCCTGCGCCAGATCCAGAAGATGGAGGCGGTGGGTCAGCTGACAGGCGGCATCGCCCACGACTTCAACAACATGCTGTCGGTGATCATGTCGGCGATCACGCTGAGCCGGAAGCGCATGAAGGCGGGAAACTACGACGTCAACACCATGATGGATGCGGCGATGGATGCCGCCCAGCGCGCCGCCAAGCTCACCGCGCGCCTGCTTGCCTTCTCACGCCAGCAGCCCCTGGCTCCCGAGCCGCTGGACGCAGGCAAGTTCATCGGCGGCATGACGGAGCTGCTGCAGCGCACGCTGGGCGAGCACATCCTGGTCGAGACAGTGCTCGGCGCCGGCCTCTGGCGCGTGCATGTCGACGTGAGCCAGCTCGAAAACGCGGTCATCAACCTTGCCGTCAATGCGCGCGATGCGATGCAGAAAGGCGGAAAGCTCACGCTGGAAACGGCCAACACCTCGCTCGACGATGCCTATGCGCGCGAGCACGCGGATGTGACGGCCGGGCAGTATGTGATGATCGCGGTGTCGGATTCAGGCGAGGGCATGCCGGCGCACGTGGTCGAGCGCGCCTTTGATCCCTTCTTCACCACCAAGGCGGTGGGCGTCGGCACCGGCCTAGGCCTTTCCCAGGTGTTCGGGTTCGTCAAACAGTCGGGCGGGCATGTGAAGATCTATTCCGAGATCGGCAACGGCACGACGGTGAAGGTCTACCTGCCGCGCTATTTCGGCGACAAACCGGAGACGATGCGCGCTTCGGCCCTGCCGGAGGATCTGCGCAACGAGACCGTGTCCGGCGTGATCCTGATGGTAGAAGACGAGCCGCGCCTGCGCGAGGTGGGCTCAACCGGCCTGCGCGACCTTGGCTACACAATCCATGAAGCGCCGAACGGAACGGAGGCGCTGAAAATCCTCGATGCGAACCCATCGATCCAGCTGCTCTTTACCGACATCGTCATGCCCGACATGACCGGCCGTGTGCTTGCGGACGAGGCGCGCAGGCGCCGGCCCGAGCTCAAAGTGTTGTATACCACCGGCTACACCCGCAACGCGGTGGTCCACAACGGCGTGCTCGACCACGGCGTCAATTTCCTGCCCAAGCCCTTCACGCTTGAAGAACTGGCGCGGAAAGTGCGCGAGGTAATGTTCAAAGCTTGAGGCTCCACAAGCGCGCTGGCCTCGCTATACTCCTCGCATTCGACGAGAGGATTTGAGCCATGACGATAAAGCCGCCGCCTGTGAAGCTCGATCCGCCCGGCCGCGGCCGCATCTATGAGAGCATCCTCGACACCATCGGCAATACTCCGCTGGTCCGCGTCCCGCGCCTGTCGAAGGAAGAAGGCGTCGTCGCGGACCTGCTGCTCAAGCTCGAATTCTACAACCCGCTGGGTTCTGTGAAGGACCGCATTGCGCTCGGCATGGTCCTCGACATGGAGAATGACGGCCGCATCGAGCCGGGCAAGACGACGCTCGTCGAGCCCACCTCCGGCAACACCGGCATCGGCCTGGCCTTCGTGGCCGCCTCGCGCGGCTACAAGCTGATCCTGACCATGCCGGAATCCATGTCGCTCGAGCGCAAGAAGATGCTCGCCATCCTCGGCGCGCAGGTGGAGCTGACGCCGAGAGAGAAGGGCATGCGCGGCGCCATCGAGAAGGCGAACGAGTTCCTTGCGACTATCCCCGGTTCGGTGATGCCCAGCCAGTTCGACAACCCTTCCAACCCCGCCATCCACGAACGCACGACGGCAGAGGAAATCTGGAAGGATACGAACGGGGAGGTGGACGTCATCATCTCCGGCGTCGGCACAGGCGGCACGTTCACCGGCTGCGCCCGCACGCTGAAGCCGAGGAAGCCGAGCCTCAAGATGATCGCGGTGGAGCCCGAGAAGAGCCCAGTGCTCTCCGGCGGCCAGCCCAGCCCGCATCCGATCCAGGGCATCGGCGCCGGCTTCATCCCCGCCAACATGGACACGAGCTACATCGACGAGATCCAGCGCATCAACACCGAGCGCTCGATCGAGCTCGCCCGGAGGATCGCCAAGACCGAGGGTATTCCGGTGGGCATGTCCTCCGGCGCCGCCATCGCTGCAGGTATCGAAGTCGGTAGGCGGCCGGAAATGAAGGGCAAGACGATCGTGGTGATCATCCCCTCGTTTGCGGAACGGTATCTCTCGACCATCCTGTTCGACGGGGTCTGATCGGCGGTGCTTGGTCCCGCTATCGCCGCCTGGGCCTTCGCTGCATGCATTGCAACGCTTACGGCGTTCCAGCTTGTTCTCGCTCTCGGCGCTCCCTGGGCCACCTTGCAATGGGCGGACGCTATCCTGGACGTTTTCCGCCGGCGATGCGCATCGCTGCGCTTGTGCAGATTGCGGTTTATGCGCTGATGGCGGCCGTCATGTTCGCCCGCGCAGGACTCGCGCTGCCGGAATGGGCCGAGATGTCACGTTGGGCGGCGTGGGTGGTCGTCGCGGTCTCGGGAGTCGCCGTGCTCCTCAACCTCGTCACGCCGAGCAAGTGGGAGCGCATGCTGTGGGCGCCGGTCGCAATCGTGATGTTGGCCACATCGCTTGATGTGGCCCTGTCCGGCTAGAGTGGGGACCGCTAGTCCGCCGTGCCGGTTGAAGGCCGCTGCTGTTCGCCGGCTCGGTTCTGCGCCACGGGCTCGTGATCGGCGAGGAATTCCTCCAGCACATCAAGGAAGCGGTCGGGCGCGCCGAGATGGATCCAGTGACCCGCGCCGTCGATGCCGACGTGCCCAAAGCGCCCGATGCGGTGGAGCGCGCCGTCGACGTCGTATTGCGGCTGGATAATCGAGAGGGCCGGGCCCTCGTAAGCAAGGAAGTCGCTCGGGTTGAACCGGCTCATCGCCTCGAGCGTGCCGATCACAGTCTCCTTCGGCGCCGTCTTGATGTCCTTGAGCACCCGGTCTGAAACCATGCGGTCGTCTCCCGCGATGCCGCGATAGTATTCCTCCAGCGTCTTTGCGTAGGCCGGGCTGTTCAGCTTCTGCAGTTGCTCATCCAGCATGCCAGGCGGCAGGATTCTTGGATCCGGCGGCGGGTCGACCAGCACGAGGCCGAGCAGCCTGTCCGGCTCCTGCGAGGCATAGGCGAAGGCGGTGAGCGCGCCGCCCGAGTGCCCAACGAGGAAATACCGGTCCCAGCCGAGCGCATCCGCAGCCGCGGTGATGTCCGAGGCAGCGTCCGCGACGGCGAAGGATTCGCTCTTGGGCGGATCGGACTTGCCATGGCCGCGCCTGTCGAAGGCGGCGGTGGGGCGGTCGGCGAGGCGTGCGCGGATCTGCTCCCAGTGATGCAGGTTGCCACCGTCCGAGTGGACGAACAAGACAGGCGCCTTGCTGCCCTCGGGTTGTTCGGAAAGATTGAGCCGGCCCTGCGGGCCTTCGATCATGTGTTCGAATGGCTGTGTGTTCGGCATGGGGCATCTCCCTGCGGCATCGGCCAACAAACCCCTCGCAGGCGGCGGGGTTCCGCGCGGAGCCATCGGCCGGCGCCTGACGAATTCGACGTCCGAAAGCCGTCGGCGAGGGCAGGCGATCCACGCGATGTTGTCTTCACAGTATGAAGGACATCCGATGCAGACCGACATCATCGCGCCAGAGGCCGACTGGGACAGGATCGAGGCGGACCTTGCCGAGCGCGGCTCGGCGATCATCCCCGGCCTGCTGGACGCGAAAGCGTGCGCAAAGTTGAAAGCCAGTTACGACGACGAGCGCCTGTTCCGCAGCCGCATCGTGATGGCCCGTCATGGCTTCGGGCGCGGCGAGTACAAGTATTTCGGCTACCCACTGCCTGACCCTGTCGCATCGCTGCGTACGGACCTCTATCCACATCTTGCAGTGATCGCGAACCGCTGGGAGGAAAAGCTGGGTTCAGAGCGGCGCTTTCCGCCGACACATGCTGCGTTCCTGAAACGATGCCGTGCAGCTGGGCAGGAACGGCCGACGCCCTTGCTGCTGCGCTACGCGACAGGCGACTACAACTGCCTGCACCAGGATCTCTACGGCGAGGAGGTGTTCCCGCTACAAGTCGCCATCCTTTTGTCCCAGCCGAATAGGGATTTCACCGGCGGTGAATTCGTCATGACAGAACAGCGCCCGCGCATGCAGTCGCGTGTCGAGGTGGCCGCGCTAAGCCAGGGCGACGCCGTCGTGTTCGCTGTCAATGAACGGCCGGTTCGAGGGACACGCGGGGTATACCGCGTAAAGATGCGCCACGGCGTTAGCCGCCTGCGCTCGGGCGAGCGCTTCACGCTGGGCGTCATCTTTCATGATGCGGCGTAGATTTTCTCTGTTGCACCTCTGTTGACTTTGACGCCCCGTCAAAGAGGCAGGGTGGGTTCATCAGTTCGATGAGCCAGGAGTTGGGACATGTTCCGCATCGGGGAATTCGCACAGATCGCGCAGGTCTCCGGCCGCCTGCTGCGCTATTATGAAGAACTGGGCCTGCTGAACCCGGTTCACACAGATCCGTCCGGCTATCGCTGGTATTCCTCCAGGCAGCTGCCGCGCCTCAACCGTATCCTCGCATTGAAGGAACTCGGCCTCACGCTCGAACAGATCAAGCCGCTGATCGACGGCGAGGTCGGCGCAGACGACATGCGCGCCATGCTGGAAGAGCGCCGGACACGGGCTCTCGATGCCGTGCGGATGGAAGAGGCGCGGCTGCGCCAGATCGAATCCCGCATCGCCCAGCTGGACGAAAACGGCGATGCAAAAGGCGCGGACATCGTCATGAAATCCATCGCGGCCCAGCCTTATCTCGCCGCAACCTGCATGTGCGAGGACATCGACCATGCCGTGCGCGTGGTGGGGCAGGTAGTGAGCGAGACCAGCGCGAAGGTTTCGGCAGGTCTGCGCGACCGGCTGATCGTGGTGTCTCGCACAGAGGACAAACAGGACCGGCTCGACCTCGACATCGGTTTCTCTCTTACACGAGACGTCGAGCGAACGGTGAAGCTGTCGGACGGATTGGAGCTCAAGACGCTCGAACTTCCCGCGGTCGACACCATGGCGACGCTGGTGAGAACGGGCCCCGCGTGGCGCAGCCATTTTGCGTTTGGCGCGATCGGATCGTGGATTGAGGGCAATGGCTTCGAACTGGCGGGGCCATGCCGCGAAGTCTTTCTCGATCCGCCTGCCGCCGGCGCGGTCGATCCCATCATAGAAATCCAGTTCCCGGTCCGCCGGGCGGCCTGATCCGCAATCCCTGCAGCTGCTCAAGCCCGCATAACGCGGAATGCGAGCGGCTGCGCAAACGAAGGAGACTGACATGAAAATCTACGGCGTCCCGCTGTCGGTTCACACGCGCAAGGTAATCATCGCCGCGAAGGTGAAAGAGATTCCGTTAGACGTGGAGGTCGTCATTCCGGTCATCCCCGACAATCCACCGCCGAACTGGAAAGCAATAAGCCCGACCGGCCTCATCCCGGTGATCGACGATGACGGCTTCATCCTCCAGGACTCGACCGCCATCGTGCTCTACCTGGAACGCAGGAAGCCAGCGCCCGCCCTGCTGCCCTCCGACGCCAGGGAATACGCCACAGCCCTCTCGCTCGATGCCTGGGCCGGCGGGGTGATGTTCGGGCGGATCATCCACCCGGTGTTCCACAACCAGGTTGTCAATCCCAACATCCGCAAAGTGCCGAGCGACACGGCGGCGATCGACAAGGCCCTCACGCAGGTTGCGCCCGACGCGTTCAGCTACCTCGAAGGTCTCGGCCCAGAGACCTTCCTCGTCGGCGACAGGCTCTCGATCGCGGACATCGCCGTCGTCTCGAACCTGATCCTCTTCCACTATCTCGGCTACCGCATCGATCCGAAACATTTCCCGAAGCTGGCGGCATTCTTTCGCAAGAACATCGAGTCATCCTCACTGCAGTCCGTGCTCGCGGCCGAAAAGCCGTTCGTGGAGCAGATGGGGCTGGACCGTAGCTGGCTCTGAGTTCGTGCCAAACTTGCTTGATTGACGGAAAGGGCGGCTTCACCTCTTCTCTCCACACCCTCCCGGAGATGCATGAATTGAGGCTGCCCGCCGCCGCTCTTGTCGTTTTGCTCGCGTGCCCTGCGCATGCGCAGAGCGACGTGCTGTGCTCCAGTCTCGACAAGCTCATGGCCTCTGCCGCCGGGCCCGCGCCGTTCGCAAGCATCGGCGCCGAATTCAGCGCGACACAAGCCGTCACCACAATCACCGATCGTCTCCCTGGGATCGAAGGCGACAAATGCGTGGCGCGCATGCCAGCATCCGCCAGCCGGTTTGGGGCCGCAGAGGGCGAGTTCTGGGAATTCAACTGCACGCTCTACAGCGCCAGCACGCGGAACAATCCCGATGCACGCGCCGAGGCGCAGCTCTA
>Ga0070685_10001591_pt1 | contig 11972 bp, 5 predicted proteins | sample KBSS13LmetaG_FD_65651 | JGI IMG/M metagenome (GOLD analysis project Ga0070685, IMG submission 65651) | Switchgrass rhizosphere microbial communities from Kellogg Biological Station, Michigan, USA - KBS S1-3L metaG | ecosystem: Host-associated > Plants > Roots > Rhizosphere ...
CCCAGGCTCCACCCGTCGCTGACGATGTGGTGCATCGCCAGCAGCAGCACGTGCTCCCGCTCCGCCAGCCGCAGCAGCCTGGCCCGGAAGAGCGGCCCGGCCGCCAGCTCGAACGGCCGCCACGCCTCCTCGGCCGCGCGCCGCCGCACCGCCGCCTCCCGCGCCTCCACCGCGAGCGCCGACAGATCGTCGGCCGCCAGCGCGAAGCCGGCGAAGGGCTCCGCCACCAGCACCGGCGCGCCCTCCGCCTCGGCGAAGCGGGTCCGCAGCGAATCGTGCCGCCGCACCACCTCGCCCAGCGCGCGCTCCAGCGCCGCCACGTCCAGCTCGCCCGCCAGCCGCAGCGCGACGGGGAGGTTGTAGAGCACGGCATCGGGATGGAGGCGGTCGAGGAACCAGAGCCGCTCCTGCTGGAACGACGGCGGAGACGTGTCACGCTGCATGATCGCGCAGGTCAGGTGGGTGACTGGCAGGGGGAGCGGAAGGACGAACGGGCGGGAACGCTGACGGGCGGACGATCGACGGCGGGGGATGGATTCGTTCACAACCTCACTCACTGCCAAGAACGCCGGATTCGGCCACGCGCGCAAGGGACGATTCCAGCGTCTCACGCAGAGACGCAGAGTCACGGAGAGAACCGCTGTGCCTCTCAGTGACTCCCTGCGTCTCTGCGTGAAACGGTCCTTTTCCGGATCACCCGCCGGCCCGTGCCGGGGGCCCGGCACCCCTGGTGCGCGGTGGATGGATCCCGCCCTGCAGGCGCGCCACCGCCGGCTCGTAGACCAGGTCCCCCACCGCGCCGATGTTGCCGAACGAGTTGAGCCATCTCTCCGCCTCGCGCGGGCGCCCCCGTGCCAGCAGCAGCTGGGCGAGCAGGAACCGCTCCGGCGCCGCGTCGGAGAGCGGCGCATAGCTCGAAACCCACCACGGCGCGCGCTCCAGCGCCTCCTGCAGCCGCCGGATGGCCGTGGCGGTGTCGCCCGCCAGCAGTGCCTGCCGGGCGCGCAGCGTCGCGTGCAGCCCACCCGGCTCCGGGTTCCACGCGGCGGCACGCGGCGCCGCCGTGTCCAGGCGCTGCATCAGGAAGGCGACTTCGGCCGAGTCGCCCTGCAGCAGCGCCTGGTGCACCAGCGCTCGGAAGGGATCGTCCCGGATCCGCGTGTTGGGAGGGCCGAACCCGGGGCCTCCGTGCTCCGCGACGGACGCCCACGCCTCCCGGAGCATCTCGGTCGCCTCCTTCGACCGGTACCCCGCCAGGTGCGCGTGGACGATCCACCGGTCGAACTCGTCGGACGAAACCGACTTCCAGAGCTCGTGCGCCTGGTGCCACCGTCCCCGCGCGGTGAGGGCCATCAGCCGGTACCCCGCCCCCCGCCGGCGGTCTTCCAGCTCGCTCCGGCGCATCAGCACCGCCCCCAGGGTGTCCACGATCCCGGGCCTGAAGGTGAAGATCCGCACCACGTTCGACACGGTGCCGCGCTTGGCGGTGTCGAGCGCGGCCAGTGCACTCGCGCGTTCCGCCCTGCCGCCGAAGCGCAGCGCCACCGCGAGCAGGTACGGCGCCGCCTCGTCGGGGCTGCGTACGCGCCCGGCATAGCGGCGGGCCCGCTCGCCGTCGCCCATGCGCACCGCGATCTCGGACAGGTGCTCGTAGACGGGCGAATAGGTGGAGTCCATCCGCACCACCTGCTCGAAGGCGCTGAGCGCGTCCTGGGGCATCCCTCCCCGCATCCCCTCGAAGTGGAACACGGCCTCGCCCTTGCCGAACCACCCGTCCACCAGCGTGGCGTCGTTCATGGTGAGCCGGGTGAAGCGCAGCACCGCCTCGCTCCCCCGGCGCAGGATCAGCTCCCGCTGCGCCTCGAGCAGCTGCACGTCGATGGACCGGCCCTGGTCGCGGTGCGCCAGCCCCGCATCCACCGCCTGCAGCGCGAGGTCGAAGTCCCACGCCGGCGACCATCCCTCCACCACGCTCAGCCGGTGGTACGCCAGCAGGCAGAGCGGGTCCGCGGCCACGGCGCTGCGGAACTCGCGCGACGCGGTCTGCGCGTCGCCCGCGCGGAAGCTGCTGGAGGCCATCATGAAGTGGCCCAGCGCGGCGGCCGAGTCGCTGGCCGAGAGCAGGTATCCCGCCGGGCCCACCTCGATGTTCTCCCGCTGCGCCACCGCGCGCGCCAGCTTCAGCCCGATGCGCTGCACCGCGCCCTGCGGCGGCTCGCCCGGCGTCGAGGTCTCGCGCGCCACCTCGCCCCAATCGCGCACGTCGCGCACGATCACGCTGATCCGCAGCGGCTCGGCCGACAGGACCTCGGGGAGGGCGGCGTAGCGGGCGCCCCGGGCCCGGGCCGCCTCCTGCAGCGAGCCCTGCGGCACCTCGCGCCAGCCGCGCGCGTCCGCCCGCGGCGCCGCATCCACCGTCCACAGCCCCGGCACCAGCGTGAACGCGCTGGAGAAGAGCCCCTGCAGCTCGGCGGCGTCGGCCGGCGCGGCGCGGGCGCCCCCCGCCGCCTCGAACGAGAACACCGCCACGGTGATTCCCGGCGCGGCCTCGCCGGGGCGCCGCGCCCTCCACGCCACCACCGCCGCGGCCAGCACCCCGGCGGCCACCAGCAGCGTCGCCACCAGGCGCCGCTTGCGTGCGCGAGGCGCCGCGGCCCCCCCGCCCGTCGCCGGCTCGGCGTGGGGTGCCTCCGGCGCGGGAGCGGCGGCGGCTCCGCGCTCCCCCTCCCGCTCCCGCCCCGGTGATCCGTCCGCGGCCGGCGTCGCCGCCTCCGTGGGTCCCGCCGCCGCATCCCCCGCCTCCGCCCGCGGGAGCGGAGGGACGTGCAGAAGGTGGGTGTCGGGGCGCGCCGGCGGCTCGCCGGCGGGAGCGGGGTCGGTGCGCAGCCGCTCGGCCAGCGACAGCACCGCCGGCTCGGGCTCGGCCTCGAGCTCCTGCTGCATCAGCGCGCCGTGCGCCGCCGCCACCTTCATCGCCGCCGCGCGCTCGCCGGCGGCGTCGAGCGCGGTCATCAGCCGCAGCGCCACCCGCGCGCTGAACGGGTCGTGCGCGAACAGCCGGCGCCACCACTCCACCGCCGCCGTCCACTCGCCCTGGGCCTCGCACCGCTCGGCGAGCGTCTGCAGCGCCCGGGCGTAGGCGCGGGCGAAGCGGCTGCGCTCCTCCTCGGCCCAGCGCTCGAACTCGGGCGCGTCGGACACGTAGAAGCCGTCCAGGAAGGGCCCGGCGTAGAGCGCCACCGCGGCTTCCAGCCCGCCCGCCGCGAGCGCCTCCTCGAACGCGGCCACGTCGCACGCCACCCGCCCCGGGTCCACCCCCAGCTCGCCGCCCGCCGAGACCAGCGCGCCTTCGCCCAGCGCCTTCCGCAGCACGTACAGCGACTCCGAGAGCAGGTGGCGCGCGGCCTCGTCGTCGTTCTCGGGCCAGAGCAGCCCGATCAGCCGCTCGCGCGCCACCGTGCGCCCGCGGCCGGCGGCCAGCAGCGCCAGCAGGGCGATGCGGCGCCGGTGGGCCGCCCGGCCGCGCACGGCCCCGTGCTCGCCCTCCAGGACGGCACCCCCGAAGAGCTTGAGGGTGAAGGATTTCACGTGGTTGATGCGAGTGCGGAAAATGAGTTGAAGAGGCTGCTGCATAATCAGTCGCACGACCGGGGATGCCGCAAGACGTTTGTGGCCCCGCGCAGTCGAGACCGGCCTCCCGGCACGCCGGCGGGGCACCCACCCAGACGGAGGAGGACGGCCATGGAGGGCACACGGGCGATGCTGGGCGGGGCGGCGCTGGCCGCGCTGGCCCTCTGCTTCACCACCCACGGGCACGGGGCCGCGGTCCCTGGCGCGGTGCCGGTGGGCACGGTGGCGGCCTTCACCGGCGAGCACGTTCCCGCCGGGTGGCTCCCGTGCGACGGCCAGGCGCTGCGCCGCGGCGACTGGCCGGAGCTCTTCCGCGCCATCGGCACCTCGCACGGCACGGGGGTGTCGATGCTGGGGGTGCGGGAGGCCGACTTCAACCTCCCGGACTACCGCGGCCGCTTCCTGCGCGGGGTGGACGCCGGCGAGGACGGCACGCCGGCGGGCGTAGACCCCGCCGCGGAATCGCGCTCGGCGGCGCGGGCCGGCACCGGCAACGCCGGCAACCGCATCGGCTCCTACCAGCCCGACGCCACGGCGCTCCCGCGCGACCCCCTGCAGCCGTTCCGCACCGTCGTCGCGCTCCCCGTCGCCGCCGGGACGGCGCTGCGCCGCCCCGCGCCGCCGGGCGCGGCCAGCGACACGGTGGCGGTGCTGGGGAGCGCGACGACGCACCGCTACCTGCTGACGGGCGGCGACGCGGAGACCCGCCCCCGGAACGTGAGCGTACGCTGGATGATCCGCGCAAAACCATAGGAAAATTCTGGCTCTCCACCGGCCGGGAGAGCCGCCCGCGGCCACGCGGCCGCGGGGGATCGGGCCGAACACCGGACACATCACTCAATGGGAGGTCGGAATGCCGGACACGCAGAAGACACTGGCCGCGATGGCGCTGGCGCTGAACAACCCGCCGTGCGAGCAGCACCCGACGGTGGGGGTGACGGGCGACGAGGAGGCGGGCTTCCTGATCCTGGAGCTGGACCAGGCGACCAGCGAATCGGCGGACGAGGGGCTGAAGCAGGGGATGTTCATGCTCCTGGCGCTGACGCTGGACCTGTGGCGGCGCAACGAGTACGCGTTCGCCGCGCTGAACGCGGCGCTGGGCCCCGCGGACTTCGACGCCGTGGATCCCGCGTACGCCGCGCGGATCAGCCTGCACAACCAGGGGCTGCACTCGTACGAGAACCCGAAGGTCGGGCAGACGGACTGGCGGTCGCGCGCGGTGATGGCCGACGAGATCGTGCACCGCATGCTGCACTTCACCGAGGCGCCGCACCGGCGGTACCTGCAGGCCGCCACGGCCAAGGCCAACCTCCTCACCGTCCTCGCGGAGGAGTGCGGCCACCTCTCGGAACTGACGCGCATCGTGTCCGGGGACATGCACGCGCACGGCGGCGACGCGTCGCAGTCGTAGCCTCGCACCTGCCGCTGCATCCACGCCGCCCGAGACCGAAGCGGGAAAACCGGACCGTGTCCCCGCGGCGCCGCACGGGCGCCCGCGGGGACGCACCGGCGGCACGACTGGGCTCCCGTGATCAACCGCGGCGGAGCAGCGCGCCCGGGCGCCGCGGCCACCCGGAGGGGAGAACGAACGATGGACCTGGAAGAGACGATGGACCTGGCAGACATGTCGCTCCGCGAGAGGGTGCGGGCGATCCTCCTGGTGAAGCTGGGCCGCGGCCACGACGACGCCTGGCCGCTCGGCGACGTCGCGGCCGACGCCGGGACGCGGCAGGGGATCGCCCGGGCCATCCGGCTGGAGTTTCCCAACCTGCGTCCGCCCTGGAGCGATGCGGACCTGGACCCGGGAAGCACCCTCGACACCATGACCCACGAGATCGGGCGCCGGAGAATGGCCCCGGTTCCGGTGCGGCGGCGATGAGGCGGGAGAGAGACGCGTGCAGGGCCTCCCCGCTCGGGCCCGCCGTCTCCGCGCCAGCCGCTTCCGCGCCGCGCGGCTCCCGTCGACGTCCCGCCGCCTCCGCAGCGCGCCAGCCCGGCGCGACTGCCCGTTCATGCTCTCATTTGCAGAGAGAACCACCATGCATACCCACGCGTTGCGGCCCGGCCACGGGCGGTCCGACGCCGGCCGGCGGCGTCGCCTCGTCCGACGCCTCGTCCTGCTGGCCGCCGCGGCATCCCTCGCCGCCCCGGCCGCCTCGCCCGCCCAGAGCTGCCCGACCCGCGCCGCCGCCCTCGACGACGCCAAGCTGAACAAGCTGTACCTGTACTTCCCGCCGTCCGACGCCGGCTGGTTCCCCCCCTTCGACACGCAGGTCTCGCCGGCGAGGGCGTTCGACGTCTCGCAGCTCACCGCCTTCACGGCGATCCCGGGCTTCACGGGGGGACCGAACCACCTGCGCGACGCGATCCAGGCGGTGGTCGCGAACGCCTACTGCGAGTTCAACGTGCAGGTGCTGCAAACCAGCCTGCCGCCGCCGGGCAAGTTCCCCCTGAGGGCGACGGTCGCGATCGGAACGGACAGCAGGCCCTCCACCTTCGGCCAGGCGGACGCGGTGGACGTCGGCAATGCCAGGCCCGTGGACTTCGCGCGGGTGTGGGCCGGCTGGTACCAGACCCGGGCGGGGGGGAAGGGGGGCGCCCTCAACGGCGCCAGGTCGACGCTGGAGCGCTGGGCGACCTCGATCGGCGGCACCGCCGCGCACGAGGCCGGGCACCTGTACGGGCTTTCGCACCTGAACGGCAGCGCGGTCAGGCCCGGTGAAGACGCGCTGACCCGTCACCTCATGCCGGGCGGAGCCCTCCTCACCGACGAGCAGCGCGCGGGATACCGGCGCCACTTCAACGACACGGAATTCTCGATCCTCGCCGCGAACGTGGGGCTGGCGGTCCAGACCCAGCACACCTGGGCGCTGATCAACCCCAACCAGAAGCCCGCCGCGCAACTCCGGATCGACTTCCTGAGCCGCCGGTCCCCGGTGACCCTTGCCGAGTGGCTGGACGGATCCCGCAGTCCCTGGAGCGCCCCCACGATCAGCGGCGGCACGCAGGTGGTGAACTCCGCGGCGTTCCACGGCTACCGCCGTTTCCAGATCACCTGGTCGACGCCGAAGGCGTGGAGCGGAGCGGTACCGGGCCAGGTCCCCCCGGGAGGCCAGTTCGTCGTCGGCGCCTCCTTCTCGGGCGCGGACTTCAATGGGCCCGATCCCATCATCGTCACCGACATCACCCTGTTCGGCGCGAACGGCGCCGCGCTCCCGCTGGCGCCGCGCCTGCCGGGCTACGATACGGGCACGCTCGACGCGAAGGACGGCAGCTTCGACGTCGGCTTCTTCAACCTGGGCTCGGGTGCCGATGCCCTCGTCCTCACCGACGTGCAGGTCTTCCAGCTGCCGCGCGTGCTCTCGCTCGACGCCATGCTCCCCGGCGAGCCCATGCGTTCCTGGACGGGCGAGCCGATCGTCCCCTGGCCCGCGCGCGACTCGGCGCGGTCGCGCGGCGGATCGCCGTGGACGGAGCCGCAGTGGAGATACGGGCCCGGTGACGCGCTGCGGGACCCGGCTCGGCCGCCCGGCGGATCGCCACGGTTGCCGGAGTCGCCGGGGCGATTCGCGTTCGGTGAACCGCTGCAGGACCCGGTTCGGCGGCGGCTCGGATCGCCGCGGTTCCCGGAGTCGCGGGAGAGATTCACGTTCGGCAACACGCTGCGGGACTCGGTTCAGCCGTTCGGTGGATTGCCCCGGTTCCCGAGGTCGCGGGGAAGGTTCACGCTCGATGACACGGTGCAGACCCCGGTTCTGCCGTTCGGCGGATGGCCGCGGAGCCCGGAACCGTGGGGAGGATTCGCGTTCGGGGACACCTGGCCGGACCCGGTTCGGCCGCTTCGCGGATCGCTGCGGATCCCGGAGCGCCGGGGGGGATTCCCCTCGGGTGGCGTGGTGCGGGTTCCCGTCGCCCGGCTCGCGGAGGGACGGCACATCTTCGAGAACGTGGTGACGCACAACTGCGGCGCGCCCGCCGACCGCAGCTCCGATTCCGAGGTGAACGAGTGCGTCAACGGGATCTTCGTGGACCTGTTCCCGGCGACCACCGTGTACATCATGGCCACCGTGGTGGACCCCCACGCGCGGCACTGGGACCCTGCCCGGGAACGGTTCGTGGTGGGCCCCGTCGAGAGCCGCATCTTCTTCCAGTTCGCGGGGCACCACCCGGACCTGAACCGGAATGGAACGGACGACGCCATCGACATCTTCCGGGGCACCTCGAGGGACAGGAACCACGACGGCGTGCCGGACGACGCACGCCGTGATCGGCGGGGGCTCCTCCTGATCCTGCTGCTGCTCGGGGCGGCCGTGTGGGGCGGCGTTGCCCTCACCCGTCACGACGGCTGAAAAAGACGGCCTCACGCAGAGGCGCAGAGTCACGGAGAGAACCGCTCTCCGTGACTCTGCGCCTCTGCGTGAGATGCGTTTACCAGGCCTGGTTCACACGGTGAAGTCCGGGCCGGGGAAGAGATCCGCCACATGCCGGTCCGGATCGGCCACGGCCCCTTCGAGCAGGGCCAGGTAGTCGGCGATCATCCGCTCGATCGTGGCGGGGTCGAACAGCTCCGTCCGGTACGCGAGGGAGCCGACGACGTCGCGGCCGTCGTCGCGCATGGTCAGGCGCAGCTCGCTGCGGAGCCCGTGGCGGTCCTGCGGCGAGCCCCCGAGCGGGCTCAGCTCCACCGCCGGCAGCCGCAGCCTCTCCTGCCGCGCGTGGGCGTGCTCCAGCTCGAACACCACCTGGAAGAGCGGCATCTCTCCCGGCCCGCGGTCCGGCCGCAGCACGCTCACCAGCCGGGTGAAGGGAAGGTCCTGGTGCGCATACGCGCCGAGCGCGGCCTCGCGCACGCGCAGGAGGAGCTCACGGAACCCGGGTGATCCGGAAAGGTCGGTGCGGATCACGAGGGTATTGGCGAAGAAGCCGATCAGGTTCTCGAGCTCGCGCCGCACGCGGCCCGCGACGGGTGTTCCGACGCAGACGTCGTCCTGGCCGCCATAGCGGGAGAGGAGCGCCTGGAACCCGGCCAGGAGGGTCATGTAGAGGGTGCACCCCTCCCGTCGGCCGAGCGCCCGGAGCGCCGCCGAAACCGCCTCCGGGAGCTGGAACGACCGCATGGCGGCCTGGTCGCCGGGCACCGGCGGCCGCGGCCGTTCCGTGCGCAGGGCCGGGAGGCGCGGCGCCCCGGCCAACCGCGCCGTCCACCAGGCGAGCTGCCGCTCCAGCAGCTCGTCGGTAAGCCAGGCGTGCTGCCAGGCGGCGTAGTCCGCGTACTGCACCTCCGGCTCGGGGAGCGGGGAGCCCTCCCCGGCGGCGAAGGCCGCGTAGAGCGTGGAGAGCTCGCGCATCAGCACCCCCGTGGACCCCCCGTCGGTCACGATGTGGTGCAGGGTGAGGAAGAAGCCGAAATCGTCCTCGCCCATGCGCACGAGCACGGCGCGGAGGAGCGGCCCTCGCTCCAGGTCGAAGGGGCGGTGCGTCTCCTCGGCCGCCAGCGACTGGACGGCCTCGTCGCGCGCGGGCCCCGCGAGCCCGCTCACGTCCACCTGGCGGACGAAGACGGGGCCGGCGGGGTGGATCACCTGCACCACCCGCCCGCCCGACTCGCGGAAGGTGGTGCGGAGCGACTCGTGGCGCCGCACGACCTCGGCGAGGGCCCGCTCCAGGACCGGCGCCTCCAGCGCGCCGCGCAGCCGCAGGCGGTAGTGCAGGTTGTACGCGGGGCTCCCGGGGTCGCTCCTCCACGCCGACCAGAGACGCTCCTGCCCGAAGGACGTCACCAGCTCTCCCTCGCGCGGGACCCTGCGGAGCGGGAGCGGCGGCGTGCCGCTTCCCGCGGAGACGGCCGCCTGGACCCGCTCGCCCAGCCCGGCCACCGTGGGGCTCTCGAAGAGGGCCCGCAGCGGCACCTCGGCCCCGAACGCCTCCCGCACGCGGGAGATCACGCGCGTGGCCAGCAGCGAGTGCCCGCCCAGCTCGAAGAAGCCGTCGTACACGCCCACCCGGTCCCGGCCGAGCACCTCGGCCCAGATCGCGGCCACGACCTCCTCCACCGGTGTCCTGGGCGGCATGTACGCCGCCTCCGCCTCCCAGGCGGGCGTGGGGAGGGCCCCCCGGTCGACCTTCCCTCCGGGCGTGCGGGGAAGGCGTTCCAGCGCCACGAACGCACCCGGCACCATGTAGTCGGGCAGGCGGGCGCCCAGGTGGGCGCGGAGCGCGGCCGCCGCCACCCCCTCCCGCCCGGCGGGCACGACGTATCCCACCAGGCGCCGTTCGCCCGGCGCGGCCTCGCGCGCCAGCACCAGCGCTTCCCGCACGCCGGGGTGCTGCAGGAGGGCAGCCTCGATCTCCGCCGGCTCGATGCGGAAGCCGCGGATCTTGACCTGCTGGTCCACGCGGCCCAGGAACTCGATCTCACCCCCGGGGAGCCGGCGCACCCGGTCGCCGGTGCGGTACATCCGCGCGCTCCCCAGCTCCGGGAAGGGGTTCTCCACGAAGGCGGCGCGCGTCTTCTCCACGTCGTTCAGGTATCCCAGCCCCAGGCACGCCCCCGAAAGGTAGAGCTCGCCGGCGATCCCCGCGGGAACGAGCGCGCGCTCGCCGTCCAGCACCAGCGCGTGCGTGTTGGCGATGGGCCGCCCGATGGGGATGCGGTCGCCCTCGCGCCCCGTCACCTCGTGGCAGATGCACCCGATGCTCGCCTCCGTGGGCCCGTAGAGGTTGACCACGCGCACGCCGGGGAAGCGCGCCTTGAAGGCGTACGTGGTCCCCGCGGTGATCTGCTCCCCCCCGACGACGACCACCCGCAGCGACCCTAGCGAGCACCGCGCCTCCCTGTCTTCGGCGAGCCGGGGAACCAGCTCGTTGAAGACGGACGGAACGAAGTCGGTCATCGTCACCCCGTGCCGCCCGACGAGCGCGGCGACCGATTCGGCGGCGAGCTCCTCGTCGCTCGCGAGCATCACGCTGCGGCCGCCGAGGACCAGCGGCCAGAAGAGCTGCCACACCGCGCTGTCGTACACGTGCCGCGTGGTCTGGAGCACCACTGCCGCGGCGTCCGCCCCAAAGGTCTCGCTCATCCACAGGAACCGGTTCACGATCCCGCGGTGGGGCACGAGCACCCCCTTGGGCGTGCCGGTGGAGCCGGAAGTGTAAATCGCGTAGAGCGGATCTTCCGCGAACCGCTGCACGCGCGCGCGCTCCCGGGGGGAGTCGTCCGTCCCTTCCCCCGGCGGGGAGCCGCACGCCTCCTCCCCCGGCACGGCGATGAAGGCCCGGCCCAGCTCCGCTTCGTCGCACGGGGGAGCGCCGTCGACCAGGACCACGTCGCTCCCCAGGTCGTCCAGCACCTGGCGGAGCCGCGCGGCGGGCCAGCGCACGTCGAGGGGCGAGAAGGCCGCGCCCGACTTCATCACCCCCAGCATGGCCACGGGCACCCCCAGGCCGCGCTCCATCAGGATGGGCACACAGCTCCCCCTCCCGATCCCGTGCGCCGCGAGCGCCGAGGCCACGGCTTCCGCCCGCCGATCGAGCCCGGCGTAGGTCAGCGTGGCCGCGCCGAGGACGACGGCGGCCGCGTCCGGGGTGCGCTCCGCCTGGGCCTCGAAGAGCGCGTGGATGCACGCCTCCGCGCTCCACGCCGGGTAGGGTCCCCGCGATTCATCCAGGAGCCGCGCGCGCTCCGCTTCCGGCAGCAGCGGCAGCGAGCCCACCGGCTGCTCCGCCCCAGCCACCATCCCCTCCAGCACCCGGCGCAGGTATTCGAGCCAGCGCGCCACCGTGGCGTCCTCGAAGAGCGCCGCCGCGTACTCCACCGCGCCCACGATCCTTCCGCCCCGCTCGGAGAGGGTGAGCGAGAGGTCGAACTTCGCGGTGACGCGTCCGGCACCCCCCACCGGGGCCGGCTCGAGCCCGGGGAGCGCCAGGCGGCCCTGCGGCGCGTTCTGCCAGGCGAACATCACCTGGAAGAGCGGGGCGTGCGCCATCGTCCTGGCGGGCTGCACCACTTCCACCACCTTCTCGAAGGGGATGTCCGGGTGCGCCTGCGCCCCCAGCGCCCGCGCCTTCACCCGTTCCAGCAGCTCCGCCCCCGTGGGCGAGCCGGACAGCTCCACGCGCAGGGCCAGGGTGTTGGCGAAGAAGCCGATCAGCCCCTCGATCTCGTCCCGCCCGCGGTTCGCCACGGGGGTGCCGACCACCACGTCGTCCTGCCCGGAGAGCCGGCCCAGCACGGCGGCCCACCCGGCCAGCAGCGTCATGAAGAGCGTGGTGCCGTGGCACCGGCCCAGCTCCTTCAGCCCCGCCGTCAGCGGTTCCCCCAGCTCCACCGCCAGGGCGCCGCC
>Ga0070685_10001593_pt1 | contig 11965 bp, 11 predicted proteins | sample KBSS13LmetaG_FD_65651 | JGI IMG/M metagenome (GOLD analysis project Ga0070685, IMG submission 65651) | Switchgrass rhizosphere microbial communities from Kellogg Biological Station, Michigan, USA - KBS S1-3L metaG | ecosystem: Host-associated > Plants > Roots > Rhizosphere ...
GGCGAGCTGCGCGTGGTGGGCGCCACCACGCTGGACGAGTACCGCGAGCACGTGGAGAAGGACGCGGCGCTGGAGCGGCGCTTCCAGCCCGTCTTCGTGGGCGAGCCCACGGTGGAGGACACCATCGCCATCCTGCGCGGGCTGAAGGAGCGCTACGAGGTGCACCACGGGGTGCGCATCACCGACCCCGCGATCGTCGCCGCCGCCACGCTGTCGAACCGCTACATCGGCGACCGCTTCCTCCCCGACAAGGCCATCGACCTGATCGACGAGGCCGCCAGCCGGCTGCGCATCGAGATCGACTCGCTCCCGCAGGAGATCGACGAGGTGGAGCGCCGCATCATGCAGCTGCAGATTGAGCGGCAGGCGCTCGGCCGGGAGAGCGACGCGGCGTCGAAGGAGCGGCTGCAGCGGCTGGAGGAGGAGCTCGCCAACCTGCGCGAGAAGTCGAGCGGGATGAAGGCGCAGTGGCAGAGCGAGAAGGCGGCCATCCAGGAGATCCGCGGGAAGAAGGAGAAGCTCGACGAGCTGAAGGTGGAGCTGGACCGCGCCTCGCGCACCGGCGACCTGGCGCGCGCCGCCGAGCTGCAGTACGGCACCCTCCCCGCGCTGCAGAAGGAGATCGCCGACTCCGACGCGCGGCTCGCCGAGCTGCAGAAGAAGAGCAAGTTTCTCAAGGAAGAGGTGGATGCCGACGACATCGCCGAGGTGGTGGCGCGGTGGACGGGGATCCCGGTCACGCGGATGCTGCAGAGCGACCGCGAGCGGCTGGCGCACCTGGACCAGCACCTGAACCTGCGCGTGATCGGCCAGCCCGAGGCGACCCAGGCGGTGGCCGACGCGGTGCGCCGCAGCCGCGCGGGGATGCAGGACCCCAACCGCCCGATCGGCTCCTTCATCTTCCTGGGCCCCACCGGGGTGGGGAAGACGGAGACGGCGCGCGCCCTCGCCGAGTTCCTCTTCGACGACGAGGACGCGATGGTGCGCATCGACATGAGCGAGTACATGGAGAAGCACGCCGTCAGCCGGCTGATCGGCGCGCCGCCGGGGTACATCGGCTACGAGGAGGGCGGCCAGCTCACCGAGGCGGTGCGGCGGCGTCCGTACAGCGTCGTGCTCTTCGACGAGATCGAGAAGGCGCACCCGGACGTGTTCAACGTGCTCCTGCAGATCCTGGACGACGGGCGGGTGACGGACAGCCAGGGGCGCACGGTGAACTTCCGCAACACGGTCATCATCATGACCAGCAACATCGGGAGCACGATGATCCTGGAGTACGCGGGGATCGACCGGGCCGACGTGCGCGAGGAGGTGGAGCGCGAGGTGCTGGCGGAGATGCGCCGCCACTTCCGTCCCGAGTTCCTGAACCGGGTGGACGACGTGATCGTCTTCAAGCCGCTGGGCCGTCCCGAGCTGAAGACCATCGTGGACCTGCAGCTCAAGCGGGTGGAGCAGCTCCTGGCGGACCGGAAGATGGAGCTGCGCGTGACCGACGCGGCCAAGGAGCTGATCGCGGAGGAGGGGTACGACCCCGCGTACGGCGCCCGTCCGCTGAAGCGCGCCATCCAGCGGCTGGTGCAGAACCCGCTCGCCATCCGCATCCTTGAGGGCGAGTTCGACGAGGGCGACACCGTGATGGTGGACCGCGAGCCGGGCACGGCGCAGCTCGCCTTCCGCAGCGCCGGGGCGCCCGCCCCGACCGAGGAGGAGGCACCGGTCGGGGTGTGATCCTTCGGTCCCGCCAAATACGCCTCACGCAGAGGACGCAGAGGCGCAGAGAAGAACCACAGCAACGAGGGCCGCTCCCGTGCCGCGAGGCACGGGAGCGGCTCTTCGGTCAAGGCATGCGAGAGGGGGTGCGGCGGCTCGAGACCGACCGGCGTCCAACCCACGGCAGCCCGCGGGGGGGATCACCTGCGGCTGCCGAGTTATTTGTCCAGCGGCCTGACCACACGAGGGTCAGGGGTGCGGGGCCGGCGCCAGACTGTAACGCTGAAGTTCACCTGCGAAGCCGCAGGATGGCGCTCTCCTGCCGGCGCAACGATTCGTTAGGCTGCGAGGCGACTTTACTACCGCGCGGGGAACGACAGCTTCACTCTAGCCGCGCGGGCGACGGCTGCGGCGAGCATGCCCACGGCAGCCGCCACCGTGCCGGCGACGAGTTGGGCGATGGGCCACATCGATGCCCCACCGTCTTGGTAGGGAACGAAATACTCGTTATAAAGCAGCCAGGCGAGCACCCCAAGCCACGGGACGGCGCCACCCCAGGCGACCGTGCGGCGCTGTGGGAGGATCCAGCCGCAGACCACCCCTGCGAGCGCGGACAGCACGATCAATGTTGACCACATCAGTGCAATACCTCTCTTTGGAGCGGCCTAACGCATGTTGAGAGCACGCCGTTGCTGCGAATCAGCGGTCGCGACCCACACGTGAACCGCAGCAGGAAGCGTCCTATGAAATGTTCGAATCAAGTATGTGGGTCTCGACGTGCGCCAAGCAACCACACGCTCGCGACAGTTCGGGAATCCGGCGGAAAGATCATCGCGCGCGCCGTCGTTCCCACCGAGGAGGCGGTGCTGCTGGAGTTCTTCGCATGCGCGCCGCGGTGCACGTCGCGTTCGAGGAAGGCACGCAGGCGCAGTGGCTGCACGATCTTCTCGCATCGGGGTGGCGCGCATGGTCGTCTGCAACCGCTGCGGCAGACGTTCTTTACCTAGCTCGCGGTCGAGCGCTAGCGGAGATGAGGTGCCACTTTCGCCACGTTCCTGAACCAGGCGGACGACGTGAGGTCAGGTCGCAATCTCACGACGCGAGGATGGCCCACCGCTCATGATCTCGCCAGCGACCCGCGATCTTGAGGTAGCGAGGAGAGTACCCCTCGAGAGAAAAGCCGCAAGATTTGACCAGTGCGATGGAGGCGACATTGCCAGGCTGAATGTTGGCCTCGAGACGATGGAGCTTGAGTGATTTGAACGCATGCCGCACTGTGGCCTGCAGCCCTTTGCGCATGAAGCCACGGCGCTCGAAGCCGGCGAAGGCGTAGTAGCCCAGGTAGCCGCTGCGGAACACGCCAAGCACGATGTTGCTGATATCGACGACGCCGACGATCGCTTCGTCCGTGGTACGGCAAACGAGAAAGCTGCAATGGTTCTGCTCGTGCGAACGCTGCACATAGGCGCGAAACTGAGCAGTTGTGGTGGGAGGCGAGGTCCACGGCCGGTGCAATGTGTCACTTGCACGCGCACGAGACAGGAACTCAGCCTGATCGCTGAGCGCGGGGTCGCGCAGGTAGACGTCGCGGCTCATGCGACCTGACGACTGGAGGAGGATGCGCTTACGTTCTCGGCTCATACCGCATTGCCATCGCCCCTGAGCCGAACTCCGGCCGGCTCACGAGCTGCAAGTCGATCCGCTTCGATAGCCCCACGAACAACGGCGCACCACGACCCGTCAGCCTGGGTGGATATGAACTCGTACGCGTCGATCGACCCCAGCTCCGCCAACGCCAGCGGAAGCTTCATGCCTCCCACGAGCAGGTGTCGGAGAGGCCGCCTCGCTTGACACGCCGCACAGGGCGGGCCAGAATTGGGAGACCGCCCCGACACTCCGGTACGCGCTTCTTCCACCGACACTCTCGGAGGCCCGCTTGCGTTCCTGGCGAATTCGTTCGCTCCCCGCCGTGCTCCTGGTCGTGCTCGCCGCGTGCGGCGGCCGAGGCGGCAGCGGGGCCGTGGTCCCCGGCACGGCCCCGGCGCCCGCGGGCGCGCCGGCCGACGCGGTCGAGCGCTTCATGCGGCTGCTGGGCGCCAAGGACTACCTGGGGATGGGGCACCTCTTCGGCACCGCCGAGGGGCCCATCACCAGCCGTGACCCACAGCAGCAGGTGGAGCGGCGGATGTATGCCATCGCCAGCATCCTGGCCAACGACCGCTTCGTGATCCGCGGCGGCCAGGGGATCCCCGGCCGCGGGCCCGAGGTGACCCAGCTCACCGTGCAGATCACCCAGCATGGCCAGGCCAGGGACGTCCCCTTCGTGGTGGTGCGCACCGCCAACGGCTGGCTGGTGGAGCAGGTGGACCTGCAGGCCGTCACCCGCACGCAGTAACCCGCGGCCCCGCGCGGCACTCTAACTCACGGCAGGCGCGGGGACTTTCGTCTCCGTGCCCGCCGTGAGAGTTTTCGTTCAGTGTCCGTCCGCCGCCTGCAGGAGCTCCACCAGCACGCCGCCGGTGGATTTGGGGTGGACGAAGGCGACCAGGTGGCCCGCGGCGCCGGGGCGGGGAGTCTCGTCGATGAGCTGGGCGCCCGCGGCGCGGTAGCGGTCGAGCTCGGCGGCGACGTCGGCGACGCGGTAGCACAGATGGTGCATCCCCGGCCCGCGGCGGGCAAGGAACTTCGCGACGGCCGAGTCGTCGCGGGTGGGGGCGAGGAGCTCCAGGCGGCCTTCGCCGGAGCCGAGGAACACCACCTCGACCCCCTGCTGCTCCACCCGCTCGCGGCCGTGGCCCTTGCCACCGGTGATAGATTCGAAGACGGGGAGCGACTCGTCGAGCGAGTGCACGGCGATTCCCACGTGGTCGAGCGCACGGCCGGTCATTCGTCTCCTCGCGCAAACGGGTCGGGGGTCGAGAGATACACGTAGCCGCGGAAGCTAGCCCCCGGGGGGCGGCCCGGCTACCACAGACAGGGGGAAGGGAACATCCAATGGCGGACAGCGCGAACGTGGTCGAGGTCACCGACCAGAACTTCCAGGACGTCACCGGCGGCGCCGGGCTCAGCATGGTCGACTTCTGGGCGGTGTGGTGCGGCCCCTGCCGCATCGTGGCGCCCATCGTGGAGCAGCTCGCCGACGAGTATGCCGGCAAGGTCACCGTCGGCAAGCTCGACGTGGACAGCAACCAGCGCACGGCCACGCAGTACAACGTGCGCTCCATCCCCACCATCCTCTTCTTCAAGGAGGGGAAGGTGGTGGACCAGGTGATCGGCGCGGTGCCGCGCGCCGCCCTGGAGAGCAAGATCAAGCAGCACCTGAACGGCGCGGCCGCCGCCTGAGGCGGATGCCGGGTGTGGGCCGCGGCGGGCCGGGGAGGGTTCCCCGGCCCGCCGCATTTTGCGCGGCGGCGTTGCCGTTTGCGCCGCGCCGCGCCGGAGGGAGATGCGCGGTGCGTTGCGCGGCAACGACTTTCGCCGGGGCACGCTTCGTGTACGCGCTGCAGCGGGTTTGCAGGTGATCGCCGCCGCCCCTCTCCCCAGGACCATGCTCTACCAGTTCCCGCACGACGTCGCCTACCTGCCGCGAACCAAGCTCGCGTACGTGAACCTGCCGGGGATCCTCACCGACGGGAAGCGCGACCGCGCCGGGCGGGTGTCGGGGTACGTCTCCATCCAGCTCGGCGAGCGCTGCTACCTGGTGTTCCTGCGCGGGGGCGAGGCCTTCAACGCCGCGCGGCTGCAGCCGGACGGACGGGGCCCGGTGGCGCTGGGCGAGGTGATCCGGCTGGTGGCGACCGAGAGCGATCGGGGCGAGGCGGGCCAGATCGGCTACTTCGGCGCCTCCGAGGCGCAGCTCCAGGCGATGCTGGCCACGCTGCTGCAGCCGCCCGTCGCCTTCGACCAGCCGATCGACATCGCGAGGCCGGACCAGCTCTTCCCGCACCTGCGCGACCGGCGCTTCACCGGGGTGCTGGAGCTGGGCGACGGCCGGTGCTTCCACTACGTGGTGCTGGAGGACGGGCAGTACCGCAGCGGCTGGTTCACCGGCCGCGACGCGGCGGTGCCGGCGGGCGACTTCATGCGCGCCTTCTTCGACTCGGCCGGCGCGAGCCTGCGGGCCACGCCGTACCCCGCGTGCGCCGAGGTCCCGGTGCAGGCGACCGCCGGCTTCGTGGACCTCTACCGCCGCATCGTGGGCGGGGTGATGCGCGAGCTGGCGCAGGCCGCCGGGCGCGAGACGGCGATGGCGATGGTGCGCCGCGCCCAGGACGCCGCGGCTCGCGAGCACCCCTGCGTGGCCGCCTTCCGCGTCACCGACGAGGGGCGCATCTCCGGCGATCCCGTCGCCTCGCCCGCCGAGCTCACCGACGGCGCGGCCGCCTGGGTCACCGAGGCCCTGATCGCGGCCTCCGACGACCACGGGGTCGACCCCGCGGCCACCATCGAGCGCACCGCGCGCGAGAGCCGCTTCGTCCTCGCCGAGCACGGCTTTTTCACCCGCCTCCCCTGGGCCGTCGCGCTATAATCGTGGACATCGCGGCGGGATCTGCTTAGAGTGCGTATGGAGTCGCGCCCAGCGACGTTTTCACCTTGATGACTCGGCAAATGTACTCCGATTACAAGATTCTTCTGGACGTTCCGTCTGAAAACCCCGCAATGGAGTTCGGAACCTATGCGAACGCCTTCGCTGAGATCATTCACTCGAGCGAGGCACAGTTCGCGATTGGGATTTTCGGAGGATGGGGGTCCGGCAAGACCACGCTCATGCGGTTGATCGAGAAGAGTCTTGACCCGAGAAAATCGATCGCCGTGCAATTCAACGCTTGGCGTTATGAGAAGGAGCAGCACCTGATCGTTCCGCTTCTCGACACGATTCGCGAGGCGATCTTTAGCTGGGGGCAAACCCACAGCGACCGGCAGAAGCAGGCGACGGAAACCGCGGCATCGATCGGTCGGGTGATCACATCGCTTCTGTACGGACTGAAGATGAAAGCCACGATTGGAGTTCTCGACGTGGAGTACGATGCGAGCAAAGCGTTGGAACGAGGGAAGAAGTTTGATGCTGAACTTTCACAGGCGTCCGAATCCAAGTCGCTTTATCATGCTTGTTTTCGCGCTCTAGAAGGGAGTCTCAAAGATTTTGTGAGACAAAACGAAAAACGTCGAATCGTCGTGTTCGTCGACGATCTCGATCGCTGCCTGCCAGAAGGTGCGCTTAGTGTAATGGAATCCATGAAGCTGTTTTTTGACCTGCCTGGATTTGTGTTCGTGGTCGGACTCGATAGACAGGTCGTCGAATCAGCGATCGATTTCAATTATCGCCAATCCACCCCGGCTTCCGAGCCGGAGAGCAGGGCAGTGAACCGGATCAAAGGCTCCGAGTACATCAAGAAGATCTTCCAGGTACCGTTCAGCCTTTATCCCATCTCGATCACCGAGCTCGACGATTTCGTCAAAGCCGCGTGCGAAGCAACGCAGCTGCCGAACGGTCAACGTGAGGAAATCCGAGATGTTGTCCTTCCGCACCTTCGTTATATAGTCGGCGAGACCGGCGTGAATCCACGAGAGATCAAGCGTTACATCAATGCCCACGTTCTGGCGCGCAAGCTGAAGCCCGAACTGGAGCCCAACGTTTCTCTTGGGCTGCAAACCATCGAGTTTCGCTCTGATTGGACGATTGTACGAGAAAATCTCTATGTATACCGAGACCATTTCCTCGAAGCTCTACGAGCGTTTGTGCATGGAGACCCCACGGCACTGGCGAACCTGGATCCGCGGCTTCGCAGCGTTCCTCAGCAGTTTCTCCGCTATGTAAATCCAACCCCCGATTCGGGGATGCCAGGCCCCGGTGCAGGATTGCTGGACACTCGAAATATCGACGCTTACCTCTATGCCGGTGAGGCTACCAGATCACCGAACGCACGGAGTGCATTCGAACTGATTCGAAGAATCGGACGCCTGCGCGAACCGCTTCGAGACCTGTCCTTCGATCCGACAGCCGAGAACATCGACAGGGTTAGGGGAGAGATCGAGCCCGTTGGCAGCATCGGTGTCCGCTTGCTGGGCGATAGCCCCTCATCTGGGGGAATGCTGGCTCTGGTGGACCAGCTGTTGACCGACCTGCGCCGCAATCTCGATCGTATCAAGGATCTCGCGATGGATAAGCGTGAAGAATGGGCAGATCGAAATGACCGACAGATTTCTGGGTGCATGTCGGAACTCGTTCGTTGGGCACAGTTTGGATAAATAGGCGGCCGCACCGGTGCCGACGGTACTCCCCCCGCTGGCGTGGGGTCTGCACGACGGCTATTCATGCGCACCCGTCGACTCCCCGTTCCCGCGCCGCTCGAGTGGACCCCGCCCCGCAGACGGAAGCATCGCACGCAGAGCCGCTGAGGCGCAGCGAGACCCTGCGCGCGGCGCTGTACGTGGTCAGCACGCCCATCGGCAACCTCGGCGACATCTCGCACCGCGCGGTGGAACTCCTCCGGCGCGCCGACGTGGTATTGGCCGAGGACACGCGCCGCACCTCCATCCTGCTGCGCCACCTCGACGTCCACACGCGCCTGCTCTCCGCGCACGAGCACAACGAGGCCGCGCGCGCGGAGACCGTCGTCGCCATGCTGCGCGAGGGGAAGACGGTGGCGCTGGTGAGCGACGCGGGGACGCCGCTCCTCTCCGACCCCGGCGCGCGCATCGTGCGGCGCGTGGTGGAGGCGGGGTTCGACGTCGTCCCCATCCCCGGCGCGTCGGCGCTGCTGGCGGCGCTGGTCGGGTCGGGGATCGAGGCCGACACCTTCGCCTTCCTCGGCTTTCCGCCGCGGAAGGGGCCCGAGCGCGCCGAGCTGCTGGACGAGGTGGCGGCGAGCCCGCGCGCGTCGGTGCTCTACGAGTCGCCCAACCGCGTCGCCAGGCTGCTGGGGGACCTCGCCGGCGCCTGCGGCCCGGAGCGGCGCGTGGCGGTGGCGCGGGAGCTGACGAAGCTGCACGAGGAGTTCTTCCGCGGCACCCTGGCCGAGGCCGAGGCGCACTTCGCGGGGCGCGAGGTGCTGGGGGAGATCGTCGTGGTGGTCGCCGGCCGCGCCCGCGACGCCGCGGCCGAGGGCGAGGTGGACGCGCTCGCCGCCCGCTCCATCGCCGAGGCGCTGCTGGCGCAGGGGGAGACGCCGAGCGGCATCGCCAAGGAGCTGCGCCGCCGCCTGGGGATCGCGCGCAACGAGGCGTACCGCATCGCGCAGGAAGCCGCGGGGGAGGGGTGAGGGCGCTCGCCGCCCGGTTCGTGCGCCCGGCCCCGTCTGCCGACGCGCCACGGGCGCAGGTCGAGCGGCTGGCGAAGGCAGAGCGGATGATCGACCTCGGCTGGGTGGTCGCGGCACTCTGGGGCGTGCTGCGGCTGGTCGCCGTGCTCTGGCTCCGGCGCGCGTCCGGCGGCTACGACGCGGCGTGGTTCATCGACCCCGCGCTGATCCTGCTCCTGGCGTACGGGTTGTATCGCCGCAGCCGCGTCTGCGCGGTGCTCCTGCTGGCCTACGTGGTGGTGGAGCTCTGGTTCGCGTTCCACGCGGCCGGGCGCCCGACCGGGCTGGGCGTGGCGCTCCTGCTGGAGGTGTCGTTCCTCACCGGCCTGCGCGGCGCGCTGCTGTATCATCGGGAGATGGAGGCGCCGGCCGCGGGGAGATGATTCCGTCTCCCGTCTCGTCTCTCCGCGTCTCCTTGTGATGCGATCTGTTGACGTTGGGGCCTTCGCGTGCGACGATGCAGCGGAGCGCAGGAGAGATCATCCCCTCGAATCCCGATGCAGCCCATGACCGACACCGCCGCACCGTCCACGCGCCCCGCCGCCTTCGGCGACCTGGAGTCCGAGCTGGCGACCACGCGCCGCGTGCTGGAGCGCGTCCCCGACGAGCACTGGGACTGGAAGCCGCACGAGAAGTCGATGTCGCTGGGCCGCCTCGCCGGGCACCTGGCGGAGCTGCCGTACCTGGCCGTTTCAGTGCTGCAGGAGGACGTGTTCGACGTCGCCACCCGCCAGCGCCCCACGCCCCCCGCCAACCGCGACGAGCTGCTGCGCGCCTACGACCAGGGCGTGGCCGCGCTGGTGGCGGCGGCCAACGCCACCCCGGCGGAGGCGTGGGGGCAGACGTGGTCGCTACAGGCGGGAGGCAAGACGTTCATCAGCATGCCGCGCGCGGCGGGGCTGCGGGTGATGGGGATCAGCCACCCGATCCACCACCGCGGCCAGCTCACCGTCTACCTCCGCCTGCTGGGCATCCCCCTTCCCAGCGTCTACGGCCCCACCGCCGACGAGCCGTTCGGCTGACCGTTCGCGGGCGCCCCGCGGCCATCCGCCGGGCGCCCGTCTTCATCGCGGGTCCGTTCATCCTACCTCATCCCCGGCGCCCCCCTGCCGCCGATGTCCATCCCCACTTCCACAGGCGACGTCTCCGCCGGCGCGACACCGCCCGACGAGGCGACCATAGACGCGCTGAACGAGCGCGCGTGGGGGCTGCGCGGGAAGGATCCGCAGGAGGGCATCCGGTTGGCGGAGCGCGCGCGTGCCGCGGCACGAGCGGCGGCCTATGCGCGCGGCGAGGCGTATGCGCTCAGGAACCTGGGCGGCTGCCGCTGCATCGTGCTGGAGCACGAGGCCGCCCTTGCCGACCTGGAACAGGCGGAAGCGCTGTTCACGGCGCTGGGCGACCAGTCCGGGAAGGCGAGTGCGCTCAACTGGTCCGGCAACGTAAGGTGGCGCCGCGGCGACTACCCGGCCGCGGTCCGCGCCCAGCTCGAGGCGCTGCGGCTGCAGCGCGGCGTGGGCGACCGCGACGGCGAAGGAGATTCGTTGAATTTCCTGGGGTCCGTCTACTTCGATACAGGAGACCTGGCTCGGGCGCTGGAGCATTTCACGGCGTCGCTCCACATCAAGGAAGAAACCGGTGCCCGGCTCGGCATCTCTCACTGCCTCAACAACATCGGAAACATCCACGGGCACCTCGGCGACTACGCGAAGGCGCTGGAGCACCACACGCGGGCCATCGCGCTCAAACGCGAGCTCGGCGACATCCGGGGGGAGGCGATCGCGCTCGTCAACCTCGGCGCGTCGTACGAGGCCACCGCGGAATTTCCGCGTGCGCTGGAGTGCTTCGCCCGGGCATTCGAGATCGCGCGAGGCATCGGCGAGCGCTGGATTGAGGCGGACGCGCTGCGCCAGACGGCCGACGTCCACCGCAAGTGCGATCGGCCCGTGCAGGCGCTCGAGTTCTACGGCAGGGCCGCCGCGGTGACGGCCGCGGCCGGCGGGGTCGCGCACCTGGAGGCGGAGATCCGCATCGGCACCGGGCTCGCCGCGGCGGCGCTCGGGAGGGAGGTTGAGGCGATCGCCGAGTTGGAGCGCGCCCTCGCCCTCGCCCGGCAGATCGAGGCCCGGCGCCTGATCTACGAGGCGCACCTCGCGCTCTCCGAGACGTACGAGCGGGAGGGGGACGCGGCGAAGGCGCTGGAGCACTTCCGCGCCTACCACCGCGTGGAGGACGAAGTCTTTAGCGCCGAGGCCGAGCGGCGCATCCAGGCGGTGCTGGTGAAGGCGGAGGTGGAGGGCGCCGAGCGCGAGGCGGAGCTGCTGCGCGCCCGGAACGATGCGCTGACCGCCGCCAACGAGGAGAAGGCGCGGCTGCTGGAGGCGCTGGGCCGGCAGGCGGAGGAGCTCGACCGCCTCTCCCGCGAGGACGCGCTCACCGGGCTCTTCAACCGGCGCCACGTGGACGACGCCCTGGTGCTGGAGTGGGAGCGCGCGCACCGCTTCGGGCGCGACCTGTCCGTGGCGATCGCCGACATCGACCACTTCAAGGGGGTGAACGACCACTTCTCGCACGCGGTGGGCGACGAGGTGCTGCGCCGCGTCGCGCGCATCCTGGGCGAGGGGACGCGCGCGATCGACGTGGTGGGCAGGTGGGGCGGCGAGGAGTTCGTGCTGCTGCTGGTGGAGACGTCCCCCGACCGCGCCGCGCGCCTCTGCGAAAAGCTGCGCGCCGCAATCGAGGCGCACGACTGGCCATCCATCGTCCCCGGCCTCGCGGTGACGGTGAGCCTCGGCATCGCGGGCAACGCCGAGACCGCCGACCCCGCCGCGCTCCTCGCCGCCGCCGACGCACGGCTGTACGAAGCGAAGCGCGCGGGGCGCAACCGGGTCGTCGCGTAACCCCCCACCCTGGCGCTGCGCGCCGGTCCCTCCCCCGAACTGCAGGGGAGGGAC
>Ga0070685_10001594_pt1 | contig 11964 bp, 3 predicted proteins | sample KBSS13LmetaG_FD_65651 | JGI IMG/M metagenome (GOLD analysis project Ga0070685, IMG submission 65651) | Switchgrass rhizosphere microbial communities from Kellogg Biological Station, Michigan, USA - KBS S1-3L metaG | ecosystem: Host-associated > Plants > Roots > Rhizosphere ...
TAGCTCGCGCTGATCGTGTGCGCGCCGGTGACGAGCGCGTTCGTCGCATACGTCGCGTGACCGCTTGCGTCCAGAGCAACCGTGGCGAGCAGCGTGGCGCCGTCGCGGAACTCGATCATGCCGGTCGGCATCGCCTGCATGGCGACATCGCCTGCCCCCTTTGTTACCGCGGACGCGACAACGATCGGCGCCGTTCCACCATCCGCTGCCGCTGCCGATACGACCGCCATGAACGTCACTGTCTGACCAGCGATGGATGGGTTCGGCGTGCTGGTCAACGTCACGTTGCTCGTTACGGTCGTCACCGTCAGGGGCGCTGTCACGCTGCTGGCGCCAAAGTTGCCGTCGCCTGCGTAAGTTGCGGTCAACGTCTTCACGCCCGCGCTCGTCGGCTGGAGAGAACAGCTCGCCGCCGGCAGCACGATCGTGCAACTCGCGCTGCCATCACCGATCACGATGTTGCCGCTCGGCGCACCCGCACCGGGCGCGGTTACCGTTAGATGTGCCGTCACCGTCGCGGGCTGGCCAAGCGCGAGGCTCGCCGGTGCATCGATGCTCAACGTGGTGGCAGCGGGATTCACGATCTGTGTGAACATGCCGGTGGACGCGAGGTTGTTCGCGTCGCCCGCATAGCTCGCACTGAGCGCATGTGTGCCGACGGCGAGCGTTGCGGCTGTGCATGTCGCGTTTGCTCCGCCGCTGACAGCGGCAAGCGCGACCGCGTTGCACAGCAACGTCTCGCCATCGCGGAATGTCACGTTTCCGGTCGGCACCGGATTGCCTGCGGCAGGCGTCACGATCGCAGTCAGCACCACATTCTGGCCGAACACGGAGGGATTCGCCGACGCGCTCAACACCGTTCCGGCGGATGCGGCGTCGATATTGAGAGTCGCGCTGCCCGTACTCGTGGCGAAATCCGTCGTGGCCGTATAGACGGCCGAAAGCGTGTGCATCCCGACCGGCGCGGGCGGCGTCAGTGTGCAATTGCCGCTGCCGTTCGTGAGGATTGCGACACAGCTCGCGCCGCCGTCGCTGACGGTGACCGTACCCGCAGGTGTACCTACGCCCGGCGCCTGCGCGGCGACCGCGACATGCACGTTCACCGACGCGCCGAGCACAATTCCTACCGGCAACGTGATAGTCGTTGTCGTCGCTGCCGCATGCACGACCTGCCCATTTGTCAGCGTTGCGGTCGACGTCTGATTGTTGCCGTCGCCCGAGTACATCGCGCTGATCGCGTGCGTACCGACGGCAAGCGAGCTCGTTGCGCAGACCGCGCTCGCGTTGCTCGTGCCCGCGGTCAACGCCACGCCGCTGCAGAGGGCGACCGCGCCGTCGTTGAACGTCACCGTGCCGGTCGGCGGCACGCCGCCGCTCACTGGCGTGATCGTGGCAGTGAACGTGACTCCTTGGCCGAACACGGACGGGTTCGCCGACGACGCCAACACCGCTCCGCTGGCGGCCGCAGTGACAACCAGGCTGCCGTTCGCGCTGCTGCCGGTGAAATTCGGATCCGCTGCCAAATCGGGCGTATACGTTGCCGCGAGCGTTTTCGCGCCTGCGCTGCTTGGCGTCAACGAACAATTCGTCGCCGGCAAAACGATGGTGCAAGTGTCCCCAGTACCCGCGCCGCCGTCGCTGACCACAATCGTGCCGCTCAGGCTTCCTGCGCCCGGCGTGACGACGGCGACCGTCGCCGCGATGCTGACCGAACCGCCGAGCGCGATCGATCCCGGCGGGGTCAGCGTCAGCATGGTGGTGGCTTTGTTCACTGTCTGCTGCAGCGGCGCGTCCGCGTTGCTCGATCCAGCGTTATTGGCGTCGCCTTGGTACACCGCGACGATCGAATGCGTACCGACCGCCAGTGTGTTGGTCTGGCATGTCGCAAAACCCTTGTCGATGACGATCACGCTGCAGCCGTCAATCGGCAGACCATTCGTCTCCATGAAGACGACGTTGCCGCTCGGGTTCAAGCCGGAAGAAACGATTTTCGCCGTGAAGGTAATGCTTTGGCCGAACACCGCAGGCTCGCTGCTTGAACTCACATCGACGTTCGTGGCCGCGGCGCCGACCGTCAGGCTGCCCGTCGCCTTGCTCGTGTAGAAACTGACGTCGGCAATCGCATCCGGTGTGTAGGTCGCAGTCAGCGTTTTGGTGCCGACGCTGCTGGGTGTTAGCGAACAACTCGTCGCAGGCAGGTGGATGGTGCAGGTGTCGCCCGCACCGCCATCGCCGTCGCTGATCGTGATCGCGCCGGTCGGCATGCCGGCGCCGGGGGCGACGACGGCCACCGTCGCTCCGATGCTGACCGCACTGCCGAGCACGCTCGCCGCCGGCGGCGTCAGCGTCACCGCCGTCGATGCCTTGAAGACCACCTGCTGCAGCGGCGATGCCGCATTGCTCGATCCCGGCGTGTTGGCGTCGCCCGAATACGTCGCAACGATGGCGTGCTGGCCGACTGCCAGCGAGGATGTCTGGCAGGTCACCACGCCGCCGCTCGTCATCGGCGCCGGAGCGCAATCGACGAGCATGACGCCGCCCTCGCTGAAATTCACCAAGCCGCCGGCATTTGGATTACTCGTAGTGACGAACGCGGTCAGCGTCACGCTCTGACCGAACACCGACGGATTCGCACTCGCGCCGACGATGACACTGCTGGTCGCCGGATCGATGCTCAATACGGCCGTCGCGCTGCTGCCCTGCATGTTCGGGCTGGCGCGGCTATCGGGCACGTAGGTCGCAGTCAGCGTCTTGTTTCCGGGCGTGCTCGGCGTCAACGTGCAATGATCCGCGGGCAGCGCGATCGTGCAGGAATCGCCCGGTGCCGCGCTGCCATCGCTGATCGTGATGTTTCCTGTCGGCACACCGGCACCGGGCGCAGCGACAACCACGGCGGCAGCGACATCGACCGTCTGACCGAATGTAATTGTCGGCGGCGTAGTCAGCGTCGTCGTCGTATGCGCCTTGACGACGAGCTGCGTGAACGCCTGGCTGCTCGATCCCAACGTATTGGCGTCGCCCGAATACACGGCGGTGATGGTCTGCAATCCGGCCGGAATATTCGCGGCTGCGCAGGTAGCCGTGTTGCCGACCAGCGGCTGCGCGGCACAGCCTGTCAATATAAACGTGGTGGAGCTGAAGGCCACCGTGCCGCCGGCACTCATATTCGCCGAGGTCGAGGTCGCCGTGAAAATCACCGTCTGACCGAACGTTGGCGACGGCGAATTCGATGTCAGCACGAGCCCGCTCGATGCCTGGGTGATCGTCAACGTCTGCGTAGCCGACGCGGCAGGCAGGTAATCGGTATTGCCAGCCTGCGTCGCCGTGACGATGCAAGGACCCGTCGTCAGTCCGGTCACCGCACCACTCGCCGTGACCATGCAGCTCGTGCTCGTCGTGGCGAATACGACGGGGTTGCCCGAGGCACCACCGGTCGCAATCACGTTACCGGCGCTGCCGACGGCGATCGACGGCGGCGCACCGAAGACGATGGTTTGCGCTGCACGACTGACGGTGAGTATCGACGGCGCAGCGGTAGCGCTATTGGCGAAATGGATTGTGTCCGCGCTCGTGAACGTCGCCGACAGCGACTTGTCGCCCGCGCCGGCGATAACGATGGCACAAGACGTCGCGCTCGCCAGATCGATCGTGCAACTCGTGCCGTCGGTGGTGTTCTGCACGGTCACGCTACCAGCAACCGGCACCGTGCCGTCGCCATTGCGCACTACGTTGACGCCGACCGTCGCGGTGGCACCGGCGGTGAACGTCAGCGGATTCGGATCGATCGCTGCGATCGTTGTCGTGGTCGTGTTGTTTAGCGTGGTGAAGCTGACAGGTCCGCCCAACAGCGATGCGTTGCCGAAGTTGTCGTTGGCGAAGAAATAGACCGCGTACGCAGTCGCCGGAGCGAGTCCGGTCAGAGGGAACGCAGCGGCCGTTCCTCCGCCCATGGGAGCGCTGCCGGAGGCGATCACGTTCACCACGGTCGCGCCGTTCACGTAGCTTCCGGTTCCACCCGTCGTCGCCAGGCTCACAACTTGCGCTGCGGTCGGCGCGGCACTCGTGGCCGCTACGACGATGAAGAAACCGGTGCCATCGGCGTTGCTCGTTGCATTGAACGTCGCGTCGACATAGCCGATTGGCGCAACAGACGTCGCGCTCACGACCGGCGGCGGATGCAGCGTGTCGAACGACTGGCCGCCGCGGACAAGCAGCGCATACGCATTGTTACTGATCTGCAGCGAAGTGAAATTGCCGTCGTAGGTGAAGATCGTGAACGCGGAGACGACGCCCGCCTGCGACGAGGGATAAGTGGTGGAGCTCCAGAAATATGTCGTTGATGACGGCGCGGCGATCAAACCGTTGGCGAAGACTGCCGGCGAAGTGGCCGACTGGGTGACGTCGACCAGCGATTCCAGTTCCTTGATGTTCGGCAGGCGCCAGTCGTTGTAGCCGCGGTAGCCGCAACCACTTGCCGTCGCCGCGGCCTTGAGCGCGTTCTGCCAAGTGCGCAGGGCTGTGCCGCCTCCGCCGCAACCGACAAACGGCGCTTGGTCCCAAACGAGCCCGGTGACGCTGTCGTTGATCGTACCGTCGCCGTTGTTGACGAAGGCGGCGCCTGCCGGCGCACTGACGCCCAGCATGGCGACAGCGAGAACGGCCACGGCGCACAGACGGCGCGCGACGCGGCTGAGGGTGTTCGATGCGATCGATGAGCGCATGACAAATCCTTCGATATGAATTTCGCTGGGACGGCTCACGGCGAGCTGTGCACGACGCGGACGCGCGCGCCCGAGCGCACGCTGGCAAATGTGGCGCCGCCCAGGTTGAAGTCGACCAGCCATGCAAACGGGCCGCCGCTGGTGATGAACTGCGGCGGCGGCAGGTAGGTGTCGCCGCTCCAGAAGTAGAAATTGCCGGTGCCGGGGAAATAATTCGTGTCGATCAGCGGGGCGCTGGCCGCGCCGTAGTCGACGATCGACAGCAGTTCGCGCCGCGTCGGCAGGCGCCAGCCCGTGCCGAAGCCGCAGAGCGAGTTGGCGTTGGCGAGCGCGACGTCGTTCGTCGTGCTCGAACTGTCGGCCGCTTGGAACCAATACCCGTTGTTGTTGATGTAGAGCGCCCAGACGAGGCCGGTGACGTTGTCCTTGGTGCAGACCCAGTCGGTCGAAACCAGTCCCGTGTAGCCGCTCGTGTTGGCATTGCCGGCGCAGTTGGTCATGCCGTTGTAGCAAATCTTGGTGAAATCGAAACCGTTCGCGCCGCCGCCAACCTTGGCCAGTGCCCCTGCTGCTGCGGCGGCATCGCGACCGAAACGCGCGTCCTGGCGCGGATAGGTGCCGCCGTCGCCGACGATCGCCGCCGTGCAGACGACGAGGGGTGCTCCCGACGCGGCGCCGTTGTCGCACAACGTTTGCCCGCTGTCGTTGAGCGCGATCGACGTCCCCGGCACCTGCACTGTCACAACGGTGGGCGGTGAACTGCTCGCTCCTGCCGTATTCGCATCACCCGTATAGGTCGCGGTAATCGAATGCGAACCCGCGACAGGGTTTGCCGTCGGGCATTGCGCGGCGAGTGCTGCGAGAGGTACCGCACCGCAGCCCGGCAGGACCGTACCCTTGTCGGTAAAGCTCACGGTGCCGCCCGGTTGGCCGTACGCCACGTTGATCGTCGCGGTCAGCGTCGTGCTCTGCCCGAGAACGATCGAAGCCGGCGACGCGGCCAGCGCCACTGTGCTCGCTTCCTTGTTCACCATTATCGTCAACGTCTGCGTGGCGTCGGGCCCGATGACGTTGTGCGCGGTGATGTGCAGCGTATAGGTGCCCACGCTACCCGGCGCCACGATCCCATAGAGCGAGGCCATGCCGTTGCCGTTGTCGAGGAACTGCACGCCGCTCGGCAGCGTATCCCCCGCTGCAAGAGCGAGACTCGGCGCAGGCGCGCCGCTCGTCGTCACGGTAAAGCCCACGGTATCGAAGACCGAAAGCGCCACCGCATTCGCGCTGGTGATCGCCGGCGCACTACCAACGGCTTGGGTCAAGGCGCCGGCCGTGGCCGCCGGACTGTTGTTCGCATCGCCGACGAAATACGCGGTGATCGTATGCGAGCCCGCGGCGAGCGTGTTGGTCGAACAGGCGATGGGCGTGGCGTTGGAAGGTATCTCGCAGAGCACTTTAGCGCCGCCGCAGGACGCATTCGTCGTCGCCGCGTCGGCGCAAAATAAGACAGCACCGCTCGGGCTCGTCGCGTTGACCAGTGTCGCCGTGAACGTCACGCTCGCACCCGCCGCGCTGGGGCTGCCCGAGGTCGACAACGTCAGCGTCGGTGGAACGTTCGTTATCCGGATCAGGCGCAACTGCTGCGGCGCGTCCGCCCAGAGCATGCCGTACGCAGATTTCGATGCGCGCACGCCGCACAGTCCGGGTTTGAGGCCGGTCAGCGTCCCTGAATACGGGTCGGCCAATGTGCAGGTGTCCGGGGTCCAGGAATCGTATGTTGCGGTGCCGCCGTTGCTGGTGGTCGCTGACATCACCACGCTGGTCGTGGCCGGCAGCGACAGCGGTGCGTTAAAGCTCAGCGACACTCCCGGGTACACGGTGGATGGCGTTTTCGTGCCGTACCCGTTGCCCCAGCACTGCAGCCCGCCGGCGTTGGTCAATGCACAGATGTTGCTGTCGCCGGCAGCGACCGCCACGGCGCCGCTCGCGAGATTCGCGACGATCACCGGCACGGAAGAATTCTTGGTCGAGTTGTTGCCGAGCTGGCCATTAAGGTTGCGGCCCCAGCACTGCATTGTCCCCGAGGTCGTCAGCGCGCAGGTGTGATAGCCGCCCGCCGCGATCGCGGTGACGCTGCCGGCGAGATTCGTCACTGCAACCGGTGTGGACGAGTTCGTGGTCGAGCCGTTGCCTAGCTCGCCGTACGAGTTGAGACCCCAGCACTGCACGGCACCCGACGCGAGCAGCGCGCAGGCGTGATAGGTGCCGGCCGCGATCGCCACGGCGGTGCCGGCGAGATTGGTCACAGTGACCGGCGTCGACGAGTCCGTGGTCGAACCGTTGCCGAGCTGACCACTCAAGTTCCAACCCCAACAGCGCACGCCGCCCGTCGCAAGCAGCGCGCAGGAATACTGCAGCCCCGCCGCGATCGCGACCACGCCGCTGTCCAGGCCCGCCACGCCGACCGGCAAGGACGAATTCGTGGTGGTGCCATTGCCGAGCTGGCCGACGAGATTCGCGCCCCAGCATTGCACGCCGCCCGCTGTTGTCAGCGCGCAGGTATGGCTGTTGCCGGCCGCGAGCGCGGCGACGTCGCTGGCGAGATTGGTCACGGCGACCGGTACCGAGGAATCCGTGGTGGAGCCGTTGCCGAGTTCGCCCTGATTGTTCAGGCCCCAGCATTGCGCGCCGCCCGCCGTCGTCAGCGCACAGGTGTGGTAGCTGTCGCTGCCGGCCGCGAGCGCGGCGATGCCGACGGGGAAATTCGTCACTGCGACCGGCGACAAGGTGTTCGAGGTCGAATTGTTACCGAGTTGGCCGTGATTGTTCAGGCCCCAGCACTGCGCACCGCCCGCATTCGTCAGCGCACATGTGTGGCCGTAGCCCAAGACAATCGTGCCTCCTGGTTCGGCGACGCTGCTGCCGTTGATGACGACGCTGCGCGTAGCGACGGCGACGGCGGTGGAAAACCCGTTCACCACGACCGGTGTGAGAGAACTTGCAGTCGTGCCATTGCCGAGTTGGCCGTTGCTATTGGCGCCGAAGCACTGCACACCGCCGACGGCCGTCAGCACACAGGTCTGGGTAGTACCCAGCGCCATCATCGCCGCGCCGCCCGGCAGCGCCGTCGCCGTCACCGGCGTCGTCGAGTTCGCGGTCGAGCCGTTGCCGAGCTGGCCGTTGGTATTCCAGCCCCAGCACTGCATGCTGCCCGTGCCGTTCAATACACAAGTCTGATATTTGCCCGCGGCGATCTTCGCCATGCTGCCGGCGAGACTCGCCACCGGTCCCGGCAGCAACGAGTTGCTGTTCGATCCATTGCCGAGCTGGCCGTAGACGTTGTAACCCCAGCACTGCACCCCGCCTGCCACCGGCAACGCACAGGTATGACGATAGCCCGCGGCGATCGCAGTCACGCCGCCGCCGAGGTTCGCCGCCGTCACCGGCGAGGAAGAATCCGTGGTCGATCCGTTGCCGAGCTGGCCTTGGCTGTTCTGGCCCCAGCATTGCACCACGCCCGTGCTCGTCAACGCGCACGTGTGGTAGCCGCCCGCGACGATGGCGACGACGTTGCCGGAGAGGTTCGCTACGGCGACCGGCGTCGACGAATTGGTCGTCGATCCGTTGCCGAGCTGGCCGTTACCGTTCAAGCCCCAACACTGCACGCCGCCCGAAGTCATCAGCGCGCAACTGTGCGCCTCGCCGACGGTGATCGCGGCCACGCCGCTGGAGAGATTCGTTACCGAAACCGGCGTGGACGAGCTCGACGTCGACCCGTTGCCGAGCTGGCCGTTCTGGTTCAAGCCCCAGCATTGCACGCCGCCTGACATCGTCAACGCACAGCTGTAGCTGTCGCTGGCGGCGATCGCCGCGACGCCGCTGGAGAGATTTATCACCGCCACCGGCAGCGCGGAATCCGTGGTCGATCCGTTACCGAGCTGGCCGAAATTGTTGCCACCCCAGCACTGCACGCCGCCGCCCGTGGTCAATGCGCAGTCGTGACTGGCGCCGGCTGCGACCGCTGTCGCGCGCGAATCGAGCAGGCTCGATGCGCCCTGGCTTCGCGCTGCCGTCGCGACGAACACCGACAACAGACATAGCATTGCCGCGCACCGCGCAGCAACGGACCGAATCCGCACGCTCATGTTTTTCCCCTGTTTCTTCAGCTTGCATCCGCGCCTCCCCGAGGAAGGCCGGATGTATGGCGAAGAGTGAGAGAGTGCCGCGCGCGGCAACATCCCCAGAATTGGGTGTTTTTCGGTGCGGTGGACCGGATCGCGTCAGCGCGCGGTGACGAGCGCGCCGCGCAGCGCGACGCACGTCCGACCCGGAACGGAATCGAAATGCAGCTCGCCGCCGAGCCGGCGTGAACGCGCGCGCATGCTCGACATGCCTGCGCCCTGTCCGGGCGCCTCGCCGATGCCGACGCCGTTGTCGATCACCGCAAGATCGAGCGCGTCGGCGGTGCCGCGTACGACGACGTCCACCTCGCTGGCACCGCTGTGTTTCATTACGTTGGTCAGTGCTTCTTGCAAAAAACGCAACACATCGAGCGTGCGCGCCGACGGCATGCGCAACCCATCGAGTCCGTCGAACTGCCAGCGGCAAACGATGCCCTTCGCATCGAGCAATCGCGTCATGCGATGTCGCACCGGCACGATCTGCTCGACGAAGCTGCCCGGATTCTGTACCTCGTGCGTGGAGGTATCGACGATCAGGCGTAATTCGTCGCGCAGATCGTGTAGCAATTTCAGCAGATACGGCGCGGAGGCATCCTGCGGCGCGCGTTCAATCGCCGCGATGCTGCCAGTCAGCGATCCGCCGAAGCCGTCATGCAGGTCGCGCACGAGGTTCAAGCGCTCGCCGATGCGTGCATGAGCCATTTCCACTTCGTGCTGGCGCTGCAGGTTGTCGGCGAGTTCGCGACGTGCAAGGGTGACGTCATTCTGCAACTGCAGGTTGAAATTTTCGATGCGCCCTTGATTGCGCGCGTAGCGCCAGATCAGCAGCGCAGCAATGCCGATCGTATTGAGGAATTCGCTATTGTCGGCGTAGTAGGTGTTGGTGACGATCACGCGCGTGAACGCGAGCATGTCGTGGCCCGCCGCGGCGATGTGCAGCAGCGCGATCATCGAGAGAATGCGCGGCTCGATCGCCCGACCGCGCCACGCGATCACGATCAGCAGCACGTTGACGGCGGTGCCGAACAGCGCCGAGGTCATCACGAATTGGATGCGATACGCATCGTTCCACGGCATCGGCAGCAACAGCATCAGTGCGACGCCGATACCGATCGCGCTCCACATCGTGACCTCGAAGCGCGGCCAGCGGCGTCCGCAGAAGCGCAGCACGAACATCGTAAACGCGCCGGCGAATACGGCGAGGCAGGATGCGCTGAACACGGCCCAGGCGTAGTGACTCGAGAACGGCCAGAGGTCGGTGACGATGTAGTTGGCGACGTAGCCGAACCAGAACAACTGACTCAGTCCGTACCAGCCGAACGCGGACTCGGTGCGGCGCAGGAACCACAGCAGCGCGAAGAACGCGCCGAGCGTCGCTTCGATCGCGAGGGTGAAACGGAACAGATCCTGGCGCCAGAACCGGTAGTCCTCGTACAGCGCATGTGCCGCCGCGACCGAACCGACCGAAACCGCACCGATGCCCGGACCGAATTCGGCGACACCGGAAACGCGCACGAGCAGGACATTGCGCCCGGCCTTCAGCAGCGGTGCCTCGACGACGAAGAAGCGCGGCGTTTTCCACGAGCGCGAAATCGGCGCGACCAGGTCGGCATCGCGCCCCATCAGGGCGCCGTTGACGTACACCGCCCCAGCCATGCTGAGGTACTCGAAGACGAGTGCGGCCGGCTGCGCGGCATCGGCCTGATCCCACGTCATGCGGTACCAGACGATGCCGTTGAAAGCCGGCCAGCGCTCATTAACGAAATCGGGAATCGTCACCGCCTGCCACCCCTCCGTCGGGGCCTGCATCGATTGCGGATCACCGCGCGCGGCTTCGGCGGAGACGATCGGCTGCGGCTCCGGCGGCGCGGCTGCGATGTAGCCGGCGAAGAAAAGCGAACACAGCAATGTCCAGCCTAGAACGAAGCGCATGCGGTCCTTCGTCGGCGCAAAGTGCTGCATACGGGCTAGCGCAGCAGACCCAGGGTGCGCGCCTGATGCACCGCCTTCGTGCGCGTGTTGACCTGGAGCTTGCGGAAGATGCTCTTGATATGCCCTTCGACGGTCAGAGTCGAACGCGACAGGCGCTCGGCGATTTCGCGGCTGATCAATCCCTGGGCGACCAACTGGAGCACTTCCTCTTCGCGCGGGGTCAGCGGTTCCGCAAGCGGCTCGACGTCATCGTCGGGCGCCTGCTCCATCGACGTTTGCGCGGTTGCCTGTGTGATCAGCTTGAGGATATGTCGCGCCACGAACGGATCGATCGGCGCACCGCCGAGCTGAATGCTGCGCACGGCGGCGACGAGTTCCTCGTCGCTGCGCTCCTTGAGCAGATAGCCGATGGCGCCGGCCTGCAGCGCCGTGAGGATGAGATCCTGCGTGGCGAACGTGGAGACCACCAGCGCCGCGGTTTGCGGCGCATGCTCACGCAGGCCGCGGATGAAATCGATGCCGCTGCCGTCGGGCAATTCGATGTCGACGAGGGCGAGCGCGAACCTTCCTTCGTTCAAACGTTGCGCGGCTTGGGCCATATCGCCGGCAAATGCCACGGCGCGATCGGCGACACCCAGCGTCCGCAGCACGTGCGCGAGCCGCAGTCGCGCCGGCTCATCGTCGTCGATGACAAGCGCTGGACTGAGCCCGATGGAAGTGGCGTCGTGATTCAATGGAACACCGGCTACAGCTCTGGAGGTTGCATGTTTCGCCTCCATTGTAAAGCAACGGCACCCTCGTTCTCTGCCTCGGGCGACGCGAACAACAGCCGGAAAACTCGACGCTCGTGCGATAATTCGCGCATTCCCCTCGGAACCGTTTTGCATGCCCCGCAATATCCTCGTCACCCACGCCCTGCCCTACGCGAACGGCCCGCTGCACATCGGCCATTTGCTCGGCTATCTCCAGTGCGACATCTGGGTGCGCGCGCGGCGCATGGCCGGCGACAAGGTCGTCTTTGTCAGCGCCGACGACGCGCACGGCACGCCGATCATGCTCGCGGCGGAGAAGGCGGGACTCGCGCCCGAGGAATTCATCAAAGGCATCCAGGCCTCGCACGAGCGCGACTTCGC
>Ga0070685_10001596_pt1 | contig 11951 bp, 16 predicted proteins | sample KBSS13LmetaG_FD_65651 | JGI IMG/M metagenome (GOLD analysis project Ga0070685, IMG submission 65651) | Switchgrass rhizosphere microbial communities from Kellogg Biological Station, Michigan, USA - KBS S1-3L metaG | ecosystem: Host-associated > Plants > Roots > Rhizosphere ...
GCGCCAGTGCTCGCGCGCGACCTCGAAGCAGTCGGGCTTGGTGTGCCGCGGGCAGCCCGGGGGGCGCGTGAGCCGATACGCCGGCTCGATGGCCTCGCGCCACATCTGGGCCCACGCCATTTCGATGGCGCAGAGCGAGCAGCACCCGAGGCCGCGCAGCCAACCGCGCAGCTCAGCCAGCCTTTCGAAACGCTCGCTGGTCAGCCTGTGCACCGCCGAGCTGCTGATCGTCCCAGCGGTCGAGGTATTCGGCGTAGAGCTGCTGTTTGAGCTGGTGCCAGAGCCCGAGGACGGTGTGCCGGCGCTTGTAGCGCCAGTCGCGGGGGTCGTCGCTGCCGACCCGTAGCATCTGGCGGACGGTCCTGAAGTCGAGGCCGGTGCGGAAGTCGTCGTAATCGACTGGTTCGTGAACATTTGTTCGTGAATTACCCTTCTTCACCGGTGACACGTCCTGCTCCGATGATTCGCTCCACCTCGGACCAATCGCGCCTCTGGCGGATGGCCTCGCGCGCGCGGTTCGCGGTCTCCTGGTACATCCGCTGCCCGGCGATGCCGTGCCGCGAGAGCCACTGCACCGTCTTCAGGTCGGCGAGCCCCGCGCGCTTCCGGGCGCGGATCGTCTTCGACAGGCGGATCGCATCGGCCTCGGACAGCGACGGCGGGCACGTGCCCATCTCCTGGAACAGGAACCGCCTCATCTTCAGCGACGGCGGCGCCGTGAGCTTCCCGACGACGTCGGTCTGCGGCCCGAGACCGAACGCCGCGAACGGGTCAATGGCCTTTCCCCATTCGAACCGCGCTGCCTGGACGCGGGCCACGCGCTCGGCCTCCACCTGGCGCTCCCGCTCGGAGAGCCGGCGAGCCTCCTCCAGCGCGCCCTCGACGTCCCCGCCGCCGTCCCGCTCGAGGATTTCCCGCGCGCGCTTCCGCGTCGGCTCGTCATCGAGCGCCCCGGCCAGCGCGTCAACCGGGCTCGCGACGTCGTGCTTGCCGTAGTTGCCGACGGCGTCCAGCACCAGCACGTCCGGCTTCTCGCTCGCAGCGATGGCGGCCCGGCGCTCCTCTGCGGTCGCGTAGCGGTCGACCTCGGCGAGCGGCCGCGTCCCGCGGCCCATCTCCTGGATGTGCCGGCTGATGCTCTTGGTCGGCCGGCCCTGGTAGACGTAGGCGATGCCGCGGTCGTCGTACCCCTCGACGACCACCCCGCAGTTGAACAGGTGTCGGAACTCGCCCCGCTTGTGGCCATCCAGGATCCGCTTCTGCTGGTCGCGGTCCATGCTGCCGTCCACCGCCACCGCGGACCCCGGTGCCTTCGTGTTGCAGACCTTCGCCGCGACGTGGGCGATCTCGACCCGCGGCCAGTAGCTCACCCCCCGGCGGCCCTCGTGCAGCGCCAGGATGTCCGACACCATGCCGTTCAGGACCTCGGGCGTGATGAGCCCCGCGATCGCATCGTCGGTGAAGTCGGCGCCCACCTGGCGCTTCAGCTTCGCCAGGTCAAGCCGCTGGCGGCCCGGCAGGGTCCGGACCCGCACCAGCCAGCCGTCGGCGATGGCGCGGCCCATCAGGTAGTCGGCGCAGGTGGTCTCGTAGACGAGCTGCATCGCCCGCCCGTCGAGGCGCTGGGGCGTTGCCGACAGGCCTAGGATCCGCGCCTTCTCGAAGTAGTTGAGGACGCGCCGGTAGGACTCGGTGACGCTGTGGTGGGCCTCGTCGCAGACGATGAGGGAGAACCGAGCCGGGTCGAAGGTCTTCAGCCGCGCCTCCGTCATCGACTGCACCGTGGCGACGACGACGCGGGCCGACGGGAGCGCCCGGATCGGGCCCTGCTCGCGGTAGACGTCAACCCCCAGCATCCCGGGCAGCTCGTCGACCATCTGCGAGACCAGGTTGTCGCGCTCGTTGAGCCAGAGGACGGCGCCCCCTTTGTCGAGCGTGCGCGCCATGATCTGGCTGGCCGTGTACGTCTTGCCGGTGCCAGTGGCCATCACCGCCAGGGTCGAGCGGAACCCCTGGCGGTACTGCGCGATGGCCGTGTCGATGACGTCTCGCTGGTAGGGGCGCGGCGTCCGCGCCACCCGCGCGATGTGCGTGCTCGCGGGCCCGAAGCCGGGGAGAGAGAGGGCGGCGCTCATGGTCAGAACGCCAGGTCGTCGTCCGCCGGCTCCCAGAGCGGCGCGCCCTTCTCATCCTCGATGCGGATCCGCTTCGCCGCCTTGGCCGTCGCCTGCAGCGTCTTCGACGGTGCCGCTTCCTTCGCCGCCTTCGCGTACGGCACGAGCCGTCCGTGCACGACGACCATGGCCTGATCGCCGCCCAGCTTCAGCTCGTCGGCGATCGCCTGCTCGACGATCGGCCCGACGAACCCCGAGTCGCCGCACCCGTTGCAGCGCAGGCCCGGCAGGCGCTTGCACCAGGGGCAGGCCGCCTCGGGTCGCTTCGCCCGCACCTCGCCCGCCACCTCATGGACGCGCGCGAGCAGCTGCTGGGCGCCGCGGAACAGCGGCACGCCTTCGACCCGCTTCAACGCCGCCTGGGCCCGGCGCAGCGCCTGGTCGGCCTCGTCGATCGCCGCCTGCACCTGGCGCAGCTGTTCGGCCTCGGCGTCGGTCACCAGCGTCAGCCCGTACGTCTCGACCGGCGGAGGACTTTCCGAACTTTTATTCGGTATCTCCTCGTCCTCCTCGGCCGCTGCCGCCCGTGCTTCCGCGACGCGGACCGCGTCTGGCGTCGTCCCGAGCTCGCGCGCCACCTGATCCCGGGCCTCACCGCGCGCCGTCTTCGGGCGGCCGGGCTTCGGCTCCGGCGGGACGTCCCGCCGGGCCTCCTCGATCTCGGCCTCCCGCTCGGCGACCCGCTGGCGGATGAGCGCGTCGCGGTCATCGACGCGCCGGTGGATGTTCTCGTCGCGTTCCAAGTCCCTGCGCTCCTTGTCCGTGACCTGGGAGACCAACTGCACCTCGATGGACCGGGCGCCGTTGATCAGCAGCGCCGCCACGCGGTCACGGCCCGCGATGAGCTGCATGGACGGGTACTCGACCGTGGGCAGGTGGATCGGCCGACCTCCCGTCCGCTGCTTGATCGACTCGGCCAGCTCGATGACGTGCGGCCGGGCCTTGCGCTGCTGGATGTCCCCCGGCAGCTTCAGCGACTTGACCTTGACGGAGGTCGGCTTGATCCAGTTCATGGGCGTCTCCGTTCAATCAGCGACGCGGCGCCAACCTTCGGGCGCCCACTCGCGCTGGCGGCGGATCTCGAAGACGTCGCCGGGCTGGCCGAGCAGGCGCAGCGTCTCGTGCGTGTCCCACGGCCTCTGGTGGACGATGTCCGCGCCGCCGACGCTCGCGCAGCCGTCGCCGAGCTGCAGGTATCCGACGAGCGGGTTCTTGGGGTCCTGGAACATGAAGCAGCTCATGTCGTCCACCGTGTGGTGGTGGCCCGTCTCGCTGTGCGTGACGATCAGCTGCCCGTTCTCCGGCTTCACGGGCGCCACGCCCGCTGGCAGCTTATCGACGCGCCGGAAGAACACGTCTCCCTGCGCTCCCCTGTCCTTGATGCTCTTCATGGGTCTTCTCCTCGGTGCGTTGTTCAGGTGCGGACTTCGATTCGCTTCAGGTCGACCTGCGGGACGTCGTAGGTCCAGCTGTTGGCGGCGAGCGCGGTCGTGAGATCGCCGGGCACAGGAAGGACGAACTTCCGGCCGGTGCCGCAGCGGACCTCAAGGAACTGCGAGCCGGGGGCGTCGGGCAGGTCGGCTCGATAGAGCGTGCCGATCTCCGGGTCGTCCGTGTCGACGACGGTCGCCTTGACGTGCTCGAGGATGCGCCCCCAGCCGACGATTTCGGCAGCGGCGCGGCGCTGCTCGATGTTGGGGTGGGTCAGCGCCGTCTTGGGGTCGAGCTTCGCCTTGTCGGTGATCCACTCGGCGGGAACCCGCGTCCCGTGCCAGGCGTAGACGCCCCAGCCGTCGGGCCACACGATCGCGGGCCCGGTCTCGCAGTGGAGGCGGTGCTCGGCGTCGCGGTGAATCTCAGACGGCCGCGCGCAGAGGACCGCGTAGCCACGACACGGCATCCACCAGCACCCCGACTCGCTCGCGAGCTGGTAAGCGTCGGCGGCGTCGGCGACCTTCTTCGGCAGCTTCAGCCCGCAGACCTCGCGGAAGAAGCTAACGAACGAAGGCGAGCCCCAGTAGTACCCGCCGACCCAGAACTGGCCGCCGAAGATGTTGTACCAGCGGTTGCGATCCACGGGCGATACGAGATCCGCGACGACCTGGTCGTCGACCTGGTCGCGGACCTGGTCGTCGACCTGGTCGCGGACCTGGGCGCGGACCTGGTCGTCGACCTGGGCGCCGACCTGGGCGCGGACCTGGGCGCCGACCTGGGCGCGGACCTGGTCGTCGACCTGGGCGCCGACCTGGGCGCGGACCTGGGCGCCGACCTGGGCGCCGACCTGGGCGACGACCTGGTCGCGGACCTGGGCGCGGACCTGGTCGTCGACCTGGTCGCGGACCTGGTCGTCGACCTGGTCGCCGACCTGGTCGCGGACCTGGGCGTCGACCTGGTCGCGGACCTGGGCGCGGACCTGGTCGTCGACCTGGTCGCGGACCTGGGCGCGGACCTGGGCGCGGACCTGGGCGCCGACCTGGTCGCCGACCTGGTCGTCGACCTGGTCGCCGACCTGGGCGCCGACCTGGTCGCGGACCTGGTCGCGGACCTGGGCGCGGACCTGGGCGCGGACCTGGTCGCCGACCTGGTCGTCGACCTGGGCGCCGACCTGGGCGCCGACCTGGTCGTCGACCTGGGCGTCGGATCGGAGGATTCGACCCAAAGCCGTATCCGCCTGCACGAGCGCCATCGGCGACGCAGCCTTGATGATGATTCGAGGCTGCTGGAGGCCTGCAGCGTCGTAGCAGGCGCGCACGCCGCGCTCGAAGTCGGCCCACGGCGTGGCGCCGGTGCGCAGGCCGATGGCGAGCCATTTGTCGCGCCACTCGGGGATGCGCGCTTCCTGCGCGGGCGTGAGGCGGTCCACGCGCGTGACCGCGGGAGTCTTCCGCGCGCGCCTCACGACGGCCTTCACGGCGCACCGCCGAGCGCAGAGCGCAAGCCGGACCGCGAAAGCGGGCCGGTGGCGCGCGGAGCGCGAAGGCTCTCGGTGACGCCGAAGAGCGCGCGAGCCTTCCGGAGGCTCAGCCGGCCGCGCGCGATGGCGCTGGCGATGTTCTTAATGGGCCGGCCCGTCCAGGGCTGGCACTCGCCGATAACTACTGCGGAATTTGCTTTTTCTGCGCGGCCAGGAAGATTCGAACTTCCGACCCCAGGCTTCGTAGGCCTGTGCTCAACCGAGCGCGAAGAAAAAGCGAGGCTGGTACTTTCCATGTCCCTCTCGCTTTCCTGCCTTGAGCACCCTGGCCCCCGCGCGGATCATACGCCGGATGTTGTGGACACCGTTGTAGCGGACCGACGCGCAGGCCACGATGCTCAAGGAAGTTACGGTGTCCACACAACAGGTGTGTCACGGAGCGGACGCTTCTGTCAACCCCCCAGCGTGCAAATTGTCGCGAGAATTTTTCTTCGCCTTTGACTGCGGGCCTTTACGGCGCGCGAATTCTTCGACCCGCTCCCGTGCCTCAACGATCCATCGCCGCTTCACCCGCACGTAGCGATCGAAGGCCGCGTGTGTGGAGTGCCCCGTCATGTCCATCACCACCCGCTCGGGCGTCCCGAGCTCGAGCTGGTGGCCGACAAAGCCGCTACGCAGGTCGTGCAGCCGCAGGCGCTCACCCGGCGCCGCCTTCACGCCCGACGTCTCGACCGCGGCGTGGAAGTCGCGCAGGAAGTTGCGCGGGGAGATGGGCCTGCCGCTGGCGGTGGCGAACAACGTTCGGCTGTCGACCTTCGCGGCGCGCTTCTGTGCGAGGTAGTTCTCGACGGCGCGTGAAGCCCGATCAGGGAAGATGGTGATGCGAGGCCGACCGGTTTTCGTCTGCGGTCCACGCAGGACGATGAGCCCCTCGTCCCAAACGATCTGGCCCTCCTCGATCGCGCAGATCTCGGCACGCCGGAGCCCGCACCAGAAAGCGACCGCGACCATCGCGCGCAGCCGCGTAGCGCAGGCGAGCAAGATCCTGTTCACGTCCGCCGGGTCTGGGCACGTCTGCCGCTGGTTGTTCTCGGCTTCGAGCGGGATAGGCCGAATCGGGTTCTTCGGGATGAGCTTCGTGTCTTCCGCCCACGACAGCATCGCCGAGAGCTGCAGCAGCTCCCGGTTTCGCGTGGCCGGTTTCGTGGTCCCCTTCCCTCCGTTGCCAGGCTGCTTCTTCCGCATCGCTCGGTAAGCCTCGAGCTTCTGGTGCGTGAGATCGGAGATCTCGACCCCGCCGAAGAACGGCGCCACGTGGAGGCACAGGCGACGCGACTCCGTCTCGCGCGCCTTGAGGCCATGGAATTTTGGGGACGCCATGTAGCGCGGCAGCAGGCCTCCAACGGTGAGCCCGGCGGTGGCGTTCTCCGGCAGCAGCGCGCGCAAGGCGGCTGTCGCCGTCTCGCTCGCGACGATAGCTGCGCGGATCTCGTCCTCCGTCACCGGGCGCCTCCCGTGTCGTGCAAACCGTGCATTAACCTACGTTGTGTTTGTATAACCGCGTCATTCCTGGGGCGCGCGAAGCCACCAGGCACAATGCGTGCCCGGCATGCGGTGTCCGGAATTGCTGGACTTGCGCTGCGGCCACCACGCTCTGCGCGTGATGCCGGCTTCAAAACCTGTGACAGTGTCGCCGGGTGGCCAGCCGATGCCGGCAGCCGGACGTGACTATCGGCGCCGGCGCGGGGGCGCCCAGCGGCGGGCGCGCTCGAGACAGCGGATCACCATGTTGCCGAGGAGCGCCTGGTCCTTACTGACGTCGCCGAGACCGCGCTCGACTGACCGCAGTCGAGTCTCGTGGTCGTCGAGGCGCCGATCGAGCTTCGCCAGGCGGCCGAGGATGGGATTGCCGGTCACGGCTCGCAATCTGGGTCGCCTCGCCACGACGTCACCTGGTCAGGCGGCTGCGGCCGGCAGGTGCCGCACGATGATGGCCGCGAGCTCTGCCACGGCGCGCTCGACGTCACGGCGCATGTCCGGGTATGCGTAGAACGTCATCGGGTGGTACTCGGTGATGGTGACCTGGCCCTGGTTGCGCCCGGTGCCGTACCGGCCCACGAACACGTCGTAGGTGAACGACGTCGCGTCGAACAGCACCAGGTAGGCCCGCCACTGCAGGCTGTCCAGGTAGCGCTCGGCGTCCCAGCGCTCCGTGAGCTTCTGATCGCGGACCGCGCGCCCGTCCAGGCCATCGCAGTGCCCCGTCAGGAGCACGGGACCGGAAGGCGTCTCGATGACTATCGAGCCCTCCAGCTCGCGGTGGGCGGGCCGCGTGAACTCGGCGTCCACCTCGAAGGAGAACGACCAGCCGTCGACGTGGGCCTCGCCGTAGGCGTTGTCGTCGGCGTGCTCGAAGAACTTCGCCAGCGCCCTACCCGCCTGCATCTGGTCGGTCTCCGGGCCGTCCCCGCGCAGGCGCGCCAACAGGTCATCGAGGATGCTCTCTTCCTGGTCGCGCCAGTAGCGCAGCCCTTCGAGCTGCGAAACCCGCACGTGGATGATCCCGCAGGTTGGGCAGCGGGCGTCGGTCCGGGCGTTCGCGCGCCCGCACCGGCACTCCCACTGCCCGTCGTTCGCGTGGGCGGCGGTCACGCAGCCTGTTCCTTCCCCGCCGCGATGTCGTAGGCCTTCGTGGCCTTGTTCCATTCGAAGCCCTTGGCCTTGGCCGCCTTGGCCATCATCGTGGCGATGGTCTTCGGGGCCTTCTCATCGGTGGCCTTGGCCACCAGCGCGTCGAAGTCGGTGCAGGAGGCCGCGCCGGCGATCCGCTCGGCCCACGTGGCCTGAAGGTCGTGGGCGGCCTTCTGCTCGGCCGACATGGTGTTCAGGGCGGCCTTGATCTGCCCGATGATGCCACCCAGGAAGTGCGGCTCGGCAGCGAAGTCCGGCACAAGCAGGGGCTCCAGCTTACCGGGGTTCTTCCCGAACGCGGTGTCGGTGGGGCTGAAGTTGAGCGTGCGCTTCTGGCCGGCCAGGTACAGACGCCCCATGACGTCGGCCGTCTTGTAGATCTCGTTCTTCGAGCTGCCCTGCGCGTCCAGGCGCTCGATCAGCTCGTCTCCCTTGCGCTGCTCGTCGCTGTGGGCGATGAGCACCACGTCGAGCCCGAACCCGCGCATGAGGCGCAGCCACGACGTGAAGGCCCCCTTCAGGGCGCCGTAGCCCTGCAGCGTGAGGTTGCCCCCCCGGCCCATCTTGGGGTCCTGGTCGATGATGTCAGCCGTCAGGCAGTCGAGCGCCCGCCCCGCCGTGTCGACGATCAGCGTCCTGTAGGGCGCCAGGTCGGCCGGCGTGATGTTGGTGACGTCGCGCCAGCTCTCGATCTGGACGGTGTCCAGGCGGTTCCCTGAGCGGTAGGCGCCGTGGTCAAAGTCCAGCAGCAACGGCGCCTCCGCCGTGAACGCGGTAGACGTCTTCCCGAGGCCGGGGACGCCGTACAGGCACATGGTGATGGTCTTGACCTCGATCGGGTCCGAGGCCTTCGTGATTTTCAGGGGCATGGGTCTCTCCTTTGCGAATATTTGTTCAGGAACTTGCGCCACCGCGCCGAGTCGAACGGCGCGCGCCTTCTCCCGGGGACCTCCGGGCCGACGTCATCCCTTGGTGGCAGAACGCATCCAGTCGCCGACGCGATCCAAGGCATCCGCCACGCTCGGCGCTCCGACGTAGCTCGACACCATCTCGCCGTCCCGCCAACTCTCGACGTGCCAGAGGCCGTCCTCGCGGAACAGGTGGAGCGCGACGTTGCCGCGCGCGGCGAGCGACAGGCGGGCGCGCAGCGAGAGCGCCTGCTCGCAGGAGCACGGCTCCGGCTCCACGGGGATCTCCTCGTGGGGCACGTCCGCCTTGAACGCGCCGGTCAGGTCTAGGCGCTCGATGGCCATCCGCGCGTGCTCGGTCAGCCGCTCGGAGATCTCCAGCATGGTCCGCTCCGTAGGGGAGCGCATCAGTTCGCTCCCCTCGCCTGCTCGGCCAGCTTCGCCTTGCAGACGTCGCACGAGCAGCCTGGGGTCGGGCCACCGCCGAAGAACCGCCTGATCGACTCGGCCAGCTCACGAGCGCGCGCCTCGTTTCGCCTGCGGTCACGTCGGCGGCGCAGCCAGACGGTTATCCCGACTGCCGCCGACGTGACCCACGAGCCGACGCACACGCCGGCCTCGAAATCGACCCAATTCATCGCGCCACCGGGATGCGAACGACCGTGCCCTCGTCGACCCACCGCACGCCGCAGTAGTGCGGCACGCCCTCTGAGCAGCCATCGCAGGCGCCGAATACCAGCTCGGCCATCGTATGGACCGGGACCGGCGTCGTATCCTCCTCGTCCAGCTCTACCGGAGTCGCGTCGTCGCTACAATCGGGGCAGGCGTCGAACCCGCCGTCCCGCGCTACCGCCCCTGTTCCACCGCAAGTCCCGCAGTTCGTATCGTTCGGCATAAGGACATGATACGGACGATACGCTCATGGTCAAGGGGGATGATACGGAAATCGACCGCTGCCGTGCGTTACCGAATATTTATTCGGTTACTCGGGTCAGCAGCCGCAGCAGAACTGGTACTCGGGGCACTTCTCGTCCTGACAGAGCAGGTATCCGCCGCCCTGCCCCCTGCCGGCGTCGTCGGTGTCGTCGGACCCGGAGCAGTGCGGGCACGTCACGAGCGGCTGGTGACAGCCTCGGCACTTGCCCTCGATGTGGTCGAGAACGAATTGCAGGGCTGACCGATCGCGCGCGTCGAAGCGCACGGGCCGCTCGTCGACGTGCGCGCGGAGGCGCTGGGCGGCCTCTTCCAGGCAGTTCCTCCACTGCTCGGCCATGGTCAGTCCGCCACCCTTGACCAGGCGGACAGCGGGATGCCCAGCTCGTCGCGCAGGCGCTCGGCGATCTTGCGGGGGATGGGCCGGTTTTCCTCGGCGGTTCCGAACCACTTGCTCACGCGGGCCCGCGTCTCGCCCAGCTCCTTCGCCAGCCCGGCGACCGTCTTCCCCCGCTCGTAGAGCAGCTTCTGGGCGGTGCCCGTGCGGGTGGCGCGGCCGGCGGCTCGCTTCACCTCGGCCGAGAGATTGGGGGCTTGCACGTCCACGGTTGATACGATACGGTCGATACGATTGCGAGTCAACGACGGGTCCGCCAATTTTGCCGCCAGCTCGAGCGCGCCGATGTACTCGCGCAGGCGCGTCACCTCGCCCTCGGCTCGCGTGAGGGCAACCCGCGCACGGGCGATTTCGGCGACGATGGCCTCGGGTTTCATCCGGCTGCCGATCGTGGCCTGCATGGGTTGCCTGGTCAAGGCGGTGCGCCGGTGAGGCGCGCCCGGCACACCGACGCGAACCACAGCCAGATCCGCGACCTATTGCGCCAGCTCGGGTGCGTCGTCGCGGACACGAGCGACGTGGGCCGCGGCTTCCCCGACCTGCTCGTGAAGACTCGCTTGGGACGAGTGTTCCTCGTCGAGGTAAAGAACCCGGACCGGCCGAAGGGACGCCGCCAGCTCGACGGCCAGCAGGCCGAGGTTGCCGCGCTGTGGGGCGAGAGCTATCGGGTGATCGAGACCGAGGCCGACGCCATCACGCTGGCGTGCGACCTCTTGCCTCCTACCAGTCGAGCCGGACGCTGACCCCGCCGGCCGCGGACGACAGCGCCCAGATGCCGACGCTCACCGGGCCGACGATGCGCCGCTCGAGCGACGCGCCGATGACGTAGGGCCCCGGCACGATCTCGTGCCGCCCGCCGATCTGCGCCCCCACCAGGGCGAGCACGGACCAGCGCGGCCGCGCCTCCACGGTGTGCAGCGTGACCACCGTCTGATGCGCCTCGACTTCCTGTTTTTCCTGGACAGCCGAGGACCGCTTCGCGTCGGCGGTGCGCGTGCTCGCCGCGTGCGTCTCTCGCGTGGTCTCCTGCTCGACGTGGGCTGGGATGGCGGGGCAGCCACCCGCCGCCGGAACCCCGGGCAACCAGCGAGTGACGGTGCGGGTGGTGGCGTCCGTGTCGCGCTGGGTGGTCTCGTGCTTCGCCTCCTCGGCGTGGGCGACGGTTGCGACGGTCGCCTTGGTGTCGGTGGTCGCGTGCGTCTCGTCCCTGCGCGCTGGCGGGCTGGCCGTGTAGCGGCCGGTCGCGAACGAGCCGGCGAGCGCCAGGACGGCGGCGCCGACGATGACGGCGCGCCGGTTCAAAGCGTCGCCTCGTTCAGGTCGATGAAAGTGAGCAGCTCCTTGCGCTCGCGCGTTCGCCGATAGACGCCGTCCCCGTCGGCCGAACCGCCCGGGTTCGTGTTGCCCTCGATGGTGATGCAGTTTCCGTTGGGGAAGACGGTGTCCACGAACCCGGTGTGCTTGTGGCCGTTGAGGATGAAGATGCAGCCCGGCTTGGGGACGCTGGTTCCCATTCCCCGCGGGGCCTGCTCGTCGAGGGTGAACACCCCGGCGGTCAGGTGGATGGGCACCGGCACGCCCAGCGCGGCGCAGGCCCGCTTGACCATGGCGCTCACGAAGATGGCGCACCACGGGTCCGCCTTCGCCGGGTCGTGCCCGATCTCCCGGTTGTAAGCGTCGATCTCGGGCCCCCGGTTCCGGCCGTGCTCGCGCACGCCGATCTGGGTGGCGGCGAGCTCAAGGACCTTGGCGGCGAGTGGGGTCATATGCTCACTCCGTACTTCTTGGCCAGCTCGCGGAGCGCGAACCGCGCCTCGCCGATCTTGGCCGTGTGGTTCGCGGCGTCGTCGTTGTAGGTCATGCTGTCGAACAGCGTGGAGGCGGCGACCAGCAGCGTGCGCAGGTCCTTGCGAACGTCGATGATCTCGTCGGAG
>Ga0070685_10001597_pt1 | contig 11945 bp, 9 predicted proteins | sample KBSS13LmetaG_FD_65651 | JGI IMG/M metagenome (GOLD analysis project Ga0070685, IMG submission 65651) | Switchgrass rhizosphere microbial communities from Kellogg Biological Station, Michigan, USA - KBS S1-3L metaG | ecosystem: Host-associated > Plants > Roots > Rhizosphere ...
CGAGGCGGTGTTCTTCTTCCAGCCGCTGCACCGCCTCGCGCGGCGGCGGCTCCGGGAGTCGGCCGAGTACCTGGCGGACGACTGGGCGGTGCGGCAGACGGGCTCGCCGCTGGGGCTGGCGCGCTGCCTGGTGGAGGTCGCGATCTGGCTCAAGGGAGCCGACCCGGTGCCGCAGGGCGTGCTCGCCATGGCCGAGGGCGGACCCGTGCTCTCGCGCCGCATCGAGCGCCTGGTCACGCAGCTCGATCCGGCGGCGCCCGTGCGGCCCGGCTGGCGCGTGGCCGCCGCCATCCTCCTCCTCGCGCCCGTGGCCGCGCTCGCGCCCGGTGCCGGTCCCCGCGCCGCCGCGGCGAGCGCGATGTCGTCGCTGGGTCCGCTCGGCCCGCTGCAGACGGCATCCCCGACGGAAGCACGCGCGGCACGGCAGGATGGCAGGATCGTTCGTCATCCGGACCCGTCTCGGCCGCTGGCGGAGCGGGTGCGATGGGCGATGGGCGAGGCGCGCGGCCGCCGCGCCTGGTTCGGCTGGGCGGCGCCGGCGGTGCCGAACGAGGGGGGCGCGACCGTGCACGACACGCACGGCCTGAACGTGGCCGAGCTGGGGCGTACGCCGATCGGCGATCGGCTCGGCGCGCGCGCCGGCGAGGCGGTCATCCTCTTCCGCGTCGACGCTTCGGGGCGCATCGAGCGCATCACCACGCGGCGCGGCCGGGTGGGGATGGACCTCGGCGGGCTCACGGTCTACTGGCTGGGCGCGGCGACGGGTCCCGAGAGCCTGGAGTGGCTGGACGCGGCGTCGCGCGACGAACGGGTTCCGCCGCTCCGCGCCGGGCTGATCGAGGCGATCGGGACGCATGCCGCATCCGAGCGCGTGGTGCCGCTGCTCTCGGCCGCCCTGGCGCGCGACCCGTCCGGCGAGGTGCGCGGCGCCGCCGCCGAAGGGCTCGGGCGGCACCCCGGCGACGAGGCGCTGCGGCTGCTCCTGCGCACGGTCGAGGGCGACTCGGACATGTCGGTGCGGCTCCAGGCGACGGAGGCGGTCGGCCACATGGACCTCCCCGCGGCACGCCGCGAGACCCGCCGCCTGGTGCGCGAGTCCGCCGACGCCGACATCCGGCGCGCGGCGGTGGAGTCGATCTCCGACCGGCCGGGCCCCGGCGCGCGGGCGGAGCTGGAGTCGCTGGTGTTCCAGCCGCAGGACCCGGCGGTGCAGCTGGAAGCCACGGAGTCGCTGGAGAACCTGCCGGCGGAGCAGGCCGTCCCCGCGCTGCTGCGGATCGCGTGGACGCATCCGCGGGTCGACGTGCGCCGCGAGGCTGTGGAGACGCTCGGCAACCTGTCGCGACAGGCGGGGCTCGCCGCGCTCGACTCCATCCTCGCGCGCCACCCGGACGAGGAGGTGCAGCGCCAGGCGGTCGAGGCGCTCGCCAACCTCCCCGCACAGGTGAGCCTGCCGCGGCTCCGGCGCCTGGCGAGCACGCACCCGCGCGAGGCCGTGCGCCTGGAGGCCCGCGAGGAGCTCGAGGAGCTCCGCGCGCACTGAAGCAACGACACGGCCGTTTCACGCAGAGACGCAGAGGGACGGAGAGAACGTCAAAACCGGTTCTCTCCGTTCCGCTGCGTCTTCGTCTTGGCGCTGGGTTCAGCGCACACGGGCGGCGACGCGGGGGAAGATGTCGAGCGCACGGGCGATCTCGGCGTCGGTCGTGGTCCAGCCGAGGGAGAAGCGGATGGAGGGGCCCGCGAGCGCCGCGGGGATGCCCATCGCCGTGAGCACGTGCGAGGGCTCCACGGCGCCGCTGGAGCAGGCGGAGCCGGAGGAGACGGCGATCCCCTCCAGGTCCAGCCCCATCAGCAGCGCCTCGGGGTCCGCGCCGGGGACGGAGACGTTGCTGATGGTCGGCAGGCGCGCGGCCCCGGCGCCGTTCACCACCAGCCCGGAAACGGCGTCGCGCAGCCCCGCCTCCAGCCGGTCGCGCAGCGCGGAGACGCGCGCCATCGCCGTCTCCCGCTCCGCCTCGGCGGCCTCGGCGGCGGCGGCGAAGCCCGCGGCGCCCGCGACGTCCTCCGTCCCCGGCCGCATCCCCCGCTCCTGCCCGCCGCCGAAGAGGAGCGGGTGGAGGCGCGTCCCCCTGCGGACGTAGAGCGCGCCGACGCCCTTCGGCCCCCCCACCTTGTGCGCGCTGAGGGCGAGCAGATCCACGCCGGCCTCGTCCACGCGCACGGGCACCTTCCCCAGCGCCTGCACGGCGTCGGTGTGGAATGCCACCCCCGCCGCCCGGCACCGCGCGCCCACCTCGCCGACCGGCTGCAGCACACCCACCTCGTTGTTCGCCCACATCACCGAGAGCACGGCGGGCCCCGCCTCCAGCGCCGCATCGACGCCGTCCAGGCGCACGACCCCGTTCTCGTCGACGGGGAGGAGGATGAAGGGGGAGCCCTCGTCCTCCGCCGCATGGGCGCTCGCCAGCACCGCCTTGTGCTCCACGGCGGAGACGGCGACGGGGGATCCCGGCGACAGCCGCGCGCGGCCGAGGACGGCGAGGTTGTCCGCCTCCGTCCCCGCGCGGGTGAAGAGGATTTCGGATGGCGATGCGCCGATCACGCGGGCCAGGCGCGCGCGTGCCTCCTCGAGCGCCGCGCGCGCCTCGCGCCCGAAGCGGTGGATGCTCGACGGGTTGCCGAAGCGGCCGTCGAGGAAGGGGAGCATGGCCTCGCGCGCCTCCAGCCGGAGCGGCGCGGAGGCGGCATGGTCGAGGTAGACGGCGGTGTCGCTCATCGTGCCGCGCGGGTGGAGACCGGGCACCGCGCAGGATGCCGCGCGCGGACCGCATCTCGTGTGGCTACAACCGGTTGCGAAAGCCTTGAGCGGCTGTTCACAAAGTGATACATTGCGTGCGCGAGCCGCAGTCTCCCGCCCGAGGTGCCGATGATCCCACCGCTTCCGCCCGCGCAGCCGCCGGTGTTCCGCACCACGGTGCACGGCACCGTGTTCGGCGACCGCGCCGCGCACGTGGGTGGGGTGGCGCAGGGGCAGACCCTGCTGCTGATCCCCGATCCGCCCACGGAAGAGGAGCCGGCGGTCTGGGTGCACGTGGCCTCGGGCGACCCGCTGGGGCACCTGCCGCCCGAGGTGAACAGCTGGCTCGCGCCCTGGCTCCTCCGCGGCGGCGCCGCCACCGCGACCGCGCTGCGGGTGCGCGGCCCCGAGGCGCCGAGCTGGAAGCGCCTGCTGATCGAGGTCCACTGCGCCGAGGCGGGCGCGAGGTAATATAGCGCCCCCGGCCGCCCGAAGCCGAGTCACTCAAACCCCTTTTCGTACGAGGTTCGACCCGATGAAGCTCCACGCCACCCTCCTGGCAGCCGCCATCGCCGCCGCGGCGGCGACGTCGGCCCGCGCGCAGACCACTCCCCCGCCGCCCCCGGCCGACACGACCGCGTCGGCACCGGCACCCGCCGCGCCGGCCCCGGGGCGGGTGCGACGCGACCCGGACCTGATCACGACGGCCGAGATCCAGGCTGCGTCGGTGAACGACGCGCTCGACCTGGTGATGCGGCTGCGGCCGCGCTGGCTGCGCGGCCACGCGGGCACGACCACGATGAGCGGCGCCGCCGCCGACCCGGTGATCGTCTACGTCAACGGGACCCGCCTGGGCATCGCGCGGGAGCTCCGCACCATCAAGGCCGAGAGCATCAGCGAGATGCGGTTCATCCGCAGCGAGGATGCGGTGATGCGCTACGGGGTGGGGCACAGCTCCGGCGTCATCCTCGTGACCCCGCGCTGATTCGCGGATCCAGCTTTTACAGGTCGTCTCACGCAGAGACGCGGAGACGCAGAGAGAGCCGCGCGCTTCCTCTGTGTCTCCGCGTCTCTGCGTGAGATTTCTGTTTCTGTTTCGATCAGATGCTGCGGACGGGGAGCGCGACCACGTCGTCGACCTGCATGGTCTCGTGGACGAGGAAGGGCTCGCCGTACTCGGTGCGGATGAGGGAGCCGTAGCGGGCGGCGTGCATCCGCACCTGGTCGTAGAGGGGCCGGTCGCCGCCGGGGAAGACCTCGCCGCCCCATGTCTTCCCGTCGAACTGCGAGGCGTAGCACCGCATCGCCTCCATCTTGGTCTCGATGAAGGGGGTGATGTCGACCACGAAGCTCGGCTTCACCGCGTCCTCGCGGTACGTCAGCGCGTAGAGGAGCTTGTGCGGGCGATGCGGCTCGCCGCGCGCGTCGTACTTCGCCAGCCCCGCCAGGAAGCAGGCGTCGTACGCGAGCTGCGACGCGATGCGGTGGTCGGGGTGGCGGCCGGTGAGGTAGGGGAGGATGACGACGCGGGGGCGGAAGGCGCGGACGTACCCCGCCACCAGCCTGCGCGTGTCGTCGTCGTTGCGCAGCCCCGCGTCCGGGAGCCCCACGTTGCGCCGCGCGAGCACCCCCATCACCCGCGCCGCCGCCTCCGCCTCCTCGCCCCGCAGCTGGGCGCTCCCGTCCGTGCCGCGCTCGCCCATGGTGAGGTCGAGGATCCCCGTGCGGTACCCCTGCGACGCGGCGCGGGCCATCGTCCCCCCCACCAGCAGCTCCACGTCGTCGCGGTGCGCGGCGATGGCGAGCAGGTCCACGGGGGGCGCGAGCGGTTCGGCGCGGTCGGTCATTGGCCCTCGAACGAGACGGTTCAGGCGGAAGCGCGCCAAGATGCCGGACGCTGGACACGGACGCAACGTGCGGACGCCCGTCCGCCTCCTTCATCGCCGGTGAAAGTCGGTCAACGGCCGTTTCACGCAGAGACGCAGAGAAACAGAGAGAACTTCAAAAGCAACGTAGTTCTCTGTCTTCCTCTGCGTCTCTGCGTGAAGCAACGCACGCCGGGGAAACGCACGTTCTTCTCAAATGCTCGAATGCACGGCCAGTCGCCGGAACGGTGTCAGCATGCGTAGAAGAGCGCGTTCACCGTGTACGTGCTGGCGTTCACGTAGTACACCTTCCCCGCTTTGTCTACCGCGAGGCCGCCTGCGACCTTCGTCCCCGCGCCGCTCAATGGGCTCCACAGCCACTTGGCGCCTTCCCAGGAGAGGGCGTTGAGGTCTGACGCTCATCGCGCAAGCTCCGTTCCTCCCGAGCTCTCTTGGCGCCTCTCTGTCCGGCCGATTCGATTGCATGCGGTTGCGCGCACCCGAATCCTCGGGCGCGCTTCCGCCCGACGGATGGGTTGAGGTTCCGGTGCCCCGGTTTGCGATGGTGGTGGGGCACGATCTCCTCATACCGGATCCACAAATACGGCGGGTGGATCGAGTCCCGTAAACGCGCCTCACGCAGAGCCGCAGAAGAGCCGCCGTGTCTCTCTGCGTCTCCGCGCCTCTGCGTGAGATGCCGTTCGCTGTGCTCGGTATTACGACAGAGCTCCCGCCCCGGCGCACGACGATGCGCACAGGGCGGGAGCTTTTCGTTGTACGTCCGTACGTCGCCTATTCGTGCCGGAGGGCCACGACCGGGTCCATCCGCGCCGCCTTGGCCGCGGGGTAGATCCCGGCGAGGATGCCGGTGAGCACCGCCATGCTGAGCGCCATCAGCACCGAGGTGATGGGGACCGTCGCCGGCACCGGCGTGAGGTTCGCCAGCAGCAGCGCGCCCCCCGCGCCGAAGAGCAGCCCGCACACCCCGCCGATGAAGGTCACGGTGATCGCCTCGACCATGAACTGCCAGAGGATCTCGCCGCGCCGCGCCCCCAGCGCCTTGCGCACCCCGATCTCGCGGGTGCGCTCCGTCACCGAGATGAGCATGATCCCCACCACCCCCACCCCGCCCACCATCAGGCCGATGGAGGAGAGCACCATCATCACCAGCCGGATGGCCCCGGTGATCTTGCCGATCAGGTCGGCGAAGGCCTCCTGCCGGATCAGCGCGAAGTTGTTCTCCTGATTGGGCTTCAGCCGGCGCATCACCCGCATCGCCAGCGTCACCTCGTCCATCGCCTGCGCCTGCGTGTAGCCGGCCGCGGGGACGATCCAGAACTCCAGGAAATCGTCGTTCGCGGGGAGGTACTTGAGCGCCGAGGTGGTGGGCACCGCCACCCACATCGGCTTGCCGCCCTGGAAGAGGTTGGGCTTGGGGCGGTAGACGCCCAGCACGGTGAAGAGGTCGCCGTCCAGCCGCAGCTGGCGCCCCACCGCCGAGCGCCCCTCGCCGAAGGCGCGGCGCGCCAGCTCCTCGGTGAGCACCGCCACCGGCGCCGCCCGCGCCATGTCCGTGGGGAGGAAGTTGCGCCCCTCCACGAAGTCGCCCAGGGTGTACGAGGTCCACTCGTGCCCCATCGCCTGCACCGAGATCCCCGCCAGCTCCTTGGAGCCGGCGCGGGCCGTCACCGTGGCGAAGGTGGCCGGGGTCACGCTCGCCACCGAGGGGAGGTCGGCGAGCGCCCCCACCTCCGACATCTTCATCTTCGGCGTGCCGTCCCAGGGCGCCTTCCCGGCGGTCACCGTGATCTGGGTGCGGTCCCACCGCGTCACCACGAAGTTCTCGGGGCCGATCGCCTCCATGTCGGCGTTGATCCCGCCCTGCACGCCGTTCATGATGGCGCCCATCCCCGTGACCGTGGCCACGCCGATCCCGATCCCCAGGATGGTGAGGAAGGCGCGCACCTTGTCCGAGCGCAGGGAGTCGATCGCGATCTGCACCCCCTCGAAGGTCGCCTGCAGGTTCATGGCGTCACTCCGAGCGCAGGGCCACGATGGGGTCGAGCCGCGAGGCCCGCCACGCGGGGTACACCCCGCTCGCCACTCCCACCCCCACCCCCAGCGCGATCGCCAGCCCGATCGACCACCCGGCCACGCTGGCGGGGAGCGGGGTGCCGGCCTGCACCGCCTCGGCCAGCAGGATCCCCACGCCGATCCCCAGCAGCGCGCCCAGCCCCGAGAGGGTGGACGCCTCGAAGAGGAACTGCAGCAGGATGTCGGAGCGGCGCGCGCCCATCGACTTGCGGATGCCGATCTCGCGGGTGCGCTCGGAGACGGAGACGAGCATGATGTTCATGATCACCACCGCGCCCACCACCAGCGAGATCCCCACCAGCCCGGGGAGCGCCACCAGCAGGATGGTGCGGATCTTGTCCCAGAAGCCCAGCGACTCCTCGGCCGTCTCCACCTCGAAGTCGTTCGCCTCGCCGGGGCGCAGCCGGTGCCGGATGCGCATCCAGCTCTCCAGCTCGGCCTTGGCCTGCGCCACCTGGCCGTCGTGGTCCACCCGGAAGCTGACCTCGTCGACCGTGTTCTTCCACCCGTTGTTCACGAACCCGTTCAGGTCCGAGCGGATGGGGGCGATGGCCACGTTGTCCAGCGACATGCCGAAGAGCTTCCCCTGCTTCTCGATCACCCCGATCACGCGGTAGGGGAAGTTGCGCAGCCGGATGGTCTCGCCGATGGGGTTGCGCCCGGGGAAGAGGCCGCGCGCCACGTCCTGCCCGATCACCACCACGGGAAGCCCGCGGTCGGCCTCGTTGCGCGAGAAGGGGCGGCCGTCGGCCATCGCCATCTCGCGCACCTGGAACCAGCTCGCGGTGGCGCCGGTGATGAACACGTTCTCCACCTCGCGCCCGCGCGGCCCCAGCGCCTTCCCCATGTTGTCGGCCGAGAGGGAGAGCACGCCGGGGGTCTCCATGCGCTGCTCCAGCCACACCGCGTCGTCGAAGGTGAGCCGCGGGCGCCGCTGCCAGATGCGCCACTGCCCCTCGTCGCCGTCGGTGGTGATGGAGGGCCGGCGGCGCAGGGTGACCGTGTTCACGCCGTAGACCGCGCCCTTGAACTCCTTCTCCACGTACTGGTTCATCCCCTCGATCAGGGTGATCACCGCGATCAGGAAGGTGACCCCGAACACGGTGCCCAGCACGGTGAAGAAGCCGCGCAGCTTGTGCGCGCGGATGGCCTCGAAGGCCATCCGCAGCGCCTCCAGGAGCCGCCTCATGGCGTCCTCACGCCTCGACCAGCGCCGGCGCGTCGGCCGCGGCGCTCACCGCCGGCCTGCGGCGCTGCTGCTCGTCGCTCGAGATCACCCCGTCGCGCAGCGTGACCACGCGGTCGGCGTGCGCGGCGATGTCGGGCTCGTGGGTGACCATGATCACCGTCTGCCCCTCGGCGTGCAGCCGCTCGAAGAGGGCCATGATCTCCTCGCTGGTGCGCGAGTCCAGGTTCCCCGTGGGCTCGTCGGCCAGAATGATGCTGGGGCGGGTGACCAGCGCGCGCGCGATGGCCACGCGCTGCCGCTGCCCGCCGGAGAGCTCGTTGGGGCGGTGGTCCAGCCGGTCGCCCAGCTCCACCGCCTTGAGCGCCGCCACCGCGCGCTCCCGCCGCTCGCGCGCGCCCACCCCGCCGTAGACCAGCGGGAGCTCCACGTTCTCCAGCGCGGTGCTGCGCGGCAGCAGGTTGAAGGTCTGGAAGACGAAGCCGATCTCGCGGTTGCGCACCCGGGCGAGCTCGTCGTCGTCCATCCCCGCCACGTGGTTGCCGTTCAGGATGTAGTCGCCCGAGGTGGGCGAGTCCAGGCAGCCGATGAGGTTCATCAGCGTGCTCTTCCCCGAGCCGGAGGGGCCCATGATGGCCACGTACTCGTTGGCGTGGATCGTCAGGTCCACCCCGTTCAGGGCGCGCACCGTCTCCGCGCCCATCTGGTAGTGCTTCTCCAGCTTGAGCGTCTGGATCAGCGGTCCGCCGGCGCTCATCGCCGGCCTCCCTTCGCCGCGCCGGCGCGGGCGGCGGGCGCCGCCGCCGGCACCTTCACCAGGTCGCCGTCTTCCAGCTCGCGCACCGCCTGGAAGCTCCCGGAGACGATGGTCTCGCCGCCGCGCAGGCCGCGGGTGACCTCGAAGTACTCGCCGCCGGTGATGCCGACCTCCACCGGCACCCAGTCGGCCTTGCCGTCGCGGATCACGAACACGCCCTGCACCTCGGCCTGCTGGTTGCGCCGCGCCTCCAGCCGCGCCGCCTCGGCCGCGCCGTCGTCGCCGGGCTTGGAGTCCACCCCGGACTTGAACTTCTTCCCCGCGCTGTCGCGCACGGTGAGCGCGATGATGGGCACCGAGAGCGCCTGCAGCCGGGTCTCGGTGACGATCTCGGCGGTGGTCGAGAGGTCGGGGAGGAGCTCCGCGGGGGGATGGTCCAGGGTGATCACCACCTCGTAGTCCACCGACTGCTGCTCGCCCCCCGCGGCCGCCGCGGCGCCGGCGCCCTGCACGGCGCTGTTGCCGATGCGCGTCACCTTCCCGGTGAAGGTGCGCCCCGGGAAGGCGTCGATCTTCAGGCTGGCGCTGTCGCCCACGGTGATCCCGGGGACGTCGGTCTCGTCGACCTTGACCTTGGCCTCCATGGCCGAGGGGTCGGCCACGGTGAGCAGGAGCGAGCCGGGGTTGTTCATCGTGCCGATGATCGCCGTCTCGCCCTCGTGGATGTTCAGCCGCACCACGCGCCCCGCCATGGGGGCCACGATGGTGGTCTTGCGCAGGTTGTCGCGCGCCCGGGCCAGCGAGGCCTGCGCCTGCTGCACCGCGAAGCGCGCGCCCTGCAGCGAGGCGGCGGCCACCTGGGCCTGGGTGTGGGCGTTGTCGACCTCCTGGGCGGAGACCAGGTCGCGTCCCTGCGCGAGCTGGTCGGCGCGGCGGGCGTCGGACTGCGCCTTGAGCAGCTGGGCGCGGGCCTCGGCCTCGCGGGAGCGGTTCTGCGCCACGGCCGCCTGCGCCTGGTTGACCTCGGCCTCGTACTGGCTGGCGTCGATGCGCAGCAGCAGGTCGCCGCGGTTCACCCACTGCCCCTCTTCCACCGCGAGCTGGATCACGCGCCCCGACACGTCGGCCGAGATGTCGACCTTGCGCTTGGGCTGGATCTTTCCGCTGGCGGTCACGGTGGACACCAGGTCGCGCCGTGCCACGGCCTCGGAGCGCACCTCGCGCCCCGCGCCCGAGCCCTTGCTGGCCATGGCCAGCGCCGCCAGGACGCCGACCACCACGACCACGCCCAGGGCGATCAGGAGCTTCTTCATGTTGCTCACCGTCTCTCTATTTCCGTCGGCGCCGTCAGCGCAGCGGGCGGCCCACCAGGGCCTCCAGCGCGGCCAGCGACTTGTGGTAGTTGTAGATCGCGTCGATGCGTCCCTGCTCCGCCAGCGCCAGCGAGGTCTGGGCGTCGGTCACCTCCACCGAGCTCGCCACCCCGAAGCGGAAGCGCTCCTGCGCCAGCCGCAGCTCCTCGGTGGCGCGCCCCACCACCTGCGTCTGCAGCTCGGCCACGCCGTAGGCCGTCTGCAGGTTCAGCAGCGCGCTCCCCAGCTCCGTGCGCAGCTTGAGCTCCTGCGTGCGCACCGCCAGGTCGGCGTTGTCGCGCTGCACCCGCGCCTCTTCCACCTGCCGCTCGCGCGCCCAGCCGTTGAAGAGCGGGAGCGAGAGCGAGAGGCTGGCCGTCATCGGCTGGCCGGTGAAGTCGAAGGGGAACTTGGGGTTGGACTCCCGGACGCTCTGCCGGACCGCCGCGGCCACGGCGGGGTTGCTGGTGTCGAGGGGCGCGCAGTCCCGGGGCGCGGTGCCCAGCAGCGCGCCCACCTGGTTGTCGTACACGCAGGTCGAGAACCTCCCCTGGGTGCGGAGGAGCTCCGCCTGGTAGAGCGGGTCCAGGTTCCCCGCCGAGGCGAGGTAGCCGCTGTACCCCACCCTCATGCCCAGCGAGGGGAGGTACTGCGAGCGCGCCGCGCGCACGCTGGTGGCCGCCGCCTGGGCGCTGGCGCGCGCCGAGAGAAGGGTGGGGTTGGCCGCCAGCGCCTGGGTCACCAGCTCGTCGACCGTCCACTTCGGCTCGAAGAGCGCGAAGGTGGAGACCAGCCGCGTTCCCGGGGCGAGCGGGGCGCCCATCGCCTGGCCGAGCTTGAGCAGCTCGGTCTGGTAGGTGTTGCGCCGCTGCAGCAGGTTCACCTCGGCCTGGCCGCGCTCCACCTCGGCGCGGCGCAGGTCCAGCGGGGTGCCGGCGCCCACCTCCAGCCGGGCGCGGGCCAGCCGCTCGTGCTCGCGGGTGCGGGCGAGCTCGCGCTCGGCCTGCTCGGCCTGCTCCAGCGCCTGCAGCGAGGCCAGGTACTGCTGCCGCACCTGGCTCACCACGGTCGCCTCGAAGCCCACGATGCGCTGCTCGGTGGCGCGCCGCTGCGCCCGGGCCAGCCTGGGCTGCATCAGCTTGGCGCCGGTGAGCGAGTAGGTGAAGTCCAGCCCGTACTGCGACGAGTAGTACGCGGGCGAGCCGCTGGCGAGCACCACCGAGCCCTGGCGCAGGTCTCCCGGGGCCGTGTACCCGATCCCCGTGGACACGTTGGCCGAGGGGAGGAAGTCGAGCCGCGCCTGCCGCACCGCGGCCCGCGCGGTGCGCGAGTCGTTGCGCTGGGTGAGCAGCTCGGGGTTCTGCGTGCGGGCCGAGTCCAGCGCCTGCTCCAGGGTGAGCGTGGGCCCGGCGGGCGGCGCCGGGGGCGGCGTCTGCTGGGCGGCGGCGGGAAGGGCGGCGGCGGCCGCCAGGACGAGCGCGGCGGCGGTGCGCCGGAGGTGGCTATGGCTCATGGTCGAGATTCGGTCGGTTGCTGCCAGGAGGGGCCTCGCGGCAGGCGTCACGCGGACTACGCCGCCTGCCGCGGGAAGTTTCAGCCGCCGGCCGCGCGGCCCGCGGCCATGTGCGTCACCAGCGAGAAGGCCAGCGCGAGCGCCAGCTGCAGCGAGAGGAGGAGCGCGGCGACGCCCATCCAGCCGCGGCGTCGGTTCAGCGTGGCCCCGCCCAGCGCCAGCAGCGCCACCATCCACACGCTGAACGGGGTGATGGCGTGCAGCACGGCCGCGGCGACCCCCTTCGGGTCCAGCCCCGGCACCAGCAGCGCGGCGTCCAGCGTCAGGTCCAGGCGGCCGCTGGCGTACTGCAGCGCGGTCACCAGCAGCGCCCCCAGC